>Ga0164293_10001256_pt1 | contig 21227 bp, 21 predicted proteins | sample GEODES118metaG_FD_111487 | JGI IMG/M metagenome (GOLD analysis project Ga0164293, IMG submission 111487) | Eutrophic lake water microbial communities from Lake Mendota, Wisconsin, USA - GEODES118 metaG | ecosystem: Environmental > Aquatic > Freshwater > Lake | place: USA: Lake Mendota...
CAACCGAAGCGGCACGATTCAATCTCATTTTGATTTTGTTCTTACCTCTTTCAGATTTGTAGCCTGAATATATGTCCTTTCTGCTTTGTGAACCCCCTTTACCATCGAATACTACGATTACTCTTGTAGGGTTTAGTGTACGGATGGCGTAGCCGATACTTTTTAAAGTACCGACTATTCCTCCAATATGGTCACCATTCTCATTAAGATTAGGTGCGGTTGACCAAGAACGAATGAAGGTATTAAGACCATCAATTACTAAGGTTTTTGAATTACGATGTAAATCACCGAAACCTTTATGTTCTTCATCTATTTGTTTTAGTATATCTAAATACTTCTTATTAATCTGACTCATTTGCTTCGTCCGTTGTAACTTCAACTTCTTCCGAATTGGAATTTGTGTTTGATTTATATTGTAAAATTTGTGCCTCACATATTCTACGATATATTTGGTCTTTTAATTCATCACTCTCTAACATCTTAGGGAAATCTTTAGATTGAAATTTCATAATCTCTCCCGTATCGATATCGGTATATTCATACCAAGCACCACCTTGCTTTACGATTTTTGAATCTTTCATAACCGCTAACCAACCTCCGTAGTTATCAATACCTCTATCAAAGAAGATATCGAAATCTGCGTGTCGTAATGGTGGTCCCATACGATTTTTAATAACCTGTGTACGAACTTTGATACCAACGATTCTATCACCAACTTTAAGTTGACCCATACCCTTCAATCTCAATCTAACAGAAGCGTGAAATGCTAATGCTTTACCACCCGATGTTGTCCAAGGGTCGCCAAACATTGCGTTCATCTTTTGTCTTAACTGATTTGTGAATATTAAAGCAATCGATTGTCTACCAATCATATTGGTAATCTTTCTCATTGCTTTGGAAATGATAATAGCTTTACCAGTCGCAAAACCATCTTTATCATAATCAGCTTCTAATTCTAATTTTGTTGATGCTGCTGCTACTGAATCTACTACGATTGTAACTAATCTATCTTTATCACCCGTTCTTACTTTTTCAATAATTGTTTCACATGCTTCAAAGATACCTTCAACAGTATCAACTGAAACATATAGGAGTTTTGAAATATCTACCCCAATTGCCTCTAAAAATTCTCTACTAACTGCGGTTTCCGTATCAATCAATACTGCTACTCCACCTTTCTTTTGGGTTTCGGCAAGGAGATGGGCGGAGAGCAGAGATTTTCCACTCTGCTCTAAACCCGTAATCTCAGTAATACGACCAACTGGCAATCCACCATAAGGACGATTGGAAATTGCTACATCCAACATTGCGTTACCCGTAGATAACCAATCTTTAACATTTGTAGGGGCGTCGCCTCCTTCATCTGTCAGGAAGTATGCAATCTTACCATCCTTATTTTGTTTGTTTAGAGAATCGGCAAGTAAACTTGCTAAATCTTCTTCTCTTTTTGCCATTGTAACTGGTTTAATTAGTTGTTAAATAAATCATCGAATGCCGATGCTACATCATCTTTTGGTTTTGGAGCTGCTTTAGGAGCTTCATCTTCCCAAGGTAAATCACCACTAATATCAGATGTTCCACCCAATCCAATTGATGATTGTGGTGCTACTTTAGCAGGTTGTGCTTTAGGAGCTTCCAATGCTTCGTTTACAGGGTTACCTGTTCCGTTTGCAGGTGCTGATGGATTTAACCAATTCTCTAATACACCTTTTAACTCATCATAAGATAATTCAGAATACAATTCCGTAATTTCTTTTTGAGATTCCAACATTTGTTGAACCTGAGCCGCATCATCTAAAATTTTAGAAGTTGCAGGTTTAACTCTGATTGTAGTTGTTGGATAAGCTGCATTTGATTCTTCAGCCGATACTACTTCCAATACGATATCTCTACCAGAAGTTGGGTCAGTAATATCTCCGTAATCCGGGTCAGCGATGTAACCTAAGATGTCCTGATAAACAGTCTTACCGAATCCCCAAAACTTAACACCTTCGTTCTCCTTACCTCTTACGATAACGGGTGCAAATGTTCTTAATTTTGGCTCCATCTTCTTACCTGCTTTCCAATCATCAGTGTCTCCTGTGCGTTTTAACTTTTCAGCAAACTCTACGATAGGGTCAGGTCTTCCAAATGAAATTGGAGATAGATAAGTTTTGTTGTTAATATTGTAGTGAAAATACAATTCGATGAAAGGATTATCCTTATTGAATTTGTAAGGTACTAAACGGATTTGAGATTTTCCGTTTGCCGGTTTCCAAATTGAATCCGACTTCTTTGTGTTGTTTTGGAGAGAGCTAAATCTCTTCAGTGCTAATGAAATGTCCATTGCTTTTTTTGTTTTAAGTTTTAGAAAATTGTTTTTAAAGTTGAGGTTTATATCGATATATTCCTATATCTAAATATAACCTTTTTGCTTTTTGTTATAACAAATATACGACTATTTTTTGGATTTTCCAAATTAAATAGCGAAGAATTGTAAAGAATTTACCCAAGCTATATCAATGTTTGAAATAGCTATGTTTATACCAAAAAATTCATTAAAATCCTTAATTTGTTGGTCAAATTGAGGGTTTTTTACTGGTGATACGAATATACCATTATGGCACTTATAGTGAGCCATATATCGAACTAATTGGCCGGCTTCATCGCCTGCCCCCTTATCCTTCTTACCTTCGATAATCCATATAGGCTTATTCTCATCTAAGTAATCATATATAACTCCATCAGGTGCACCAACTCCACATAGTGGTCTTATTTTAACTTGTTTATCGAAATCTTTTACACCATATGCTCTCTTAGTAGTATCATCGTTCTTTAATCTTTCAAAGAACTTATCCATATATTTGTTCTCTGAAATAGCAGGTGTTAAAGATGTACTTCTTTCATAAAAATCAATTTCATCTAATTTATCATTTACTGCTTTTATGATTTGCTTATATCTCTTAGTTTTCTTAACACCACTTTTTAATGCAGTATAATCTAACCCTTCTTCTACTTCTAAAAGAATACCATGTCTTTCATTTCGAGAACTCTTTTTATCTAAATTCCATTCCAATATTTTACCTCTCATACCCAATGCAATACCACTAAATTCGTCGCCATAACTCCAAGGAGAATTTGCATACTTCTTAGGGTCATATAACGCATCTTTTGTATTATTGAATGTTTCGGTTACTGTCAATGGATGCGGTTTATGCCAGCATGTAAGATATGCTCTAACATCAGGATATCCTTCAACTACCAATTGTAATTTATCTAAAATTGGAGAATTTTCTCCCAATCCATTTGTAGTATTTATGATTCGCTCAGGATTAGACATCAATGGTTTATATGCAATACATTCATGTGACCAAAGAGTATTATTTGGTTTTGTATAATTAATGCTGATATTTAGGAACTCATTTAATAATTGTGGATATGTTGATTCAATCTTAGAACAAAATTTATCAAAATCTTTTTTATCAGTCCAATTTCTAATCATTTCTGAGCAATTCTTTATCTTTATTAAAGTACCACTCTCATATTGAGGAAAATCAATTCCTGTATATTCATCTAATACAAATTCTAAATCTTCTCTTGCATCAGTATAATCATTGATTCTTAAAATGTATGCAGGATTGTTTTTTGTTTTAGTAATTATGTAATCCAACTCACCTAATGCAAACAATACTACTTTCATACCCATACCCATTCTTGATAATCTAAGTTTACCAGCGTTTACACTTTTACCATAGTTAAATGCATCAGCGATAGAATGTATAGGTATACCAATTGAATTATCCAATATTTGAATAAAAGAGTTATCCCCATCGTAGTTTATTCTAACATCTACTCTGATAGGAGTTTTTGGTTTTTCATTTGGGATTGGATTATCTATTAATTCGCAAATTAATGTTTCCAAATCATGTCCAACCGCACCAATCTTTTTTGCGGCATCTACTGAAATACTTGGTTTAAATGTAACCAATTTAGTACTCATTGTTCTTTGTTTGTTTTTTACAATTTTTAATTCAGGTGTAATCATATATTATGTTTTAAATTTTAATTATCCAATCCACTCATATCCATTCTTAGTGAATTTAATCTCAGGAACCTCTCTTAGAGCGTTCCTATAAGTGTTCCATTTGATTCTAACTCCCCATCCCATATATTTTAAGATATCTTCTTTTGTAACGAATCCTTTGGTTTTAATGTGTTCTTTTATTTTACCCAATGATTCAGTATCACTCATTACTTTCAAATCAAATACATTCTCCCAGCTATTAAACCATTTGGCAATTCTTTCATTCCAAACCATATTCTTAGCCAATTCGGTTGTATCGTATGTAATTGGATTATCTAGCATCTCATTGAATTTTTTGATGAAATCTTCTCTACCATCATACAAATATGGATACGGGTCAGTTGCCACACTAACCATCTCAGGATAACATAAACCATTTGGAAGTAAATAAGGACATCCTACTGAAAAACCATCAGTTGTTGAAATACTCCAAGCTGAATATGTTTGGAATGTACCTACACCAAATTTAACTTTAGATAAAAAATTCATATACTCATCTCTGCCAGTTAATTTAACTCTCTCATTCCAAGGCCTGTCGATTTGTGCCAATGTAGTATATACTTTGAAATCTTGCCTTGTTTCCCAAATTTCATCAACACATTTTACAAACCATTCCCATCCGGTATAGCCTGCATCTCTATGATTAAAAATTACAGTCTTGTCCGTATAGTCAGATACATTACGGGGATTGACTCTATCAACTCCCAAATAATGGGGTTGGATGATATTTTGTAACTTATCCAATACATCTTGGTTATAATGTTTCGCTGCATGTTTAATTGTAAGTTGTTTTAACCAATCACTATTAACACCACATTCATCCATTTGTAGTAAACCTGCTACTGATGCATCCAACATATTTTTTGCATATGGAGCATTTTCAGGTACTTCGAACCAATGTGAGTATCCAATAATTTTTGGTGCTATGTTTGTATTATTAAATATACAATTTGCTATTTGATTTGTATGTTCTGGTAAATGTGTATAAATGATATCCCAATCGTTTCTTTTCCAATCTATAATTTTCATAAATTGTGTCGAATCAAAATGAGTACGCATTTGATTGATATATGTAGGTAAGGCGTAAATCCTTTGCTCTACATTTGGAAAGTTTAATGATTTAACAAATTCAGGTATAAGAATTGTAAAGTGAATTTTCCATCTTTCACTCATAAAAGGAATAACTCTACGAAGTACTTCTACTAATGAATCGGCTTCTAAGTTATCTCTGAATGTATAATTTCCATAAATCAATATTTTATAATCATATTGCTCGGTTTCATACTTATCTACTAAAAATTTACTAATATCCATATTACAAATATAACACTTATTTTTGACAATTCCAAATTATTTTGCCCATTTTCCTCTATTCACCAATTGTGAAATAACAGAATATACTGCAAGGTCTTGGTAAGTATCTTCAATCGATTCACCTACTTCATCCGGCTGACCTAATACAACCATTTGTTTTAATCTATTAATTTTATCGTTCTTTCTAAACCATAATCCACTCAAAGATAATTTAATATCTTCTTTAGTAGCCAATGGTGTTCCTACTGAAATATTACCAGGTCCGTAGTTTCTTTGTTTCTTACAAAATGTGGTATACATTTCATCTAAAATGTTCTTAAACTCTTCACAGGTTTGAGGATAGGTTTCTTCGCAATATTGAATTGCACTCATTTCTTCTTTATTCATAACTTATTTTTAATTTTTCCAAAATTGATACCATCGTTTCTTTTTAACTTCCGGCTTTGCAAATGGGTGTGTATTATCCCAAATGTTTACTGAACCACCATATCTTACTGACATCATTTGCATAAATAATTGATGATACTCAGATGGTATATTTCCAAAGTCAGCTGTTATTTTAACATCTAAAATTACTCTGGTTCCTTCATCTGCTATTAATTTTAAATAATCATGCATTTCAACAATAGTACTACTTTTTATTGTTAAATGTGAACCATCCCCAATATGGAATTCTCCTTCTTTTTGCTTTGGTGCCATAACTTATTTTTTTAATCCCCACTTTTTTTCTAACATATCGTAATATCGTTTATGCTTTCTCTCATTGTATAGGAAATACACTAAATGGATATCACACCAAAGTTCGATTTTTTTAAATAACTTTTTCATTGTTTTGTATTTTAGATTTGATTGTTTGTCCTAATGCGCATGTTTCATACTCCTCATATTCAATTAGAGTTTGAATGTTTTCATCAATAAGTTCTAAGAATTCACTTTTATTAACGGATAGTGATATACATACGAGTCCACCGATAGTAACTTTAGCAAATGTTACTTTTTTCTTTTTCTTTTCTATTCCGTATGCAATTGCCTCAATGATAGCTTTAGATATTTCCTTTCGATGTGTTTCGAAGATATCTTGTGGGTTTGGGGTATGTATCTCTAATACTTTGAATTTCATATTCACAAATATAAGAAATAATATTTACTTTTCCAAATTTTCCGTATTAAAACTTTTGAAAACTTTAGTTGGTATTTTTTTATATCCTATATTCGATGTAGTCAATATGCAATTTCTGAATTCTTCCCAATCAATTATATAAGAATTATCCAATTGTCCGCCTGTTTTTGATTTAACTACTTCGTTAAGAGCGTTAATAGTGTATATTGTATTCGATTGTTTCTTTCTATGTACTAATATTGTTTTCCATTCGGAATCAATAGCAGATGAACCTTTCTCCACATTAAAAGTAATGAAGGCTTCTTCAGGTCTTAGTTTACTTTCTAAGATGAAAACATTTGGGTTTGTTAGTATGTAACTTCTTAATATAAAGCTAACCGATTTTTCTAACTCTTCCTTTGTCGTAAATAGGCAAAGTAGTTGTGTGTTCATTATGCTAATCCATTTTTTCGTTTAAAACATTCAATCGTGTCCTTATCCCATTTATAAACGGTGTTAAATCTACCATTTGCACCGGTTTTACTTCTCTGTCTTTTTTCTCCAATTTTAATTTTTTGCTTTTTATCATTTAAGAAATATGCAATTCTAACAGAACCTGTAATTTGATTTTCTTTTGATAATTGAAACTCTTCTTTTGTAGAACCAAACTTTCTAATAAAATCATCCATATTATTTGTATTCATACATTGTGAAATAATATCATTATTAATGACACCTTTACCACATACAACTTCAAATAAACCATTATATGCAAATACACCGTGCTTATCACCCATTGCACCTCCCATATGGAATTTATCTATAAAGTTCGTAGCATCCATATAATCTCCCAATCCAACTTTACCACCTTTGATTCCTATTTGTATGTTGTTCATCTTGTTCAATACTTTTCTTTCAATTGCTACTGAACGCTTTCTGATATCATCAATTTTTTGTGCAACCAATGGGTCTAGTCCAAATCTACTTTTTAATCTTGCAATTATCTCAGCTTCTTTACTTGTAAATGTAGTTTTTGGAGAACCTGCTTTTGTTACATATGCAGTTTGCTCTTCAGGAGACATTGATGAAAATTTTAAAAATTGAGTTACTGCTTCAGCCGGAGTTTCTGCGTTAAATGGCTTACCCATATATTTTTTAATAACCCCATCATAATATGCTTGAGGATTAGCACCACCACTTAAAGTTTTAAATTGATTTATAACATCTTTAACTGGCATTTTTAACATTTTTTTAGCAGGTTCAGCTCCAACTGATTTTAGTTCAGCTTCTATTGCATTTAATGTTTTTGTTTGCGTATCTATAAAAGTTTTTATTTTTTCAGCATCTGCTTTTTTCATTTTACCCGTCTGAACCAACTTATCAATTTGGTCTTTCTTTATACTACCTTCTTTTTGAAATGATGATTGTGCAACAATTGCTTCAAATGAATCTTTATCTGATGTGAATTTAATCATTAAATCACCAGTCTTTGAATTATATGCAAATTGAGAAGTATCTGATGGGTTTGCGCCACCACCGCCTGCTGCAACTAATTGTAATGCAATATTTTTTGGTATTTCAGTTCCATCTGGTCCGAATATTTTATTAGATTGCCTAACCATATCGGCTTGTTGGGATTTACCACCTTCATCTCCAAAAAAACCATTTATTGTACAATCTTCTTCTTTCCAACCATTTGCTTGTATTCCTTCTTTTATCTTCTTAGCTTTAATTAATCCACCATTGGCTGCAACCATTAATCTAGATAATTGTCCATCGGATAATTTATCAAACTTACCTTTACCTGATGCTTTAAACTCTCTTAATTCTTTAGCTGATATACTTGGTACTTTATCTTGCTGTCCGGCAATTCCTCTCTTATCTGCGGCTTCTAATAACGAACCACCTTTTAAGTTATCGTATAAGTGTGAAACGGCTGATACTAAATCGGTTTTATCGTTCTCCAATGCCCACTCACATACATCACATGAACCATTTTCATTTAACATTGAACCAGCGTTACCTGGTGCTGCTCCTGCATCTTCTTCGCTTTCGGATTTATGATATCCTTTAGAATAAAATGAATCTCTACTTTGACCTGCTTGAATACTAATTCTATCTATTTCAGATTTTATTTTAGTTAGATTTTTTATTTTACTTGAGCCATCTCCATCATTTGATTGTGTATCATTTCCAGGAAATACATTTGCACCACCACCACTTACACCAAATGTATTTGGTCCTTGCTGAGCTGGAATTTCTTCTGGTTCTTCGTTTCCAAATGTACCATTCGATTTTGCTTTCTTTATTTGAGCAGTAGTTGCTTTATCGTGCACCGATGCATTAAAGTTTGAAGTTTTTACAGGATATACTGAACCACTCTTTTTATTAACAACAATGGTAGTATCGTTTCCTACAATTTTTTTAGGTTTAGCTTCATTTAAATATGAAAAATACACTCTAGCTTTTTGAGCAAGATGTGCTGCATCTGAAATGCCATTCTCTCTCAGTATATCAATCAATTGATTAACATGAGATTCTTTAGTTAAATCTGGTATACCACCCTCTACTCTATAACTTAACTCCGATAAGATTTCTTTAAAATTTGGAATCATTTTTTTATCTTTTTCGTTTAATTAACGATTTTAGTCGAATTGTAGATTCTTTAAGTTCACTACTTTTTGAAAATTTAGCTTTTAATTTATCATAGATAGGTTGAAATTTATCTATACTCATTTCGCCTTTTAATAACTTTTGAATTTCAGGCATTTTCATTAAAGCCTTTGTAACTTTATAAGCCTGTTGTGGTTCTAAATCAGTATCACCAGTAAGTGCATCATAATTAGGTTCAAAGTATGGTTCACCATTTGAATTTGCAAATACGATTGAAAATTTACCATCATTGTTTGGACTTCCTACTGATAAACTGATAAAATTATCTTCATCATTATAATCTGCATCTTTAGAAACGATTGTCATAGGGCCTTCCCAACCACCCATACCACCACTACTTTCACGAGTAGTTTCAAATCCATTACCTCTTAAATTTAAGTCATCTTCAAGTGCTTTTTCTACTTTGCTCAATCTATCCGATGTAAGTCTTACATCTGAACCTTCTCCATCGTTATCATCATCTTCTTCAGAATCTTCATCATCGGAATCAATATATCCTTGTGTATCACTATATTCATCATCTTTCCAATATTCAGTATCATCGTATTTAGATTTTTCTTTACCAAATACCGAACCACCTGTATCTTTACCAAATACTGAACTTCCTTTTACTGGTTCAGATTTTTGAGCCGCTTGACCGGCAGTTGTAACTTTACCTGCAATCGTTACCTTAGTGGTAGGTCTTAATTTGTGTTGTTTATTATAATCATCAAATGCGTCCTGATTTCTAAAATCAATTTCTTTTAGGGGAACTAGGTTTACTAATTTCATATTGTGCTTGTTTATTCCTATATAATTATATGATATAAATATAATTTTCTAATCTATTACTACTAAATTGTTGTAATTACTTCCTTCATATGCACGAATGGGGAATCCACCCTCCTCCATTATGGTCGGCAAATGATTTAAAATCTCATCCCTTTCGCTAGGATGTGTATCTATAAGGAACGCATCATAAGTATAAAGTACCATTTTCGATTTTTTATCACTCAGATAATCTAACACCTTTGGTATCTTCATATAGTTCACTTCAGTTTCTAATGCCTGAAGAAGATAGTTGAATACCTTTTGTTCAGTCGCTCCCTCAATTTTTGAGAAATGTATTTCCCTCTTATAAAGAGGCGTCGTCAAACGACCGGAGATTACGAACTTTTGGTATAATTCCCTTATGTACTTTTCTACTTCTCTAAAGAATGGAATCCCCCTAGCGTTATCATCTAACCCCCCATAAAGGTAAGTAAATGTTATCTTCTTTGCCGTTTCGTAATCACACCCATATAAATCCGCTAAGTGTTGGTGAGCGGTAATCCCTTTTGGAAATTCGTATCGAATCATTTTGGCAATCAAACGAATGTGATATGATTCATAATCGAATTGTAAAAGAGTACCATCCCCAAATCTACTAACGAATAGTTCCCTACTCCCATCACCCTTATTTAAGGCAGAATAGTTTACATTGAGATGTCTATTGGAAGGTCTACCCGTAGTTGTGTATGGATTGTATTGTGTGTATACCTTACTATCCCTAATGTAAGCCGGATTGAAGCTGAAACTATCAATAAATTTTTCTTCTTCGACTTGTACCCCAGCCCCCTCCAGCCTCCCTAATTCTTTTATGGAATCTGAATAAATACGATACCAACTCTGTCGATTTTGTATATCAGGAATTCGTTTTAAAACCTCATACCATTTCACCAAAGGGATACAATCATTCAGTTCTATATAGTCGCTTCTATGCCCCTTAAAAACCTCAACAGCGAACTCATTGAATATGAACGACTTACCATATTCTTCAAAGTAGACCCACTCATAATCCAATCCTTTTGATTGAATATAGCGATTACCTAAAACAAGGGTATTTTCGTTACAAAGTTTGTGTATTGGGAATTGAGAAACCGAACCGGCATCTATGTGTTGGAAATTTAAAATAAAATCCGTATCTTTGGTTCGTATGTATACAAACGAAATAGGAAACATCAACTCATGTCCCTTTGGGGAACTCCATACCGGCACCACTAATGTGATATCCTTTGGATTGAGTAATTGTAAATCGGTATTTGACTCTATTAGGTTCATAGAGTACAAAGATAATAAAAAAAATTGAGATTACAAAATATTATTTGTAAAATTGTAATATGTTTGGTAGGTATAAACTGATGTTCTTTATACTGCTAACTGCCAAACTGATTGCTGCTTTGTTTGAAGTTCTTACTCCCATATCATCTATCCCACCATCATTTTTATAAACAACATCCAATGGGCCTGAAATTCTCCATTTAACATCTCCTACTTTCCAAAACGGATTTGTTTTTAACTCATCATGCGTTTCTTCACTTATTTCAAAAACATTACCATTTTCATCATTTGCTCTTTGGCAAAAGTATCTTCTAATGAATCCAACTGAATAATCTGAATTAGTTGGGGTTGGTACAATTGTTTGAGGAATTTGTATAGTAAAAATTTCTAAGTTGTTTGCTATATTCGTATACATAGTAATTATTTATTAATTCTAAAAGCAGCTTCTAAAGTTGTTTTCCAACCATCAGTTCCTACAGAATGCTTTGTATTTGTAATTTGAAATACACCGATTTGATTATAAATTTCAGGCACACCATCTATTTTAAAATATTCTCCACAACTAAATCCGCTCATACCATCGATAGTGATAGTAATTTCAATTGGAGTTAAACTACTTCTTTGTTCCTCAACGGCAGTACCTATTGATTTTTTTATAAATTCACCATCTGTATAAATTAATGTTTTTGAAGTATTTTTATCAAATTTGAATTTTATAGATTTTTCTTCAATAAGTTCTGTTATACTTTTAGCTTCATTTGCTTCGGCTTTTTCAGGTTCAGTAGTTGTTCTTTTTTTAACAGCATCTTCCCAATTTTTTTCCAATGCTTTTAAATCAATTTTATTAATTGAATAGTATCCATCTGCATTACTAAATAATGAATTATCAAAATTTTTGTAAGCACTTTCAGGTAAAGGTATTTTTACATTTGGGTCAGCTGGCGTTTTAGGGTCAGGTGCAGGTAATTCTTTTAATGATTCTACTAAAAATCTTTGAGAATTGAATATTGTTCTACCGGCTACTAAATTGCTCATTTCAAAATTAAAACTAAAATCTCTAACTATTGATTTTATAGTAGTAGGTTTAAATCTATAAATTCTATCAGCTGGCGGATTTGAGACATTTATACTTTTTATATCTAATATACCTGCACTTGAAACTTCAACTACACTACCTCTTATTAATCTAAATAATCCATATGAGTTTGTATTTAATATTTTTAATATACCATCTATGAAATCTAATCTAGTATAAGATGCTCTCCAAATTTGTACAATCGTTTTGTATTTTATAAATATGTTTAAGGCATTTCCGTTTCTTAAATCACTCTTATCTACAAGTGGATTTATTTCTATTTCTCCTATACCATTTGCGTTAGGCATTGTAACCTTTCTAGATTCCTCAACTGAATATCCATTTATCGAAGCAGTTTCTGGTTTATCGGAAATTGATACAACATTACTTTCTTTACTTCCTTTTACAGGTGCTACAAATTTAACCAAATTTTTATTTGGAAATATCACATCTTCTGATGATGATATTAAGTTTTTATGTATTTTAATAGGAATAAATTCTTCTTCATTACCATTTACTTTATATGTTGGTATATTAAATTTAAAAGTATTTTCATCATATCCTTTTGAATCATTTAAAGAATAATTCATTAATATTTTTAAAATAAATCGTAAAGAAATATATGATTCTAAAGAAGATGTTTCATCTTTTTTTGTGTCATTTACTTTACCCCAGTTAAAAAATTCATTTTGCCATTCATCTTTTGTTATATCAAGCTTATTTAAATTTAAATCGGATATCAATAATTCTTTCCATTGAGTAAACTCATCTGGCTTATTTTTATCATTAACTTTTACCTTAGAGTCGGTATTACCAATATTGATTGGAATAGCTAATGACATTTGATTTCCTTGAGATATCTTTATTTGAACAGGATATGTACCATCTGCATCAATTGAAAATGAATAGTCTATAACTTTTCCGGCTACCATATCATATGTACCTCTACTTTTTTCAATATGCTTTTGAAATAATTTAAGAGATGTAGTATTAAATCTATAAAAGTCAGAAAATTTATCTACAAAAGTATTATAATCTGTTTTATTAATTAGTTGGTCTTTTACTTGAGATGTACTTGTAAATGCTACTTGAGCTTCTGAATTTTTTGATGTATCTGTAGAAAACTTCTTTCTATCCAAAGTACTATCCCCATATTCAAGTAAAACATTCATACCTGGCTTACAAAAAAACAATTCAAACATTTCAAATTGCTTTAAGGTAAAACATCTAAGATTTACAGTGGCAGTTTTTAATGTATTATTTGCACCATCCGTATCTATATCAATTGATTCTATAATTGGTATAGAAACTCTTCTATTTGATTCACCTTCAACTTTAATTTGTGTACCAAAAAAATCAGTACCAACTATGGTTTCTTTAGTCTGATAATTTAAATCTCTATCGATTTCATTTCTAATTATACATCCATAGTATTGATTAGATGCGGGTGTTGTTCCGGCTATTAAATCTTTAAACTTTTTGGTTTTTGATTCAGCAGTATCATCTTTTGCATCAGTTTTAACAACCAATGCTCCGGATGCCATTATTGCCCAAGGCATTCTTAGATTTGTATCATTTGGAGTTTTTTCTCTATCCTGTAATACATCTACCATCCAATCTTTTAATGGTGCTAAATAGGGAAATGGCATAACTTATTTGTTTATTTTTTGTAAATCTGTCAATATTGCGTTTATATCGGATGGTATTCTAAGTTGAACTCCTTCTTCTACATAAAATGTTGCATCGTTTATATTATTAGCAGTTGCTATAACCCACCACAAATTCTGGTCTCCATAATATTTGTGTGCTAATAAATCTAATCTATCACCAGCTTCTGATATAATGTACATATCAGTATCTTTGGCTTTCACTTTTGGATATATAGTTGATTCCAAATACTGCTTATTTGTTTCTTTTGTTTTTAATACTTCGCTGTATGTATATCTGCTTGCCATAATTATTATTCTTCCGGTGGTAATACTAATTCCTCTTCTACGATTGCCTGCTCTCTTATTTTCGCGTTAATTGATTCTCTGATTTTCTGTCTACTAGCTTCAACTTCAGCTCTAGCAGTAGCAGTTGCATACCCCAATCCATCAAAATTATATCTATATACTTTCGTATCAGATTTTGTTAAATGGTCATCTAATTTAGGATTTTCAATAATTTTCATTGAGAATGAAACATTTATAACACTTGGATATAATTGAACAGCTTCACCATTTCCAACCATATTGGGGTCGGTTGTTGACCAACTAGTCGCATCATCTATTGAAAATGATAAACTATCAACAAATCCAAATATTTTATCATATAATCCATTGATTGATAATTCTATTAAATTTGGAGAAAATGCCAGAGCAACATCTTTACCTGAATATTTTATGTGAGATACCTCACTAAATGGGAATGTTAATTCTTTTAATGAATTTAAATTTGAAATCATACTTTGTTTGGATAATTCATCCAAATAATACATTTTAAATTCAAACTTTAAACTTCTTTCTACACCTTGATAACGATATACATTAAAAGGTGAACCTATATATTTAAAATTACTCCATTCAGGTGCAATATCTTCACTAATACCACTTATTGTTGCAGGAAATAATAAAGTATGAGCCGTACCATATGGTTTTATTTTGATAAAACTTGCTCCTAATTTAGAATTATTTAATTTTTTATCTAAATCTTTATCATCAAACACAATACCATCTTGTAATATATTTCTATTAAAAGAATCTAAATTTATATATCCGCTATTAGAATCTCTTTTCATAGCTTTATTGGCTATGTATTGAGTTTCTCCTGTAAATTTATTAGAAGTTGCAGTATATGTTGTAAAATATTCTGAATTTTTAACATTACCTTTTGTAACATCTCCATCTCCCGATTTTATTCCACCTGCATATAATTTACCAGCCTTACCTTCTTTTGTTTCAGGCTTTTTATTTTGTTTTCTATTTTTAGTTAAAGTTTTGGTTATTGCTTTACCTATTGCTTTTTTAGCTGCACTAATTCCAGCTCCAATTGCTTTAGTACCAATTTGATTTAAATCTCCCTTTAATATACCCGATAGTGCGTTAGCGCCCATTGGAGCTTTACTTACTAAATAATCCGTATCAGCTTCAACTGCATATCTTAGACCTGTATGGTCTCCAACTTCAGTAGGCAATGTGCCTTTACTAACAGGTGCTGAATTTTTATTGTTAAATATTGTATCTGAAGGTCTATTTGCTGAACCACCCATTAGCGAACCTAAGTTCAATAGCGGTGGTTTTTTTGATGGGTCTTCGTTGTATCTAGCTGATGTAGTTGCTAAACTTCTAGGAGGGTCTACTGTACCTTTAAGAGATATTCTCGGAGTATCAGTACCATATATTAATGGTGGAGTTACTAATTTTTTATAGAATAATACTCTTGGTCCGTTTGGATTAGCTTCTGCTTTGACAAAATCCATTATCTTACCACCCAAACCTTTGTTCTTGTGGCCACCATCCCAAATGGTAACATCTTTATCACCACTTGCTTTTTTAAATAAATCTAAGATTGTTGGCATTGATAGTATATTCTATTTACTATAAATATCCTTTAAGAAAATTTATGAATTATTTCTTAGGTCCTGCTGGTGAATCCGGGTCACCACCTCTTGTGTTTTCTTTATATCTATCAAATGCGTATGCTACTTTCTTACCATCAATAGAAACTGAAACATCTCTCTTACCTTCAAATGTAGCAACAGTCAATGCTTCAATTGTTTTTGTTAGATTAATAAGAGCCTTTGTATTTGTATTTAATGTTTTTAATTCAGTAGTAGTAGCGGCTGTATTTATCATAGTTTTATGAGTTCTATCAACTACTCTTTCCAAATTACCACTCATATATGTTAACTTATCTTGCATCCATTTTTCGGATGCTTTTGCAGCTTGAACTACTGATGTTCCACCTGTTTCTGCAACTGCTTTTGTAGCCGCTACTGCGGTTGGAGTTGCTGCTGCTACGGCTTTTGTTGGAGTTGCTGCCGCTTTTGGTGGAGTTGCTGCCGCTTTTTTATCAAACGCTCCCATATCTTTAGCTGCTAATGCGGTATCTATCCCTACCGATGCAGCCGTTCCAATTCCTGGAATAGTGCCAGCTGCACCGGAAGCTAATTCCATAGCCGCTCCGGCATAATCACCATCCATTAATCTTGATAATCCAAATCCAACACCTGCTAATAATCCGATTACTGGTATTTTTTTCAATAAAGATTTACCTACTGCTTTTGCTCCAACCTTTGCTACAGTTTTTGTACCAACTTTTCCTGCTGTTTTTGCTGCCGTTTTTCCTGCTGTTTTTCCTGCGGTACTTGCTACTGTTTTTCCTGCAGTAGTAGCTGTTTTACTTGCCACTTTAGTTCCGACTTTTTTAGCTATTATTCCTTCTATCTTACCACCCAACGCATTCCCAACTACCCCACCTAATATAGCACCACCTGCTGAAATTAAATTCTCAGTAAATGCTCTTTCGGTTGCTAATTGATTTGTTTGTGCAATTGCATTGATGTATGCTTGTGTACTTTGAAATGCCTTCGTAATTTCTGCATTCAAATTAGCTTGCTTAACCGCTTGGTCAGCCAATGCATTTTGATATGTTTTATATCCATCTGAAGTTAAATAAGCTTCAGTTATTTGTTGTGATAGTTTTGCATCAACAATTGCTTGGTCAGCAGATATTTGTGCTTGTTGAGATGCAAGGGATGCTTGTGCATTTGTACTTCTTTGTAAAAAACTCTTATTACCAGCTCCTGCATTTCCTGCTTGCAAATCTCCACCACTTCTGCCAGTATTGGTAGCCACCTTAGATAATGTAGATAAATCCATACCACCCAATGCGGATGATAATTGTTGCTGTTGGAACATATCCATACTCTTAGGGTCTAACCCTTGAGCTTGTAATGATTTTAGTGCACCTTCGGTATCACCACTAGCAAACTTAGCTCTTACTTCTGAAAGGTCTACATTCTTACCTAACATAGCTGATAACTGCATTTCGGCCTTAATACTATCTTGATAGTTTAATACCATACTTTGCCCAGCTTTTGCTATATCTCCAAACTTAACACCTAATGTTTTTGCAAATGTAATTTGTTTTGCTAATGCGGATGTACTTTTAATCTGATATCCTAACATATCTTTAGATGATTCAGCCATTTCCGACATCAATCCACCTAAATTTATCTTAGCGCTATCAGCCATAGCTCTCAACCCTTCTTGCATATTGATAGCGGATGATTCACTTAAACCATCCATTCGCATAAATGCTTCACTAATTGATGCAATACTTTCTTCAGATTGACCGGTTCTAGCAGCCATTATAGCCATATCAGCTCCAACCTTCGCACTGGACATTTTACCCGTTGCATCAGCGGCGGCACTCATTGCACCGGCTACTCTATCGGCACCAATCCCAGCCATTTGCATTTGTGCGGATGCATACCCTACACCACCAATTGCGTTACCAAAGAATGCAGTTTTAGAAGCCGCTGAGAATTCAGCTGCTGCACTTTTCATAGTTGCTGAAAACTGATTAGCGGCTCTTTGTTGAGCATAAGCCGCATCTATTGTTAATCTATTTACTTCATTAGCACTATCTATTCTTGATTGGTTAACTTCCATACCAATCTTCTTATCAATAAACCTTCTTTCACTTTCGATACTACCAACTTCTTTGGCTCTATCTATTTCAGTTTGCTTTATATCATTTCCAGCTTGTATTGCTGCCGCAAGTGGGGCTCCAAAATAATTAGCGGCTAGGCCTCCAATTGCGGCACCTAACGCAACAATTGCTAACTTTGCACCTTTTGCATCCTTATTAGCAATGTTTTTTAAAGCTCCAGATATTTTATCCATTACAGGAATACCACTACTTCCCAACTCATCAAGAGCTGTACCAAGTTGTTCCATCCTTTCTTCGGATTTCTTTGCAGCTTCGGCGAATGATTTCATCTCATTCCCCATTTTGTTCAAAGTGCTTACCGTTCTTTTTGCTGATTTGTTGGAAGTGTCGATTGCACTTACTACCTTCTCATAGCTCTTATAACTTTCTTGTACAGCTTTATTGTACTCCTCTTGAGTTATATTACCTTTCTTTAATTCTAAATTACTTTCTGCAATAGTTTGCTTACTCTTTTTATAAGCTTCAGCTGCTGCATATATACTTTTCTTATGTTTATCTTCTAAATCCGTTGCATTATCAATCTTATCAGCAATACTACCAACTAATGTTTTAGTTGCTTCTAATTTTTTATTGATTAAGCCGTATATATCACTTTGTTTACCTAAAGTATTGGTAATGCTATTCAGAGCACCTTCGTACTCATCAAAATCTCTTAGAGAGTCTGTATTTAAACCACCCTTACCTTTACCTTTAGCCATTAATGATTAATATAGAGTAAATTAATAATTCTTTTTCAAAAAGTCATCTACTTTATCCGTAGATAAATTACTTGCTTTTAAATCTCTTTTAGCAGAACGCAAAGCGGATTCCATATCCTTATCCCATTTAGACCAATAATCTGCTAATTCTGGATCTTTTTTTCTAATATTAGCTATAAATTTATCTTCAGTTCCTTCAGCTTTTGCATTAAAGAACATAGAAAACAATTTATCTAATATAGCTATTTCAGTTATTATTTTTTTAGACATGAAATTTTGTTTATATTTTTATTATAAATATCATCTTCTTCTTATTTTCGAAGAATTGTTTGTCTTTGTATTAGCTTTTTCAATAGTTTCGTTCTCTCCTTCTTTAGCTTTAAGCAATTCTCTCCAATAAAATTCTCTTAATTTAATAGGCATACTATACAAATCTCCCCAATTAAACCCTCCATTGGAAAAATACAACATTTGAAAAATCTTTTGATGTAGGCCTACAGAATAGTTACTCGGAAGGATAAAAAAAGTCAACCCCAAATGGGATTCGGAGAGCCTCCTTCTCACCGGTGAATGGAGATTCGTAATCAAATGTTAAATCCAAATCAGGAGTTAAAGATGACATATACTTTCGTAATGCCTTTGAATCTCCAGCTAATAATCTATTTGATACAAAGTTACTGATATAACCCAAATCTCTATTACCATCTACCTCTACAATAATTCTTCTATATCTTGCAGTAATTTCATTTCCTTGTTTCAATGTTTTCTCACTAGCTTCCACATCTTTATTAATTGAGATTTCATCGCCATGCGTTAACAATTTGAATTTAATTTGTGATTTTGAAACGGGAAGAGTAAAATCATACTCATTTCTTCTATTTAAAACGGATTCATCAACTTCTTTAATTTTTATATTAGATAAGTCAATTGTAACCTCAGTTGGTACACCTTCCGCTGGGTCTGTTACTGTTACCGCATATTCAGGTCCAAATGCTAAAACTCTCGATGATATTAAAATGGCATTTTTATCTCCTATTAATAAATCATCTATTCTTACACCTGGTTCTACTACTACCGATTCCAATAGTTTATCTAAGTGAATACCTTTTTTAATCAAATTCGTAGAAGTAAGAATATCTTCTTCTTTTGCAGTCATTAATTTGATTGTAATTTCTCCTTTTGATAACGGAGAATGTTCAGGATAGCATAAACCTTTTGATGGTAAGCTGATAACCTCTGTTGGGAATGGGTACGATTTTGGTGAGCTTTGCTGACCCAATCCTCTTGTAACTTTTTGTTCTAATTTTTCTTCCATAATAACTTAATGTTTGTATATAAATATATATAAATAAAAAAAGGAGAACATTTCTGTCCTCCTTTCTACTAAACACTACGAAAATTTATATTTTAATAATTAGATTTCCAAGAATAAATACCTCTTAAATCTAATGCCAGAGTTGCCTCACTATATCGAGTTTCACTCACCAATCCATGCCAAGCCCAATAATCCCAATTGGTTTTGTGTGGGTCATTATGCCCGTTGAACTCTGCCATCGCAATTAAGAAATCAACATACTCAACCACATTCATCGCAACAATTTCTTCGTTTTCCATATCTTTATCGTTTTATTACATAGTAAATATACTATATTTCACTCTAAAAGTCAAGCTTTTTATGGATTATTTTTAAAATTTGGAATCATTCTAAATAAGACACAAAAAAGGGATGTATTTCTACACCCCCTTCTTAATTATTTTAAAGTTTACCTATTAGAGATTAGTACTCAAGGATTGCGTAATCATAAGTTAGAGTTAAAGATATTGAAAGTGGGTCATTTGAAGCCCAATCCAATTCACCAAAGTTTGCTGAAGAAATGAATGCTCCTTTAAGAGTCCATTGTTCAACTTTATCACCTACTGGTCCTAATAGATAGAATGTAATGTCTTTCTTATAGAAAGCTGCATATCCATCTCTACCTGTGATAGATTCGTGTGATTGTCTTACCCACTCCATCACTTGCTGAGCGCCTGATGGAACGATTGGGTCATAAAGAGTGATTTCAACATCATCCCAATTGGATTTTCCTTTAATCTTTCTCTTTACATTTATATGGTCTAACTCAACTATCTCTGAAGTGAAAGTTGGTCTTGCTGCGGTTTTAATTATATATGATTCTATACCATCGATTTCCATAATAAATCGGTTACCCAACTTTGGTTCGAAGTTCGTATAAAACATTTTGTCAAACTCTAATACTTCTGGCATCTTTTTGTCTATTTAATTGTTTCTATTATAAATATCTAATTTCTAAATTATCCGTTAAAAGCTGCTCCAGTTGGTAAGATGTTGAAGTCAATTTGAATGAATTCAGCTGTCTTAGTTGGTTGTAAGAAGATAGAACCTTTCATAATGTTTCTATCAATTACATCAGGAGTGTTATTAGTATCATCCATTACAACACGGAATGCGTACAAACCTTGTCTTTGTTGGATTGATTCTAAATAAGG
>Ga0164293_10001257_pt1 | contig 21190 bp, 18 predicted proteins | sample GEODES118metaG_FD_111487 | JGI IMG/M metagenome (GOLD analysis project Ga0164293, IMG submission 111487) | Eutrophic lake water microbial communities from Lake Mendota, Wisconsin, USA - GEODES118 metaG | ecosystem: Environmental > Aquatic > Freshwater > Lake | place: USA: Lake Mendota...
GAAATTCCCGAGTATTTGCGGGCTTTTCGCCAGAAACCTTGATGGTGCGGGGGCGGAATATTCGGGCTTTTTCTCTCCGAAGCTTGAGGGCTAGTCGATTTTTCAAAAAAATTTTAAACTATTGATATTATTGTTTTTTTATGATGCGGCGCAGTATGAGCTAGTGGAATAGATGCCGGATCGTGCTGGGCATCGATGGGCGGCTTGTTTGCCTGGGGCGCAGCGAACCCAGCAAGGCGGAAATCACCGCTGCCAGCGACGCCCTTGCCGCGCAGGGGCTTTCGGGGTGGCTCGTGCGCATGCATGGCGAATACTACAAACGGCGCAGGGTGACGCTCGAACCCCTACAGCGTATCAGCGCCGAGCATGATGCCGATTGGCAAGCCGCCCTTGCCGCATTCCACGCAGCGCGCCACCGCGCCACGCACCAATAAGGCAGAACCCTCACCAACGTACGGTGGGAGGCCGCCCACCAGCGACAGAGATAATCTCTCGATCTAAAACGCGAGCTACGCCTCCCTCAATAGCCTATCGATCAGCTGCCATGAGCGGCGACTTTCGAAGAATCACTTCAACCCGTGTTCCCGGTTGAAGACTTGCGTCATCCGGCACATCGGCGCGCAGCTCCTGCCCATCATCGTGGCGGACCATAACGCGCAGGACCGGCCCCAAGAAGGTCACCCGGGTGATCATGAAGGCGCCATTCGGATTGGGACGGAGGCGTAAGTCTTCTGGCCGCAGGATCGTCTCTCCGTTTATCACCACGTTTTTATTGGCGTCACCAATAAAATGCGCCACGAATTCATTGGCGGGACTATGATACAGATCACGGCCAGAGCCGATCTGCGCTATCCTCCCTGCCTCCATCACGCAGATCCGATCGCCAAGCGCCATGGCTTCTGATTGGTCATGGGTAACATAGATCGCCGTTATGCCCAGCGCGCGCAGCAGTGCATCTATTTCCTGCCGTAATTGGTCCCGTAAGCGTGCATCGAGAGCAGAGAGGGGTTCATCCAACAACAGCACTTGCGGCCGCGGCGCTATCGCGCGGGCAAGCGCCACGCGTTGCCTTTGTCCGCCGGAAAGCGCGTCAACTCTACGATGTCTGAAATCCGTAAGTCGCATCATTTCCAGCATCTCAGCGACACGCTTCTGTACCTCATTCTTCGGGATGCCGCGCACACGAAGCCCGTACCCAATATTGGCTGCCACATCCATGTTCGGGAATAGTGCATAGGATTGAAAAACCATGCCAACATTTCGCCGCTCTATCGGCAGTCGAGTTACTTCCTTGCCGTCGAACAGAACAGCACCACCATCATCTGGCAGCTCCAGGCCCGCTATCAGACGCAACAGCGTTGTCTTGCCACATCCGGATGGACCGAGCAGCACCAGTGTCTCGCCAGCGGTGATTTCCATATCAATGGGCAACAAGCCACGCGCGCCACCGGGCCAAGTCTTGCCACAGTTACGAAGGCTTATGGCAATACTCATCGGCTGCCTCCGTGTTGATCCATCCGCCCGACAGCCCATTGCATGCCACTGAGAAGCGGAACAATCAGGGCAAAGAAGATGAGCGTATAGGCGGAGGCCATTTCCGTACGTAACGCTGTATATGCATCAGCCAATCCAACTGGCAGTGTTCGCGTGAAAGGCGTGTGCAGCAAAAGGGTCATATTAAATTCACCAAGGGACAAGGTAACGACCATCAGGCTGCCCGCCAAAATGCCTCCTCGAATATTTGGTACCACGACACCGAAGAAGCGTTGCGCCCATGTTGCACCACAAGCGCGGGCAGCTTCCTCAAGCCGCTTGAGGTCAATCGCGAGCAAGACCGCGAGAACCGCGCGCAACATAAAGGGCAGACAAAAGATGACATGGCCAATCAGAATGAAAAACCAGGAAGACCGCAGTCCGCCGACCGCGCCATAAGCCAGAATGAGCCCGAGTGCGGTGGCAAGGCCAGGCACCGCAAGCGGCATGACAAGCGCTTCTTCAACCAGGCGCGCTGTAACACCCGCATGGCGCGCGAGCACATAGGCCGCGGGAACTCCAAGCACTAGCGTAATCGCCAAGGTCGCAAAGGCAATCTGGAGTGAGAGCAAAACCGTACCGCCGTAATTCGCCCATACGTCCAGAAGCCAGCGCGTGGTGAATCCACTTGATATGCCGATGAACTGATTTGCCGTGACGCCCGCGATGACGGACGCAAAGATGGGCAGAATGAGAAAGGCGGAGATGAGCAAGGTGAAGCAAAGACCCGTCCAGAAACCAATACCACGCCTCATGCGGCAGCACCGCCGCTTGCACCACGCGCCAACGCCAGCACAGCCCAGGTAGCGATACCCAAAAGGAACGAAAGCGCCGCCGCCACAGCCAAATTCGCTTGCAACGTGAATTCTGTATAAATCACCATGGGCAAAACATCTATGCGAGAAGCAAGCGCGAAGGCGGTTCCGAAAGCGCCGGTCGCGGTGGCGAAGCAGATGGCGCCCGCAGCGGCCATTGCAGGGGCGATTCCCGGCAGCAGGACATCACGCAAAACGGCGAAGGGCGATGCGCCAAGCGAACGGGCTGCTTCTTCAAGGCGCGGATCTAGCTTTTCCGCAGCAGCCATCAGCGTCAGCAAGGTGCGTGGGATTGAGAAATAGACATAGCCGAGCAAAAGGCCTGCCAGCGAATAGGCAAAAACAATACGGTCCCCGCCAAGAGCCATCGAAACCTCAGCAATCAAGCCCTGCCGCCCGGCAAGCATGATGACAAGGTATCCGACCACCACTCCTGGGAAGGCGAGCGGTAGTGTCAGTAGAGCCAGAAGTGTTGATCTGCCACGAAACCTGACCCGGGCCAAGAACAAGCCCATGATGGTCGAAATGAAAAGCGTGATCATTGTTGTTGCCGCTGCCACTAGCAGGGTGGAGATCAAGCTGCGCAAGAAACGCGGTTCAGTGAGGATGGCGCTATAGCCACCCGCACCGCCTGCCACCGCCAAATATCCGAGTGGTATCAGAAAGAAGGCGAGGAAAATCGCCAGTGCGGGCGCAATGAGCAATCCCGCACGAAGGCGATCATGCATCACCCAATCTCACGCTGGTAACGATCCGCGAGGGAACGGACAGCAGCGGCAAGTTTGCGCACATCCAAAGGTTGCGCGCGCGCATAATCCGCCGCGGGAAGAAACCGTGCTTGCGCGGCCTCCGGCATCAAATCCGGGAAGACCGGGCGCAAGAAGGCGCCTGCCCAATGGCGCTGCCCTTCATCCGAAAGCAGAAAATCCAGCATGCGCCGACCATTATCGGGGTTCGGTCCATTGGCCACCAGCCCCATGACGTAGGGAAGCGTTTGCGTGCCTTCTGCCGGAATGACAAAGCGTGTTGGCGCATTGTCGCTGTATTGAGCACGATAGGCGTTGAAATCATAATCAAGCAGGATTGGGATCTCGCCTGAAAGCACACGGGCATAGGCCGTCTGTTTCGGGACGATCGGCTGGTTGGCTTGTAGGCGCTTAAAGAACGCCATGGCTGGGTCAAAATTCTCATAGCTGCCACCAAGCGCGAGGTTCACGGCAACAACACCAACCTGGCCTACAGCGGCCGAAGTTGGATCAAGGTAACCCACCATTCCGCGATACGCAGGATTCAGGAGATCGTTCCAGCTTTGCGGAACGGGGCGATTGCCCAGCGCCCGCGTATTCACAAAAATACCGAGAGTCCCGGAATGGATGGTGAACCAATAGCCTTCCTCGTCCTTCAAGCCCGCGGGGATGCGATCAAAACGAGAGGGCTTATAGGGCGCGAGGACTCCCGCCTCACGGGCCTGCGGGCCAACTTGGCCACCAAGATAGACAACATCAGCAACCGGGCGCGCGCGTTCCGCAATCAAGGCGGCCAGAGATTGGCCCGAATTCTTATTGTCAGGCGGCACCGTGAGGTTGATCTGGCTTTGAAGCAGCCGCAACATGCCGCCCCAATCCGCCCATTCCGGCGGGCAATTGTAGCAGACGGCTCGTGCCGCCTGGGCCGCCAATGGCCCGGACACCGCACCCGCAGCCAAACCAGACATGAGAAGGTGACGACGCTTCATGTAATGAGCTCCTACTGCCAAGACTGATAAAGCGATTAGTATTGAGAACTTAATCCAAGGAGAAGAGCGGTAATTGCTACAATTGGATGACAAAATATCCGAGCCGCAATCGCGATTATCATTCTTGGGGGCGCGCAAACATCGAAATATTCGTTGTCAGGTGGGCAGTAATGCCCGTTATTTAGAGCGATAAGCGCAGCAGGTAGCGTTGCGCCTAATGGCAGCTTGGGACGCCGCCTTGGCATTCACCGCGAATTCCATAGCGTGGTTGAAACCATGCAAATCCGTTGCGCCCGTCGCAGGAATGGCCAGCGCTCCATATCGGTGAAAGTGTATATTGGTCGTCAAATGGCTTGACCGGAAAACATCACGCCTCTGTCACGCGGTTGCAACGTGTAATGTAGATGAGGCAAAGTCATGCATCGTCGTTCTCTTATAGCCCTGCTTCTCCCTTTGCCTGCTCTCGCTTTTCCTGAGAGGGCGGTGACCATTATCGTCCCCTTCGCCGCAGGTGGTTCCACCGATATCGCTGCCAGATTGATTGCGGAACGCCTCTCGGCGCTGACGGGTGGGCGCTTCGTGGTGGAAAATCGAACAGGCGCAGGCGGGGCCATTGGTAGCGAAGCTGTGAAGCGTGCGCCGGCTGATGGCCATACGCTCCTTATGGCCTCTGCCTCTTCCCATGGCGCCAATCCTGCCGTCTTTCGCGATCTTTCCTATGACGCGGTCGCCGATTTCTCCGCAATAGCGCTCACGGGCGTGACACCTTTGGCGCTTGCCGTAGCGCCCCAGGGGCCCAAGGATTTGGCGCGCTTACGCGCAAATCTGGCTGATGGGCGCGGCAGTTATGGCTCGGCTGGGGTGGGCAGTATCACCCATTTGGCCGGTGAGCTCTTCCTTGCCCGAACAGCCTTGCGCGCCGAACATATTCCCTATCGTGGAGGCGCGCCCGCACTTGAGGCGCTGGCGCGTGGCGAGGTTAGCTTTGCGATCGATACACTGGCCGGGCTTAACGCATTGGCTGAGGCTGGTCGGATCCGCCTCATCGCTCTCGGTACAGCTCAGCGTGCCGCGACATTACCTGACCTGCCGACGCTACAAGAGCAGGGCGTGGCGCCTTTTGATCTCTCCACCTGGAATGTGCTTCTTGCGCCACGCGGCACCCCGCAGGAGCGCGTGGTAAAGCTTGCGGCCCAGGTTCAATCAGTACTTGCTGAGACTGGCTTGGCTCAGCGCTTGGCGGGCCTCGGCGTCGCGGTGCCAGAGCCCATGGGCCCGGAGATGACCGCAGCCTTTATTGCGGGCGAAGTGCAGAAATTCCGCAGCATCGCCGAAGGCGCGGGGCTTAAGTTGGAGCGGCCGTGATTGTCTTCCATTGACGAACTTGGCCCGTCGATAGCGCGGACTGGATCCTGGCGCTGGTAACCACCAGGCATACATCCGAATGCAGATCAGCCTTGCTGCTCGCCAAAAGGGTTAATGATAGACATCTGCACTATTAGCTACTGTATTCACTTAGCTTTATTGTGGAACCGCGGTCAGCAAAGCGGGCTTGCACTCCATTTTTGGGAAAACAATTTACGGCCTTGTGTTGGCATCCCTATACAATGGGACAAGTTGTTGATATAGAGCGCATCGCTATTAAGCGGAAAGGTCTTCCATGCGTTGCCAGGAAAAGCGCGTCGGGTTGGTCAATTTTGGTATATGGCGCTTCGAAATTTTTGACGGTTTCGATGGTGGATGGAAGCTGGTGCTTCATCCGCCGCTGGGTTGCGACATCAAGCCCAAGACCATGACGACCAATCAGGTGACCGGCCTTGCCCAACTCTTGGAACAGGCAAGACAACACGTCTCCACGCTTGGAGTAGCCGCCTGATCTACCCAGCAACACCGGCCCTGCATACACGCCGGCCCCTGGATAAGCAGCAGCGAAGACCCTAACAGTTTACCTTAAACCTCTCGGCAATCTGCGAAGCACCACGGGTCTTTTGCGGCCCGAGCTGCTGCAAAAGGCTTGGCGCGCCGTGCACACGGCGTCCAATTCGAATAGACCTCTCAGCTGCCAGGAAACAGCCGCCATCATTACCGCTAATTGCCGTTATTTGTGGTGCTTGCACCGAAATACTGCAACAGCCATCTGGCTCCGGCTCATGTAGATTCTGAAAGGCGGCGGCCCAACCTGCTGGAGCAAGTGCGAATTAGGCGTATTATCTTCCAGTAGAGTTACTTTATACGCAACTAAAACCCAGCGTGACCTAACTCAACCTTGACAAGATACTCTGATTGTCGCCGCAAAAATTGAGCTCAAACTGACCGATGATGGGTAGCCGGTCGCAGCCATCCTATCGACCCCAAAACACCCCAACCGAATTAATTGCTATATTTCACTTTTATCTGGGGTAAGAGTCAAGCTTCGGTAGGATCCGGAGCCCAGTCTCAGCATTGAATAGATGGATAGAAGTAGATGGGAAAGACACCTCAAGTGTTTCGCATTTACGGGGCGCTGTGCCCGCGGCGAAGGCAACCACGAAATGGGCATCCTCCAAAAGGCCGTGCGCGAGATGTCCAGATCCAAGTTCTTCAATGAATTCCAGTGATACAATAAGTGCCCCTTCCGATCCTGGTGCTACTACCTCGACCTCCTCTGGCCGTATGCCGAGCGTCACTTCGCTGCCCGGCGTAGCATCCAGTGTCGGGTCAAAGTGAATCTCTGCGCCAGATTGAAGCTTAGCTAAGCCCGGACGGAGGACATGTGCTCGCAACGCATTCATTGGGGGGGAGCCGATAAAATCAGCCACGAACAGGGAAGCCGGGTGATGATAGATCTCTCGAGGAGTACCTACTTGTTCAATCCGGCCAGCATTCATGACCACCAAACGATCAGCTAATGTCATGGCTTCAACTTGATCATGCGTGACAAACACCGAGGTACCACCCAACCGCTGGTGCAGACGGCGTATCTCGATGCGCATTTGAACCCTGAGTTTTGCATCCAGGTTGGACAATGGTTCATCAAACAGGAAAATCTGCGGCTCCTTGATCATGGCGCGGGCCATGGCCACACGTTGCCGTTGACCGCCCGAAAGTTGTCCCGGCTTGCGGTCCAGGAATTCGCCAAGGCCAACGATATTGGCAACATCAGCCACACGTCTTGCCCTTTCGGCCTTGGGGCACCCTGCTACCTTGAGCGAATATCCAATATTTTCGCCCACTGTCATGTGAGGATAGAGCGCATAGTTCTGAAACACCATGGCGCAGCCACGATCGCGGGGTTCAAGCTCATTGACGACACGACCAGCAATCGCGATCTTACCACTATTGATCGCCTCCAGCCCGGCAATCATGCGCAATAGTGTGGATTTGCCGCAGCCAGAGGGGCCCAGGATGACGATAAATTCGCCATGCGAAATTTCGAGATCGACTCCATGCACAACCTGCGTCCTGCCGTAGGATTTAGTTACTTTTTGGATTGAGATATCGGCCATATTTGAGCTCACTTATCTTGACTGATTAAGCCGCGCACGAACCAGCGCTGCATGAACACAACAACTAGAAGCGGAGGGAGCATCACCATCAGCGTACCAGCCATGGCGATGTGCCAGCGTGGCGGTTCACCAAAAAGCGGCCCCGGTACGATACGCTGTAACTGCATCACGGCTGTGCCGTAGCTAGGGTCCGTGACAACCAATAGTGGCCATAGATACTGGTTCCAAGAATAGACGAACATGATGGTTCCGAGCGCTGCCATATTTGCCTTCGAGAGTGGTAACAAAATATCCCAGAAAAAACGCAGCGGACCGGAGCCATCCATTTTTGCGGCTTCCAGTAATTCTTCCGGCACAGTCAGAAAGAATTGACGGTATAGGAATGTGCCAGTGGCCGTGGCGATCAGGGGTAATATCAGCCCGGTATAGGAGTTCAGCAATTGCCATTCCGGTAGTACGATTCGAATGCCGAAAAGCAGATCCGCCAAATCGCTTATGCGAGTAACATTGATGATTTCCTGAAAAGGTCTCAGAGCGTTTGCCGCAACCGCATAAGTTGGGACGATGCGTACCTCCAGCGGTAGCATCAATGTTATGAAAATCAGCCAAAACAGAACCATACGCAGACGGTAGCGAAAATAGACAATCGAGTAGGCAGAGAGGGAAGCAATGATTATTTTACCAAGAGTGACGCCAATTGCCATGATGAGGCTATTGAGCATCTTGGGTCCGAATTGTGATTGCTGCCAGGTAAAAACATAATTTTCCACCATATGTGAGCCGGGCCATAGTGGCATGGGAACCGTGTTTACGGTGCGGAAATCATGCGTGGATGCAACAAATACAATCCAAAGCGGAAGCAGCAACAGCACCAGACCGGCACCCAGAATGAGATGCGTCAGGATATTCAGAAATGGTGTACGTTCAACCATGCTCATCAGACCTCAATTATAATGAACACGTCGCTCGACGTATCTGAATTGAAAGAATGTCAACAAAACAACAAGCCCCATTAGAACGATCGACTGTGCGGCCGCCAATGAATAATCCTTCCCCTTGAAACCATCCGAATATATCTTGAACACCATCAGATCAGTCGCCCTCGCTGGACCGCCGCCGGTCGTAATATCGACAATACCGAAGGAATTTACGAAGCTATCCGTTATATTGATTATGATCAGAAAAAAGACCGTTGGTGCCAGAAGCGGAAGTTGGATGTCGCGCATACGGCGCAGTACGCCCGCGCCATCCATGGCGCCGGCTTCAATAAGGCTTCGCGGAATAGATTGAAGGCCGGCAAGAAAGAAAATGAAGTTATAAGCTACCATACTCCAAGCGTTGGCGACCACGATCAGGATCATCGCATCGAACCCATCAAGCGCTGGGTTCCATAAATCCGGAAACCACTGATTGATCGCCGAAATAAAACCGGCATCGGGAGCGAAGATAAAGCGAAAGGCAAGCCCAACAGCGGGGGCAGCAACGGCATAGGGCCAGAAATACATGAAACGATAACCACGGTAGCCCGGCAATTCGCGATCCACAAAAAGTGCAAGCAGCAAGCCTATTCCCATCGCTATAGAGGCGCTGCAAAGTGCAAAAATCAATGATCGACGAACGGAATTCCAGTAAAGGGGATCTTCAAAGACAGTGATAAAATTTTGCCAGCCAACCCATTGCATCTCCCCGCCAAAAGGCGGCTCCAAAGTAAACGCCCAATAGAGCGCCTCACCCGCTGGCCAGTAAAAAAAAGTGAAAATGAGAAAGATCTGTGGCGCAATAAGTAAAACGGCAAGCCAAGTATTTTTGAAGGTAACACGCTTTCCGCTCATGCGGGGTACACCTCTCTTAAAGGAAGTGGCCCCGGCCGCTTATGCGTCCGGGGCCGAGTAATTACGGCAGTTCGCGGCCGCGCATCGTCTGCTCGAAACGGCGCAGAATCTGATTGCCGCGGCTGGCCGCATCATCAAGCGCCTGTTGAACCGACTTCTGACCAGTAAAAGCCGCTTGAAGTTCTGACTGAAGCTCAGCGCGGATCGAAGTGAAGTTCCCGAGGCGGATACCGCGTGTATTATTGGTCGGCGGTGTGAATGTCAGCGAAGTGATGCTGGTTTCGCGGCCAGCAAAACGCGGCTGCTGATAGAAGCCGGCTGCGGTCATTTGCTGGAATGCGGGCGTTGTAATCGGGATATACCCCGTAACTGTCGGCATCCACTGTACTTCAGCAGGTGTCGCAATCCAATCAAGGAATGCCGCCGCTGCCTCATACTCGCCACGAGACTTACCTTGCATAACCCAGAGCGAGGCCCCGCCAACCAGCGAGTTGTGACGCGTATAACCTTCATAAACGGGAAGCATCGCCACCGACCACTCCATACCCGGAGTTTGGGTCGCGCCAACCACCCCATGGTTAGCAATCGAGGACATCGTGACGGCGCAGCTGCCGTCAGCGAAGGCCTGAACAAGAGTTTTACCAGTTTGAGCGGTCTGGATGCGCACCAATCCTTCATCAAACCAGCGCTTCATATTGTTCAAATGCGTGGAGAGTAAGCCCTTATTGAAAGAAAGTTCAGCGTTCAACCCGGCATAGCCATTATCGCGCGTGGCGATGGGCTGGTTATGCACGGCAAGAAACTGTTCAACCCATTGCCAGGTATCAAAATCGATAGCCATAGGACACGCATGGCCCGCAGCTTTCAAGCTGCGAAGGTCGCGCTCCAACTGCTCCCAGCTCCCAGCGGCTTCGTTACGGTTGATGCTACGATAGGCCTGCCTGTTCCAATACATAACGGCCGAGGAGGAGTTATAGGGAAAGGACCACATCTCACCGCGCGAGGTCGCGTAGTAGGAGGCAACGCCTGGGAAATAATCGGCCCAGTTAATACGCATATTGAAATCACGTGCGAAGGTAACGGCATTGTAGGTCGCGCCGGAGAGCATGAAGTTTACCGTGCCGGCATCGTATATTTGCACAATGGTCGGGTGTTGGCGTGCACGGTAGGCGGCGATTGTGTTTTGTTCGGCGCGGTCATAACCGCCCTGGCCAACGCAAACCGCCTCGTAGCGTGTCTGGCTCTCATTAAAGCGACGACAGTGATCCGCCATCACCTCGCCCAACTGGCCGGTCAGCCCGTACCAATATTCAAAGCGCTGGCGACCCTGCGCCTGTGCGGTGGCGGCGGAGAGCCCAAAAATCGCTGAGGCCGCGATGGCAGCACCCATAATGAGACGGCGAGATAGCATCCGTTTATCCCCTATTTGGCCGCCAGGATAGCGACATCAATCATCCCGCTTCATGCTGAAGGAGGATGACGCAACGATGGGAATTTTGTGACGGACCGGTGAAATCCATCGGGGCGTATGGAGTTTCGCCCCACTGACGCGCCGCACTCAATCAGGGTAATTTTGTGCTTAAGTCTATTGCTCAAGTGATTGTACGAATATCGCGCAGCTGGTCCAGCGGATGCAGATCATTGTGCTTTTGGGCAGATAAGACGCAGGTATAGCGAGTGAGGGTGATTGCCGCCGGCACGGGATAAGCGGGGGCAAGCTGGGATTGCATGACAGACTTCATAAATGACCCCGAGCTTTGTTTATGCGTATGGCGGTGTGTCAGCGTGACAGTAAATTGAGGCGTTGATGTCGGGGGACCGCCTGCCCAAAGCTCCTTCGCAATGACCTCAGGTCGTTTCAGTCGCGCCTTGACGCTGCATTAAGCATTAAATTCGTCATGAATACGCCGATGAATGACGCCTGAAAGAGGCAGGCCGTGCAATTGCATCATCCTTTTGCTTCGCTTTTCCGCTTGCTCATCTCCGCGCGTAGAATGACCCGCCTGACGCGGGCTTCCCCAACTAATTCAAAGAAAGAGCAAAAGGCTTTTTCGACCATTACCCTATGCAAGGGGCCCATTTGGTAGCGACAACCCATCCCGCTACCAAGCGTAGACGGCTTCGATGCTTTGCCAAAAAATGAGCGTCGTGTTGATCAATTTTGGTCTCTGGCGTTTCGAGAATTTTGGCGGTCAATGGAGGTGGGATGCTGGTGCTTCATCCGCTGCTCGGTTGAGAAATCAAGCCCGAGACCATGCGAACAATCCGTTGTATGGCGTTGCCCAACTCTTGGAACAGACAAGGCAACACGTCTCCGCACTGGAAATAGTCGGCTGATACAGGGTAAAGAGCCTGGCCTTGGCCCAGCGGCAGCCAAGGCCCGGCTCGTTTGCGTCAGACAACGCGGAAATTGACGAATTGCCAGGGGTCATGAGCATCCAGCGTTTCAGGGAACAGCGTGGCCCGCCCCTGTAGCGGCGTCCAATCCGAATAGACACCGGCCATTTCGCCAAGATAGGGCAGGCAGATGTCCAGGATTCGAGAATGGTCAAGCTCATCCGCTTCAACCACGCCTAACGCTGGATTTTCGATGGCGAAGACCAGCCCCGCCAGTACGGCGGCGCATACCTGAAGCGAGGTCGCATTATTGTAGGGCACCAAAGCGCGCGCTTCCTCGATGGTCAGGCGTGATCCATACCAATAGGCGCCCTTCTTGTGGCCCATCAGCAAGACGCCAAGTTCATCCATGCCAGCGCTGATTTCTTCCATCATCAGGCGCTTCTCCTGCTGAAGCTCCCAGTTTTGGCCAGCAAATTCATGCAAGGACAGCACAGCATCATCGCACGGGTGATAAGCATAATGCGCGGTCGGCCGATAGGAAACGGCACCTGTCGCATCGCGCAAGGTATAGTAATCAGAGATCGAGATGCTCTCATTATGGGTGATCAGGAATGCCTGCATCGGGCCTTCAAGCGGTGTCCAGCTGCGCACGCGCGTCGCCGCCCCAGGCCGCATGAGGTAAATCGCCGCATCGCAGCCGAAGCTGTGCCGTTCACCATCTGCCGGTAAAGTCTTTTCATGGCTGCCCCAGCCAAGTTCCGCCGGCTGGCAGCCTTCACCGGTAAAGCCATCGATAGACCAGGTATTGACAAATTCGCCACGGCGCTTCGGCATATTGCCAGCCACCTGGGTATCGCGTTCCGCGATATGAATGACCTTGATGCCGAGGTCATGGGCAAGCCTTGCCCAGGCCGCGCGTGTAGTGGGCACATCCGCGGATACGCCAAGGTCTTGCGCCAGATTCAACAGCGCCTGCTTCACGAAATGTGAAACAAGACCGGGGTTGGCGCCATGCGTCATCACTGCCGTTGGACCGGCCTGATTCTTGAGCGCAAGCGCGCTTTCGCGCAGCGCGTAATTCGAACGCTGGGAAGGGGAAAGCGCTGGGTCCGTATAGCCGCCGGCCCAGGGTTCCACACAGGTATCAAGATAAAGCGCACCTAGTTCCCGGCAAAGCTTAACCAAGGCAACGGAGGAGACATCCACTGAAAGGTTCAGTAAAAAATCCCCAGCCGAAAGACGCGTGCTAAGCTCTGCCGCGTAATTATCCCGCGTCAGCGGCAGGACCGTGTGACGAATGCCAAGCGTCTTCGCAATTTCCACATCGCGAAGATCAGAGGTAATGATCTCCATCCGATCCTTCGGCATATCAATATGCCGAAGGATCAGCGGCAGTACGCCTTTGGCAATGGACCCAAAACCAAGAATGAGCAGCTTGCCAGAGAAAGAAGTATGTTTCATTTTGATCTTCCTTCGTGTTTCAGGCGACCCGCGCCGCGTTTAGGTTGTATGTAGGGTTCATCAGCAGCGGCGCATCAGCGACCTCGGCAACGAAGGCTCGATCAAAGCCGTTGAAGGCCGTGCGCAAGGCCGTGCCATAGGCGCCAAGCTGCCCGATTTCGATCCAATCCCCTTCGCAGACATCGCTTGGGAGTGTCCATGGACCTTTCATGATATCTGCCGAGTCACAGGTGGGGCCGAAAAGAATGAACTCCTCGGCCCGCGCGCTGGGCTGGCGCCCATTGGAAGGGATCAGCCGATGCGGAAAGCGAAAGCCCGGCGCGCCGGCATCTGAAAGTGCGCCATAGACACCATCATTTACATAAAGCGCATTGCTGCGGCGTTGCTGCACCTGCACCACAACTGAAGCGCCGCTTGCCACCAGCGCGCGGCCAGGTTCGGCCCAAAGCTTGGTGCCCGGGCGAAGCCCCGCCGCACCTGACTTAATGGCCGCCATGAAGGAAGCCAGCGGCATGGGAAGACTGCCTGGATAGGCCACCGGAAAACCGCCGCCAATATCCAGAATGTCAACCGCGACACCCGAAGCGGCAATCACCGTTTGCGCCAGGCTGATCGCGCGCGTCCAGGCTTCTGGTTCAAGGCATTGCGACCCGACATGGAAGGAAACCCCAAGCCTTGCGGCATACGGGCGCGCCGCGCGCAGCAAAGCCGAGGCGATGCCAGGTTCAGCACCGAATTTGCCCGAAAGATCATAGGCCGCTTTGCCCTTGGGCAGCGCCAGGCGCACCACAAGGCCAAGATCGCCAATGCCGGTTTCGGTCTTGATTTTCAGGAGTTCTTCCGGGGTATCCAGCACGAAATCACGCACCCCAAAATCATGCCATGCAGCACGGATCGCGCCGCGCGATTTCACCGGATGCATGAAATGCAAGGCCGCCTTGGGGAATATGCTGCGCAGCAGCCGGATTTCGGCTTCCGACGCACAATCGAAATGCGTGATTCCGCCGGCAGCCACTGCCCGCAGAATGGCGGGTTCCGCGTTGCATTTCACGGCATAAAGTGCATCGCCTGGAAAGGCGTCCTGAAAGCGCTGCGCTGCTTGGGTGACCGCGCCAAGACGCAGACAATAGAGCGGTTCTTCCGGCCGGGTCGTGCGCACCAGGCTTTCCACATTCGGCCATTGCTGGCCGAAGGCGCTACGACGCAAAGGCGCGACAGCGCGCCGTGAACGGATATGATCCATCAGATGAACCTTCCAGGGAAACGGAGACGCGTCCCGCCGCCGCACCACGGCCACTAAGGCCGTGCGCAGCGGCGGGAATGAGGAAGCCCGCCGGGCCAAACCGCGGTCCAACGCTCTCCCGCCCCCTCGGCCACAATGGCTTTGGGGAGGGGGGGCGCATAAGCGCAGCAAAGCGCCCCTAGGGCGCAGCGATCAAAGCGATGAGGAGGTCATCGCAAAGCGGCAGACAGGCGACACAGGCGGCTCCCTCGAACACTCCGGCCCACAATGGCCGGATCGAACAAAGGACGCTTCCCGTCGTTGCTTGTGGCCCGAACAGGGGGCCTCGCGGCACGTGCGATGGCGTCAGCGCATCTTTGAATGAATTGCGCTGACAGGCAGTTATCCGGCCCGAAAGCAAAATGCAATAGTATTTTTTCGCCCAGGAAGGAAAAACACGTATATCGACGCGGCGAACCAGCAGCCTCGCGGGAATTTATCCGGAAATCATCCCTTCCCGCTCAAAAGACAGAGATATTCCCAGGCCATAGTGGCGGCGGCGAGTGCCGTTATTTCAGCCACATCATAGGCCGGGGCTACTTCCACAATGTCTGCGCCACGAAAATCCACGCCCGCCATCCCCCGCAAAATCGCCTGGGCCTGCCAACTTGCCAGCCCCCCGATTTCGGGTGTGCCGGTCCCTGGCGCGAAGGCCGGGTCCAGCCCATCAATATCAAAGGAAAGATAACAGGGGCCGCTCCCAAGTACCGCCCGCGCCTTGGCGATGGTGGCCGAGAGTGGGGCTTCGTGGATTTCGTGCGCCATGATCGTGGTGACCCCCTGTTCGCGAGTCCAGGCGAACATTTCAGGCCACGCCGGGGAGCGGATGCCAAGCTGTATCATCCGCCGCGGGTCTATCAAGCCTTCGGTAATGGCGTGCCAAAACACGGCGCCATGGGCAAAACGCTGCCCGAAATTATCCTCGGAAGTGTCCAGATGCGCATCTATATGCAGCACCCCAACAGGCCCACCCAACCGCTTGGTCAGCGCGCGCAATAGAGCCAGGGTGATGCCATGCTCGCCGCCAAAGGCAAGCAGATGGGCTAGCCCCGCTGCCTGATCCTCGATCATAGCCAGGCTTTTTTCGATATCCCCAAGCGCAATGTCGAATTCGCCAAGATCAGAAAGATCAAGCCGTGAGGGATCAGCGCCCGTGATCGGGTGCCGCCCATCGGTCAGCATGCGTGCTGCTGCGCGTATGGCGCGCGGCCCATCACGGGAACCCGCCCGGTTCGTTGTGCCAATATCAAGCGGCACGCCCGCCACGCAAAAGGTAGCGCCCCGATCATTCGGACGCGCACCAAGGAATGAATGGGGAGCAGCAAAGGTGACGGGGACTGCCATGGGTGTCTTCTGCGAGGTTATGACAACGTGCTTCTAGACCAATAACTAAACCCAATCCACGCTTGGTCTGTATCCTCAACCGCGTTCTTCGTCGTCTTCCATATGACCGGAATCGCGCCACAACGCGCTTCATCACGCCAATACGTAGCGCAAGCGATGGTAACCAAGCAGCGAAGAAGATCGGAACCGTCGCGCTGCACAATGCGCCTCCCGCCTCAAAATCCGCCAGCACGCCCTTGAAGGGGGCGCCCGTCGCAACCTTCCGCATCAAGACCAAGGTGCCGAAGGATGGTTGGGGCAAGATCAATCGGGCTGCTCGGCGCCACATGGGTGGCGCCAGCGACAAACTCACCTCCATTGATCATCAGAAAGGGCATTTGCTCAGCAGCGCCAAGGCCGCCATGCTGCCCACACCCAAGTCGATCCGGCTTTCCCGCAGATGGTTTCGCCGCATAGGCTAGCCCCGATACGCCATAAACATTGGGCGCAGGATCAGACGCCATAGAAATAGCACAGAAAAGGTAGTCGCTTGCGGCTTGCCCAATATCACCCAAAGCGGGACCCACATGAACCGAACCAGCCCAAGGTTGAGCCACAAGAAATTCAATCAAAGCATCAGCTTGGGACCTACGTTCCGGATGCAAATAAACCAGTGCCGAGGTTCCATTGGAGACGGAAACAATGCCCGTATCCGCCAAATCACGCTTCAGCCCCGCAGTAACCAATTCACTTTCAATATCCACCACCGCCTGGACTGTCTGATGGCCATGATCAGAGCAGGCGATCAACAATATATCTTCGCCGGCCTGCCTGCGAGCCTCAACGGCAGCAAGAACCTCGGCAAAGCGTGCATCTGCAGCGGCGATGGCCTCCATTGCCTCTGGCGCACCCAAAGGCACGGTGTGCTGGGTGGCATCGGGTTCACCAAGCCATAAAACCGCTAAAGCGGCCTCTCGTCCGGATAATGCGCGTTCAAGAAACGCCTCGGTCAAAATAGCGTCGCCGGCGATGTCGTTAGTCACATGCTCCATGGCTTCCGCACCAGTCAATCGGCGGAGGCCCGGGCCATGTGACCAGGCGCGATGCAAGACCCAACCATGACCATCTGGGTCATGGGCACGGGCAGCTCCGGGAGAAACATTCGAAAACAGCATCGCTTCTTCGCCAGCACGTGCCAGTCTCTCTGAGAGCGTCGGTACCGCTAGGCAGTAACCACGGTTGCTACGCAAATGATCCATGAAATCTGGGCGCCCCACATCATGCGGTGTGAGGACCTCGTTTTCCATCAGGGCAATACTATTGCCGGCAAGGCCGTGCTTGGCAGGCCAACAGCCAGTTGCGAAGCAGGCCGAAACAACGCGCGTTGCGGACGGAAACGCAGAGCGGTGATTGGCGAAAACCGCCGATTTTTCCGCAAATCCAACAAGGTTAGGCGTTGTCGTGGACAGCACCATATCCCTACGCAGGCCATCAAGTGCCACGACAACAACGCGACTTCTCATGGTTTATTCAACTCCATACCGCGTTCTGAAAAGATTACGACCAATCAGCGTGTAAACAATCTTGGATGGTGTGCCTTAGGCTCTGCCACAGGAAACTTCACATACCAAATCCTTCGGGCGCATCCAGGTAATCATGCGTATGCACCACAACCTCTTCATCCGAGATTCGCACGAACGCATAGGCGGGTGGTTCGTGATTCCCGAGAACCTTTGTATTCTCGGCGAAATCCAGAGTCACTTGATGGTTTGTACCGCGCAGTGAGGAAAAAGGAATGCCATGCCAGGAACCGGCAAGAGGGCGGTGCAGATGACCGTGGAAGATATGGCGAATACGCTGCCGATGCGGCTTGAGCGTTTGCCAGAGCGCATCCGCATCCAAAAGCGGGATCCGGTCCATCCCAACGATTCCACTCGCAACCGGTGGGTGATGCAAAAACAGGAAAACGGGATCCGTGCTATATTCCAGCGTGGCGCTCAGCCGCGCAAGACGCTCTTCTCCAAGCTTCCCAGCATGGGTTCCGGCCTCATTTGTGTCCAACATGACGAAAAGCCCAGCGGGCGTGCTGAGCGCCTGCTGTACATGGCCCTCTGGCGTGGTGGGCACCCCCCCAAAGACAGAAAGAAACGCTTCCCTTTCGTCATGATTGCCGAGCAGTAGATGACAAGGAAAAGGCAGTCCCTTGATAATATCGGCAAGCGACTCATAAGCCGCCACCTCCCCCAAATGGGCGAGGTCCCCGGTGATCACCGCGAAAGCTGCCGGGGCGGCCGCATCCGGACCGTGGCGCCGGCAAATACTGTGGACTGCAGCGCGTAGTCTCTCCGCTGGATCCAGGCCATATAAAGACTGCCCAGGGGCCACAAGATGCAGATCAGTCAGATGGACAAAAGACAAGGTGTTCATCTATCGCTCGCTTTCCGGAGAAGTTGATCAGCGCCCCTGTGAAGGGGCGCTGACGAGATAATTTACCCGCGCCGCGGCAACAGCGCCTGAACATCGGCCGCCATACGCTGCAGCGTCGCATCAGCTTCTGCACGCTTGCCAACGACATTCTGCAGGTGATCATTGATCACATCGGTGATCCGAAGCGCATTCTGTCCTGGGAAGGCATACCATCCAGTGATGGAATCTGCCTGGCGGAAGGTTGTCATATGGTTGGGGTTCTCACGATAGAATTTACCCAACATTTCCTCGCGCTCCGCTGGAATGGTCGTGGCGGGCATATAGCCTGTGTGATTGACCATCATGGTGCCGCCAACCGGGCCCGTCGCGAATTTGATGAATTCCCATGCAGCGCGCTGCTTCTGCGCATCGCGGGTAAACATCATGGCCACATTGCCCCCCGCGGGAATACGCGCATTTGGCGCAGAAAGCGGATAGCGGCCTGTCAGCAACGGAAAGCGCCCGCCAATTTCGCGATTATAGCGGCCGAGCTGGGCGGTGGATTGCATGGAAATCCCAAGGCGACCCGAAAAGAAATCCGTGAACATGGTAGCGGGACGAATATCGGGCATGCGGCCTTCGTCCACGAAGCGGCGCAAGGTGCGGATCGCACGCTGACCAGGTTCCTGATTGAAGGCTACCTGCGTTTCCTCGGCATTCAGCATGCGGCCACCATGGCTGAACACAAGCCCCTGCCAGGACCAGTTCCCGGTGATGGTCCAGTCAAAGAACATGCCAGTGATATTATCACCAAGCCCGGCAATGGCGCGGGAGAGATTGATCACTTCCTCCCAGCTCGAGGGGGGACGCGCCGGATCGCCACCAGCGCGGCGCATCAGATCCACATTGTAGTAAAGAATGGGGGTTGAAAGCGCGAAGCCGATGCCGGTTTGCTTGCCACCCACTTGGCCGAGCGAAAGCAGGGTTTCGGAATAACCCTGTTCTGCAATGCGGGCATCAGCGAGCATGAATGGACTCAGATCCACAGGGATATCACGCTCCAACAGGGTGCGCTGGCGATTGAGACCGTGGAAGGCGACATCCGGTAGGGAACGAGTAATGGAATCACGCAAATTACGCTGCATGATTTCCTCATAACCTTGCTCCGGCGCGCGCCAATTCACTCGGATATTGGGGTGGCGCTTGGAAAATTCGGTCGCGACGTCCTCCATCAAGCCACGGAAGAGTTCCGGGATGGAATATTGTGCCGAAAGTTCAATGGTATTGGATTGGGCGCGCGCATAAAGCGGGGCGGCAAGCCCACCCATGGCGCCGAGAACCAAATGCCTACGCTTGATCATGATGCGTCTCCTATAAAGATGGGGGGTTCATTACTTGATGCCGCTCATGGTCACGCCCTCAATGAAGGCGCGTTGAGCGAAAAGAAATGCGAGGACTAAGGGCGCAGTTACCGCCGTTGCGGCCGCCATCAGTGGTCCAAAGGAGGTTCCGGCCTCGGCATTTGAGAAAAAGGCAATGCCGAGTGGCGGGGTCATCAAGGCTTCATCCTGCACGACAAGGAATGGCCAGAAGAATTCATTCCAGTTCCAGATGAAGGAAAGGCATGCAAAGGCGGCAAGTGCGGGCAAAGCGGTGGGCAGCATGATGCGCCAAACGATGGCAAATTCACCCAGGCCATCCATACGCGCGGCGGCGATTAGATCATTCGGCACAGTGCGAAAAAACTGCCGCATCATAAATATGCCAAATACGCTGATGGTGGATGGCAGAATGATCCCTGCATAAGTATTGAGAAGATCAAGCTGCCATAGCGCGATATACAGCGGGATGGCTGGCACCTGTGGCGGGATCAGCAATGCAAGCACCACCAGCGCAAAGCAAGTCTCTCGGCCACGAAAGTGCAGTTTCGCCAGCGCATAGGCCATCGGCAAAGCCGTCAACGCTTGCATCAAAAAGATGCAGAAAGTGACGATAAAGCCATTCAGAATGAAGCGTGCCAGCGGAACCCGTGTAAAGGCCGCTGTGTAATTCTCCACCACATACCATTGTTGTGGCAAAAGGCTGAATTGCGGGGCAAAGACTTCGCCGGGGGGCTTCAGGGATATGGAAACCATGATGATGAATGGCGCCAGCATCACCGCTGCACCAATGATGAGCACGCTATGGCGCAGGAGAAGGCCCAGGCGATTAACCATAATGCGTCCTGCGTTCAAGCGCGACGGTCTGCAACAAGGTCAGGCTAACGGTGAAGATGAGGAAGATCACCGTAATGGCCGCCCCGTAGCTCGACCGGAGAAAGGTGAAGCCCTGCTGCACCATTGTGTAGAGCAGGACTTCAGTAGATTTGGAGGGGCCGCCTTCAGTCAGCACCGCCACCGTTTCAAAGACCTGGAAACTCCGTATCGCCGTAATGGCAACGACGAATACAAGGGAGGGGCCAAGCATCGGCCAAGTGACGCGGCGAAAGCGCTCCCAGGCGTCATCAGCGCCATCCATGGCCAAGGCCTCATAAAGATCTTTTGGGATAGCCGTGAGACCCGCCATGAAGAGGATCATGGCAAGGCCCAAATTCTGCCAAACCCCAATGGCGATTAGGGCGAAAAGAGCGGTCCCTGGATTTTGCAGCCAATCGGCAGTGGGCAAGCCGATGGCACCAAAAAGCTGATTGATGAAGCCCACCGTTGGGTGAAACATGAATTCCCAAACCAGTGCCATCGCCAATAGGGTTGAGGCGACAGGAACAAAGAAAGCAGCCCGATAGAAAGCCCTGCCGTGACTGACACTTTCAATCAGTAACGCGGCCAGAAGTCCCAGAAATACAGTCGCGGGGACGGAAATGCCCACATAGATGATCGTATTTTTGAGTGAAATCCAAAAAACGCGATCCGCCCAAAGCTCACCATAATTCTCGAGGCCCACCCAACGCAGGCTGGCTTCACCAAAATTCCAATCTGTGA
>Ga0164293_10001259_pt1 | contig 21187 bp, 15 predicted proteins | sample GEODES118metaG_FD_111487 | JGI IMG/M metagenome (GOLD analysis project Ga0164293, IMG submission 111487) | Eutrophic lake water microbial communities from Lake Mendota, Wisconsin, USA - GEODES118 metaG | ecosystem: Environmental > Aquatic > Freshwater > Lake | place: USA: Lake Mendota...
AAAACTGCTTCCATAATTTTTATTATGAAAGGCCATAAAATCTTTTTGTTTCTCATGCAATCTGTATCTGTACCACTCAGAATAACTATACCCACTATTAGGCATGACAGGTGCATAAGCAGGCACCGAATACACACCCCAATGAATAAAAATGCCAAACTTATCTTGATGAAACCAAGATGGAATTTTTCTAGTGTTTAAAGATTCCCAATTGGCTTGATATTTTTGTGCATTTAGTATTCCAGTAAATGCAAAGAGCAAAAAGAAAAGAAAATATTTTTTCATAGTGGATTATTATTAAAAATTATCGGCGTCTCTATAGGCTTTCATTAAGGCCAGTTCTCCTTCTTTTCCTGCGCCTACTTTTCCATGTTCCATACCTAGTATTCCTTTGTACCCCTTGCTATTTATATGTTTAAAGATATTACGATAATTCATCTCGCCCGATCCTGGTTCATTACGACCTGGGTTATCACCAATTTGGAAATAGGCAATTTCAGACCAACATCTGTTAATATTATTTATAATATTGCCCTCATTTTTTTGCAGGTGGTACATATCAAATAAAATTTTACAGGCGGGGCTATTAATAGCTTTACAAATAGCATAGGCTTGGTCTGAGTAGCGTAAAAATAAATCGGGTGTGTCACTCAAGGGTTCTAAAACAGTGATTAAATTATTTTTTTCTAATATTTCTACCCCTGCTCTTAATCCTTCAATCACATTACCTGTTTGAATATCCATGGGTAATCTTCTATCAAAATTACCAGGCACGGTGGTCATCCATTTTGCATTGGTTCTTTTAGCTACTTCTATGGCTTCTTTACATGCCGAAGTAAATTTATCCTTCCATTCTTTTGAGCCAGTGGTTAAATTAGTTTTATCATTAATAGAAAAGTTCACAACAAATACGCCCATTTGCATTCCAAGTGCAGCTAGCGTGTCTCCGATTTTTTTTTGCATTTCAGGGGTTCTGCTCATCATCCCATTGTCCTCAATGGCAGTAAAGCCAATACTATGCGCATATTTAATTTGATCAATAAAATTAGGACCCGCAAAATTTTCAAACATGCCATCATGAATGGCATAATGTAATTTAAAGGGCGTTGTTTCTGCTAAGGGATTCGTTTTTGCATTTTGTGCTAACAAACTAGTACCCGCTAAAACTGAGCCCCCTACTAAAAAATTTTGTTTTAAGAAATTTCTGCGTTCCATACAATTTTATTTTTTTATAGTTTAAATTTAGGTATAAGTATTAATAAGAACAAGTTTGAAAGCATTCATTTATACAATAGTCCTTCTTGTATTTTCTACACCCTTTGCGCATGCACAAGCTGGGAAGTATCGCTATTCGGAAATAAAGATGGGATCACCCTTCCATATAATTATTGTAAGTACCGATTCCGTCAGGGCCAACCATTTAGCTCGAAAGAGTTTTCAATTAGTAGATTCCCTCAGTCATATATTTAGTAATTATGAGTCCAGTAGCGAGTTATCAAAAATCAATGCTGCTGCGGGTTTGCTGCCCTATAAAATGTCACCAGCTATGTTGGATTTAATACAAAAAGCGGAGCATGCCTTTATACAATCTAAAGGATCTTATGATATTAGTATTGGTCCTTTATCTGATTTATGGAGAAATGCTAGAAAATCAAAAGCGTTCCCTACAAACAATACAGTACTTGAGAAAAAAAAATTAGTAGGATTAGGTCAAGTAAAAATAAATAAACGTTTAGGAACTATTTTTCTACCAAGCGCTGGTATGCAATTAGATGTTGGAGGAATTGCTAAAGGCTATATTGCTCAGTGGGTGATTGATTATTTAAAATCTAATGGAATAAAGCAAGCCTTAGCTGATGCAGGGGGTGATATTGTAATGAGTGGCGCTCCATTGAATAGTAAAGGCTGGCTTATTGGTGTGAACCTGCCTGAAACCACCGATAAGTTAGTGAATAAAAAATTGCAACTATCTAATTGTGCTGTTGCCACTTCTGGTGACGTTTATCAATATTTTGAAAAAGAGGGAGTTAAATATTCTCATATCATAAGCCCGCTTACTGGCTATGGTGTGACTAGCTTAAGAAATGTAACCATTATTGCAAAAACCGGTGCAATAGCGGATTGGCTAGCAACAGCTTGTAGTATTTTACCCATCAAGCAAGCCAAGGCCTTAGCCTTATCTAATCATGCTGCTTTATTAGTAAGCACAGTTCAAAAAGGGAAATTACATTTTGAAGCCACTGAGAATTTTAAAAATTACTGGCAAACCGCCGATATAAATCAGGGTAAAAAATAGATAAAACAATAAAATAAGTTTTATCTTAATACACTAAACCAAGGGCATTGAAACTGTATAAAATATTTTTAAGCATCTATTTTTTAATGGCGGCGTCTTCATTCATTTATGCGCAAGAAAATAATTTTATAAGTTATGATCAGCCCCTGCTAGGTTCTACTCTTCGTTTTAAAATGGTGCCCATACAAGGCGGAGATTTTTTAATAGGCAGCGCAGAAAATGAAAAAGGTAGAAATAAAGAAGAGGGTCCACAAAAAAAAATTACGATTGCCCCTTTTTGGATGAGTGCTTATGAAGTTACCAGGGATGAACTAGATGTATTTTTAAAAGACGAGAGCACGAGCCAGAATGTAAGCGTGGACGCCATTACAAGACCTAGCCCTCAATATGTTGATCTAAGTTGGGGTATGGGTAAAGAAGGAGGCTACCCTGCCAATAGCATGTCGCAGTATGCGGCCATTATGTATTGTAAATGGTTGTATCAAAAAACTAAAATATTTTACCGACTACCTACAGAAGCAGAATGGGAGTATGCTTGCAAAGCAGGAACCACTAGCGCTTATTTTTTTGGAAACAATGTATCCGATTTAGAAAAATATGCATGGTATGAAAAAAATAGTGAAAATACATTTCATAAAGTAGGAAAAAAACTACCTAACCCCTGGGGCTTGTATGATATACTTGGTAACCTAACTGAATGGACCTTGGATCATTATGATGAGGCGGCTTTTGAAAAAATTACCAACAATGAATTCAAAGTAGCACCTAGCTTACTGAAGTATCCTAAAACATTGAAAGGAGGTAGTTACCTAGACCCTGCAACAGAATTAAGATCATCGAAAAGAATACATTCAGATCCTATTTGGAATAGAAGAGATCCACAAATTCCAAAAAGTAAGTGGTGGTTAACAGAAGCAAAGCAAGTGGGCATAAGGCTTGTACGTCCATTTAATCAACCCACTGAGGAAGAAATTAAACAATTTTTTAAGGCCTATTTAAATTTATAAATTAAAAATTACCATTATGAACAAACCATTTTCGGGAAATAATTCACGAAGAGAATTCGTAAAAGGAACCAGCCTTCTAGCAGGAGGTATTTTAGCAGCGCCCTTATTATCCCGCGCCAATTTTTTTTCCGGCTCAGATGATACCATTAAAATTGCAGTAGTAGGTTGTGGTGGAAGAGGTACCGGTGCCGCTATGCAAGCATTGTCTAGTAAACAAAATGTAAAAATTGTTGCAATGGCCGATGCCTTCAAAGATAATTTGGACAATTGCCATACATCTTTAACAGAAGAAATTAATAATAGCATTGGTGCATTAGCCAAGAGATTAGATGTACCTGAAGAAAGAAGATTCACGGGTTTTGATGGTTATCAAAAAGCCATTGCACTTGCCGATGTTGTGATACTTGCTACCCCTCCAGGTTTCAGGCCCATTCATTTTGCAGAAGCCATTAAACAAGGCAAGCATGTATTTATGGAAAAGCCGGTAGCTACCGACCCTGCAGGTATTCAAAGTGTACTTGCCACCGCTGCTATTGCGAAACAGAAAAAATTAAATGTTGTCGTTGGTTTACAAAGACATTATCAAAACTCTTACCGTGAACTGTATAAAAGAAAAGATTTAATTGGAGATATAACTTCTGCACAGGCTTGGTGGAATAATGATGGTGTATGGGTAAGACCGAGAAAATACAATCAAACAGAAATGGAATACCAAATGCGCAATTGGTATTATTTCAATTGGTTATGTGGTGATCATATCACTGAACAACATATACATAATTTAGATGTGATTAACTGGTTCAAAGGTGGGCATCCAGTGAAAGCCCAAGGTTTAGGCGGACGTCAAGTAAGAAATGGTAAGGACCATGGTGAAATTTTTGATCATCATTTTGTAGAATTTGAATATGCCGATGGTTCTATATTAAATAGTCAGTGTAGACATATTCCTGGTACTATGAGTAAAGTGGATGAACTATTAGTAGGTACAAAAGGAAAAATATTTTGTGGCGCTGCACATATTAAAGATCATACAGGTAAACTTATTTATCAATATGATACTAAATTAGAAAACAATCCCTATCAAACCGAACATGATGAATTGTTTGCAGCAATTGCGAAAGGAGAATATAAATTTGCTGATACTGAAAATGGCGCAAGCTCAACGATGACTTCAATTATGGGCCGCATGGCTACTTACTCGGGTCAAGTGATTGAATGGGACAAGGCTATTAACTCTGGCATTGATATTCATCCAAAAGTATATGATTGGAATGCGGAAGCTCCTGTACTTCCTAATGCAGATGGACATTATCCTATTGCAATACCTGGTGTTACTAAGTACTTTTAAATCTAAGATGCAATAGTATTAATGGATAAATAATTGTATTAAATAAATACAAACTTTAACATAAAACCCTGAGCTAAAATGGCTCGGGGTTTTCATTTAAAATAATAATAGGAATGCTTTGTACTGAGCTGTCATTGATTTTATAAAATCGGTAAGCTTGTATTTATATAAAATTTCAGAAGAAGTATCTGCAGCTCCTTGTATGAGTCCCACACAGCTTGGCTTTCCACAATTACAAATAAATTGTTGTGCCATTTTCCATTCCGTTGCTGGATAAAAAAAGCGAAGCTCTTCCCCCGCTTTAATATCAGTTACAGATTCTAATTGCATGGTAGTAGTATTAAATAAAACATTGGGCTCACAACAATGATTCACAAATTGTAAATATTCAGGAAACAAATGAATATGTTTGGTTTCACTTATTTGTATGGTTAAGTAATTAGGGGTATCTACAATTTTAGAAGCATTAAAGGCAACAATCACTTCACCTGCTGAAAAGGCCCTGCTAGCAAATAATCCATTTTGTTGGTTTTCTTTATTTTGCTTTACTGCACAGTGCTCGTGCTGACTAACTAAAATAAAAGCATCATTTTTTTTAAGAGACATTAAATTTTTTATTTAACCCTTGTAAATTTTTCATTTCTACCCAATAAAGAAAAGCCTATATACCCTCTAATATTTAGGGTTTGCTTATCCTCACTTAACCACATCTTACTACTATACGTTGAACCTCCTTCTGGATCATAAATTTTACCTTCTACCCACTGAGGTGCTTCCCAAGTAAAATCGCTTAACATAACCAATCCTTTCACTTCTCTATTTCTTAGACTTTTATCGGCATTATTAATATCTTTTCTTTCGGTTTTCACCCAAACTAATTTACCATACAATTTATTATTTTGTATATAAGTTTCTACAATGCCTCTTTTACTGGGAGACAGCCACCTTCCAATAAAATCATTTTGAGCAAATACATTATTTGCAAAAAATAATATAAAAATAAATAGGCCCGCTTTTTTTAATAGTTGTTGAATCATATAAAAATATTTTGTTTTGAATAATACTTTATTAAGGCTATTAAATTAATAAATAATTATAATTACTGCTTTTGAATTCCGAAAAATATATTTTAAAATATAGATAGTCAACTAGCCAGATAAATAATAGGGGTGCATGAGACAATTGATGGGCAGAAAGATTGGTAGTAAGAGAATTTATAGAACAAACTGATTATTTTGGGCATCTAGTCTAGGAGTCAAAGGTATTTAAGTATAATATATTGATAATTAATATGTTATGATAAATTTCAATAAAAAAATACAGCTAAAACAGCCATGTAAAGAAATGGCAGAGCCCCTTTTTTAAAATTATGCCCTTAAAAAGTCATGGACGATTAATACAGTGCCAAAAATTTGTAAAAAAGAGCGGATTTTAATGCAGAAACCTGCTCTTTTTTTATTCCAAAAAAGGTATCTTAGTGATGATCATTTAATCTACCTCATATGAAAAGAAGAGCTTTTGTAAAAAATACAATTTTGTCAAGTGCCGGATTGCTTTTAACAAAAAATTTAATGTCTGCCACCACTGGACCAATTTATGGTCAAAATGGGATGACTTATCAATTAAACACTAATTGGGGTACACTAAATGCAGCAAAAACCCCAGTGAACGATTGTCATGAAATGATTCAAGATAGTAAGGGGCGAATTTTACTTTTAACGAATGAAACAAAAAATAATCTTATTATCTATAATAAATCGGGCCGCTTAATGGATGCATGGGGTACTGAATTTCCAGGAGCACACGGATTAACTGTACAACATAATGGCAAAGAAGATTTTTTATTTATTACCGATACTGATAAACATCAAGTGTATAAAACCACCCTTGATGGAAAAATTTTATTGACCATTGACGCGCCAGCAGATTTACCTGCTTATCAAAAAAAGGAAGCTTTTGTGCCTACTGAAACTGCAGTACTTGCCAATGGAGAATTTTATATTGCAGATGGATATGGCGCACAACATATTTTACATTATGACGAAAAGGGGAAATTAAAAAATGCATTCGGTGGAAGAGGAACAGGCGATGCATTTTTAGACAATGCACATGGTATTTGTGTCGATACTAGAAATGCTACACCTACTTTAATTATTACGGACAGAACGCGCAATGCATTCAAACGTTTTTCTATGGATGGAAAATTATTAGAAGTCATTCACCTGCCAGGTGCCTGTGTTTGCCGACCTGTTATCAAAGGCGATTATTTATACGCTGCGGTTTTACGTTCACCTAATTTAGATACAATCAATTCTGGATTTGTGACCATTTTAGATAAAAACAATAAAGTAGTTTCAAACTTAGGAGGTTCAGCACCCGTTTACAAGGATGGTATTTTACAACCTATGTCTCAAACAGAAAAAATATTTGTACACCCACATGATGTATGTGTAGATGATGAAGGAAGTATTTATGTAGCACAATGGGCTTCTGGAAAAGTATACCCTTATAAATTTACAAGAGTATAAAATTGAATGAATCAATTTCTTGAATTATTATAATTTAGTTATGAAGAAATATATAATTTTCGGCATTTTATTATTGGTAGCAGGTTTGCTTTATGGTGTGATTGATTTAGCCAAAGCAAAAAAAGAAAAAGAGACCCTTGTTTCCTATAATAGAGATATACGTCCTGTATTATCTGATAAATGCTTTTCCTGTCATGGTCCTGATGTATCTAAAATAAAAGCAGGGCTGAGGTTAGACTTACCTGAAAGTGCTTTTGCAGAACTTGAAAAAAATAAAGGACATTTTGCTATTGTACCAGGCAATCCAGAAAAAAGTGAATTAATCAAAAGAATTTCTTCTAATGATCCCGCATTAATGATGCCTGTTCCGGAAAGTCACTTAGCTAGATTAACCACAGATGAAATTAAATTATTTACAAAGTGGATAGAGCAGGGTGCCAAATATGAAAAGCATTGGGCCTTTGTAGCCCCGGTAAAAGAAGCTTTACCGGAAGTAGATAATAGTAAATGGGTTAAAAATGAAATTGATCCCTTTATATTAGAGAAAATGGAAGCAAAGGGGTTTGAACCCAATGAAACCGCTAGCCGCGAAGCACTTATTAAAAGAGCTTATGCAGATATTACTGGGCTTGCACCCACTTATGAAGAATTAAATCAATGGAGAAATAATACCAGCGATAACTGGTATGCACAATTATTAGATAAACTTTTACAAAAGCCTGCTTATGGAGAAAAGATGGCTTTACTCTGGATGGACTTAGCACGCTATGCCGACTCTTACGGTTTTCAAGATGACAATATTAGATCTCAATGGCCATGGAGAGATTGGGTGATAAATGCTTTTAATACCAATATGCATTATGATCAATTTTTAACCCAACAAATTGCGGGTGACTTATTACCCACTGCAAGCAAGTCTTCTATTTTAGCCACGGCTTTTTTTAGAAACCATAAATACACGGAAGAAGGCGGTGTAATTGAAGAAGAGTACCGCGTCTCTTACAATATTGATAAAACTAGAACCTATGGCAAGGCCATACTAGGTGTTACCATTGAATGTGCGCAGTGTCATGATCATAAATACGACCCCTTCTCTAATAAAGATTACTACCAACTCTACGCCTTTTTTAATATGAGTAAAGAAAAAGGATTCGAAGGAGATGTAAGTATTTCTACCCCTGCTAAAAATCCAAAATTATTTATTACGAAAGAAGAACAGTCAAAATTATTATCCTTTATTAATCATGTAGATACCAATAAATTAGAAGTATCTGTAATGGGAGATTGGAAAAAAGGAGATACTGGAAAAGTAAGGCCTACCTATATTTTAAGCAGAGGAAGTTATGATGCCCCTACTACTATAGAAGTAAAACCTACCGCACTTGAATCTATCATGCCTTATGATACATTAAAATATGAAAGAAATAGATTGGGCTTGGCTAAGTGGACGGTAGAAAAAAAGAATCCATTAACGGCCAGGGTTTTTGTGAATTTTATTTGGCAAGAAATTTTTGGCAAAGGCTTTGTAAAAACATCTAGCGATTATGGTTTACAAGGTGAGCTTCCTTCTCATCCTGCCTTATTAGATTGGTTAGCCGTTGATTTTATGGAGCACAATTGGGATGTAAAATATTTAATCAAAAAAATATTATCTAGTAATACCTATCAACAATCAAGTGTGGTAACTAAGAAACAAATAGAACAAGATCCGGATAATGTTTATTATACCAGATCTCCACGCATTAGATTCAAAGCAGAAATTGTAAGGGATTGGGTATTGGGCACCAGTGGTATTTTAAATCCCATGATTGGAGGACCCAGTGTAAAGCCTTATCAACCGAAAGGTGTTTGGGAGAGTACTACTTCTGGAAGAGGTGTCTTAGCTTCTTACAAACAAGACCATGGCCCAGCCATTTATCGTAGAGGTTTATACACTTTTATAAAATTAACAGCGCCTCCTCCTAGTATGATGATCTTTGATGCAAGTAATAGAGATCAGTGTGAAGCTAAAAGAGCTAGCACTAATACACCTCTGCAAGCCTTGACCATGTTGAATGATCCTACTGTATTAGAAGCTTCTCGTGTGTTGGCTGAAAATATTTCATTGGGTAATAAAACATTGGAAGATAAATTAGAACAAGCTTTTGAAACCATTGTTATTAGAAAGCCCTCCAGGTTTGAACGCAATAAATTAATGGACTACTGTGCAAAACAAGTTGCTTTTTTTAATAGCAATGCTGCTTTATTAAAAAATACTTTGGCTGTGGGAGAATATAAACATCCTAGTAAAAAATACAATGAAGCAGAAGCTGCTGCATTAATGAAAACCATATTGATATTATATAATTTAGAAGAGACTATCACAAAATCATAAATAGTATGAATGAATTTTTAGAACATGGATTAAATCAAAATAGAAGAAAATTTTTATCTAAATTAAGTTTAGGTATTGGTGGACTCGCCTTGGGCTCCTTAATGGTGCCAGGGATTTTTGATGCTAGCAATGAGGAAGATTTATTTGCGAATGTATTACCACATTTTGCCCCTAAAGCAAAGCGTGTTATTTATTTATTCCAAAATGGAGCACCTTCTCAATTAGACTTATATGACTATAAGCCTATGCTACAAAAAATGCATGGCGAAGAATTACCTGCAAGTATTCGCAATGGACAAAGGTTAACAGGTATGACGGCTGGTCAAGCTAAATTCCCCTTAGCTGGCACAAAATTTAATTTTGCACAACACGGAGCGAACGGTGGATGGTTTAGTGAATCTATTCCGCATATTGCCAGCATGAGTGATGAACTATGTATCATCAGAAGTATGTATACCGAGGCCATTAACCACGATCCTGCACTTACTTTTTTCCAAACAGGCGCACAAGTGGGAAACCGCCCTAGTATGGGTTCTTGGGTAAGCTATGGTTTAGGAAGTGAAAATAAAAACCTGCCAGCTTTCTGTGTTTTATTAAGTACCGGGAAAGGGAACGGACAAGGTGTGTATTCTAAATTATGGAATAATGGTTTTTTAGATTCTATACATCAAGGAGTACAGTTTAGTAGCGGGGAAGAGCCTGTAAAATATTTAACTGATCCTGCATTTATAGACAGGGGTGATAAAAGAAAAATTTTAGATGAGATTGCTTCATTGAATCAAGAAGCTTATAACAATATTGGTGATCCAGAAATTGTTACCAAGATTCAGCAATATGAACTTGCCTATCGTATGCAAATGGCAGTGCCAGAAATTACTTCTTTACAGAATGAGCCAGAGTCTATTGTAAAAATGTATGGACCGGAATGTTTGGCTCCAGGTACTTATGCAGCCAATTGTTTATTAGCTAGAAAGCTTTCAGAAAATGGGGTACGTTTTGTGCAGTTGTATCATCAAGGCTGGGACTCACATGGTAACTTACCTGCTGAAATTGTAGGACAATGTAAAGATGTAGATAGGCCCTCTGCTGCTTTAATAAAAGATTTAAAACAAAGAGGATTATTAGATGAAACCTTGGTTATCTGGGGTGGTGAATTTGGAAGAACCAATTATTGTCAAGGGGCGCTTAGTAAAGATAATTATGGTAGAGACCATCATCCAAGAGCCTTTACTATCTGGATGGCAGGTGGTGGTGTGAAACCAGGTGTATATGGAGAAACCGATGATTTTGGATACAATATTAATTCCTTGCCTGTGCACGTGCATGATTTTCATGCAACCGTTATGCATTTAATGGGCATCGATCACGAAAAATTTACATTTAAACACCAAGGCAGGCGCTTCCGATTAACAGATGTGGCGGGCAAAGTGGTAAATGAAATTATAAGCTAAGTATGGACATTAAAAAAGTGAATCAATGGGGTGAATGGTTTGTTTGGTTTTTAAATCCACTGCTATTACTCCTAGCCATTTATAGTGAAGCAAGTCAAAGTAATAATGTTTTACTATGGTTCGGAAAAATGCATCCCTTAGTTTTGCATTTTCCAATTGTCTTAGGTATTGCTATTGTTATATATTTTCTTTTCTTTCAAAATAAACCACTAGAAGAAAATACAGAGAAGCTAGTGCTTGTAGGCAATGCATTTATGGCATCCATGGTAGCTTTATTGGGTTTGTTTTTATCCAAGCAAGATGCCTATGATACAGATATTTTAAATTTACATAAATGGGGGGGTCTATCTATTGCACTGATAAGTTGGTTATTAATATATATAAAAAATATTTCTACAAGCTTTAAAAAATTAATCGCCCTATGCTATTTATTAGCGCTATTATTTTTTACCCATCAGGGTGCTTTGTTAACCCATGGAGAAAATGCATTATCTATTCCTACGCCTGAAGTAAAAGTAGCAGAAGATGTAAAAATTATTGATTCTAGTTTAACTGTATATGAAAAAGCCATTGCTCCCATCCTGGCTCAAAAATGTGTAAGCTGTCATGGTCCAGAAAAAGTAAAGGGGCAATTGCAATTACAAAGTCCTGAATTCATTATCAAAGGAGGTAAAAATGGAAATATCTTAAATGGTATTCAAAATGAAGAAGCCATGCTCTTACAAAGAATACATTTGCCGAATTCAGATGAAAAGCATATGCCTCCAGATGGAAAGCTACAATTGACTTTAGAGGAATTGACCCTACTTAATAAATGGGTAAAGGCTGGCGGAAATTTTACCAAAAAAATTAGCGAGCTTGCTAAAACAGATAGCTTAGCCATTCTTGCCATGGCCTATAAAGCACCTACAAAAGGCAGTGGAGAAAACAAAAATAACGCCCCTGATTTAAAACAGTACAACAGCAGTTATCTAACAGTGAATTATTTATTTAATGGGTCAAACGATATAGAAGTTAATTTTTTTCAAGGCTCTTTTTATAAAACAGAGCAATTAAAAAATTTAGAAAAAATTAAGGACAATATTGTAAGTCTAAATATGCAAGGTATGCCTATTACAAAAGAAGACCTTGCTATTATTGTACAGTTCACTCGTTTAAAAAAATTAAATTTAAATTATACTAATTTACAAATTACCGATTTGCAAGTACTTAAAAATATAAGTGGTTTAACCAATTTATCTATTTGTGGTATTGAAGTAAATCAAAGCAGCTTAAAAACATTATTAGAGAAGGCTCCCTTTACTGAAGTTCATGTATGGACCAACCATTCTAGCGAAAAAGAATTTCAACAGCTAAGTGCTAGTAATAAAAAAGTAAAAATAATCATTGGTGATAATTTAGATGCTGAAATTATCAAATTAACAAGCCCCATTATTGATCAAGACTCTTCTATCATTGCAGGTAGCTTAGATGTAGTAATAAAACATTTTTTAAAAGGCACTGTGGTGAGGTATACTACAGATGGCACAGATCCAGATAGTTTATCTAGCCCTATCTATACTAAAAAATTACGTTTTACTAAAAACACTATTTTAAAAACAAAGGCTTTCAAGCCAGGTTGGATTAGTAGTGATATGGTACAAAAAACATTTTATAAATCTGCTATACATCCCGACACTATTTATTTTGCGACCAACCCGGATAAAAAATATGCAGGTATAGGAGCTAAAACCCTTATTGACTATGAATTAGGAGAAAAAAACTTTTCTAATGGAAAGTGGTTAGCTTATAAAGATGCCACAATGAAATTTGTGATTGGCTTTAAACAAACAAGACCCTTACAAACTGCGTATTTCAACGCCTTTATAGATAATGGATCCTATATCTTTCCTATTGTATCTATCATGATAGAAGGAAGTAATGATGGCAAAGAATTTAAAAAATTAAATGAAGCCAAATTTCCTTCTCTAAAAGAAACAGATGTAGTTAGAGAAAATAAATCATTTAGCTGCTCAATTCCCGCAGGAGCTTCCTATAAATATTATAGGTTTACTTTATTAAATATAAAAAAATTACCTACATGGCATCCGGGTAAAGGAACCCCTGGCTGGATTTTTGTAGATGAATTATTTTTAAACTAGCCATTTACTCTATTAGAAACCAGCTATAGGAATCGGCAGCAATGGTGAAAGTAAAATCAATGGTATAGTCTCTATTTAATTTATAAGTTTTTGAAACGCCTTTAGAATCTTGAATGACAGCTGTTTTACTTAGGCCTGTATAATATAAGGGCAAAGCAATGGTTCTTGTCATTGGCATTTGTGTTGGATTAAATAACATCATTAACCCTTTTTGAGCAAGTGCAGGATTCACATGCATCCAACCATCCCAATCACGGCCATCAGCACGGCGTAGTTGAATCATATCTGCATTTAAAATATTTCTATATTTTTTATACCAAAGAATGGTGTTGGCAACCATTTGTCTGGTGGTCTCTGTATCATATAATCTCGGGCCACGATAACAAGCCTGTACACCAGCGCCATAGTATTGCATCATTAACTGTTCGTAATCATTTAAATGCTCGCTTAAGGGCTCTAGCACAGCTTCTGGGCCACCTCCTTGGTATTTAGTGAGCGGCACAAAGCCCCAAGCCATCGAAGGAATTTTCTCTATAGTGCCATCATGAATATTTTGACGATTAATTATTTTTTGTTGAGGACGAGGCAAAGAAAAATTCACCTCTCTATACCCTAAAGCAATTTTATGTGTGCCGTCTAAAAAATACCAATCGGGTGCATTAATATAAACACCTTTTTCATTCAGCCAATGGTATAAATCTTTTTGTATTTCCATTTGTCTCCACTGAGAATCATCATAGCCTAAATGACCAGGATGTTTAGTAGATGCACATAAATCACCAGGATAAGGCCCGTCATTTTCCCAAATATCAAAACCAGTATAAGCAAAAAAGTTTTTTATTTTATTTCTATACGCAAGCCCCCATTTACTTCCAAAGCAAGGCGCATTACCAAAAAACGCGCCTCCTGGTTTACCTGTTTTTAGATCAACCACATCGTCTTCATCACTAATGCGTCTACTACTAAATAAGGAATAACCTCCTAATAAAATTTTACGCTCATGTGCATAAGCAGCTAAAGCTTTCCATCTATTTAAATTCGCAGTCGTTGTATCTTCCATTTCTAAATGACTGCCAAAACTTAAAATAACTGCTTCATAGCCTGTGGCCACGCACTGGTCAATCGCATTCAGTACTTCTTGGTCATTTTTACTTACCAAATGCATAAAAATTGGATTCTGCGTTGTCCAAGGCGCAATGGTTCTATACATCTTTTTCAAGATCAAGCCTCTTCTTTGTCTATCATAACTATCCATTAATAATTCATTAGTGCGCACCGATTTAAATATTTCATTCGGCGCTAATTCAATACTAGAGGCCTTTTCTGGGTATATTTCTAATAAACAAGGTGTTTCAAAATTATAGTTCACTTGTGAGGTATAACTTAAATCAGTTTTCCAATGGGTGGTTTGATCGCTAATATCATAACGCATAGCATTGTTAAAAGCATAATTTGTTTCAAAGTAAATTCCATGCTGTTTTTTCATTTCTTCAGGCTTACCCACCACAGCAGATTCTTCTTCTACTAAACCCAACACTTCATTCACGACTCTATTTATTGTAATTGTCGCATTCGATTTATTTTCTACTGACACCCATTTCGTGATTAAAGGAAGGCCATCATATAATTCATAATGTACTTGAACCAATATATCTTTTAAAGCAGGCAAATTTGAAATAAATTCAAGTATCAATACCTTACCCGTTGCTTGATTCGGATTCGTTAACCAAGTAGTAGGCTTCCAATTGATAAAGGGTTTAATATCGGCAACACGGTAGTTCGTAAAAACAAAATCGGAATCTTTTTTCTGTAAATTATTTTCCACCTCTAAGCTTAAATATGCTTTTTCTTTTTGCCCACTTAGTCCGCCTACATTATAAGTCTGCCCGTTTAACACTAGTCTTGCTTCGGGCTCAATACTTCTTAATAATTCTTGCCCATTGGTTAAGTTGATATAACTAAAACAGCTTGCATTAGGGTCTAGGATAAAAGCGCGTCTCACTAAACCATTTTCTAATGTTAAATGCTTGTTTTTAAAAAATATGGTAGCCTTTTGTGCAGTAGGTTGTAGAAGCCAATCTGTTTTTTGGGCATTTGATGCCAAAGGACTCATGAATAATAGCATGGGTAATAATAATAATAGGCATCTACTTTCTAATTTATGTATCGAAATTTTCATCTTGGCATTTTTAATTGTTTATGATTTGTAGCTTGGGTTTGTGAATAGAAATTTACGAAAAAAATTATGGTTTACGCTTCAATAAGACTTTTCTTCTAATGCTAAATATAATATTAATCGAAATATACCCTCCCAATAATGAAGAGGGCTGAATAAATAAGTAATACGGTTGTAGAAATTATAATTATATGTCATATTAAATTTATTTTTTTAGCGATATTGGGGAGATTCATTTTAAGTCATTGAACAAGAATTCATTAATATTAAAAAATAGCATAAATTCAATTAGAAATAAGAAAATAATATATGAATAAAATAAAACGCAACCTTGGCTATAGTTTGATAAGCATTCTGGTTTTATTAGTTATAGTGTTTACGGTCTATGGTCAAAGAGATATCCCTGTTGAAAAAATTAAAGCTAAGTATGGTAATGCCGCTTCTAAGTATATGCCATTGATGGGTATGCAGGTGCACTATAGAGATGAGGGCAACCCCGCTGATGCTACACCCTTAGTGCTTATTCATGGCACTTCTTCTTCTTTACATACCTGGGATAGCTTGGTCACTATTATGCTTGCAGGCTCAAAAAACAGAAGAATTATAAGATTTGACCTGCCTGCCTTTGGAATTACGGGGCCTAATCCCGAGAATTACTATGCAGGTGATTATTATGTTCGCTTTCTAGATTCCTTTTTAATGGAAATGCAAATAAATAAATGTGCTTTAGCGGGAAATTCTTTAGGGGGTGCTATTGCTTGGCAATACACCACAGCGCATCCTGATAAAATTTCTAAACTTATTTTGTTGGATGCCGGTGGCTATCCCATGAAAAATGAAAAAGGAAGTTTGGGCTTTAAATTAGCCAGTACGCCTGTAATTAATAATTTACTCTTATATATAACCCCTAAGTTTTTAATAAGAAAAAGTTTAGAAACCGTATTTTATGATAATACCCTTATTAGCGATGCCATTGTAACAAGGTATCATGAAATGCTTTTAAGAGAAGGCAATCGCGCAGCTACATTGTCTTTATTTAAAAATAGAACTGCTAGCTCATCTGAAGCCATTAAAACCATTACCCAACCTACTCTAATTTTATGGGGAGAATATGATCATCTGATTGCTGTGGACAATGCCTACCTATTTCAAAAAGATATCAAAGGAAGTATACTCACTATTTATAAAAATATAGGCCATACCCCCATGGAAGAAAATCCTCAAGCGGTGGCTGCAGATATTCAAAGTTTTATGAATAAATAAAATGAATGGTTATCAAAAAAATAACCCTTGCAGTGAATTACAAGGGTTATTTTTTAAATGAAATTTATAAGATTAAGCATTCGCTGCTTTTTTATTTTTCATGTACACATTTAACCCAATAAAAGCAACAATTAAAATTAATGGAATCATTAATGTAGCATTGATGACTTCAGGACCTGCTAGTTTTTTTGCTTCAATGGTAACCGCTTCTAAGTCTGTAGCTGAAGTGCCCGCAGGTATTTTAGCATTCACCAAGGTGTCATAAAAGTCGCTCATAAATATCATATAAACAGAAACGGCAAACATGCCTGCACCGCCCATAAGATTAAGCCCTACAGCACCTGTTTTAGGTAGGTTTTCAGCAACAAATCCTAGCATCGTTGGCCAGAAATAACAAACACCAATTCCAAAAATGATAGCACCCACAAATAACATATTACCAGTAGTATGTCCTAATAAGTATAAGCCCGCTGCTGCTAAAATAGCCGAAATTAATAATACGCCTGAAGGTGAAAACTTATGAACTACTGGACCTGCAAATGCACGACCAATAACCATGATACCAGTTTCTATAGTTAATAATAAAATAGCATTATCACTTACATTTTTAAGCAGTACATCTATCCATTGTCCTGTAAATAATTCTGTGATGGCTGTCCCAAACATACAGATAATCATAAAAATAAATAGTGGATTCAATAAACTCTTATACATATCTGATGCAGAAACACCACTTGATACGCGCTCTGTTTCTGGGAATTCTAATTTAAAAAAGAAATAGCCATACAAAATAGTTGGGATTAACATCATGCCTACTTGTAAGTTCGTACCTAATCCTATTTTATTAAATAAGAATACAATTAATGTACCAATTACAATACCTCCTGGAAACCATAAATGAAAATGATTCAATTTAGTGGTTTTATTATTGGGGTATAAAGCTGTTACTAAAGGATTACAAGAAGCTTCTACCGTACCATTGGCAATACCAATTAATAAGGTTGAGAAAAATAAACTCCAATACCCCGTAGCATAAATAGTAAGTACAATACCTGCTAAATGAAATATAAAAGCAAGCACTAATAAGCGCTTCATGCCAATAATATCAACAATGGTACCGCCTACTAGCATCGCCAGGGGGAAGCCCCAGAATGCAGTTGCTGCAATGGTGCCCAATTGCGCATTGGTTAAATGAAAATCAATGCCTTGTTGGCTTAGTACCCCAGCCCTAATTCCAAAGGAAAGAGAAGTGACTAATAAAGCGAGACAGCTGGCAACAAATAACCTGTTGGTTTGAATGTTTTTTGACATAATCATTAATTTTTTGGTTTGGACTTAAAAGTAAACTTGAATATAAAAAATTTTATTGAAAAAACATTAAATTACAGATAACTTATATGAAAAAATTGGTTTTAACTAAAAATTAAAGCCAGGCAATAGTTAGTAACTACTTCATTAAATAGTTTATTATTTGCTTGTAGTAATAACAAAAAAATGAATAAATTTAAATACGAAAGCAAAGCCAGGTAACTATCTAATTCAATAAAATATTTTTTACTTTAATAACAAAAAATGAAAACACCGGAAAAAAATAGCCGTCGTTTATTTTTAAAAAATTCTGCCGCTGTAGTGGCAGGTTTTTCAATTGTTCCAAGAAAAGTTTTAGGTCGAGGATTTCTAGCTCCCAGTGATCAATTAACAAAAGGTATTATCGGACTAGGTGGTATGGGTAGAGTCCATATTCCTTATGCAGGCACGCGCGTAGTAGCTATTTGCGATGTAGATAAAAAACATTTGCAATCTGCTGCTGCACTAGTAGGAGGAAATGTAAAAACTTTTCATGACCATAGAGCATTAATTGCACTACCTGAAGTAGATATTGTACATATTGCTACGCCTCCTCATTGGCATGGTATTATGGCCATTGATGCAGCCAAAGCGGGTAAAGATATTTGGTGTGAAAAACCAATGACTAGAACTATCGGTGAAGGAAAACGTTTAGTAGAAGCCGTTCAGCAGTATAAGCGTATGTTTCGTATAAATACTTGGTTTCGTTTTGAAGATAATTTTTATGGAATGAAATCGACGGTGAAGCAAATCAAAAAATTAGTAGAATCGGATTTATTAGGCTGGCCATTAACAGTAACGGTTAGTAAAACCACGGGGTTTGATTGGAAGTTTTACTGGGTAGGTAAAACAAAACTAGAAGCACAAGCTGTTCCCGAAGAATTAGATTATGATAGATGGCTAGGCCCTGCACCTTTTAAACCCTATAATGAACATAGAGTGCATCAAACATTTAGAGGCTATTGGGATTATGATGGTGGAGGTCTTGGCGATATGGGACAACATTATATCGATCCTATTCAATACTTTCTAGGGAAAGATGAAACAAGTCCTGTATCTGTTGAAATAGATGCTGAACAACAACATCCTGATGCCTGTGGTACATTTAGAAAATTAACTTTCACCTATGAAGATGGTTGTAAGATTATTTTAGACGGAGAAGACCAGGACCCAGGTGCAGCCTATATTGAGGGACCGAAGGGAAAACTTTTTGCTGGCTTTAAGTCGGACATTCCCAATTTAACAGAAAAATTGTCCATGATGCCAGATCCTGCGCCACAAGTCACTGATTTTTTAGAATCGGTAAGAGATAGAACCCCGTTTGCACTTAATGAATCTAATGGTTTTAGATCATGTACTATTATTAATATGGGGAAAATTGCATTACAATTAGGAAGAAACTTAAAGTTTAATCCTAGCACCCAAGAATTTATTAATGATGAAGAAGCCAACAGGTTAATTAACCCAGCGATGCGTTCTCCTTGGAACATTTAATCATTCAAAAAATTACTTTCAATGAAAAATAAAATTTCTTATTTACTACTCTTCTTGTTATTTGCCACACAGGTAATAGCACAAGTAGGGTCAGTAAAAAATACTATCAATAGTTTTCCTTATCAACGCCCTTCGGAAATCGAGAACGCTATTAGTTCTATGCATAGTTGGGGTAACAGCCAATGGAAAGAATTAGTGCATTTATTAGATAACGATTCTTTAAAATTAAAACCCACCTATGCTTTAAATGCTTATGTGAATGATGCAAGTTTAAATGCTTCATTAAAACAACAGCTTGCTGAAAATTTAGTGGCCGTGTATGGTGCTGCTAAAACTTTTTATGCACGTGAGTTTATCATTAAACAATTAGGCTTATTAGGGGATGATGCGGCGGTAAAATTACTCAGCCGTTTATTAAAAAATGAAACCTTTTCGGGCAATGCAGCAAGAGCCTTAACCAGTATACATACTGCCGCTGCTAAGCAAGCATTAACTAAGGCACTACCATCGGCAACTACAGAAAATGCAAAGCATATACAAGCAGCCTTAGATTATTTTAATTTTAAATTACCAGCAATAAAAGTTGCTAGCACTGAAAAACAAAAAGTCATCACTAATGCACAAAAATTGTTGGCCTTACAGGATAGAATGGAGAAGGCTATTACTAGATTAGAAAAAAGAAATGTACTTCATGAGGCATCATTTATTCCAGGTTTTGCAAGTTTTATGTTGGTGAGTAAATCATTGAATGATGAAACAATTAATAAAGATGCTGCCATTATTCTAGCACGCTTAGCCTTGGCTGATAAAAATATAAGAGGGCCAGAAGTAAGGGCAAGCTTGGAAAAGGCAGTAGGCCTTATTCCCTCAGCTATTGTTGGTGTGGATGGTCCTATATTAGTAAAGAAACTTAAACAACACTTAATAAACTTACCTTATGATAATGGATTTGTAAGCTTATTCAATGGTAAAGATTTAACAGGATGGAAAGGTTTGGTACTGAATCCTATTGCTAGAGCGAGGATGAGTGACTCAGCTTTAAAAGCAGCAGAACAAAAAGCCAGTGAGATCATAAAAAATGATTGGATAGCAAAGGATGGTCTTTTAGTATTTACAGGACATGGCGATAACCTTGCTACAGAAAAAAAATATGGCGATTTTGAAATGTATGTTGATTGGAAAATTACGGAAAATGGAGATGCAGGTATTTATTTAAGAGGAAGCCCACAGGTTCAAATTTGGGATACAAGTAGAAGAGAAGTGGGTGCGCAAGTGGGTTCAGGTGGTTTATACAACAATATAAAAAATCAGAGTAAACCCTTGGTAGTGGCTGATAATAAAATTGGAGACTGGAATAATTTTCATATTATTATGAAAGGTGCGCAAGTAACCGTTTATTTAAACGGCGTACTCGTAACGGATGATGTAACCTTAGAAAATTATTGGGATCGTAAAATACCCATTTTTACTAAGGAACAAATTGAATTACAAGCCCATGGTACCTATGTTGCCTATCGTAATATTTATATAAGAGAAATTCCTTCTAATGAAAGAACAGATTTAACAGAAGAAGAAAAAAAACAAGGTTTTGTTTCATTATTTGATGGTACTAATTTAGATAGCTGGACAGGTAATACTTCTGGTTATTTAATTGAAGAAGGTGCACTAGTAGTGCGTCCTGATAAAGCTGGGGAAGGCAAAGGAGGCAACTTATATACTAAAGAAGAGTTCGCTGACTTTATTTATAGATTCGATTTTCAAT
>Ga0164293_10001260_pt1 | contig 21185 bp, 13 predicted proteins | sample GEODES118metaG_FD_111487 | JGI IMG/M metagenome (GOLD analysis project Ga0164293, IMG submission 111487) | Eutrophic lake water microbial communities from Lake Mendota, Wisconsin, USA - GEODES118 metaG | ecosystem: Environmental > Aquatic > Freshwater > Lake | place: USA: Lake Mendota...
CGCGAAGAGCTCTACGACCTGAAGTCGGACCCGCATCAGGTCCGTAACGTCGCCCAGGACCCCGCCTACGCGGACGTCCGAGATCGGCTGCGCCAGCGGTTGCTCGATGAGCTCCGAAGCACCGATGATCCGCGGATGATCAACGACGGTGAGTTCTTCGAAACCCCGCCAATGGCAGGCGCCCCCACGAACACCAGCGGCGAAGAAACGGTTTCTCCCGATCGCCTGCGTTCTGGCAAATGAGCATGAGCAGGGCCGATCGCCCGTCGGACCGCTATACCCCTTCAAGACTTTAACGAAAGTCTCGACTGGGTACGGACCATCCGTCCAACTCACCGACCAGATCCTCGACATGACCGACGATCACGTGGATCACCCCCTGGCGGTTTTCGAGCTTCCCTTCGACCAACCAGGCATGACTCGTTTTGGTGATCCGATAGAACCTCTGCCACACCGCCAGGAAAAGGACCAAGTTGATCGAACCGGTCTCGTCCTCCAGCGTCACGAAGGTGATCCCGTTGGAGGTACTGGGCCGCTGGCGTAAGACGACTAGGCCGCCGACCTTGACGGACCTTCCGTCGCGTAGCTCCGGCAACTCCGACGCGGTCACACACCCTCGCCCCCGCAGGTGATCCCTCACGAAAGAGACCGGGTGTGCCTTGAGGCTCAAACCCGTCGCCCGGTAGTCGGCCTGAACCTCCTCCATCAGCGGCATCGAACCCAATTGGGACGGGAGGTCATCGTCTTGATCGAGCTGGCCCGCGAATAGCGGCTGATGGCAAGCCGTCTTCTCCTGCGCGAGCGACTGCCAGATCGCCGCGCGGCGGTCCCGCGTCAACGACCCAAGGGCATCGGCATCGGCCAGCGTCGTGATCACCCCTTGGGTCAAACCGGCCCGAGACTTCAGGTCAGCGATGTCCCGATACGATCCCCCGCGGGCACGCTCTGCAACGATCCGCTGGGCCGCATCCGCCTGCAGCCCGCGAAGCATCCTCAAGCCTAAAATCAGCTCGGGCCGATCATCGCGGGTCCGTGCCTTCCCACGCAACGTGCAGTCCCAGTCGCTCTGGTTGACATCGGCAGGAATAACGACCACCCCGTGCCGCTGGGCATCGGCGACCAACTGTGAAGGGGAGTAAAAACCCATCGGCTGGCTGTTCAAAAGCGCCGCACAAAAGGCAGCCGGGTAGTGTCGCTTCAGGTAGCAGGAGACGTACACCAAGAGCGCGAAACTCGCCGCATGGGACTCGGGAAATCCATACTCGCCGAAGCCGCGAATCTGTCGAAACACCTGCTCGGCGAATTCGCCAGACAGGCCATTTTTCGCCATCCCTTCCATCAATTTCATCCGAAATCGGTCGATCACACCCGGCCGGCGCCAGGCCGCCATCGCCCGTCGAAGCTGGTCCGCTTCGCCGGGCGTGAAGCCGGCAGCGACCACAGCCAATCGCATCGCCTGCTCCTGAAAGAGCGGCACCCCCAGCGTCTTCTCGAGGACGCCGCGGATCGCCTCGTTCGGATAACGAACCGAACCGGGATCCTGACGAGCCGCTAGGAAAGGATGGACCATCTGCCCTTGAATCGGGCCCGGCCTGACGATCGCAACTTCGATCACCAAATCATAAAAACATCGTGGCCGCAGCCGTGGCAACATGCTCATCTGCGCCCGGCTCTCGATCTGAAAGACCCCCACGGTGTCAGCCTCACAGATCATGTCGTACGTCGCCGGGTCTTCCGGGGGGACCGTCGACAGGGACCAATGATCGCCATGATGCGAATCGACAAGTTCGAAACAGCGACGGATCGCCGACAGCATCCCCAACGATAAGACATCGACCTTCAAGATCCCCAACTCGTCGAGATCATTTTTATCCCACTGGATCACGGTCCGACCCGGCATCGCGGCATTCTCGATCGGACACAACTCGCAAAGGCTCCCGGCCGTCATCACCATCCCGCCGACGTGCTGTGAAAGGTGACGCGGAAAACCGACAAGCGTTTCGACCAATCGGACGTATCGCCTTCCCGTCGGTGATTCGGGGTCGATCCCCACATCTTCGCAACGCCGAGCCAATTCCGGTTCGGTCGAATAGCCACTCACCAGTTTTGCCAAGGCTTCGATCCGATCGGGCGAGATCCCCAGTGCCTTGCCGACTTCGCGGATCGCACCTCGGATCCGATACGTCGTCACCGCCGCCGTCATCCCCGCCGAATCGCGTCCATACTTCTGGTACAGGTACTGCAACACCTCCTCGCGTCGTTGATGCTCGAAATCGACATCAATGTCGGGCGCCTCGTTCCTTTCGCGGCTGATGAAACGCTCGAAGAGCAAATCGCCCCGGGCAGGGTCGACGCCGGTGATCCCCAAGCAATAACAGACGACCGAATTCGCGGCACTGCCGCGGCCCTGACAAAGGATCCCCCGCTCCCGCGCGAATCGGACCATGTCCCAAACCGTGAGGAAGTAAGCCTCATAGCGAAGGTCGGCGATCAAACCGATTTCGTGCTTGAGCGTCTGAATGACCTTCGCCGGCACACCGCCTGGCCAACGCTGCTTCGCCCCCTCCCATGTCAAACGCTTCAAATGCTCCAGCGGCGAAACCCCTGGAGGGGCAAGCTCCTCCGGGTACTCATATCGCAACTGCTCCAATCGGAATCGACACCGCTGTGCGATCTCGACGGTCTTTGCGACCGCCTCCGGGTAATCTCGATAAGACCAAGCGATCTCATCGAGCGACCGTAGGTGCCGCTGGGCGTTGACGAACCGCTCCGCCTGGACGTCGCGAATCGTCATCCCACAACGGATCGCGGTAACGCAGTCATGAAGGATCGCCCGATCGGCGATGTGATAATGCACATCCCCCGACGCGACCATCGGGACCCCGGTGGCCCGCGCGAGACCCGCACAAGCCGAGACCGCGGCCCGATCGTCGACACCGAGCTGGATTTCGCAAAGCAGGTAGCCCCGGTCCTCAAAAGCATCTCGGAACGGACCAGCCAAGAACCGCGGATCGGTTTCGCGCGACACGACCACTCCGGCTAACAACCCGTCCCGCAATTCGACGATATCGTCCCAAAACAACTCGCAAGCCCCTTTGTCGCATCGCATCCGACCGCGGCTCAGCAATCGGCACAAACGCCCGTAACTCGACCGGTCGCTAGGCCACAGGACCATCGCGGGGCCATCCTGGGGATGGACTTCGGCGCCGACGAAGTATTCGATCCCTGACTCCTTGGCAGGGGACCAACCACGCACCACCCCGGCCAACGAATGGCGATCGGTCAACGCGATCCCCTCATAGCCAAGCGCAGCGGCACGCTCGACCAGTTCGTCCGGATGGGAAGCCCCCTCCAGGAACGAGAAATTGCTTTTGCAATGCAACTCGACGTATCGCGTTTTCATCGGCACAACCACGTTTCAGAAATCGGCCCGCACCCAGTCGCCCCAGCCCGGGCACGATCACTTCTCCCGCAACCCTGCCTCGAGTTTGTGGGCGGGCCGCCAATGCGAGTGCATCGCCGCCATGCCACGCGCCATTCGCGTGACCCTGTATTGGGCACCATCGGACAAACGCATGACATACAGGTCCCGTACGCCGTCGCGTCGGGAACCGTACAGCAACCAGCGGCCATCCGGCGAAGGACGCGGGTGGTAATGCGTGACCTCGCCCGCCGCACGACGACCCTGCGGATGCGTCAATTGACGCGGTTCGCCCCCAGGCACAACCCGAAACAACTCGACGTGTTCCCCGACTTGGCCTGTGAAAAAAATCGAATCGCCCGATACGTCCCAAACCGGCACGTCACTGCTGCCGTCGTGAAAGTCCGCGACGTCCAGGAACTGCGTCACACCGCGATACCCCCCACGGTCACCGACCTTCAGCAACCCCGTCCCGTCCGCTTTGACGACGTGCGGGTGGCAATCGTAATGCTCGCCCGACAAGAACAGCAACCATTTCCCGTCGGGCGACCAAGTCGGGGCAAAAACGAACGGATGCCCGGTGCGAACATGCATCCGGTTCGAGCCATCCGCGTCCGCGAGGTAAACCTGATAGTCCTGATGATAGGAAATCCGCTTCCCGTCGGGCGAACCGCTGAACCCGTAAGCGAATCCTTGCGAATCACCCGACAGGTCCGTTTTGCCGCGACCATCAGGCCCCATGCGAAACGGTTTGGACTGGCCATCGATCAGTGCCGTAAACCCCAAACGACCCGACTCGCCTGGCCAAAAGAATAAACCCGTGTTGTAAAAGCTCACCCGCTCGACCGCCGTCAGGTTCTCCGCCGACCCCGATGCCAAGTCGACCAAAATCATGTCATAGGACCAACCCTCGGGGGTGAAGCGGAACGTCCGGTTGTCTTCTTCCCACCGCGCGTTTTCTGCGCTCTCCCAACCGAGCCCGATGATCGCCCGATCCCCTCGAGGCGACCATCCGGCAAACTGCGTCCACGACCCGGGGCGCGACAGCAACCCTTCGCCCAGCGATCGCCGCCCCGTCCCATCCGCAAGGATGACCACCGCACGGTTTGTCCTCACATTCGCTTGCCTCCCCCCAGGCAGATCGGTTCGGTGCTCGCTGTACCCGATCATCCACGACCCAAGTTCAGGCGGGATCACGTCCGATCCGCTCGATCGATCCGGCCCCCATCCCGACAGCAACAAACAGCTCGTCAACAACACTCGGGCAATCACGCGGCGGCACATCCGACCTCACTCCCCACAAACGAACCCGCAACACCCACGCCCGGGACACATCCCGCCACCGGACGTCCGTCCGCATCCGATATCAGCATGACACAAGCGTGTTCGCGCGAACACCACCCGAGCGGCGATCAGCTGCGGTTTTCCGATCGGCGAGTTATCATCAGGGCTTCCACCCCAACCGAAGCCGAGGAACCGCTCGTGAATCGCTGGATAGTGACCTTTGCCGCCACGTCGCTCCTGTTCGTCGATGCCGCCGCTGCGGATGACGGGGCGGAGTTCTTCGAAGCCAAGGTTAGGCCACTCCTCGCCGATCACTGCTACCCGTGCCACGCAGGGGACAAGGCCCGCGGGGGACTACTGCTCGACTCGGCTGAAACGCTTCGAAAGGGAGGTGACTCGGGCCCCTCCCTCGTCCCAGGGAAACCCGACGAATCGCTTTTGGTCCGCGCCATCCGACGTGAAGACGACGTCGCGGCGATGCCCCCGGAAGAAGACGAACCGCTGTCGGCGGACGAGGTCGCGATCCTGGTCGAATGGGTCCGACGGGGCGCCCCCGACCCTCGAAAAACGCCCGTCAAGCTGGGCGGGATGACCGAACAGGAAGCCCGCTCCTGGTGGTCCTTCGGCCCGCTCAAGGAGGTACGGCCGCCCGAGCCCCAAACCGCTGATCCCGGCCAAGCGGGTAATCCCATCGACCGCTTCCTTCTCTCCGCATTGAATTCGGCGGGGCTCAAGCCGTCCCCCGAGGCCGACCGACGGACTTGGATCCGCCGCGTGACCTACGACCTAACGGGGCTCCCGCCGACACCAGAGGAAGTCGCAGCATTCATCGCCGACCCCTCTGCTGAGGCCCACGCACGGTTCGTCGATCGGTTGCTCGAATCCCCAGAGTATGGGGAACACTGGGCCCGTCATTGGTTCGATGTCGTTCGCTACGCCGACACCGCTGGCGAAAACACCGACCGCCCGTTGCCGGAGATGTGGCGATACCGTAACTGGGTGATCGATTCTTTGAACCGAGACATCCCGATGGACGAATTCGTCCAAATGCAAATCGCGGGCGACCTGCTGCGAAAAGGGGCGGCCGGCGATGAATTCTCCGCAGGGGTGATCGCGACGGGCTACCTCGCTCTGGCACGGCGATTCGGCCACGACATCGACCAGGACAAGCACCTGATGTACGAAGACGTGATCGACAACATCGGTAAGGCATTCCTCGGATTGACCCTCAGTTGCGCGCGTTGCCACGACCACAAGTATGACCCGTTCTCCAAAGAGGATTACTACGCGATCTACGGGATCCTCGACAGCAGCCGCTTCGCATTCTCCGGCTGCGAAGCGAAAGGTGCGCCGCGAGACCTCGTGCCGCTCCTTAGCCCCGCCGACATCGAAGCACTCAAACGGCCATGGCGCGAAGCACGCGAACGTTACGACGTAGAGATCCGCGATTCCGACTCCGAACTTCAAGAGCTCCAAGCCCAGTGGCGAAAGATCCTGGGCGACGCGAAACAGAGCCTGGCTGCCATCGACATCCCCGAGGCAGGTTCGGTTCACCTGACCGATGCGCCGAATGCGAAGCTCGACAGCGTATCCCTCCGACGCGGCGAGATCCTGCTGCTGGTCGTCGCACCTCGCGGCGGGCACGGGGCAGACACGACGCAAGTCCGCTGGGAGATCACCGAACTGGAGGGGGCCAAACGCCGATGGTCAACCGACGACCTGGTCGAAACCTTCCCCACGACAAACCCGTTTCGCGAATCCGCCGAATCCGCACTCTGGCACCTCCTCGATTTCCATGCCGAACCGGTGCACCTGGGCGAACGACTCGACGGGCATCAAGACCAACCGGCGATCAAGGTTTGGCGGCGCGGCGATACACCATCGGTCTTGGCGAACACGTCCGACAAACCGATCAAGGTCTGGACGGAACTCGCCGCAAAGTCCTTCTTCGTCCATCCCGGCCAACAGGGCCCGGTGGCAATCGCTTGGGCCGCCCCTCACGACACGACGGTATCGATCCGCGGTGAAATCCGTGACGCCCATCCGGCCCCTGGCCTCGATGGCGTAGCAATCTCGATCGATCACCTCGCCGACCCGCTCGCCGGACAAACGCTCGAAAGGGTCGCCGAAATCGTGCAGCTTCGCGAAAAACTGACCCGCCAGCGCGACGCCGCCTCAGGCCCCGAGCCCCAGGTCCCGATGGCTTTTTCGGTTACCGAAGCGGAAGCCCATGACGCCTACGTTCACATCCAGGGGGACCCCGAGAAAAAAGGGGCCAACGTCCCGCGGCGATGGCTCGAGATCTTCGGCGGACAAACACTCCCCCCGGGTGCCGGCAGCGGCCGCGCGGAATTGGCCCAGTGGATCGCCTCACACCCGCTGGCCAGCCGAGTCATGGTGAACCGCGTCTGGCAGGGCCACTTCGGCCGTGGATTGGTCGCGACGGTTAACGACTTCGGTTCACGCGGCGACAAACCGACCCACCCCGAACTCCTCGAATGGCTGGCTTCGCGGTTCGAGTCCGAAGGGAAACGCCTCAAGTCGCTGCACCGCCTGATCGTCCTTAGCGACGCCTATGCCCGATCGAGCACGGCAGAAAACTCGCTCGTCGAAGCCGACCCTGACAATCGGCTCTGGGGTCGGGCATCACGGCGACGGCTCTCGGCCGAGGAATTGCGCGACACCTTGTTGGTCGTCGCCGATCGACTCGATCGCTCGCCCGGCGGCCCCCATCCGTTCCCACCCGCCAGTTCGTGGACTTTCACCCAACACAACCCCTTTGCCGCGGTCTACGAGAACCGCCAACGTGGCGTTTACCAGATGGTCCAGCGTCAAAGGAGACATCCGTTCTTCGCACTCTTCGATGGGGCCGACCCGAACGCGAGCACCGGCATGCGACAAGTCACGACCGTGCCGACCCAATCCCTCTTCTTTTTTAACGACCCATTCTTCCACGAGCAGGCGACCGCCTTGGCCCAACGGCTGCTCGAGCTAAAGACGCCCCAAGAGCGACTCGATCGGCTCTACGCGATCGCGCTGCAACGCGCCCCGACCGAATCGGATCGGCAATGGGCAAACCGTTTCCTCGCCGATTACCCCGGCGAAGATCTCGATCGCTGGTCCGCCTGTTGCCGGTTGCTGCTGGCCAGCAACGAATTCCTCCATCTCGATTGATCATTGACCCGTCAATGCCGACCATGAATCACCCATCAAGATCACCCGAACACCCGACGCGTCGCCGGTTCGTCCGTTCCGCGGTTGCCGGTACGATGCTCTTCCCCGCGATCGTGCAGGGCCTGCTAGCAGATGAAGGGGATCCGCTAGCCCCACGCCAACCCCATTTTCCGGCCAAGGCCAAACGGGTCATTTTCCTCTTCATGACCGGGGGCGTCTCCCACATCGACACCTTCGATCCCAAGCCAGCCCTGACCCGCGATCACGGTAAAGAACTGAAGCTCGATCACCCCGAAATCCGCAACCGCCCGGGTTACGAGAGGATCTTTCTCAAACGCCCGCAATGGGCCTTTCGCCCGCGGGGGAAAAGTGGCATCGAAGTCAGCGAACTCTTTCCTCATGTCGGTGATCAGATCGATGACATCGCCGTCATCCGATCGATGCACACCTCGCACTCGAACCACTACAACGCCACCCTGGGGATGCACACCGGATCGTTCACCCAATCAAGGCCGAGCATCGGCTCTTGGGTCAGCTATGGGCTTGGGACGACGAATCGTGACCTCCCATCGTTCGTCGTACTCGCACCCGCACAGACCTACGCGGGGACCCAGGTCTACGCCAGCGACTTCTTGCCCGGGGCACACCAGGGGACCCTGGTTGTCCCCGGCGAAACCCCGGTCGCCAACCTGACGCCGCGGGTCCCCGCCGACCGCCAACGGCTCGAACTGATGGCCCTGCGTTCGCTCAACCAACAGCACCTCGAAGGTCGCGCCGAAGACCCGAAACTCGCCGCCCGCATCCGGGCTTTCGAAACGGCTTTCGGGATGCAAATGGCGGTCCCCGAAGCCTTTGATTTCTCCAAGGAAACCGACGAGACACTTGCCGAATACGGGTTACAACGCGGCCAAACCACCGGCTTCGCTTGGCAATGCCTCGCGGCCAGGCGGCTCGTCGAACGCGGCGTCCGGTTTGTCGAATTGATCGATACGGGCTCGTCGGGCAATTGGGACTCGCACGGGAACATGATGGATCACGAGCGGCTTGCCCGAAACGTCGACCGTCCGATCGCCGGACTCCTCAAAGACCTAAGACGGAGCGGACTGCTGGAAGATACCCTCGTGGTCTGGACGACCGAATTCGGCCGTACCCCTTTTAACAACACCGCCGATGCCCTTGGCCGCGAACACCACCCCTGGGCGTTCAGTTCATGGCTCGCCGGGGCCGGGGTCAGACCCGGGATTGTCCACGGCGCCACCGACGAACACGGGCTCCGGGCCGAAGATGAAAAAGTACACGTTCATGACTTCCACGCGACGATCCTACACCTGATGGGCTTCGATCACCTCGGTCTGACCTACCGTCATGCCGGTCGCGATTACCGACTTACCGACGTCCACGGCGAAGTCGTCCGAAACCTACTCGCCTGAACCTGCCCCGCCTTATCCGCACCCCACCTTACCCAGGAGCCCAATCATGCGTCGGATCAACCGCCGTGCCTGCCTCCGGCTCGCCGCATCGTGCCCGGTCGCCGCGTCGGTCCGCGACCCCGATTCAGATCGTCAACATGCCGCGGCCGCGCCCGCCCCAATGCCTACCAAATCGGTCGCCGCTGCGGTGACGATCTATCGAGCCGGCTCGCACGCCGACGTGATCTTGGGCAAGATCCTCGAAGGCTGGAAGCAGGACGGGGGCAAGGGCCCAGCCCTGAAACTTGCCGGGGTCTACATCGACCAGTTCCCTAATGACGAGATGGGCCGCGCGATCTGCGCCAAATACGGCGTACCGATCTTCGATTCGATCGAAAAGGCGATCACGTTGGACCAGGACCGAATCGCCGTCGATGGCGTGATCAGCATCGGCGAACATGGCGATTACCCGATCAACGACTTCGAACAACAACTCTACCCTCGTCGCCGTTTCTTCGCCGAAATCGCCAATACTTTCCGCAAGCATGGACGCGTCATCCCGGTCTTTAACGACAAACACCTCGGCCCCGTCTGGGATGACGCGATCTGGATGTATCAGCGGGCACGCCAAGACCAAATCCCGCTGATGGCCGGATCGTCGATGCCCGTCGGGTATCGGCGACACGAGATCGACTTGCCGATGGGTTCGCCGATCGAGGCCGCCGTCGGCGTCGGCTATAGCGGGCTCGACATCTATGGCATTCACGCCCTCGAACTCTATCAATACTACGTCGAAAGGCGACTCGGGGCAGAGCAGGGCGTTCGTACCGTCCGCACCTTGCGCGGCGACGCGATTTGGGATCAGGTCGACTCCGGTGACGTGCCAGCCGATTTGCTCGATGCCGCACTGGCGACCATTTCGAATTCCGATCATCGTGATATCCGCCAAGACGAAACGGCGACCTTATTCACGTTCGAGTACATCGACGGTTTCCGCGGCTCGCTGCTGATGGTCAATCGCATCAGCGGTACCTCCGTCGCCTTGCGGGTCAAAGGACAAGACCGCCCACTGGCGACCGCGTTCGACGAACGGACCGAACCGCGACACCCACACTTCGCCTATTTGCTGAAAGCGATCGAACGGATGATCCACACCGGTCGCCCGACGTACCCCGTCGAGCGAACGTTGCTGACCGGCGGGATCCTCGACGCCGCGCTGCATTCGCTCGCCGAGGGTGGTGTCGAATTGCGAACGCCACACCTCGCGATCCCGTATCGCCCCGTCGACTACCCCTACGCCCAGCGGGTGGACCTCGACACCCCGCCACTTGGGCGAGGCTGAAGTGCCCACCGATGAACCAACCGGGTAATCCTGATCGGCCGCTCGATGTTATCAGCCTGCTTAACGGGCTACCGGCCGCGAGCCAGGATGAGCTCTTCACGACTTTGCTCGCGCGCCCTGGGGTAAGGATCGAACGGATCGTATCGATCGGCCACGCCTCCCCGCCTGGCTTCTGGTACGATCAGGCTCACCCCGAGTGGGTGATCGTCCTCCAAGGGGCCGCCGAACTGCTGTTCGACGATGAGACGATTCGAATGAAAACCGGTGACGCGATCCTGATCCCGGCCCGGCGCAAGCATCGCGTCGAAGCGACCACTAGCGACCCGCCAACCGTCTGGCTGGCCGTCCATTTCGATGAGACATAAGCGATGACACCCCCCGCACAAGACTCGATCACCCCACTTAACGGCAATCACACAAAAACGCTCGGAGGTCATCCGTTGTTCGGCCTGGTCATCGCTTTCGCAATCTGCTTCGGCGCGGCGGCGCTCGGATCGCTCGCCACCGCACCCGAAATCGGTGGCTGGTATCAAACGCTCAATAAGCCCTCGTGGCAACCGCCGAACTGGCTATTCGGCCCCGTTTGGAGCCTCTTGTTCGCGATGATGGCGATTTCGGCCTGGCTGATCTGGCGACCCGCCGGTTTTACCGGGGCCCGAACCCCGCTGCTCCTCTTCGCGGTCCAACTGATCCTCAATGTCGTCTGGTCGTGGCTCTTCTTCCGACTCCATCGCCCCGACTGGGCGTTCTTCGAAATCATTCTCCTGTGGGTCGCGATCCTCGTGACCATCCTCTCTTTCTTCGGCCGTTCGACAACAGCCGGCTGGTTGCTTGTCCCTTACCTCGGCTGGGTAAGCTTCGCGGCGATGCTGAATTTGACGATCTGGAGGTTGAACCTGACCTGACCGAACGCGATCACCAGCAACGATCGATCGCATCCCGGAAGCCCTCACTCCTTAGCCGGCCCAGCACCCGTTGGGTCCCGAAGCAGGGCACCAATCCGCTGGGTGATCTGTGGCGACTTCAATTCCTGCTCTCGCATCATCAGCAACGCGAAATTATCAGCCAAGATCTCCTCCGGGTGGATGATGTAACCGGTGTTCTCTCCGACCTGCTCATAGAACCCTGAAACTTCGCCCGCTTCCAGCAGTACCGGTGAATCCACCTCGACGGGCGTTACCTTCGAGCCACCGTCGGGCAAGACCAGGAACCTAAATTGGAGGTATCGAAAAAACTCTTCACCACCTTGCGGGTCATAACTCGCCGCTCGCGACAAGAGAATCGGGACCATCCATCGCCGCTGATCCTTCCACACCAAACGGATCCGGTGATCGTTCCGGGGAGCGTCCGGATTCGTGATCTTCCGGGCGGCCAGTTCGGGGGGCAACTGCGGCTCTTCGCACTCCTCGAAACCGATCACGCGATAGAGCTCGTGACGCCACTGCGGGTTGGCCCGCGACAGGACGTGAAACAATTCGTGAAAAAACAGCTTCTCTAATCGTTCTTGCGGCCCCTCGACAAGCCTCCTTGGCAAGACGATCGCGTTGGCACGAGTGTAAGCGGCGCCCCCTTCCTCCGCGCCGCTGGTCTTCACCAGTAACACCGTTGGGGGAAACGGGATCGCTAACCCATCCAAGTCTTTCCGCACTTCCCGCAGCGTTTCTCGAATCCTTTCTCGCTCCGCATCGCTCCACTCCAGTACGTGCTGGCCCACGAATTCGAGGTAGCGTTGCTCCGAAACTTCACCCGCGACCTTCAGCCGCGAAGCCCGATCGAACGGGCTCATGCGTTCCACAAAGTCGTCCCGATCGGTCAGGACCTCGCGCCCCGCCTCTACCGAAGCGAAGATCAAAGTCGAGCGATCACTCAGCGGGATCTCTCCCCGCGACACTCCCACGGTGCCAACGAGGTGGGCCAATAACAAGACCCTCAGCGTTAACGGAAGCCGTATCCCGATCATCCACATCACCCTCAAATACCCTAACCTCAAATACCCGTGCCCTAGATGCCCAAATGCGGTCGGCATGCCGACCGCTTCGCACCGATCACTTAACTTGGTCCGCTCGATCAGAAGTCACGACCTGCGGTAAGGTCACGGTGACCCTGCCGGTAAAGATCGCGCGCGGATCTCCCCGATCGATCAACGTCGACACGATGTCTGCGATCGTTCGCCGGGCAACCCCTTCGTGTAGCCGCTCACCCCGGTATTCGACGACGATCGGTTGATCGAAATCGACGATGTTGTCACGGAGCAGTATCGACAATTCACGTGCATCACTGCGGGTGATCGAAAAGTGATTCGCATCGCGTGTCACTTCGACGACGTCGCCTCCCTTCGCCACGGCCGGGGAAACGGCCAGCCAGTAAAACCGGTCCTGCAAAACATTGTCTTGAAGCCAAACGACTCGCCTGGGTGCCAAGTCCCGCTCGAACTTAGCCATCCACTTCACCCCGGCCGCGTCCTGACGATCCATCCAATGTCCCTTCCCAGTATGGATCTCGACCCAATGTTCGTACCCAGTCGGGTCCTGTTCTCGCAGGGCAGCGAGCTCGCGTTTCCACTTCTCGGCCTGTTGATTTCGATTGTACGCCGCGTCGCGTTCCCCCATGTGCAGGGTAAAGGGTAGGTTTCGCAAACCCAACGGTTGTGTTTCGTTCGGGTGACCCGCCATCATCGCGGCCGCGGCAAAACGATCAGCCATTCTGGGGGCCAACTGAAAGACGCCGTCCCCCCCAGCCGAATATCCGGTCAAGTAAACACGATCCGGGTCGACCCCTTCCAACGCGATCATGTTTTCGATCAGTCTCGAGAAAAATCGATCGATGTGGGGTTGGTGCCACAGGTCCCAAGTATCGGTCGGGGCCCGGGGCGCAACATAGATCCCTTCTTCGAGCTGATAAAGACGCTGCTGGTTTCCCCACTGCTGATCGTTGACCGCCGGGGGTGCCCCACCGCCGCCATGCATGGACAGGTAAAGGCTATGACCTTTCGCCGGGGCCTTGCCGAACACGCTGACCCCATACTTCATCGTCAATCCGTCAAGCTCAATCCGCTTCGCCTCATGCTCGGCCTTACGCGTCTCCCGAATGCCATCGCGATGAACCCGCGTCACGACTTCGGCCACCGCCTTTGCCTGATCCGCAGTCAACGATAGTGCGGCGAAGGGTTCCTTTGCCGTCTCCGCGAGTTCGCCGCCGCGATCGAGGTATTCGCGCAAAGATCGAACCGGGTCGATCTCGGCATCCTCCGAGCCATGCGCCAACGGTCGCATCGACAGCAGGCACCCGACCGCCAGTAAAAATGGCAACTGCCAGGGAACCACGCGAAACGAGAGAATGGATGTCATGGGGCAACCAGAGGCTCGACGAACCAATTGATAACGGGCCGCTTGGCGACAACGACCTCGGGTAACGGTTCTCCCGTCATCTGCATCACCGCCCACCCGCTGCTTCGACCGACCGGTGAATTCGGCCCCTCCGCCTTGTACCACTGACGCAATTCCTTCAGCGACTCGGGATCGGCAATCCGGCCTAACGCGATCGCCGAGGCGGCACGGACTTCGGTGTATTCCATCGGCACCGAGTTCGCATCCGCCAAACGGGCCTCGATCAGACGGATCGTCGCGGCATCACCCTCGGGTTTCAGCAGAAATCCGAGGGCCCAAATCGCCGATGCCCGTGATTGAACGGTGTAGGGGGCCCCTTTAGGCAGGGCCTTGAGCAGCAGGTCCGTCGCCGGCCGGTGCTTCAACAAGCCGAGGGATTCGAAGAGGTGCGCTTGCACCGCCGAAATCGCATCCTCCGCACCCTTTTTGTTGATCTCGTCCGTTTTCGAAGTCGCGATTTCGAGAACCTTGGGAGCCCTGTCCGCTTCATAGAGATGCTTCATCGCCCAAGCCGCAGTGACCTGCACCTCGGGCCGCGGGAAATCGATCAGCCCGGGGAGCTCATCGTTGATCGCCTGATGGTGCAATTCCGTTAGCACGATCAGCGCCTGCTCTTTCGACCTCCACGAATCGACTCGCAACGCATCAAGCGATCGTTCGATCACCACACCCCGGAGGGAATCAACCGCAGCGTGGCGCAACAACGATTTTCGCGCCGCCCGCCGAATCGCCGGGACCCGGTCGTCGAGGACCTTGCCGAGCAGGGCCACCGAGCTAGCGGTCGGATCACCGGCAAGGGCCCGCTGCGTGATCTCTCGCAGGTTCGCGTCGGGATGCCCGATCAGCTTTTCAGCCCGCGCCACGACGCGAGGGGGCTCCAGCGCGAGCAGACGCTCCAGCGCGACCGCGGCGACGCTCGCAGACGGGTGATCGACATATTTTTCCATCAGCTCGATCGCCTCAGGTGACGATTGCCGCGTCAACAGCTCGACACCCAACCTCGCGTCGAACAGGGCATCCCCCGAAGCCGAATCGGACAATTGGCCAGACCACGCCACCAGATCCGGGGGTTGCAACCTCGCCAGCGATCTGGCGGCGGCCATCCGCAACGACGAGGCGGTGACGGGTGACAGCAACAGATCGCTCAGAGGCGCGACCGCCTTCGCCTCGCCAACTTCCGCCAACGCTTCGGCCGCCGACACGACCAGTTGCGGGTCGACCGTCGCGTCTCGCAGCCGCGACAACCACACCTCCCGCATCGGGAGATAATCCCACTTCGCCAACCCACGTTCGACAATCTGCTTCATCCGCGGCGGCCCCTCCTTTGCCAGGCGATCGAGCAGCGGCGCCAGGTCGCGACAATCGAGATCGACCGCCGCGGCCGCGACCGAAGTCTTCGTGATCAACGATTCGCGGGGATCTTCGAGCACACGTTGAAACGGCAATGTCAGCTCGGCCAACCCTTCCATCCCGGACCGACGAGCCAAGATCACCGACTCCGCAACCTCGCGGCGTAAATCCGACTCGGGATGAGACAAACAGTCGGCCCAAACCGGGATCAACCCCGCGGGCCAAGACATCTCGCCCGGCTGCAGGTTCAAAAACGGATTGGTCACCGTCTGCCAGGTCAAATCCCGATCCGGATTCGGGACGCCTGTCACCGCCGGGACCACGTCCTGACACCTCGCCGATGCGGCGAACGATCCCGCCAACACGACACCCCACACGAGGCGAAGGATCCCTCTCCAACTCGGTTCGCCACCGCCGATCCGCGATCGCCCCACCATCATTCGGGCCTCGTCAATGTTTGAACCCGGAACCGCATCACCAAAAAACAGACAATCGCGACCAAGCCCGCGACCCACCAGCTTATCGGGACGAGCTGATAATCGCGGAAGCCCGGCACATTGAAGACCGAAAGCGCGGCCGCCATCGGGTTCAGCTTCAAAGCGTTCTCGACCGTTTTGAAGCCGAACGGCGCATCGCGTGCAAGCCAAACCAAAAGCGTCCCGCCAAAAATCCCAAGGACCACCACATAGGCGGCGGTCGTCGCGGCCGCGGTCCGACGAAACCATGAACCGACCATCGCGCTAATCATCAACGCCATCAGCCCCGCCAAGAAAAGACAGACGAAGGCCCTGACCACCTGCAACCACAGCGTCGGCTGGATGTAGATCATGACGATGTAACCCGGTAATGTCGCCAAGAGCATCAACAGCATCGTCCACAGCGCGCTGAGCAATTTGCCACGGACGATCTTGCCGCCCGATAGCGGCGAAGTCCTTAATAAAGGCCAAGCGTGATTCTCCTGCTCGCTGCTGATCAAGCCTGCCGCTAGGCTGGGCATGAAGACGACCATCAAACCGACTTGCAACAGCACCAGCGGACCACCGACAGTTTCCAAATCCCAACGCACCGTACCGGTGGTGACGGTGAACGCTAAAAACAACGACAAGATCGCGCAGATACCGATCAATCGGAGCATCCAATGGGATCGCCCGAAACGCCGCGTCCGGAATTCCTTGGCCATGACCGGATTGACCCAATCTCCTATATTTCGGCTGCGGCGATTCGGGTCGACGATGAACATCGCCCGCCGCGCGGTCCTCGCCCCAAAACTGCGGTTGTCAGTCACCAAGCCTTGGCTGCGTGAGCGGTCGAGAAGGTGATAGCGGAGGCGCGAGATCGTGAACGTCGCGAACGCGATCGCAAGCATCGGTGCCAGGATCATGAACCTGGTCACGGCCGAAGGGCCTTTCCAAACCGTCTCCGACCCGATGTCGCCATGCCCGACGATCTCCATCATGGCCGGGATCGGCGAGACGCACCGCAACCACCCGGCGGCCTGGGCCGATAAACCGGCCGAACCCTGCAGGAAGAAATAAGGTGCGAGTGTCAACACCGCCAACGCCAAGACACAACCGTAGGTCACCCTGACGGCGCCGTCGGCCGAGTTCGCCAAACTGCTGACGAGCAATCCGAGGCTGATGAACAACACCGCCGCGACCAGTAGCAACCCATAAACCGCCAACAATTGCCCGCTCAAAGAGATCCCTCCCATCGCGTAGCATGCGGCCGCCGCGGGCAAGGTCAACACCAGCAGCAGCGCGATGAAGCCGAAAACACCTAACCACTTGCCGCCATAAATCGCCCACGCCTTCAGGGGCGAATTCAACAGCAGCGCCAAAGTCCCGCGGCGCCTCTCCATCACGATCGATGTCGCCGGAAAGACCGGTGCCAAAAGCGCTACCGCTGCCAACAACCCGTATGAAAAAAGGCGGAAGACTTGGCCCGACCGCTCGCCGGATAGGTCGACGCGACCATCCGTCGGCCAGCGCAACGCGATCAACAACACGAAACTGATCGCCACACCCAATTGCAATGCGAAGGCCTTGCGGGTCCGTAGGATGGCGATCAACTCGCGGTGAAGGATGGCTAACATCAAACCTTCTCCGTCGCGATGCCGCTGGCACCGTCATGTTGTTGCAACACCGACATGAAGGCGTCCTCGAGGTCCGTCTGCAACTCCCTGAACTGGCTGACCCGTACGCCGCCGGCGACCAAGCCCGCCAACACCTGACTTAACTGCTCGTCGCTCCGCGTCGTCTCGAACCGCAGCATCCCTTCGGCCGGCGAGACGGTCACCACACCTTGTTCACCCAGGCACCCCTTGAGTACCGATTCCCCGGCCGCCAGATCGGATGACGCGGCCAATTGGACCTCGATCGTCCGCCGCTGATTCAGGTTTCGCATAATCTCTTCCAGTGACCCTGACGCCCGGAGCTTCCCTTGCGTGATGATCGCCACCTGATCACAGATCCGCGACAACTCCGGCAAGATGTGACTCGTCACGATCAACGTCTTGCCCGAGGCCGCCAACTTAAGGAGCAATTCCCGCATCTCGATCCGGGCCTGCGGGTCCAAACCGTTCGCCGGTTCGTCAAAGATCAGGACCTCGGGGTCATGCAACAAGGTCCGGGCGATCCCGACACGCTGTTGCATCCCGTGGCTGAGGCTCTCCACATACCGGTCCTGCATGTAGGTGGCGTTGGTGATCTCCAAGACCTCCGTGATCCGGCTGACCCGCTGCCGCCGGGGGATGCCGAATGCGGCGCCAAAAAAATCAAGGTACTCGCGGACCCGCATGTTGTCATACGACCCGAACCCGTCAGGCATGTATCCGACAACCCGTTTGATCTTCGCCGAATCGCTCGCGCAATCGACCCCGGCGATCCTGGCGATACCCGAGGTCGGCTTCGCCAACCCGACCAGGATCTTGATCGTGGTCGTCTTGCCGGCCCCGTTGGGGCCGATGAAGCCGAGGATCTGCCCTCGCATCACCGACAAGCTCAAATCGTCCAGGGCGACGAACTCGCCGTAACGTTTGCAAAGGTTGCGGACCTCCACGACGGGCCCATCATCGGTCCTGTTGCGATCGATCATCGACTGCCTTCCTCCCTGACAGGGAGCGTTTTACCGGTTGCTTCCAGGCGGCTGGAACGGATCCGCCAACCGCTGTTGGAGATACTCACTTCGTCGACCTCTCGGGTCAAATCCCCGATGTCGATATCAAAAACGACACCACCTTTGGCGTCGGCCTTCAGCCAAGCGGCATCGCTGACCGCCGCCTCCACCAGGCCCGACGGGTTGCTGAAACTGGCAATCAGGTTGCGTTCTTTCTCGCGTACCACGAACAGCCCCAGCGGCCGGGAAGGGAGGTGACAATCGAGGACCAGCTTCAACGAGGTCAACTCGATCGGCAAAATGGTCGGCGGCAATTGGAACCGCAACCGCACCACCGTCGAGCGGGCATTCGGCCCGGTCCAGCTTTCCCGCTGGTTGTCGAACGCTGTCGATTGCCCCCGCTCACCGACGACCGATCGGATCCGCATCATCCCTGAGGGGATTCGAACCTCGGTCCCTGGGGCAGGGCGCGAAAACCTCAAGGGGACCGTCGCCAGCGCGGTCCCGAGCCGCTCCATTTGACGATCGGAACTGAGCACCGGAGAGCTGTGTTCGACCCAAACGACGAGGACCGGGCCGGAGGCATTTAGGCTATCCCTCTCCGCGGCCAACCAGGGGCCCAGGACGGCCGCCCTCCGCCGCTGCTCGTCGTCCAGCAGTGTCGTGTTGGTGTACTGACCCTCGGCCAAGCGGTCACCCTCCGAGAACTCGAACGACCCATCCGGTTTTAAGTTCGCCGCCACCGGGGGAGCGAACGGGAACAGGACCATCCCGTCCCCCAACTTCACCCCCGACCGCTGAACGTCTTCGGGCAAAAGGCCAGCGATCTCGACTCTCCCGGCGATACCCCGCGGCCCGAGCTCCGCATTCGCCGCGACCGACCCTCGCAGGACTTGCGTCGCATCCCCCTGCAAAACGCTCACCCCTGGGGGCAGGTCGGTCTCTTCCCACCGCCAACGGTCGCGATCGGACCAGATCCACTCCCGGATCTGACCTTCCAGCGCGGGCATTTGCGGGTCGATCCGTAACCCTTCGCCACCGAAGTCGGCCTGGGCGCTATCCGTTTGATAGATCGCGACCGAACCCTGCGAGGAGACGTCACCCGTTTGCGGCGAAACCGAAACGACACGCAATTCGGCGAGCGTCGGCGGGACCTCGCCGCGACGGGTCAAGCCGATGCCGACCAGCACCACCGCGGCAACCAAACCGGCGGCCGCCGCCAACAGCGACAAATACTCCAGTCGTTGCCGCGAGGCTAGCAACACCCCACCCAACAAGATCGCCAAACAAAAACTTGCCAGTACGGCCAGCACGACCGATCGGGATGGGATCCGATAACCGATCCGGTCAGACACGTAACCCGAAATCACCTCCCGATCCATCACCGACTGCGGCCGCGGTTGGTACATCCGGTTGGCGAGATCGTCGAGCGTCTCCAACGGCATGAAATCGGTGTAGACCAACGGGTCGCGGTAGGGCGGGTCGCGCTGGTCTCGGGGACGCATCCAACCGTGCGCGTCCAGCAACGTGACCAACACCACCCCACGCCCGTAAGTGAACTCGACCGCCGCGGGCCAACCGTCCACCTGATACAAGACCTTGCCCCCCTCGACCCGCGAGCGGATCAACTCGACCGGCTCCTCCATATCGAGCGACACCACCGGGGGACCCTCCTGCAACTCGCCATCGACCACCCCGAAGGTAGTCAGTGGCACCCTGTCGATCAGCGTTATTCCCATCGTCGACCCGAACAACGCGGGCAAGATCTCCGGGTCGCAGCGGTTCAGTTGGATCCACATCCTTCCCCCCTCGGCAACCCACTGGCGAAGCGCCGAGGCCGCTGCCGTTTCCGTAACCAAACGGTCGCCAGCGACGATCATGTGCCGCACCGAATCCCAACCCTGGGTCGTCGTTGGCAACAACCTTTCGCTAGGGGTTAAGAGCGTCCGTCGCAATGCCCGCGAAGCCCGAAGCGCCAAAGCGACCTCATAGGCAGGGTCTTTGATCCGAGGGTCTTCGATCACCTCCTCGAACCTCGAATCCTCGATGAAGGCGGTCGCGTCCTCGGTGGCCATCACCCCCAATTGAGAACTGCCGACCTGTCTGAGCGTCCCGTTCCCCTGAGCGATCCGGCCCACTATCTCGACATGGTCCGCCCCCGCCAACTCCTTGCCGACGTGCAACGGGATCGATGTCATCCGCGACGAGCCCGCAGGGACCCACACGTCGCGGCCAAATCTCAAGTTCGGCGAATCCTTCAAATTGACCAACGCTCGGATCGTCGCCGGTTGGTCCGACGGGTTGTTGACCATCACCCGCACGACACCCCATCGCCCCGGGGCAAAGCTCCGTAACCCCATCGCCGAGCCGACCGTCGGTACCGACAATTCCCCTTCACTGACCGAGCGCTGCTGGGCGATCGCCAAAGCCCCAGGGAACAAAGTGCCGGGGACCAAAGCTTCAGATATAAGGGCGATGAGAACCGCTACAAACCTTCCGCCCCGCACGACCGAAAAGATGCTCGCGAAGGCTTCGATCAGCGAATACACGGGCAACTCGGCAGGATAACGGAGGAGGATGAGCGATTACCGCCAGGGCGGCTTTTCGGCAAAGAATCTCAGCAATTCCATTGCGATCAGCTCCTTAGCATACCGCCCCGACATCCGCTTGTCGATTTAGCCACCCCGCAGTGCACCCCCGCAAAG
>Ga0164293_10001261_pt1 | contig 21178 bp, 14 predicted proteins | sample GEODES118metaG_FD_111487 | JGI IMG/M metagenome (GOLD analysis project Ga0164293, IMG submission 111487) | Eutrophic lake water microbial communities from Lake Mendota, Wisconsin, USA - GEODES118 metaG | ecosystem: Environmental > Aquatic > Freshwater > Lake | place: USA: Lake Mendota...
CATGCCGGGAGGAGACACAGGCGGCCCCGACCCGGGCTGGCGACGCCGGGTGATCCTGGCGGTCGTCGTCTGTTCGATCCTCGCTGCGGTGGGTCTCTCCCGGCTGCAGATCGACGACGACCTGCGGTCGCTCCTCCGCAATGGCTCCGATGACTTCGTCGTCGTCGACGAGATCGCGGAGCGATTCGGCGCCCCCGACCGCGACTGCATCGTCCGCGTCTCCGCCACCACAGGTTCGCTGTTCACCCCGGCCACGCTCGAGCATCTCCGCGAACTCGTCGACGATCTGGCGTCGATCGAGGGGGTGGAGGAGGTGCGGTCGATGTTCGACATCCGCCGGCAGGGGGCCGCCGGGGCGCTTCTGCCGGTGATTCCGAGAGTCGCCGGACCGCTCGACGAGGCGGCCTGCGCAGCGGCCCGCGAGCGCTGCCAGCGACACCCGCTCATCGCCGGCCATCTCCTCTCGGCCGAGGCGGACTCCGCGCTGCTCCTGGTCCGTCTCGGACCCGGCCGAGAAACCCCCGCCGGGGCCGATCCGGTGATCGAGGCGATCGCTCGCGAGCTCGCCGGCCGAGAGGGGCTCGACGGCGAGCTCACCGGGCTCCCCGCCCTCCGCACCGAGGCGGCGCGGGCGCTCCGCCGCGACATGATCGTCTTCAACGCCCTGGGCATGTCGCTGGCGGTGATCCTCTCGGCGAGCGTCGCGCGCAGTCTCCCCTCGACGCTCGTGGCCTGCGTCCCCCCGTTCGTCGGCGCGGTGTGGGCGATCGGGGTGCTCGGGCTTTGTGGAGCGAAAATCAACATTCTCACGAGCGTCGTCCCGTCGCTGGCCCTCGTGGTGGGGACGTGCGACTCGATTCATTTCATCGAGGACATGCGGCGCAGTGTCCGCCGCGGGATCGATCCCTTCGTGGCCTCGTCGGGCGCGATCCGGCGCGTGGGGGCGGCCTGTGGGCTGACGAGTGTGGTCACGGCGATCGGGTTCGCCTCCCTGGCCGCGGCACGGATCGAGGCGGTGCGGACGTTCGGGATCGCCGCCGCCGCCGGCGCGATGGCCAGCTTCACGGCCGTCACCCTCCTCACGCCCCTGCTGGCATCGCTTCCCATCTGCCGGGGCATGCGGCTGGGCCGGTCGTCGCGTGGGGCGTCGCGGCTGGCGGCTTTCCTTGCCGGCTGGTCGGTTCGCCACGCCCGCATCCTCGCTCCGGCGGGCATCGTGGCGACGCTCGCGCTCGGGCTCCTCTCCTCCGGGCTCGATGCCGACAACCGCGTCGTCGATGCCCTCCCCCGCGGTGCCGCCTCGTCGCGTGCCCTGATGCATGTCGACGAGGAGTTCGGCGGGGCGTTCGGTGCCGACGTGCTCGTCTCCTGGCCGGAGGGTCTCGATTGGCGCGAGGCCGAGGTCCTCGACGGGATCGCGGCGGTGCACGGCGTGCTCGAGGGGGTCGATCCGGAGATCCGGGCGGTGTCGATCTCCACCGTGGCCGGGACGATCGGCGAGCGGGCGCGGCGCCGTCTCGATCCGGCCCCATTCGGCGACCTCCTCGACGCCACGGCCCGCAAGGCGGTGGTTCGGGCGAGGATCCGAGACGTCGGCTCCCGGACGCTCGAGCGATTCTACGACCGGATCGATGCCGGGCTCACCGGCCTTGCCTCCTCCCATCCGGGGTGGGAGTTCCAGCTTGCCGGGATGTCGGTGCTCTCGGCGCGGAACGTGCGGCAACTCGTCCGCGATCTCGGCTCGAGCCTGGCCCTCGAGGTGGCGGTGATCGGGCTGATCCTGGCGCTGGCGTTCCGCTCGCCCCTGGCCGGGCTCGTCAGCCTCGTCCCCAACATCTTCCCGCTGGCGGTGATCGGCGCGGTGATGGTCGCCACCGGCAGGCACCTCGACCCGGCGACGGTGATCGTGTTCAACGTCTGCCTCGGCCTCGCCGTCGACGACACCGTTCATCTCCTCTCGGCGCTCGAGCGGCAGCGGCGTCCGGGGTTGTCGATCGAATCGGCGATCCGCCGGGGAGTGGCGGAAACCGGGAACGCGATCATCGTCGGCGGTGTCGTGCTGACGATCGGCTTCGGCGCGGTGACGGTGTCGCGGGTGCCGTCGCTTGCGAGCTTCGGGATCCTCGCCTGTGCGGCGGTGGCAGCGGCCACCGTCGCCGAACTCGTGATGCTGCCGGCACTGCTCGTTGTCACCGACCGACTCGTCCGCCGCTTTCCTCCGCCCTGGCGCGACAATGTCTTCGGGAGCCCGGATCCGGCCCGCGACGAGGCTCAGCCGTTCCCGCGGGTGGCCCGCGGGACGATCTCGGAAAGCGCCTCGACGGTCCGCACGATCTGATCCTCGGTGTGCTCGGAGGTGAGGAAGAACCGCACCCGTGCCGCAGACTCGCGCACCGCAGGATAGAGGATCGGCTGGGCGTTGATGCCCCGCTCGAGGAGCATCTGCGAGACGAGAATCGCCCGGTTCGAGCCCCCCACGATCACCGGGATGACCGGCGTGTCGCCACTGGCTCCGGTATCGAGATCGCAGTCGGCGGCGAGCTTGAGGAACAATTCCGACCGCTCCCGCAGACGGGTCACGCGCCACGGCTCGCGGCGGATCACTTTGAGCCCCTCGAGAGCAGCCGCCACGTTCGGTGGCGAGCAGGCGGTGGAGAACACGAACGCCGGCGTGGTGTAGCCGAGGTAGCGGATCAGCCGGTCGCTCCCCGCGAGGTAGCCGCCGCCGGCGCCGAGCGCCTTGCTGATCGTTCCCATCCACAGATCACCGTCGGCGGGATCGACCCCGAAGTGATCGCAGATCCCGCGTCCCTCCGGCCCCATCGTGCCGACGGAGTGGGCCTCGTCGACATACAGCATCGCGTCGTGGCGACGCTTCACCTCGATGAACCGGGGAAGATCGGGATAGTCGCCGTCCATGCTGTAGACCCCTTCGATCGCCACGACGACGCGGCGATACCGGGGGCGGAGATCGCGGAGGAGGCCGTCGAGTTGGTCGTGATCGTTGTGGCGGAAGGACCGCTTCCCCGCCTTCGAGGCGACCGCCCCCTGGACGATGCTGTTGTGGGCCAATTCGTCGTACAGGATCAGGTCCTCTGCGCCGAACAGGTGGGCGAAGACCGACGCATTCGTGCCGTAGCCGCAGGGGAACACCGTCGCCCGCTCGGTGCCGAGAAACGAGGCCAACTCGGCGTCGAGCTCGTCGAGGAGGATGTTGTTGCCTCCGACCATGCGGCTCGCCGAGGCGCTGCATCCGAAGCGATCGATCGCCGCCTTGGCGGCCCGCGTCACATCGGGGTGGCCGGTGAGGCCGAGGTAGTCGAAACTCGTGAAACTGATCACGTCCCGTCCGGCGATCCGGGCCGTCCGCCCCTGGACGCGTTCGTTGGCACGGAGGAAGGGGTTCGTGAGGCCCGCCCGGCCGAGGCCGCGGAGACGTTCCTCGAGGACACCGATCTCGGGGAAGGGATCGTTGCCGATGGCCGGGGCCGCCGGCCTCTGGCGGACCGGGCGATCGACGACCGGCGGCTCCGCAGCGGTATCGGGATCGCCGGAATCGACCATGTGGCGGGCGATGCAGTCGACGAGGTCACCGCAGGTGTGGATACGATCGATCCACTCGTCGCGGAACCGCATCCCGTAATGCCCCTCGATCCGCGTCACGGCATCGAGGAACGCGGCGTCGTCGACCCCGGCGTCGGCGAGCGTCGAACGGTCGGAGAGGCCTCCGCGCCGCCCCGGTGCCTGGACGCGTCCGAGCTCTTCGACGACCAGCCGGGTGATCGCTGTCTTCGAGCGCGACCGGACGAACGTCTCCGATCCCCGCAGCGACGTCACGCCGATCGCCAGCCCCTCGACGCGCTGTTTCTGCGAATACTCCCTTGCCACGATCTGCCTCTCCCCACGCGGGCGGACGCGTCGCGTCCCTGCAGGCCGGATTCTCTCCGACGCCACCGACGGGGCGTCTCCCACGCCCCGCCCGCCGAGTCCGCCACCCGGCACGCGTCACTCTACAGAAACGCCTCCGTTTCGACTTCCCCTCACGGATCACGTTCCATCGCCGCGACGGCCGCGCCGCACCGGAAGACCCTCTCGGCGCCCGAGCGAAACGACCCGGCGTGAATCCGTGCGCATGGAGGAACGGATGACAATCGAAACGGTCGCACCGATCGCGGAGACGATCCGGTGCCCGTCGGCGCTCTCCCGGCGGGCACCGTTCAGGTGGCGAGCAACTTGCGGAGCACGAACGGGAGAATGCCACCGGAGCGGAACTGGTCGAGCTCCACCGGCGTGTCGATCCGCGCAAGACACGGGATCGTGAGCTTCGAACCATCGGGCTTGGTCGCCACGACCTGCACCGTCGAACGGGCCTTGAGCCCCTCGAAGGGGACGTCGAACGTCTCCTCGCCGGTGAGACCGAGCTCCTGCCACGGCTTGGGGAGCACGAGTGGCAGCACCCCCATCCCCACGAGATTCGAGCGGTGGATCCGCTCGAAACTCGCCGCCATCACGGCGCGGACGCCGAGGAGCATCGTCCCCTTGGCGGCCCAGTCGCGTGAGCTACCGGTGCCGTATTCGGTACCGGCAAGGACGACCAGTGGCGTTCCGGCCGCCTTGTACCTGACGGCGGCGTCGTACACCGGCATCACGTCGCTGCCGGGAAGGAGCCTGGTGATGCCCCCCTCCGTGCCGGGGACGAGGAGGTTACGGATGCGGATATTCGCGAACGTTCCTCGGGTCATGACACGATCGTTGCCGCGACGGGCCCCGTAGCTGTTGAAGTCAACCGGGGGCACGCCGTGCTCGACGAGGTAATGACCGGCGGGGCTGGCCTTGGCGATGCTCCCCGCGGGGGAGATGTGATCGGTGGTGACACTGTCGCCGAGGGCGAGGAGGACGCGGGCCCCCTTCACGCTCTGCGGCGGCTTCGGCTCGTGGGTGAGGTCGGCGAGGAACGGTGGCTCTTGGATGTAGGTGCTCTTCGCATCCCAGTCGTAGAGTTCGCCGGTGCTCGTCGGCACGGCGTTCCACCGCGGGTTCGACTCCCACACCTTGTCGTAACGCTTTTGGAATTGCGCCGGCATGACGGCCGACTCGACCGTCTTGCGGACTTCCTCGGCGGTCGGCCAGATGTCGCGGAGATAGACCGGTTTGCCGTCGGAACCGGTGCCGATCGGCTCGTGGTCGAGATCGATGTCGGTCGTGCCGGCCAGGGCGTAGGCGACGACGAGGGGGGGACTCGCGAGCCAGTTGGCCTTCACGAGCGGATTGACGCGTCCCTCGAAGTTGCGATTCCCGGAGAGGACCGCCGCGGCGACGAGATCCCCCTCCTGCACCCCCTTGGCGACATGGTCCGGCAGCGGGCCTGAGTTGCCGATGCAGGTCGTGCAGCCGTAGCCGACGGTCTCGAACCCGAGCTTGTCGAGGTCGGCGGCCAGCCCCGACTTCTCGAGGTAGTCGGTGACGACGCGCGATCCGGGGGCGAGGCTCGTCTTCACCCACGGCTTGACCTCGAGCCCGCGGGCCACGGCCTTCCGGGCCACGAGTCCCGCAGCCACCATCACGCTCGGGTTGCTCGTGTTGGTGCAACTCGTGATCGCGGCGATCACCACGGCGCCATGGTGGATCGTGGAGGTGTGGCCGTTGTCTTTCACCGTGCCGGTCTTCGCGAGGGCGGCGGCGTCGAGCGCGAAGCCACGCTTCGCCGTCGGGGCGGTGAGCGAATCGGCGAAGGTCTTTTTGACCGCGCCGAGTGCCACCCGGTCCTGCGGCCGCTTCGGGCCGGCGAGACAGGGGACGACGGTGGAGAGATCGAGGGCGAGGGTCGAGGTGAACTCCGGCGTCGGGGCAGCGGCGGTGCGGAACAGCCCCTGCTCCTTCATGTAGCGTTCCACGAGTTCGACCTGCGCGTGGGGCCGACCGGTGAGCCGCAGGTAGGCGAGCGTCTCGTCGTCGATCGGGAAGAAGCCCATCGTCGCGCCGTATTCGGGGGCCATGTTGGCGATCGTCGCCCGGTCGGCAAGCGACATCCCGGCGAGCCCGGAACCGTAAAACTCGACGAACTTCCCCACCACGCCCGCCTTGCGGAGGATCTCGGTGACGGTGAGGACCAGGTCGGTGGCCGTGGCACCCGAGGGGAGCCGACCGGTCAGCTCGAAGCCGACCACCTCGGGCAGGAGGAGCGACAGCGCCTGGCCGAGCATCACCGCTTCCGCCTCGATGCCGCCGACACCCCAGCCGACGACGCCCAAGCCATTGATCATCGTCGTGTGGCTGTCGGTACCGACGAGCGTGTCGGGGACCGCCACGGGGAGCTTCTTGCCGCCGCTGCCAGCCGGGTCGTCACGGAGGAACACGCAGCCGGCGAGGTATTCGAGATTCACCTGATGGACGATCCCGATCGCCGGCGGGACGACGCGGAAGTTCTGGAACGCCTGCTGCCCCCAGCGGAGAAAGGCGTAACGCTCGGCATTCCGCTCGAACTCGATGGCGACGTTCTCCTCGAGCGCCGTGTGGGTACCGAAGTGGTCGACCTGGACGGAGTGATCGATGACCAGGTCGACCGGGACGAGCGGGTTGATCTTCCGCGGATCGCCGCCGAGTCGGCGCATCGCCGCACGCATCGCCGCCAGATCGACGACGCACGGCACGCCGGTGAAGTCCTGAAGGACGACGCGCGCCGGCTTGAAGGGGATCTCCGACTCCGCCGGCTTGGCGGCGTTCCAGGTGGCGAGGGCCCGGACGTCGGCTTCGGTCACCTCGTAGTCGTCGCACGTCCTCAGGAGGGCCTCGAGGACCATCCGGATCGAGTACGGGAGCCGGGAGGTGTTGGTGACGCCGGCGTCGTCGAGCGCCCGCAGCCGGTAGAGCGTGGCCGGCCCGGAGCCGGTCTCGAACGTGCCACGGGCGGAGAACGGATCGACGGGACGGGCGGCCATTGGCGGGGCTCCGGGGCGAGGGAAAGGGGTAGAGTGCCCAATGTATCGGCCACGCGACCTCCCGGCGAAGAGTCTCCCCGGTTCCTCGCCGGCGCCGTGGCTCGCCGGCAGCCCCGGCGAATGTGTGAGAATCGCGCAAGCTTGCGTCACGGCCTGGAAAACCAGCCTGATTGGGCAGGAAAAATCGTTCGACACCGGAACCGGGAGCGTGTATAGTTCGGGAGTTGCGGGAGTCAGCAGGCTTTCCGCCCCACAAAACACTCGATTCTCTTCAGCGGCTGTTCCCCCCCAAAGACCCACACCTCGATAGCCGCTCTTGGGCCCGTGGTTTCCCCAACCACGGGCCCTTTTCTTTTTCAGCTCGAGCCGGAACGCCGTCCCCCCATTCCGACGTGCCGACGAGGCCGGCCGACCCCATGCCCGACGCTCCTGTCCCCCCCCAAGAGCCCGACGAGCCCGATTGCTATATCGAGCATGGCTGTGTCGTGTTCACCGCGGCTTTTCACCGCCGTCGGGGCGCGTGCTGCGGGAGCGGCTGCCGGCACTGTCCGTTCATCCCGCGCCATCATGAGGGGGAGACCACGCTTGCCCCGACCGGCTCTCCGCAGCCAGACTGACGGCTTGGGCTCCCGTCCGCCCGCCGGCGTCGGCTACAGTGAGGCTGCCGTCGATCCCTGTCGCTTACTTCCCTGGGGGAACTCCATGACCACGCTCTCGTTCCGCGCCGCCGGCCTGTGTGCCGCGATCCTGTTCCTCGCCACGACCGTCGGGGCACCGGCCCAGGACGCCCCCGGCTCGAAGGAAGAGGCCGTGAAGAAGGATCATCTGGCGATCGAGGGGACCTGGCGGGCGGTGTCGGTGGAAGCCAACGGCAACACCGTCAATCCCGACGACGTCAAGAAGATCGTCACCGAGAACGGCCGAGACGGTGAATGGACGCTCCTCGTCGAAGGGAAGGAAGTCGCCGAAGGAACGAGCACCATCGACCCGACCGTCACGCCGAAGACGATCGACTTGAAGACCACCAAGGGACCCAATGCCGGGCAGGTGACCTACGGGATCTACGAGACGACCGGCAAGACACGTCGGATCTGCTACGCCGAGCCGGGACGCCCCCGCCCCTCCGACTTCTCCGCCCCCGCCGGCAGCGGCCGGATCGTCGCCGTCTTCGAGCGCGTCGAGGACGCGAAGTAGCCCATCCGAAGGGAAGGATCGATCGATCGATGAACACGCTCCCGCGCCGCCGTGGCGTGTCGCTCGTTGAGTTGCTCGTCTGCCTGGCGATCATCGGGTTGATGATCTCGATGCTCATGCCGGCGATCCACGCGGTGAGGATGTCGTCGCAGCGGACGGTGTGCGTCAGCCACAAGTCGCAGATCAACCTCGCACTGCGGATGTACGCCGACGCCCACAAAGCGTATCCCCCGCCCCCGCGGCTCGGGTTTCCGAGCGGGTGGACGTGGGAAATCCTTCCGTTCATGGAGGAGGGGGCGATGAAGACGACACTCGTCCCCGACCAGCCGATCACCGCGGCCGCGAATGCCTCCGCCGCACGATCACGTCCGCCGCTCTACCGCTGCGCGTTCGCATCGACGTGGCGGGCATCGGACGTGACCGGGGTTCTCCCGTCCGACTTCGTGGCGGTGGTCTCGGAATCGAAGCCGGGGTCGAGAAAGGACTGCCACTTCTCGATCGTCCACGCCCCCGAGACCAACACGTTGCCGTGGCCGGTGGCTGCCGAGGTCACCTGGGAGGCGTACGGCGCCGCCCGCAGCGTGGGCGCCTGGAAGGTGTGGCATCCGGCCTCGTCGGGAACCGGCCTGAGTGGCCTCATCGACGGCGATGGCGCCGAGTGACCCCCGCCGGTCAGCCGGCCGCGAGACACGCCTCGACCTCGTCGGCCGCACGGGCGATCCCATCGGCGTCGGCGAACCGTTCCGCCACGGCGCCCGCGCGTGCGGCAACGTCGGGATCGTCGAGGAGCCTGCCGAGGAGATCTGCCAGCGCCGGGCCGCGGAAGGCTTTCCGAGCGAGCGCCCGGCCGACGCCGAGCCGTTCGATCCGCGCGGCGTTGTCGAACTGGTCGAACCCCATCGGCATGACGATCTGTGGCACGCCGCCGGCGAGCCCCTGCGAGAGGGTGCCGATGCCGCCGTGGTGAACGAGCGCCGCCGATCGCGGCACGAGCCACCGGAAGGGAACGAACGCGGCGTGGCGCACGCCCGCCGGCAGATCGTCCGGCACCTGCTCGGGGAATCGGGTGAGGAGCAGGCCGCGGCGGCCGAGCCTGCGGCAGGCGTCGGCAGCGGCGGCGAAAAACTCCCGGCCGTGCAGATTGGCGCTGCCGGGGGTGAAGAGGATCGGGGATGACCCCTCAGCCAGCCAGTCTTTCAGCTCCTCATCGGCATCACTCACCCCCTCCTCGCACCACAGGGGGAAGCCGGTGAGCCGCACCTGAGGGGGCCACTGTGCCTGTGGCTCGGCGAACCACTCGGGAAAGAGCCCGAGGGTCGACCGGGGCGAATGGATCCAGTCGCGGAACAGGCCGCGCGCCGGCGGGAGGCCGAGGGAAATGCGGAAGGGATTGAGCCAGCGGCCGATGAGGGGATCGATGAGAAGGCGGTCGGCAAGGCTCCACTGGAGACGACGAAACCATCGTGGGCCGCGGTGGACGAGCAGCCCGGGAACGTGGGGCGGGTCGTCGAGGCTGCGGAACAGGACCGGCGCGAGGTGCGCGGTGACGAGCGGAACGCCGAGTCGTTCCGCGGCGACGCGGGCGCCGAGGGCGAGGCTCGAGGCGACGACGATCGTCTTCCGTCCGGCGGCAATATCGCCCGCGAATGCGTCTTCGATCCAACGGTAGACCGGCTCGACGAGTGGCCGGACGAAGAGATCGAGGATCACCGGTGTCCCCCGCAGCGTGTCCCAGATCCGCTTGTCCTCGATCGAGGTCACGAAATCGAGATCGGGGAGCGGATCGACGAAATCGAGGCCGGCCTTCTCGGCGACCTCACGGAACCACCCGGCAGCGACGAGCGTGACGCGCATCCCCCGGCGGCGCAATTCGCGGCCGATCCCGATGAAGGGGTGAACGTCGCCGGAGCTTCCCAGCGCGACGAGGATGGCGTGGGTGGGCGGGATCGTGGTGGCCAACGGCGGCTTCCCCAGGGTGTGGTGCGCTCCCATCATGCCCGGCGACATGAAAACCGTCTCCGGGAGCCGGCAGGATCGGGCTTTCCACGGACGTTTGCGTGAAGCTGGTCGATCGACGCGGGTTCTCCAGGACGGGAAAGCCGGGGGGATCGGGGAACGAGGTTCCGGCGGCCAATTGTCCCGAAAAAAAGCAGCCCGGCTCCGCAGGGCGTTCGTGCGGAGACGACGCCAGGGGCTTGGCTGGCGCGCCTAGAATCGTGGCAGGAAATCGCCGGTCAGATCCGCTCGCGTGGGCGGTCACCGGCGGCGGCATCCGCCACGGAGGGTCTGCCATGAAAACCGTTCCCTGGAACACCGCGATCCAAACCTTGGTGCTCGTTCGCCTCGGTCAGGAGCTCGGCACGGAGAGCCAGTTTGCCCGTGCCATCCACGATCTCGTCGCTGCCGTCCTTGCCTTCGGGACATGACGACGGACGCCGGATGAAGGGGGGCTCGCTCCCCATGCACTCACAGGTTTCTCCCATGGAAACCCGGAGCGTCGCTCCGAAAGAGCAAGGACGATCGGCTCCGCACGCACGCTCCGGACGGCCCGCCCCTCACCCCACCGTGCCGCGGTCGAGCAGGCTCGCGATCAGGGCCGAGCGAGTGTCGATCGGCACGAGCCGTCGCTTCGCCTGAGGGGACTCGAGGATCGCCCGGAGCTTCGGCAGCCGACGGCCCCCCGACTGCGCGTCGTAGCTGTTGACGGCGATTCGGAAGCGGGCCTGGGGATCGATCCGCTCCCCGTCACGCTGAAGCGCCGGCTGACCGTCGCCGTCCTTCACGATCGTGAACGGCCAGAGCGTCCGATCGCTGCGCGGATCGCCGGCATCCTCGGCGATGACCTCGAGGAGCTCCGCTCCGGAGAGCTCAGCGACGACGAGGAGATTCTCGTAGGGGATGAGCTTCCAGCAATCGGCCACCGTGAGCGGCCCCGCCGCCAGATCGCCGCTGAGGAACGTCCCGTGAAAGACACCGTCGACCGGCGTGCCGTGCTTGGCGAGCGCGGCCGCGAACGATTCGCAGAACAGCACCCCGAGTCGGCTCCCCCTCCCCTTCCCCTTGATCGGCGCCGTCACCGTCGCCACAGGGCGCGCGAGCTGCTCGTCGGCGGCGGCGAGATCGGCCCCGGCCAGGGCCATCACCTCCGGATCGAGCTCGTAGCGATCGTCCATGAGGAGCGTGAAGACCCGTCGATCGACGAGCTTGCGGGCATCGAGATCGAAGGTCAGATCGACGCGTCCGCAATGGACGCCGTAGTAGCTCGCCTGCGTGCAGAGCACGTCGTCGACGAACCACGCCGGCCGGTTCTGATGGGAATGCCCTCCGAGATAGACGTCGACCCCTTTGATTCCGGTGAGGATCTTCCGGACCGGATTGGCGTAGTCGTCCTCGAAGCGCCACCCCATGTGCCCGAGCACGACCACCGCCTCCGCCCCGGCACCGCGACACTCGGCCACCGCGCGCTCGAGCGCCGGACCGGGATCGGTGGCGGTGGTACCGCCGAGGGATTCGGGATCGAGCCACGACGAGAGTCCCGGCGTGATCAGGCCGACCAGCCCGATCTGGAAGCCACCGACCTCGAACACCTTCCAGGGCATCACCTTCCCCCACGCCCCGTCGAAGGCTCCCGCGGCCGCCCCGCCGCGTTCGAGGTTCGCCGTCAGCACCGCCGCCCCGGAGAGGGCGAGGTTCGCCTCGAGCTTCTCCGGCCCCCAGTCGAAGTCGTGGTTGCCGAGCGTCCAGGCGTCGTAGCCGACGGCATTGAAGAGTTCGAACATGAGCTGTCCCCCCCGGGCCATGCTCGCAAGCGTCCCCTGCACGACGTCGCCGACGTCGACGGTCAGCGAGTGGGGGGACTCGGCCCGCCAGCGGCGGATGCAGGTGGCGCAGCGCGCGAAGCCGCCGACATCGTCGAGCCCCTCGTAGCTGCTCGTGGGGAGGATCCGGCCGTGGAGATCGGTGGTGTGGAAGATCGACACGGTCCGCGCCCGACCGAGATCGGCGGCGCCGGCCACGCTGCCGACAGCACCGGCCACGACGACGGCGCTGTCGGCGAGAAATCCGCGACGTGGGATCCGCTGCCGGTCGAGACGGGTGCGCGGGTGGAACGAGTGCATCGGGGAGCTTCTCCGGAGAGGGGCCGGGGGGAGGGAACGCCCGATGGAAAGTCTACGGCAGAAGGGAAGGTCTGCTCGCCGGCCGCGACGGGAATCACGAACTTCTCACACGTGACCCAAGCACCGATTCAGCCGAGAACGCCCGCCGAAAGCGTTCACGGCAAGGGGTGGCCCGGCCCCGCTCACGAAACCTTCACAGCCCGTTCTCGCGGAGATGGTCGCCGAGGATCCGCTCCATCTCGAGGACGGTGATCGGATGGTGGTGGACCTCGGTGTGCACTGCGGGGACGAGAACCTCGCTCACCACCCCCGGCAGCCTGGCGCTCGACACCGGCACGACGTTGTCACCGGGGCCGCTCAACGGCCAGTCGACGCCGTTGCCGATGATCGAGTGCATCGTCACCGCGCACGACGGCCGGAGGCCGTGGATCGCCTGGAGAATCGACGAGCGTGGTTCGAGGATGTCGATCGACGTCGGCGGGGCCCGTTCGTATTCCGGGTAGAACGCCCCCGGATTGGCCCGCAGGACCTCACGATGGATGGCCAGCGACTCCTCCGGCTGCTTGACGGTGGCCGAGGCGACCCGCCCCACCGCGAGCGAAGCCAGCGAACTGCCGGCGTGCGGCGTGGCGATGCACACGACCCGGTTCACGAACGGGAGCGGCTTGAAGAAGTAGCCCGGTGCCACCTGGCGACGGATCGCCGGCCGGATCCTCACCCGATCGAACGGCACCGAGCAGATCGAATCCCACAGCGCCGTTCCCGGATCCACGACCTGGAGCTTGGCGTGCAGCCCCCCCATGCTGTGGCCGACGAGGACGAGATGCTGCATCGCCGGATCCTTCCCCTGCGGATCGAACCGGCGGACCGTCTCGGTGAGCTGCTTGCGAAGCTGCGCGGACGTCTGCAGGAAGGAGGCGCCGGTGGGGTAGTGGAACAACCAGGGCTCGAAGCGGCGGTGGAACCACGGGCGGACACGGAGCTCGTTGAGGAGATCGAACCACGTGCCCTCGTCGCTCCCCAGCCCGTGGATGAAGACCACCGGCACCCGGCCGGGGCGATGGGGCTCGAGAAGCTCGAGACGCGGCCGCGTCGTGGAGCTGCCATAGGGGAGGAAGAAGTTCGTGACGTTGTCGTTGGCCGGCATCCCGCCGAGCATGTCGAGGAGGGGCGCCGTGAGATCGGCGGCGAGGAGCGGCCGCGACGGCCCGATGTCGACGGCGGCAACTTCCAACGGATTGACAAGATCGAGGATCGCCGGGGCATGGTCGCGGGCGAGCGGTCCGGAGAAGGCTTCGAGCACGTTCTCGTCGGCGGGCATCATGAACCGCAACACGGCCGTCGCCGCCACGCTCTGCCGGTTGGGCGCGAGGATCCGGTTACCCTCACGGTCGGAGGGAGTCGCCACGCGCACGCTCACCGGCACACCGAATCCGCCCCGCTCGTGACGGCGGTGGATCCGCTTGTCTCCCGGGGGAGGCGTCGCCTCGACGTGCTCGATCGCCGCGGAGGGGATCTGCATCCCCCGCATCTCGATCGGCACGACGATCGGCCCCCACTCCGGTCCGACAAGGAGCCCGCGACAGTCGAGCCGACCATGCGCCGTGGCCGACTCGAGCAGCCCCTGAAGCGCACAGGCATAGAGGTCCGCGGCCTCACGGACGAGATCGGGATCGTTCGGACACAGCCACAGCGCGTTCCAGGCAGCCTCGGTGGCGGCGAAGTAGCCGTCGATCGCCCGGCAGTTGCCCTCCGCCGCCAAGTCCGCCGACTGCTTGGCGTAGTCGCGGCCGCGGCCGAGGTGACGGCAGGCTTTCTCGTGCGCCGTCAGCTCGGCATCGGCCACCGGAAGCGCCAATGACTTCGGCAGCCCCTGCAGCTTCGAGAGCCCCTGTGCCGCGGCGTCTCCGGGAGAGAGCGCGAGAGCAAAGCCCGCAGCCATGACCAGCACCGAGATTTGCCGCTCGAGTCCGCGCAATGACGGGCCCTCCGACGCCGTGGGCAGCCGCGTCGCTGTACGGGCGGCACCCCTGGTATCGGCGCCCGCAGGGTCCGCCCAACAGGAAGAGCGGACCGGCGCAACCCAGTCGGGACAGAGCTCGGAGAACCCGCAGACGACGCAGCCCGGCCAGGTTCACCAGGCACCGCGAGACGGGCCGTCATTCAGGAGGATGGGGCCCGCCGGAGCGATCAGCCGCGTGAGCCACCGTGCTCCTCGGCGACCAATTCAAGGTCAGAACCGAGGTACTTCACCGTCGCCGTGGGAAGGAGGTTGAAATAGACCCTGCCCTCGGTCACCCACCGGTTGATGTCGTAGCGGAACTCGGCGGTGGCAGCGCGAACGGTCGACACGGCCTCGACCTCTTCCATGCCCCCCCCCTCGATCGCCTCGAACGACACTTCGATCGCCACGAGCGCCTTGAGGCACCCGGTGCGACGTTCCCGGACATAGAGGACGTCGTCATCGAAGTGGACGTCGCTCCAGCGGAGCCCCCGGGGCTTGCCGGTGGCCGAGGCGCGATCGATGAATTTCGCCTCGAGTTGTTCCCGTTGGCGATGGAAATCGCGTTGTGCGCGGGCGAGTTTCTCGGCCAGACGGGCGAGACGGATGGGACGCATGGCAAGTGCCGTGGCCACCCCGGCCAGGGCGGCCACTCCCACGGTGACGACGAACCAAACCGCGTTCCCCACGTCGACGTCTCCAAGGAGTGCCAGGCTGACGAAAGTGTACGACGGTGGAAGAAATCGTCAAAATCGAACTTTCGCAGGGCAGGTCGTTCCCCGATCATTTGCTCTGCTCAGCGGTCGCCGGCCCCTCCCCACCTCCGGATCCATCCCGGCCACCCATGCCCAAAAAAACCGGTCATCGTTCCCCTTCCCCGCAAGCAGCCGAGCGCCCCTCCGGCAGTCGCCAGCGGCTCCTCGGCGCTCACCAATCGGTGGCCGGAGGTCTCCCCAAGGCAGTCGCCCGCGCTGTCGAGACCGGCTGCAGGTGTCTCCAGATCTTCACGCGGAACGTCAACCGTTGGGACGCGGCGCCGATTCCCGAAGCGGAGGCAGCGGCCTTCCGCCAGGCGGTGATCGATGCGGGGCTGGCGTTCGTCGTCGTCCACGATTCGTATCTCATCAATCCTGCTTCGGCCGACGACAGCCTGCGTGACAAGTCGATCGCCGGGCTCGTCGTCGAGCTCGAGCGTGCCGAGCAACTCGCCATCCCCTGGGTCGTTGCCCATCCAGGGGCTGCCGGGTCCCAGCCCCGGCCGGTCGCCGTCAGGCGGGCGGCCGAGGGGATCGCCGCGGCCCTCGACGAGACAGCCGACCTGCGCGCCGGGATTCTCATCGAGACCACCGCCGGTCAGGGCTCGTGCCTGGGGGACACCTTCGAGGAGATCGCCGCGATGCTCGCCGTCATCGACGCCTCGGCCCAGCGTGCCCGGCGCGTCGGCGTGTGCCTCGACACCTGCCACGTCTTCGCCGCCGGCTATCCGCTCGCTCCGGCTGCCGAGTTCGCCGCCACGCTCTCCGCGTTCGACCGTCTCATCGGGCTGTCGCGCCTCGAGGTCATCCATGCCAACGACTCGAAGAAGCCGTTCGGCTCCCGTGTCGACCGTCACGAGGCGATCGGTGCCGGGGAGATCGGCCCCGAGGCCTTCAGGCTCCTCATGAACGAGCCACGCCTCGCCGCCGTCCCGGTGATCCTCGAGACGCCGAAGGAGGGCGCCGACGGAAAGGTCGATCCCGCCATCGACCGGAAAAACCTGGCCACGCTCCGCGCCATGCTGCCGACGGCGTGAGTCGCTGCCGCGCGTTGCCAAAGTCAGCAGGCTTGGGCGAAAGGACCGGCCCGACTGCACGAGGCGGTCGCGAGTGAACGTCACTCGCAGACACCGGAGGGTTTCGGAGTGGAACGACGTCAGGGATGATTTGTTCCACGGGCTGTCAGCGTGGAAGGACCGGCGGCGTGCCGGGAGCGGTCTGCTCCGGGGGGATCTCGCGGCCATGGGGATCGCCCCCCTGCTCCTCGAGATCGGCGGCGATCCTTCCCCGGACCTCGGCGCCGAGATGGTGCTCGATCCATTCCGCCGGGGGATGGAGATGATCCAGCGGCAATGCCACATGCCGCCCCAGCCATGCCTCCCAGAGGCGATGGGAACGGACGATCACCCGCGCCTCCTCCCGGCCGACCTGTGTCAGCCCGCCCCCTGCCGTCGATCCGACTCGCCCCCTGCAAACGAGCCAGACATGCGCGGCGGAATCGACGAGCGTCCGCGGCGCGAGCGCCCCTGCATCCCCCTCCTCCGCGCGCCACAGCGCCGCGAGACGGTCCTCGCAGGCCACGCGCCAGCGGAGCGATTCTCGGCTCACGATCCGAGCCACGATTCCGTCGCCGGGCGCCAGCAGCGCCGCCACGACGTACTCGATCCCGAGCACCACGGCGATCATGCCGGCGGCGTTGGTGTTGAGACGCCAGGCGGCCAGATAGCCGACGACGCTTCCCACGATCCCGAGGATCACCGCGACGACGATCACGAGGTGGAAACGGCGGACGACGAGTTCGGCCGCCGCGGCCGGCACGGCGAGCATCGCCACGACGAGAATCGCGCCGACCGCTTCGAAGCCGGCCACCGTCGCCAGGCTCGTGGCCACCAGGAGCCCCGCTGCCAGGAGCCCGACCGGGAGCCCGGCGGCCCGGGCGGCAGCAGGATCGAATGCGGCGAACACGAGCTCCTTCCAGAAGACGACCGCGCCGACGACGAGACCGACGAGCACGATGGTCGCGGCAACGAGCGCCCTGGGCACCTCGATCCCGCCGATCGGCACGGTGTCGAACGGCACCAGTTCGAGAATCCCGTAGAGCACGCATCCCGGATCGATGTCGACGCGCGACGCCAACGCCGAGACGAGGACGACGCCGATCGCGAACAGCGTCGTGAACGCCACGCCGGCGCCGGCATCTTCGGCGAGGCCGGCGTGGGTGCCGAGGAGATTCGTGAGCCAGACCGTCACCAGGGCCGCGACCACCGCGCCGAGGAACACCCCCGCCCCTCCCGGCCGGCCACCGGCGAGGACCGCAAGAACGATGCCGGGGAGCACGGCGTGGCTGATCGCATCCCCGAGAAGGCTCAGCCGCCTGACGACGAGAAACGAGCCGACGAGCGCACAGGCCGCGGCCACCGTGGCGGCCGTGGCGATCGCCCAGACGTGCATCCAGATCTGTCCGCCGTCGCTGTCGATCATCATCCTGCCTCGTTCAAGTCGGGCCCGGGCCGCCGCGCGCCGCGGCCGCCGACTCGCGGATCGACTTCAACCGTGCGGCACCGAGGATCGACTCCGGCGACGGGACATCGATCGTGAGTTGGCCACGGGCATCCTCGCGGGCAGCCTCGAGGACTTCCGTCCAAACCGCGAGCCGACGCGTGCGTTCGGCGGCCAACTCCCGTCCCCGTGCCGCCAGGCGCCAGGCATGCCCGCCGCCGCGGACGACCACCGGCTCGAGGGCCGCCCCCCGGACGAGCCGGCGGAAGGCACTGGCGGCTGCCGCCCCCGGAGCACGGGCGAGGATTTGCTCGCGCGTGAACGGCCCCGCCCCTTCGAGGCGCAGGGCGATCTCGAGGAGCCGCCCCTCGGCCCACGCAGCCACCGTCCTGCGGGCACTCAACCATCGGGCCAGTCCGCCACGGCGGGGCGCCACGAGCAGCGACGTGGTGAGGAGCGTGGAGGCGGCGATCACCACGAGCGGACCGGTCGGCATCCGGGGCACGACGCTGCTCACCGCCACGCCGGCGAGCGCCGAGACGAGCCCGAACAGCCCGGCCAGCGGCAGCATGATCCCGACGCGATCGGTCCACTGACGCGCGGTCACCGGAGGGATGACGACGAGCGCCGTGACGAGCACGGCGCCGGCCGCCGGCAGCCCCACCACGACCATCAGCGCCACGAGGACGACCAGACCGTAATCGATGAGCGTCACCGGCCAGCCGCTGGCCGCGGCGAACGACGGATCGAACGCCACGAGCGTCGACTCTTTGAGGAACATGATCACCAGGCACACCGCCAACAGCGACAGCCCGCCGAGCATCCTGGCATCGGTGGCGGTCAGCCCTGCGGTGTGACCGAGGATGAACTGCTCGAGCCCGGCGCTTCCGGCGACACCCCGGGCGGTGATCCCGGAGAGGAGCGTGATCCCGGCGCCGAACGACACACCGAGGACGATCGCGGTGGCGGCGTCGTCGCGTGTCCGCGTCCAGCGACCGATGAGCACGAGGCAACCGAGGGCCGCGATCGCGGCTGCCAGGGCCCCGGCGAGGAGCAGGGGAAGGTCGCGCCGCCCTCCTCCGGCCAGGAATGCCAGGCCGACCCCGAGGAGCGTGGCATGCGCTGCGGCATCGCCGGCGAGGGCCCGGCGACGGAGGACGGCGAACGAGCCGACGACACCGGCCGCGAACCCCACCGACGCCACTCCCGCGGCCACGACGAGGGTGTTGTAGGGGAGGGCCCACGCGGCGGTGAACGGCGGGTCGGCGGCAGCGAGGATCACGGCGTCCGCCCTCCCTCGGCAACGGCCCGGCCGATCTCGTCGAGGACATCGAGTCGGCCGGCGTAGGTGCGGCGGAGGTTCTCCGGCGTGAGCACTTCGGCCACCGGTCCGGTGGCCACCAGACGCATGTCGATCAGCGCCACCGCATCGAACCACTCGGCGGCACTGCGGAGATCGTGGTGGACGATGACGACCAACTTTCCTTCCGCGCGGAGGTCGGCGAGGACGCGGAAGATCCGCTCCTGCGACCTGGCGTCGACCCCCGCCATCGGTTCGTCGAGGAAGTAGACGTCGGCCTGCTGGGCCAATGCCCGGGCGAGGAAGACGCGTTGCTGCTGCCCCCCCGACAGCCTGCCGATCTGCCGGTCGGCGACATCGGCCAGACCGACGCGGTCGAGGCATTCGGCGGCGAGCGACCGCTCAACTCGGCCGGGGCGACGCAGCCAGCCGAGCCGGGCGTAGGTCCCCATGAGGACCACATCGGTGACACTCACCGGGAAGTCCCAATCGACCGATTCCCGCTGCGGCACGTACCCCACCCGGCCGCGGACCTGATCGAGCGGCGCTCCCAGGATCCGCACTTCCCCTCCGGCGAGCGGCACGAGCCCCAGGGCCGCCTTGAGGAGGGTGCTCTTTCCCGCGCCGTTGGGACCGATGATGCCGAACAGGCACGACCCAGGAACGGTCAGATCGACGTTCCAGAGCACCGGCCGGCGGCCGTACGCCACGGTCACGTCGTGAAACTCGAGGCCTGCGGAAGTGGTCGACATCGTCATTCCAGCGACGGCCCGTTGGTCCGTTCAGGGGCCGCGGTCGGCTCGTCGCCGGACAGTCCGGCGACGATCGTGGCGACATTGGCCCGCAGCGCTCCCTCGAGCGTCTCCGCTCCGCTCCCGGGAGCATCGAGCGAATCGGAATAGAGGCGGCCGCCGAGTCTCACGGTATGCCCGCGGGACAGCGCTCCTTCGCGGAGCGCCGTCACGTTGCGATCGGAAACGCTCGTCTCCACGAACACCGCCGGGAGGTCGCGCGTCACGACGAGATCGACGAGTCGATTGATGTCGCCGAGCCCGGCCTCGGCTTCGGTGCTCGTTCCCTGGATCCCCACCACCTCGATGTCGTAGGCCCGGCCGAAATACCGGAACGCATCGTGCGCGGTCACCATCACCCGCCGCTCGATCGGCAGCGAAGCGAGCCGATCGCGGATTTCGCCGTCGAGCTCCACGAGTCGGGCCGCGTAGTCACGCCCGGCCTCGCGGTATCGCTCGGCACGCGGCGGGTCGAGTTGGGCGAGTTTCTCGGCCACCGCCGGCACACCGAGGCTCCACAGGCCGGCGTCGAACCAGACGTGGGGATCGCTCAATCCGGCGCCCGCGTCGAGGAGACGGTTCGCCGGCAACTGATCCCCCACCGCGATCAACGGCACGCGGCGCGAGAGCCGCTCGAGAAGGTCGGCGAGTTTTCCCTCGAGGTGGAGCCCGGAGGCGACGACGAGATCGGCACGGGAGAGCCGGTCGGCATCCCGCGGCGTCGCCTTGTAGCTGTGGGGATCGACCCCGGCAGGCATCAGGCAATCGACCGAGACCGCATCGCCGGCGATCTGCCGGACGAGATCGGCGACCACGGTCGTCGTGGCCACGACACGCAACGCACGGTCGGCCGCAGGGGAACGCCCCGATTGGCAGGCGAGGACCACCACCAACAGCGCGGCGAGCGGGGCGAACCGGATGGCGAAGCGCATTTTTTGATCACTCAAAAAAGATTCTTTGAGAACCCAAAAAGTCTTTCGTGAGTCTACCCACAGCGACGCCGGCCGAACAATCGGCCCGCCCGCCTTCGCCGTTCGGGACGATTCCCCCTCGGCGGCCCGGCCGCAAGGGCGACCGCTGCGACCGGCGCGTTGACCGCCCGCGAAGGGCGACCTATCGTTTCGGGGGAGGGAGCACGCGGATGGACTCTGCCTACTTCAAGCGGTTCCGGATGGACCTGGCCCTGACGGGCGAGGTGCTCCGCCGCACCTTTCCGCCCTCTGAGTCGCTGCTCCCCGCCGGCTACCGGCTCGTCCCGTGGCACGACGGCCTCATCGACGCCCATGCCCGGACGAAGTTCCGGTCGTTCCGTAGCGAGATCGACGCCGTGGTGTTCCCCTGCCTCGGTGATCTCGAGGGCTGCCGGAGGTTGATGCGCGAGATCCGCGGCAAGGGGGGATTTCTCCCCGGCGCCACCTGGCTGATCGCCCGCTCCCGTCCCCGGCCCGTCGACGGCGACCCCGACGCCCTCTCCCGGCCTGCGGAGGTGGAATGGTGCGGCACCATTCAGGGGATCATCGACTCGAGCGGCGCAGGCTCCATCCAAAACATCGGCGTGGTGCCGGGGCACCGCGGTCTCGG
>Ga0164293_10001265_pt1 | contig 21145 bp, 17 predicted proteins | sample GEODES118metaG_FD_111487 | JGI IMG/M metagenome (GOLD analysis project Ga0164293, IMG submission 111487) | Eutrophic lake water microbial communities from Lake Mendota, Wisconsin, USA - GEODES118 metaG | ecosystem: Environmental > Aquatic > Freshwater > Lake | place: USA: Lake Mendota...
GCTTCCGAACCAACCGCCGAAACTCAGAACAGTACATTTTTCGAAATATTATGCAAAGAGTGGTGTCAATTAAAACCAAGACTTTCAAAGAGCTGTCAGCCGATGCGGCTTAAATTAATTATTTTATTTTTATAAATTCAAAACTCATGCACCACAGGCTTAAAAACCTTTATTCAGGAATTGCTATCCTTTTAATTCTGTTTCTATCTATCGCTTGCAATCCATCCAAGCAAACATTTTCCAACGGCGAAAAATGGATCCCTAAAGATTTCGATCCGGCAAAACACACTTTACTGATTCAAAAATACAAGAGCAACGAAAAACAACAGTCGAAAATGGAACAGTATATGCAGCAAAAGTATCCCTATAAATATGAGTTCGTATCTATGGAAACTATCATCGACCGTGAAGGAATATACGCCGACACCAATATTTATCGATATGCATTACGAATCATACCGCAAAGCACTACTTCACAAGTATTTGATTTTTATTTCTACGACCGTTCCAATGATTTCAAATATCCGGCTTCGAATATAATTTCGTTTTATATTTTCAACAGTTTCCAAGTAGTGATCAATACGATATTGAAGAAATACCAATAAAGGTGCAACCAAATTATAAAAACACTTCCATATGATAAAAATGTATAACCGGTATTTTAGATTAATCATTTTATTGCTGATTACACCGCAATTTTTATTCGCACAATTCTGGGGAGCACGTCAACCTAAGCCCATTGACACCCCTAAAGATTCTTTGAAAAAAGGAGAATTTACCTGGGCCCCAAAGATTGCGCCTGAAGGCCCTATTCTGGTATTGGTAAGTTTATCTGAACAAAAGGCCTACACCTATCGCAACGGGGTGCTCATAGGAATATCAACCATCAGTTCAGGAAAAAAAGGGCACGAAACACCAACAGGCGTTTTTCATACGATACTGAAAGATGCCGAACACCGTTCGAGCAAATACAATAATGCAGCGATGCCTTATACCCAGAAGTTTACGAGTTTTGGTATCGCTTTACACGCAGGTGGATTACCGGGTTATCCCTCCTCTCATGGATGTGTACACCTGCCTTCAGCATATGCAAGGTTGCTTTTTGAAGAAACGCCACTAGGCATGACCGTTGTAGTTAGTAAAGAAGCCAGTTCGCCGGAAAGCCTGAACCATCCTGCTTTTTTAAGTCCCGTTTATGACAAAGGAAACCTGCAGCCACATGAACGGCTTTCTGAAAGTGAAACTTACCGCTGGAATCCCGAAAAATCATCTACCGGACCCATCAGTATTCTCATAAGCAGATCCGATAAAAGATTGGTGGTATTGCGAAACGGTACCGAAATCGGCAGATGTAAAGTGACCGTAAAAAATGAATCCGATTCTATAGGAACCGTGCTTTATGTTGCGCAAAAAGTTTCTGAACTTAATCAACTCAAATGGACTGCCAATAAACTAACGGATAACTATTACGGACGGGTAGCCAATGCATCGTCCACATCACAGATGGAACGCATTAAAATTCCTGATGAATTTCTTCAGAAATGCGCTCCGGTTATAGCTGAAGGAACAACCTTACTGGTAACGGATGCACCCATCCTCAGAAAAACATCCGGAAAAGAAATGGCCGTGTTAACTTCTAAAGAACAATAAATATCCATGGCGATCCAAAAGTACAGTTTGAAGATGCCAATCAGCAAAACTGTGTTATGCTTGGCATGGATCAATTTACAAAATTTTGATAAAACAAGCCTTTCTGTTGCTAAATCATGAAGTAAGGGGAGATTGGTATGTAATTTAGCGCCGTCAAAATTTTTTTGACATAAAACAAATCAAAAAATGAAAAAAAATCTCCTGATCATCACAACACTGGTGATCACTGTTTTAAGTGCTTGCAACCAAACTGAGAAAAAAGAAGAAACAACAGTTGTTACTACTAATACCGTTAAAACAACGGAAACAACTGTAACCACTACAACGCCTGTGTATGACGCCTACCCAACCGATACTATTCCGGGCGACCGCTACGGCATCAACAATACTGATGCCACAACAGCCCAACTGGTAAGGTTATCTTTGCAAAATCTGTTTAAAAAAGATTTGGATAAAAACCTGATCGATTCTGCCAACAGGAAATTCATTTTCTTTGAATATGACCTTAACGAAGATGGTAAAAAAGAAAAATTCGTTGGCTTAACCGGGACTTATTTCTGCGGAACAGGTGGTTGTACCCAATTCATACTCGATTACCAGGGCAATGTAATTACTAAGTTTACGGTTTCGGGCTATCCTATTGTGATTGACCAAAACAAAACCAATGGCTGGAAAGATTTGTTTATCCGTAGTGGCAACAAAGACCGCATTGTGAAGTTCGATGGCAAAAACTATCCATCCAATCCATCTACATTACCTGCTTTAACTTTATTGCCGGGTGATGGTTTACCAAAGGCCCTGGATTTTACCAATGAACCTTATCTCTGGTTCAAGTTCTAAGGTTATTATCAATTATGTTTCATAAAAAATGCGGCATTTCAAATTACGAAATGCCGCATTTTGTTTTCATTCAAATCAAGGATCAATTAAAAAGCCGTACTATTCTTCACCACCAATACATAACCCGCTTCTCCTTTCTTCATCTTGTAATTCACCGATCTTGTGGTTACATTCGGAGCTTTTATCGGAAAATTCCTCATCAATGAATTCTCCACCAATTCTATCTGATCATGACCTTCGTATCCTTCAAAATTTCCGCCTTTCGCCAGATCTTTTTCTTCAATGGCCGGAACAAATACCTCAGACATAGACTTGTCTTTATTAGAAGCATAGCCATAAATATGCGCCCCACTTCCTGATCCTGCAGAAATAGTAACAATATAAATTTCTTCAAAACCATCTGAATCCAGATCATAGGTCATTACCTTGTTGATAGGGTCCACATCATTGAGTTCTACTTTCAAAGTTGAGTCTGCACTACCATTAAACTTAACCGTGATATTACTTAGACTTGCACCCTTTGGATGCGACTCGGTTACTGTAAATGTTTTTCCTGTTGCAGTTTTGTGTGTTGTTGTGGCAGGAGAACCTACTACAGGAGCGTTGGTTGCTGGTGCCGTTGCAGCTGTAACTACGGTATCTGTTTTAGAAGTTTCTGTTTGTTTAGATGTTGAGGAAGAGTCATTACAGGCGCTTACCAAAACTATTGCCATTGCGATTAATACAGTATGAACAGATTTCATTTTATAATTAGTTTTTTGGTGAAAAATAAATTAATTGATGACAGGGCATTTAGAGCAAAATTGCAAAATTAAAGTTGAGTAGAAAATTAAATTTTAGCGTTTGCTATTTATCCAGACTAATGGTTCAATATACCATACACAAATTCCTGATCTAAAGCCTTTTAATCTATCAAATTAGTAAAATCATACCGCGGCTGCCTGACAAATTATTTAACTACACTCATTGTAATGATTTTTCGGAAGTGAATCAATCATACAAGTATGGGTTTCAAACGAACTACAATTTTATGGAGTTTTTAATCTAATTTAGTGGAGCATAACTGAAAAAAATCGTATCTATCTCTACTTTTTGAAATTTGATCAGTAAACACTTTTAATCAGATGCCAGTAATTAATATCATGAAGTTTATTATTCTCTGCATTTATATTTCCTTTTTCTTGTCTTGCAAAGAAGGAAACAACCAAAATGTACAGGTTTCCGATAAAAGAACCGATACAATAACACCTCAACCTTCAACAAGCGCACCTCAGGTTAACCTGCTTCACGAAAGCAGCGGTATTGCACTCGATAGCAATGAGCTGACAAAATTTATGAAAATGTATCCCGCTTATCAAACTCAACAGAAAGATTTGATCGCATTGTACAGAAAAAACAGCTACAACTATCTTTGGTTTGATAAAAATGGATTAATTGAACATGCTCATCAATTGTACAATTTAATGACCAACCTACCCAGCCAGGGTATTTCTGATAGCATTCCTTATCTATCTGTACTCACAAACAGGCTGGATAACAATGATAATAATATTGATCCCGAAACAGAATTGTTAATGTCTGCAGGCTATTTGGTTTATGCAAAGAAAACAGTTGGCGGCATCATCGATCCGGCACTTGCCAAAACAATTGACTGGAACCTTCCTACCAAAAAACTTTCCTATACTGATTTGTTGGATAGTTTTTTACAAGCACCACATCAGGCTAATTTGAAAGAGAAAACCAACATCAGTCAGTATTTCCAATTGCAATCTTATTTGCAAAAATATCGTGAAATGGAGAAGAAAGGCAGATGGAAAACCATTCCCACCGATCCCAATAAAAAAACACTAAAACCCGGTGATTCTTCATTTATCATCCCGATGATTAAGGAAAGACTTTTGTTCACGGAAGACCTCACTTCAAATAATCAAAGTAATCTTTATGATGCTACACTGACAGCAGCTATCATCCGTTACAAAAAGAGAAATGGCAATAAATTAGACAGTACCATTACTGCAACACATATTGCTGAAATGAATGTACCGCTAAGTAAGCGTATCGAACAGATTATGGTTAATATGGAAAGGTGCCGCTGGATTCCTGTCATCCCGGCTGATGCTACTTATTTATTTGTAAATATCCCCGAATACCGCCTTCATTATATCAAAAACGGCAAAACCTATTTTGAATCGGATGTGGTAGTTGGCAAGCCTGCAACCAAAACCGTAATTTTCAGCGGCGATATGAAATACGTGGTGTTCAGTCCTTATTGGTACGTACCCTCCAGCATCATCAAAAAAGAAGTGAAACCCGGAATGGCGCGCAATAAAAACTATCTGGCCAATCATCGCATGGAATGGAACGGGGGTAAAGTAAGGCAGTTGCCAGGCTCTTCCAATTCACTAGGACTTGTAAAATTTATTTTTCCAAATTCCAACAATATTTATATGCACGATTCCCCTGCAAAATCTTTATTCAATGAAGAAAACAGGTCGTTCAGTCATGGTTGTATTCGTGTTGCCAAACCCCGCGAACTTGCCATTTCCATTCTTGCTGATGATCCAAACTGGAACCCGGAGAAAATTGACCTTGCTATGAATGCGGGTAAAGAACAATCTTATACCCTCAAAAAAACTTTACCGGTTTATATCGGTTATTTCACGGCTTGGGTAGATCAGGAAGGATTGCTGAATTTCAGGAAAGATATTTATTCACGTGATGATAAATTGGCCGATCTGATTCGTAAAAAATAAAAGAAGTTATACTCTCTAAGTCAAACCTTAAAAATAAAAACATGAAAAATTCATTAGGACTCTTTTTTCTGTTGGCTGCTTTTCTTCAAACAGAAGCGCAAGTAACCTTGTATAATGACTGTTATTTCAGAGGTAATTCCATGTCGTTTAAAGAAGGCCGGTACAATCTTAACAATACCAGTATTGGTGCCTATAAAGCTTCTTCGGTTAAAGTGGCACAAGGCTGGAAAGCCATCCTATACTCCGGAACCGAACCTGGTACATCTTCAAAAATCAGGTTAACCAGCGATATGTCTTGCCTCGCCTCCGACTGGAATGATAAAGCCGGCTCTTTAATTGTTGAGAGGGATGGCGGCTCGGGGGGCAGTTCAGGTGGGTTCGGTGGTTCGGGATCCAGCTACGATCAATCGCAGGTTATTGTTTTTGAAAACAGTGGCTTTAGCGGAAGAAGTTATACGCTTCAACCTGGAAGATACAGTATCGATCAAATGGGAATTTCCAATGATGCCCTCTCCTCTATTCGTATTCCATCAGGATATAGAGTGACTATTTTTGAAGATGATAATTTCTCAGGCGGGATGCAGAATTATTATGCCAATGTTTACACTTTAAATAGCAGCTGGAACGACAAGGCATCCAGCATCATTGTTTATGGACCAGGTGGGAACGCTGGATCAAACAATAATTATCAGCCTTCGTACAATAACAACTACTCACGGGATGGAGTAACCGTTTATGCGGATTGCAATTACCAGGGCAAAAGCAGCTATCTCCGATCAGGCAGGTACAGTAATTATGCCATGGGAATCGGTAATGATGCCATTTCATGTTTTAGGATTCCACGCGGATACAAACTGACTGTTTTTGAAGACAATAACTTCAATGGAGAAAGCAGAACATTCACCAGCGATTTATATTGTTTAGCAGTGGATTGGAACGATAAGATATCTTCTATGATTGTACAAGCTCCAGGAGAATATGGAAGCTACCCTTCTTATAACAACAATTCAGCTAATGGGGTTACCATCTATACCGACTGTAATTATAGAGGTAAGGAACGTCAATTAACACCTGGCAACTACGATCAGTACCAAATGGGTGTAGGTAATGATGCCATTTCATCATTCCGGATTCCACGCGGTTATCAACTTACCGTTTTTGAAGATAACAACTTTGGCGGTTCAAGAAGAACATTTACCAGTGATCTGAATTGTTTAGCAGTAGATTGGAACGACAAAATCACTTCGGTAATCGTTGTTGGTCCATAAGCACAACAACAAACACTTAAATTCTAAACCATATTTTTAAAAAATTGCACAAAATAAAAATCATGAAAAAATCTATAATATTAATTAGTCTTGTTTCCATTTCTCTTTTTTCCTGCAATAACAGCAAAACCGGAGATGCGAAAGCAACTGCATTAGATAGTTTAGCAAAAACAGTATTCCCGGAATCTACCGATTCACTGGCCAACGGATTGCATCCCCATTATGTTACCTCACAAAATATTCTGGGGAAATGGGTATTGCACCATCCTGTTGATTCATCCAATTCGCACTTATCTTTCATTGAATTCATGGCAGACCAATCGGTAAAATCGGAAAACTACCCTTTTGTAACTCCGGTGAAATGGGCACTGCATAAAGACAGTCTGGTAATAACCTACAATCCAAAAGAAGAATCATCAACCAGTCCATTTAACGACACACTGGTAGTTGAAGCGGTATCCGACAGCTCTATGCATTTTCACTATGTTCAGGAACCGAATTTCATTGCACACTGGACAAGAAAATAGCATTTTTTAACAGACAGCTATGAAAGAGGCTGTCTCATAATTGAAAAATGGCGCTGAGATTTGCTTAAACGACTTTCTTTCTCCGATAGGGATCCGAATAAAATGAGGTTGCCTAGTATTTTCGAGACAGCCTCTTTGCTTAATAAAATAAAAGAATATTTTTTATAAAGTTGTTTCAGGAATCTCTGGAACCATCAATTTTCTTATAGATTTCCTGTATTTTTTAGACTGCTTATTATTCGACTTTACGCCGGTGCTTGAAACTACGCCGCTTAGTATCATTTTAACCCAATAATTGAATACGCTCCTTTCCCTGAGCCTTTCTACATAAACTTCGCCAAAACTTTTTCTGTTATTGTGTTTTAAAATCAAACTGTTGGCCAGGAAACTGATGAGCTTTGCTTTGAGTGTTTTTTTTCGCTCCTCCCCCTTATCGAGGTACTGTATTTTTAAATCGCGGTAATACATTTTCATTTTACCATGCGAAACAAATTCCCTGCCGATGGCATTCATGCTCAACGTATCCAATTGTCCTTCCAGAATCTTAGCGGATGCCAACGGAACAAGTACGGGGTTCAGGCTGGGCATATGGAACGATTTCATGCGCAACGAGAATAGAAAACCGTGAAGCGAATCGGCATACGACTGATTGAAGCGCATCTTCAGATAGGCACTGTCAAGAAACCAACTGCTCGCTGATAACCTCAAACTATCGTTGCCGTTATAACCTGAGGTTTTTATGCCTCTAACTAAAGCATCGGTATGATGGAAAAAAACCAAACCGGTTTTCAAGGTTTTATCATTCATTTCTTCATAACTGATATAAGCATCTTTCAAAGCCAGGCTATCTACCTGAATTTTTTTCTTCACCTGTTGCAGCATCGCTGTAGGGAGCAATTTGATAATACCTTCTTTAAAAGGCAATCTTTTGTCTTTATAAATTTGCAAATTTGCCTCGCTTACCGATACATTCCGAATATGAACCATACCTTCTTTGCTGAAACTATTCGGATCAATTCCTGAAACAACAGCCTTCCCTGTTTTCACACTTATATAATCTTTCTGATATTGTTCTGCCCGGTTGAATGAATCCCGGTCGATGGCCGGATGATGGCTCAATGAATCGAATATCAGTTGTTTATTGCTGTTATGATAAGATAAACCATTGATGCGGCTAACCGATTTAGGATTTGTAATAGTAAAATATCCCTTGCTAATTTCAAGCGCAGTATTTTGTTTCAGCAATTCTTCAGGAGATAGTTTCTGGCCTTTAATCAGGTTAAGGTTTTTTAAAACTAAACTGTTTACTTTAATCCGGTTTTGGAAACTGTCTTTTTTCCCGGTAGTTAAGTCTACCTCCTTGATATCAAGATCATCAACTGTAGCCGACAAATTTCCGGCATTCCCTTCTCCCGGCAAAGTGTATTTTATTTTCGATAACTTAAAATGAGCATTTCCTCCTTCACTTACATCAACCGCCAACCCCTTAGTTTGAATTTGAAATTGGTTTAACTGCACGGCAACTCCTTCTACAGTAAGGTCATTTTCATGCATATGGATTCCCTTTAGCTGCCATTTTGATTGATGATTGGAGAAGTTTGCAATCTTCCCGGCATTACCCGGCAACGTACCGAAATCGGGGTTCACTATTTCAATATTATTGATATTGAGTTTAGGTAGATTGGCTGCTTTTTTAACAGCCACGGTATGCGAAGTATCCGCCTGTGGAAGATGAATAACAGGATTGCTGATTACCATATCATTGATACGGATATCTTTTTCCAGCATTGCAGAAAAATCAGGTGCAAATTTCAACTCAGGAATATAAACCGTCAAACTATCATTTAATGCAGGCTTAAACAATCGCACATCAGAAAAAGTAGAATTCTTCTTATCTGCTAATCTGAATTGCTTCACCTGCAGATTTTGTTTCGGACTTTTAAGATAAAGCTGGTCGCCGATAGCATAAAACCCGTTGAATGAGGGAATGCCTTTACCCTTCCAAAAGATATCATTAGCTTTAAGCTCACGTATATGAATACCTGCAGTTAAGTCTGCACCCCTAAAGCTGATGCTTGTCTGCTTACCTGAAAGCGTTCCAACCATAAGTTGAGCAGGTGCTTTTACCGGTTGCTCTTTATCGATTTTGGGTTGGATGCTGTTTTTAGTCTGGTCGTAATTCAAAACAGCCTTATTCCAGGTGAGATTTTCGATTGCATATTGGTTTTCTTCAGATTGGCTGAGTTTGATGGCTTGCAAATACTCAAAACTTGCCTTAATCTTACCTTTACCGGATAAGATTGCTTTTTTTACAAGGATAGATTGCTGTTTACCTAAAATCCTCCCATGATCCAGATTGAGCACGTTGATTCCGGAAATGAAATTCCCATTTGCAAAAGAAAGTGAATCTACAGATTGAACCCATCCAATAAGGTTATCGGCTTGAAGAAAAGCACCAACGCCGATATCAGCATTCACGGCATCAAGGGTCAGTTCTTTATTATTCCTGGTAAAGAAATCTACCGATCCATCGATAATCCTGAGCTTTGAGATATACAACTTTTCAGAAACCCGGTGTATGCCATCAACCATCTGATCGGTTGTTTTTGCTACTTTAGTTTTGGAAGGGCTTGCATGAACCAGTATTTTTGGCTGAAACATGATAGCGGTTTGGGCAATCAGCCGGCGGTTAACTACCAGTTCGTACCAGGAAATTCCACTTAATTGAAAAGAAGGCATACGGATTTCCCGATTGCCCTGAACATGCCTGTTTCGCTCTGTAGGCAGTACCGTTAAATTGGTAAGGGTGAGCAAACTGTTGTTGAATACGATACTGTCGAACCTGATTACATAATTACTGTCGGAATTATACTCCTCATAGCCCTTTAATCCAAGATAAAGGCCGCCAATACTCACGGGTACAGCCGGTTCATCAATGATCCTGATATCCTTAAGCCAAAAATCAATTCTGCGGGTTTTATAAGAACTTATTTTTTCTTCCAGCTTGGTTTGCAATGAAATCACTGCATCCCTTACGCCTACATAACCGATATCGATATTTCCAAAAAGAGATTTCACTGCCGCCTGAAGGGAATCTTTGGGAAATATCCTTCTTACTTCATAAGCCTGATTTTGCTTCTTATTGATGATACTGCGTATGTTTATTTCCGGATTGATACAAATAGCACTATCCGCTTTAAAGAGTTTGAAAAGGGTCATCTTGTTGAAGTCTACCTGCGTTAAACGAAGGGTGTCGAAAAAGATATTGAACTCATTGAAACCTGCACCGTCGCGGTTGCCATAGAGGTAGCAACTATCCATTTCAATTGAACGGAGTTGTGAATTAATCCGGAGTCTTGAATATTTCAACCCATGTTTGCCATCCGGAGCAAGAATATCCTGATGAGAAGAATAAAACTTGATCCGGTCGGTAAAAAGGTACCGCTCTCCTGTTTTCGTGTCAGCTTCTTTACTAAGGTTATCAATCCGAAGATAATAATCGGTAATAGTAACCGGTTTGCTGTTCTTATCCAGTTTATTGATCAGTGTAAAACTTCCTGAATCAATCAGGCAGTATTTTACATTCAGATTTTTCAAGATGCCGTTCAGCTCATTGTAAGCTTTCCCCATCTGTGCCGGAAGAGAAAAATGTTCTGATTGCTGCTCTTTCCATTTGCTGATGTTGATTTGAGGCCGCATACAGATGACGCTGTCAATCAAAATTTTCTTTTTGAAAATAAGGGGTTTCAAATCAGCCAGATCAAGTGTGATTTTCTTAACCCTGATATCATAACTGCTTGCAACTGTAACACTATCGGTGCTGTAAAGATGAGGTTGGAAAACTTCAATACGTAATGTTGACGTATTCAGCACTACCTTGTCCATATCAACAGCTAGCTTTCCATTGGATTGTTTGGCTACATACTCTTTGATGAGGGATTTGGCATTATTAATCACATAAAAATAAAGACCGGTTAAAATAGCAAAAATGATGAGTAGAATTGAAATAGCTATTTTAAAAAATCTTTTCATGAACTAACTCAGACTACAGATGGTAAGGCGTAAAGTTAACCCAATCTGTGTTATATTTGTTCAATAGCTGTTAAAGCGGTAAAATTACCTTCAACAATTTCAAATCCATAAGTAAAAGAACCGTTGGTAATGAGGAGAAACCTTGCGCCCACCGATACATTATATCTCAACACCTGCATCAACACCTCTTGAGAAAGCTGAACTGTCATTTTTTTACATTCCACAATAATAAAGGGGTGAGCTTTTTTATCATAAACAACGATGTCGAAACGTTTTTCAACCTCGGCAATCTTAATTTTCTTTTCTACCGCAATAACAGCCTGCGGATAATGCAATATTTGAGTAAGATAAAGGAGGAAGTTCTGACGCACCCATTCTTCAGGTGTAAGAAAAACCCAGCGTTTCCTGATGATACAGAAAACCAGTTCCCTACCCTTCTCTTTCTTGAGTTGAGGTTTTTTATCAGGAAACTGAATAGCTAACATGCATCTCTAGATTGTAATTCAGCTGCAAGTTAAGCAGTTCCAATTTTGCAAAGTATATAATATCAGCCGGATATCCACTGAGCAAATAACTAAGCCCTGGCAATCCCTAATTACCAATCCCTAATTACCAATCAACCTATCAGCAATCCCAAATCCCCAATCCCTAATTACTAATCCCTAATTACCAATTCCTAATTACCACTCAACTAATCAACTAATCAACAAATCCCCAATTACTAATCACAAATCCCAAAAACCAATCAACCACCCAACTAATTCGTCCCCGCATCAGCATTCAAATTTCCCCATCCCAGGTAAGCGTTACGGTTAGGATAGTTCGAACTGGTTTGTATCAGTTTATTCAAAACCTGATCGCGGGTAAATCTAGGAAAACGGCTCCAAACCAATGCTGCAATACCTGCCGCTGTTGCAGTTGCCACTGAAGAACCACCAACAGTAGAAGGAACATCGCCGCTCATGGCTGTGGTTAAAGGGAAACGTCCGGTTACTGCCTTTTCCATCACAATCGTAAAATCAGTTTCACTTCCATCGTGGCAATCATCACAGGTAGTGTTGAAATTAATGTCTTTCACCCCGGTTACCGCATTTACATTGGAAAGGGTAGCCGGAAAAATAACACCATACCATCCGCTGGTCCAGCTAAATGAAGTGCCTGCAGCACAAAAAATCAGTTTGCCCTTTCCGTAAGCATAATTGATGGCATCGCGTATCTGCGAACTGCTGGTAATCCTGCCCATACTCATGCTGATGATTTTCACATCTGCCCGGTTGCCTGCATTGGTGAATGCATCCGAAACACCTTTTGCTTCGCGGCTCGACTCCAGAAAAACATCTTCAGCGGCCCTGCAGGTAACCAGATTGCAATTGTAAGCTACACCACAGGCATTCCCATCTGTTCCTCTTGGTGCCGCACATGCCCCGGCCATGGAAGTGCCATGTCCGCAACCATCATCAGCAATTTCAATAGGGCCGGTAGGAATACCTAAAAAGGTTGCCCTGGGCAAAGTGACTATCTTTTCCACCGTTCTGCCGGCTGAAGCACCCTGATTGAAGGCTGAACCCAGATTCTCCTGATCAAATTCACAGCCGGTATCGATGATGAACACTTTGGTACCTGCGCCTGTGGATTTCGTCCATGCATTTGAAATCTTATGAAAACTATGATTCCACGATTGCTTACTGTTAGGGCTAATCGCAGCATAATCGATATTCACCATCAAACCGGTTGTTGGGGTATTACTGCCGCAACCACTGCTGTTGGCTAATGCATTGCTCTGGTTATTATTTGCTGCGTTAAATGCATCTTCGGGCTCATATCCCATCGGCTCTGCATAACGAACCATCTTATGGGCACGTAAAAGTTTCACTGTAGCCGGATTATTAACCGTTATGTTAATCACAGGAAGGAATTGCTCTTCCCAGGGAATGAGCTGATTTAGGGTGATGGTTTTATCCAATTGTTGCTCGGAAGCAAGGATGAGCTGAAGCAACTTATTTTTCGCATTTAACCATTCTTTATCATGTACATTGATCAGGTGTAAACGGTCATCTATATTACCCATTACTTCAGGCTGATAACCTACCGACATGATCTGGTCGGTATGCTGTAAAGCGCTCCACACTAACTGATCGGAACCCATGCTCCATTCAAATTTTTTATGCTCACTCAGTTTTGATTTGATAAATACATCAATAGAAGCCCTGCTCATCAAATCCTCTACTGGTTGTTGGGATGCTTCTATTGCCGATTTTTTACAGGCCACCAAACAAAACGAAACAATAATGGCCATAGATACCAATTTTTTCATACAGATTATTTTAGGGGCTAAAACTAGGCTACCTTCAAGCGATATCATCATTTTTACACTGATGAATCTTTAGTTTGAGCTAACCTATTTCAAGAAGAAAACCCCGAAATCATGTACATTTAACATTCATAAATCATCATGAAAACAAAAAATGATATTGTTGAAAACTGGCTGCCCAGGTACACCGGGGAAAAGCTTTCTAATTTTGGTGCATATATTCTCCTTACCAATTTTTCTAATTATGTAAAATTATTTGCGGAATGGAACAAGGTGGATATCGTTGGCACCGGGCGTTCTATGCAATGTGCTACTGCAGGAAATATCACCATCATCAATTTCGGAATGGGAAGCCCAGGTGCTGCAACCGTTATGGATTTGCTTACAGCCATCCAACCGAAAGCGGTTTTATTTTTGGGTAAATGCGGTGGACTTAAAAAAAGAAACAAAATAGGCGACCTCATTTTACCTATCGCTGCCATAAGGGGAGAAGGAACCAGCAATGACTATTTTCCTCCGGAAGTTCCCGCCTTACCTGCGTTTGCCCTTCAAAAAGCCATCTCCACAACCATACGTGATTATGAATGCGATTACTGGACGGGAGTATGTTATACTACTAACCGAAGGGTTTGGGAGCACGATGAACAATTCAAAGCCTATCTGCAAAAAGTAAGAGCTCATGCCATAGATATGGAAACCGCTACCATTTTTACCGTTGGTTTTTATAATAAAATTCCAACAGGCGCCCTACTGCTGGTTAGCGATTCGCCAATGGTGCCCGAAGGTGTGAAAACAGAAGAAAGCGATATTGCCGTAACCGCCCAATACGTAGAAAACCATCTGAAGATTGGGATCGACTCGCTGAAACAACTCATCAACGACGGAATGACAGTTAGGCATCTGAAATTTTAAGTTTGCCCCACTCATCATCTCAAACCATGATGCGATGCATGCGCTTCTCGAAATCGAAAAATTAAGCATATCATTTCCACAGGATACCTGCAGCTATGAGGCTGTAAAAGGAATTTCTTTTTCACTGCACAAAGGAAAAATCACAGCACTCGTTGGGGAAAGCGGATCAGGAAAATCTGTTACAGCCCTTTCTATCTTACAATTATTGCCGCCACATGTTGTAGTATCGGGTAGTGCCATCGGTTATTTTGGTGAATCATTTACCTCAAACTTATTAAAGCTCCCCGAACATCAAATCAGGCATTTCAGAGGAAAAAAGATCGGTATGATTTTTCAGGAACCGATGACTTCCCTCAATCCATTACTTACCTGTGGAGAACAGGTAGCCGAGGCCATCATCCTTCATCTCAAAGAAAACAGGGCTGATGCCAAAGCAAAAACCATCGCCCTTTTTGAAAGGGTGGAACTTCCTGATCCGGAATCGGTTTATCAGCGCTATCCGCATCAATTGAGTGGCGGACAAAAACAAAGAGTGATGATTGCGATGGCCATCAGTTGCCGTCCGGAATTATTGATTGCCGATGAACCAACAACTGCATTGGATGTGGTGGTACAAAAAAGCATCCTTGCCTTAATCCGTTCCATCCAACAGGAAACCGGAATGGCGGTGCTGTTGATCACTCACGACCTGGGATTAGTTGCTGATGTGGCAGATGATATTTATGTAATGAAATCAGGTGAGTTGGTAGAATCCGGGCTTGTAAATGATGTGCTCCGAAACCCGGCTCATGAATATACCCGAAACCTGCTGCTGGCAAGGCCTACTGAGGCTTCTAAAGGTAAGCCACTAGCAATGGTTGCCGATTTGAAAATCAAGATTGATCAAACAACTTTATCGGTAAACCATGATGCTGTTAAGAGTTTTACATCCCAAAAACCCATTCTTCAGGTTGAGGCATTGAGCAAATGTTATCAATCGGCAGGGAATGCCTTTGGCAAAAAAAAACCTTCACTAAGGGCTTTATCAGAGGTATCTTTTGAAGTATGGCCGGAAGAAACCGTTGGACTGGTTGGCGAAAGCGGATCAGGAAAAAGCACAATTGGCAAAATCATTGCAGGTTTGTTGCAGCCTGATGAAGGAAAAATAAGCTGGAACAGGGAGGAGATGAATTCGCAATCGGCAGAAAAAAAAATCCGTACCGCAATCGTATTTCAGGATCCTTATGGCTCGCTAAACCCCAGAATGAGCATAGGTGCCGCTTTGGGAGAACCCATCAGTTTGAAACATCGCGGTATCCGCAAAGATGAAAAAAGAGAAAAAACAAAAGCGCTGTTATGGCAGGTTGGTCTTAATGAAACTGCGATGAGCCGTTATCCCCATCAGTTCAGTGGTGGACAGCGACAGCGTATTTGTATTGCACGTGCATTGGCGACTGAACCTCAATTTTTGATATTTGACGAAAGCGTTTCTGCGTTGGATCTGAGTATTCAGGCCCAGATTTTGAACCTCATCAATGAATTGAAAGCCCAACTGAAGCTCACTTGTTTATTCATTTCGCACGATTTACCCGTGGTTCATTTTATCAGCGACAGGATAATGGTTTTGCAGCACGGTAAAATTATTGAAACGGGCACAGCAGATCAAATCCTTCATGCACCGGTTGAAAAATATACCCGTACCCTTGTAGATGCCATACCAGGACGATCGCATTTCCTTTTATAAGATTCACAGAATTGCAAATAAAGCCTGGGGTTATTGGTAAGATTTTTCGAGCCGGTTAATCCCGGATTCCGCAATATAAAAAACAGCTTAATTTTAACGAATGATTCCTGATGCTACGCATTAGGAAAATAAGCCAATGGAATTTGATATAAGCTATACCAGTAAAGAGATTATACCAGTTATAAATATTAATTAGTCCAATTTAAACCTGCGAAGATATATGCAAACCCACAAGTACTTTTTACCTTATCAGCACCTAATGAATTTGTTGCTTCAGTTATAAATTCACTAACCTCATCTAAGGTTTTAAAAAAATTGTTGGTAAATTTTCTTTTAAGTATTGCCCATATATTTTCTGCCGTGTTCATTTCAGGGCTGTTGGGTGGTAAAAATATTAAGCCAATATTATCTGAGATTTTTAAAGTCTTTGCTTTATGGAAGGCGCCATTATCCAATACCATTATTTTAAACTCCTCCTGATTTTGTAATGAAAAATCATCAAGGAAAACCTGAAAATTGGCGGCATTGCAGTGGGGCATTTCTAACAGGAATTTATCACCGTTTATCGGAGAGAAGGCGCCAAACAAATAAAGGGTTTTAAATATCTGGTGGAAAGGGCAGACAGGTTTTATCCCTTTTGCAGTTAATGCCTTGCCATTACGTGTAAACAATCCAAACCTGCTTTCGTTCTGAAAGAAAAAGTTTATGCTGGTAAATTTTATGTCCGATTTAAATATTACTTCCTGACATTTTTGAGAGAAGTTTTTTTAAAAGTGGTTACAGCTTCTTCGTCCTTTTTTACATGACTTTTCCGTGCCACTTTTATTTTACTTCCAAAATGGCGTTCGGTATATTTTACCAATGAAATGTATTTCATGTCTTTATGGAGTTCTTTATTCACCCATTCCAAAAGTTCAGTATAACCTCTTAGGCCATTTTTGGGGTCATTTAGTTTCAGCTCAATTTTGTTGTGTTCTTCTTTGCTGATAACACTTTTCTTAAAACCTCCTAAACGGCCATGTGTTAGTAAGGGCTCGATGCCCGAAAGTTTATATAGCTTACGCCACTTCACTATACTGTTATGATTGATGCCAGTAATAAGGGATAGTGCTCTTTTGGATATGCCCGTCTTTTCATGCCTTTTAATTTCTATAAGCATAAGTAAACGTTTGCTAATTAACTCACCAGAGTTACGTTGAAGTTTACGAAGCTCAGGGATGGTTTCTTTTACGCTAATCTGAAATGGCAATGACATAGTTTAATTTTTATATAGTCCAAAAGGAAAACAAAAAATCCAATAACCAAATATTGGACTATTTATTATTTATATTTAATATTACTTTAGATGCTGCATTAACGACCCTTGTTTTGATTATAAAAATTGCCTTAGTGCGGTAAATTTATAAAAATAAAATACTAAATAATTGATATTCAATACATTGAAACCGAACTAATTTTAGGGGGTACAAGTCTGGAAATATTTAGTGCTAGGTTAACAATAAACTAGTTAAAAAATCTAATTATAAAACCCTTGATCAAGTGCTACAAAAAAAATTGCATTTTTTATTTGAACTTATATAATAATATGAAGAATAATTTGTACATTTGTAGAATAATTTGTACATTTGTAGAATAATTCACAAATAATACTACATATATATAATTAAACTAACTAAGGCAGAAGCGAGCAACTTCATACAGTAATTAATAAAGGTTTTCATTCTACATAAACTTACAGAGTACCTTATATAGTGTTGAATTGCGATTTGGGTGAGTATTCAGATATAGTAACCAATAAGCAAATCAGCAAAGTTCTAAAAGTTGGGATGTGTACTGTTGACAGCGTTAAAAAAAGTTCATTGAAGAAGGCCTTGAAGCGGTTTTGGAGAGGCGGTTAACCACACGGGTTTATGAAAATAAATCTGAGTGGATGTGGAAGCATAACTGGTTAAGCTTTATTGCAGTGAGCCGCCGAAGGGGTTTGCCAAATGGTGGTTACGCTTACTTGCACACAAAATAGTGGAACTAAAATATGTTGAAAGTATCTCTCATGTAACTGTAATAAGCGTACCAAAAAAAACGAACGTAAGCCTTGGAAAGTAAAGGGATGGGTAATACCCTCGGAAAACAACAGCGACTTTGCTGCCAATATGGAAAGGGTGGTTGATGCGAAAAAAAACATATGACGCTGAATTTCCCTTTGTTGCATGGATGAATCACCTAAGCAACTGATAGAAGAAGGGCAAGGTTCCATTCCTATGAAGCCGGGTCAGGCAGCAAGGTTGATTATGAATATATAACACATGGAATCGTCAATGTGTTTATGGCAAATGAACCCTTACAAGGCAAACGTTTTGAAGAAATGACAGAGTATAAAAATAAAAAGGAATGGGCATTGTTAATAAAAAGGATAGCAGACGAATGGTATCCAAAGGCTAAAAAGATTACACTGGTAATGAACAACTTTAATAACCATTCGGCCACTGCTTACTATGAAATATTTGAAATGATTAACATGGCATTAGATATTAAATATTTTAGCGACAAAAATATTTACTCTTTCTCTCATATTAATTTAAGAAACTAAAAAATAAAACCATGAAAAAAATCTTCCTCCTCACTGTAGCTGCCACACTTATTAGCAGCCTCTCTTTTGCCAAAATTTGGCGTGTAAACAACAATGCAGGTGTAATTGCTGACTTTACCACAGCGCAGCAGGCCAACAATTCGGCATCGGTTATGAACGGCGATACCATACACTTAGAACCAAGCCCTGCCAGCTATGGCAGCTTAGATGCCAACAAACGCCTTACCTGGATTAGCATCGGCGCTTTTCTCGTAAATTACCCCAACGAGCAATACCACATACATCCTGGATCAATCTCTACACTAAATGTATACCCTGGAAGCAATTTGGCAGACAATTCGTCGTTTCATGTGTTTATAACTAATGATGTAAATATTGACGCAAACAATATTACACTATACCGCTGCTATGTTGGCGGTTCCATAACTCTCGCTGGTTTTGCTAGCGGTACCGGTGGTGGTCTCCTTGCGGTGATCGGTTGCTATGTTGTTGGTAATATATCCATTTCTAAAGGCAGCGGTCATATCGTTAGCAATAACATCATTGGCAATAATATTAATTCTTCAAGCGGAGCTACCTCTGTACAGTTTGTCAACAATGTAATTAATGCATTAACTTCCAGCGGTAGTAATGTTACTAATGCCGTTGTAGAAAACAACATTTTCAACAAATCTACTTCTGGATACGTGTTTACCACTTCAATGGTGCGGTTCAATATGAGCGGCAGCAGCAGTGTGTTGCCAGCGGGCAATAACAACCAAAATGCCATTTCCATGAACAGCGTATTTGTAAACCCCAACGGCACTATCGATTCCGCTTTTGTGCTAAAGGCGGGTAGCCCTGCCATTGGTGTGGGTATCTCGGGTACCAATCTTGGTGCCTTTGGTAGTGTTTCGCCTTTTAAGCTTAGCGTGCAGCCCCCTGCACCTGCCATTTATGGCATACTTGCGCCCGCCACGCCATCAGGCAACACACTTACGGTAACCTTTAGTACCAAAAACAACAATTGATTGGTGGCGCCAATTACACAATGGAGCCTTAGAACCTTTTTTTTGGTTTGAAAACCGCAATGTTAGGGGATGTGCCTCAACAGCGGGCTTGTAATCAGTTATGGTTCTACACCCCGTGGTTAAGGTTATCTGTCCCGGCTACTTGCGGGTAAACAGGCTGCACAAGTTCTTTGACTTATTGGTTTATACTACTAAAGAGCATAGGTTTCTAATGGTATTTTTTGCTAAAATAATGCCATTGCAAGGAGAATCACTCAAAACATTGACCATTCCAAAAAAGAGCTCAGTTATTCTATTTGTCAAAGAACGACGCTTTGTCTGGGGATGGTGTCATTTCGAAAAAAATAATGTTTGAAGCGCTTGCAGCAAAGGTAAAATTCGACTAATGCTTTCAAGCAATGTACCTACCGGCCTAAAAACCATAGGGACGCGGTTTATCCTGGTCAAAAGATAGACACTGCCGGTGGTTGCCATCCTTGCTGTAGCTAGTGGCGCGGGTGGCTTGGTATCAATTGCTGTATGGCTTGTAGAAGCTCTCGCAAAAAACAGGCTTTCTCGCCGCCTGGTGTGGAAGCATATCCCCAACGATTTTAAATCAATAAACCAATAAGCTAAAAGTACTTGTCTTTTTTAAAAATATTGTAAACGCACAATTATTTTAAAACAACATGAAATGCCCACGAACTGCCGCACACCCGAGCACAAATGATCATTGGGCATACCATGTGACAAATAAAAACCAGTCCCGCACTTGCGGGGCGCACTAAATATGAACGCATGAAATTATTTAGAAAAAAGTGTGGCTATTTGCTGGCCTTTTACTGCATGATTTCAGCCTCAGTCTTGCATGCGCAGTCTAATATTACCGCAGCAGAGTACTTTATAAACAACGACCCCGGTTTTGGCAATGCCACCAATATACCCATCACGCCCGGCCTTGATGTGCAAAATATTGTGTTCAATGTAGCGCTCGATACGCTGCCAGCAGGCATGCACCAATTGTATTTGCGCAGCAAAAATGCCGTGGGCACATGGAGCGTAACCAATCGTTTTGTTTTTTACAGAGCCCCTGCGGCGTCGAACATTGTAAAAGCAGAGTACTTTATAAACAACGACCCCGGCTTTGGCAATGCCACCGATATACCCATCACGCCGGGCCTTAATGTGCAAAATGTTATGTTCAATGCAGCGCTCGATGCGCTGCCAGCTGGCATGCACCAATTGTATTTACGCACCAAAAATGCCGATGGCAAATGGAGTGTAACCAATCGTTTTGTTTTTTACAGAGCGACAGGGGCGATGTCGAACATTGTAAAAGCAGAGTACTTTATAAACAACGACCCCGGCTTTGGCAATGCCACCAATATACCCATCACCCCAGGCGTTGATGTGCAAAATGTTGCGTTTACCACGGCGCTCGACACGCTGCCAGCGGGCATGCATCAATTGTATGTGCGCAGCAAAAATGCCGCCGGCAAATGGAGCGTAACCAATCGTTTTGTTTTTTACAGAGCGACAGGGGCGATGTCGAA
>Ga0164293_10001266_pt1 | contig 21142 bp, 18 predicted proteins | sample GEODES118metaG_FD_111487 | JGI IMG/M metagenome (GOLD analysis project Ga0164293, IMG submission 111487) | Eutrophic lake water microbial communities from Lake Mendota, Wisconsin, USA - GEODES118 metaG | ecosystem: Environmental > Aquatic > Freshwater > Lake | place: USA: Lake Mendota...
AATGGTAACAAATATACCACACCAAATGCCTCTTTTGCGGAAGCAAGAGCATATTACTACGGTACAGACGATGTATACGCAGAAAAATATTAAAAAAAGTTCACAAAGTACTTGACTAACGAAAAAAATGTCGTAACTTTGTAAAACAATTCGGGATTAGGTTGACAATCCGTTATAAAACTGTGGTTTCCTAACACCGAATAAAAAAAAAGAAAAAAAGTGTTTGACAAATCAAAAAAATGTCTTACCTTTGTAAAACAAATCGGAAATGTCCGAGACGTTCTTTGAAACAAAAAGATTATCCATTTGGTGAAAGTAATCCTTCGGGATAATGATAACCGATAAATGATAATGGGCCGTGTATGGTCCTTAAATAAACTACGAAAGTAGGATAAAGTGATCTCCCTCGTGTTGAGGAGATTGCGGTTTGAAACTCACCTTTTGGTAGGGATTGAGCTCAAGTACACAAGTGGGATATCACCAAACCTTCAGTACCGAGGATAACTTCGTAGGGAAAATGGTAGGGTGACCTGGCAAAGTAGATTGTCAGGTTGAACTCGGAAGAGTAATAAGAATAACCCATAGGAACTCTGTAAGAAATGTGACCATCCAGTTACACTATTGCGGGTCCCAATATGATAGAGGACTTAAAACCGAAAGGTAAGATAGAGAACGAGTGGTGTCGCTACTATCCCTAAAGACAGATCTACCAAGATCTCTTTATGAAGTAATCTTAAAATATGGAGGTGGGGACACTTCACGGAGTAGTTTAGTATTTCGTTTCTCAAAAGGAAACGAAGCTTACGGTGGACCACTACTCTGACACATCTACAACACAAAACTTATGGATTCCAAAATTATCCAATAATTAAAAAATACATTAAGGAAAAGTGTCCATTAGGTTTGAGTGAAAGGTGACTACATAGTAATGAGCCGTTCATTGCACACAGAGACCCCAAGTCAATGTGTATTGTTAAGAAAGACCTTTAGTCCCGCAAGGACGAACTGGGACGGCAGTCTCAAAAAGAGTTAAGTATTGATAGAGTAATTCAAACCTTAAGGAGTGGTAAACCTAAAATACCGTCACTGAGTATTACTTCTCAAAAGGAAGTGGATAAGAAGGGAAACAATAATCCTTCAAAAGATAACTCACAAAAAACTGTAATCTCAGGTTTTTATTTTTTTTAAGTAAACTTACTAATATAAAGAAACTAACAGGGCCGATGTGAATCGTCCCTTTTTTTGTGCTTTAAAAAATAATTTTCTCACAACACTAATCTATAATTTTAGCGCATAAAAAAACCTCACTATAAGTAGTGAGGTTTAAATAGTGGAGGTGCGGAGACTCGAACTCCGGTCCAGTATATCCTGTCAGATAAGGACTACACGTTTAGATCAAGGTTTTTCATACCTTCCGAAATATCTGAGTTCTCACACCGCTCAGCGACGGTGACAGTCCTTACGGGGAACCATACCCGTTTTGTTTTCTTTTAGAGAGAAAACCAACTCGTCAACGACTTCTGTTGCTAGGTTATATGTCTGCCGACCCCCCGTTTCCGTAAACCTCTTAGGCTACAGTAACTTCAGATTCTCTTAGTAAACCAAGAGTTTCCATTTTGTTCAAAACGTTGCCGTCTATAAATGTGAATCAGTTTTTTAGGAGATTAATTCAGTCTCCACGTGCCCTTGATCCTCAGCCAATACCTGTCAAATCCAAAAACACCCCCATATGTCAAATAACTTATTATAAATACAAATATAAGTGTAAAACTACAATAATCAAAATTTTTAGATATTTATTTCATATGGAAAAGGGAAAATATAACCCATACGACGAGGATGTTGATGTAATACAGGATAATGAAAATGTTAAGATCGTTAAAGTATTAACTTTAAATGCCTCCCAATATTTTGGAGATAATTTTTATGGTAAGGATCATTGGGGTAATCATTATAAAAATGGTGATCTATATTTTGTGATCGGTAAAAAGGATGATAGTTTATATTCCATTTATAATGATGATAATGGGAGTGTTATAAGAGATCTTAAAAATCATGACGAAATTATAGAGATAAACGATTTTAAACGATCATTTTTATCTTCATTAAAAGTATTATCACCAATTATAAAAGGTGGTAAAACATATGAGTTTCTAAAAAAGGTATCTAAAGGTTATGATCCTGGATGGAGAGATGATGGGGATGATCCGATAATTGAAGAAGTAAAATTCAATGAAAGAAATCCAAGTAATTCTAAGGTTGTTATTAAATTTGAGGATGATGAGGTTTTTTTGGATACTATTGATGTTGAGGATAGTGATGACATTTACACGTATAGGGCTTTTACCAGTGCTTACTCAAGTCGTGATTACGATTCGTATAATGAACACGATAGGTGGAAACACGGTGAGTATATTCAGTATAATTTTAATGATGATAACAGAAGTAAGGCTTTCAAAATTGCTAAATTTTCTAATGGTTTTATAAAGGAAGATGATTATGAAGGTATATCAAAAATTTTAGGTGAAGACTTTAGTTATATTGTTGATGATTTAATCAATGAATATGCATCCAAATGGCAAGAATGTATTAATGATGCGGTTAAAGATATCATCTTAGGTGAGATTGATAAACCATTTGATAGATTTGGAATTAAGCAAGTACACAAAGGTTATAGATTTGAAACAACGGTTGGGGTATTATTACATTGGTATCATGATGTTGAAAACTACAGATTTACATTGAGTGAATTATTGAACAAATTAATAAAACTTTATGATAAAAAAAATAGAGGATATTGGGGTGAGTTAGAATATGAGGTGGATTGTGTTGATTGGGACGATAATGCTATTCAGGAATATTTTTCAAAAGGTTTAGACCAAATGTTAGAAAAAATTGAAGAGGATGATCGTTTTATTGATATTAACGGATATCGTGAGATAAGAGACTTTATTGATGAAAAATATGGGTTTGATTGGGTTAAAACAAAAAAGGATCCTGATATATCATTTATTGTTCAAACTATACAACCTGAAACAAATAAAGCGTTGGTTAATGTTTATAACGATAAAACCAACAAATATCACCAAAGACTTTTGGATATTGATGGTTTATATCAATTGGATAATCAACCCGAATTATTTAATGAAAGAAGAATAGTAAAGAAAAAATTTTTATAATTCAAATTATTTTACTATATTTGTTTTATGGAACGAAATTATGAATTATTGAAAGAGGTATTATCCGTACCCACAAAAACTTATCAGGAAGAAAAAATGGTTCAATTTATCACAAATTGGTTAACCGAAAACAATATCCCTTTTTATGTTGACGAAATGTCAAACATTTACGCAACAAAACAAACCGACGAAAACGTATTGTATTTCCCATGTGTGATTGCACATACTGATACGGTACATAACATTGATACAATTAATGTTGTAGAGGAAATGTTACCTGATGCTCAGGGTAATGTAAAATTATCACTAAAGGCGTATAACGACAATGATGAACCAACAGGTATTGGTGGCGATGATAAATGTGGTATATACGGTTGTTTGGAATTATTGAATGAATTACCTAATCTAAAGGCCGCATTTTTTGTGTCTGAGGAAACTGGTTGTAAAGGATCATTTAAGGCGGATCCTGAGTTTTTTATGAATGTTGGTTATGGAATTCAATTTGACGCTCCTGAAAACAATATGATCTCTGAGTTTTTGATGGGAAGAAGTATGTTTGATCGTGATAGTAAATTCTTTGAAGTTGGTGGTAGATTGATTACAGAACACTTTCCATCTGATACCAAATATCACAAACATCCTTACACGGACATATACCCTATCAGAACGATGTTTAACATACCTTGTTTCAACATATCCATTGGATACTACAACTACCATACAAGAAACGAATACGTGGTCGTAGATGACACTTACAACGGTATTAAAGTTGGTAAGATGATGATTGAAGAGTTAGGTTACGAAAAACACTAAATAAAAAAAGGGAGATTATTCTCCCTTTTTCTTTCTACTAACTTTTTTCTTAGGTTCTTCTTTTGTTCTTTCTTCAATGTTGATGATCTCTTCATCATTTTCTGTTTTTACAAATAACATATATTCTTTGTTTTCACTAACTTCTCCTGTTAGAATTTTTTCAGAAATTAAATCTTCAATTTTATTTTGAATTGCTCTTTTTATTGGTCTTGCTCCAAACACCTCATCAAAACCAACTTTAGAAATCAAATCAATTACTGAATCTTCATACGTAAAATTGTATTTCATGGATTTTAATCGTTTAACTAAAATATCAATTTCCAACTTAACAATTTTATCAATGTTATCTTTATTAAGTGAATTAAAGATTACCACATCATCAATTCTATTTAAGAATTCAGGTGCGAAAAATTTACTAAGTTCTTTTTTAAGAATATCACGTTTTTTCTCTTCCTGAACAACATCACTTGAGTTACTTGTTTTAAATCCAACCCCTGTTCCAAAATCTTGTAATTTTTTAACCCCAATGTTAGATGTCATAATGATCAAACAATTCTTAAAATTGATCTTTCTTCCCAAGCCATCAGTTAAGTGACCATCATCCAACATTTGTAATAGTGTTGAGAATATGTCTTTATTTGCCTTTTCAATCTCATCAAATAAAATCACACAGTAAGGTTTGTTTTTAACTTGTTCTGTAAGTTGACCACCTTCTTCGTGACCGACGTATCCTGGAGGAGATCCAATCAATCTTGAGATTGTATGTTTCTCTTGGTATTCAGACATATCAACACGGATAAGACTATCTACACTTCCGAAGATTTCTTTAGCCAATTGTTTTGCCAAGAATGTTTTACCGACACCTGTTGACCCTAAAAATATAAATGATCCGATTGGACGATTTGGATCCTTAATCCCCACACGATTTCTTCTAATTGATTTTGAAATTTTACCAACCGCATCTTCCTGTCCAATTACATTGGAGTTTAATGTTGATTCTAAATTAACCAAAGAATTCTTTTCGTCAATATTAATTTTATTTACAGGTATTTTAGTCATATTTGACACCACCTCATAAATTAAACCATCAGGGATCCCACGTTTACTTGTTTTAAGTTCTTCGTCAAATTTTTTCTTTTCGGTGTCTAAATCCTTCAAAATTTTACGTTCCTTATCTCTAAGTTCTGCAGCTTGTTCGTAATTTTGTTTTTTGATTACGTCAACTTTTTCTTTTTTGATATCTTGAGCCTCTTGTTTTAGTTTTTCAATAATTTCAGGTAGTTTAATGTCAATTTGCATTCTTGACCCAACCTCATCTAAAATGTCAAACGCTTTATCTGGAAACTCACGATCGGTAATATAACGATCTGCCAATTCCACACATAAACGTAATGATTCATCGGTGTAATAAACTTTATGATGTTCTTCGTATTTCCCCTTACTTTGTTTAAGTATTTCAAATGTTTCTTCTTTGGAAGATGGGTCAACAACGATCTTTTGGAATCTTCTTTCTAACGCACCATCCTTTTCAAAATTTCTACGATACTCATCTAAAGTAGTTGCCCCAATACATTGGATCTCACCACGAGACAATGCCGGTTTAAATATGTTGGACGCATCTAATGAACCTGAACTATTACCAGCTCCAACAATTGTGTGAATTTCATCAATAAAGATGATGATATTTGGTGAGGCCTGAAGTTCTTCAATGATAATCTTCATTCTTTCTTCAAATTGACCTCTATATTTTGTACCCGCAACAACGGAGTTAATATCCAAAGATATGATTCTTTTATCAGATAGATTTTTTGGACATTCACCATTATGTATCATCATAGCGAGACCTTCAACAATTGCCGTTTTACCAGCACCTGGTTCACCAATAATTATTGGGTTATTTTTTTTTCTACGGGACAATACTTGGGCAATTCTAAAAATTTCTTTTTCACGACCAATTACAGGATCTAATTTTCCTTCACTTGCCAATTTATTTAAATCCTTACTAAAGTTATCTAACACTGGAGTTCCTCCATCAGTCTTTTTCTTACCTTTATCGTTTTCATCCATAAATTCAATCATATCTTTTTGTTTTCTTAAAAAGTAGTAAACCAATTTTAAAAAGTATACATTTTGACAAATTGTCATATAAAATTTTTTTAACTGACATATTGACATATTTTATGTTTTGGCATATATTTAGTTAAAAGTGAAAAAATAATAAACCATAAAAAAATAATAATATGTTTAATTTTAGAGATTTTGATAAAATTTTTAATGAAATGTTCTCAGAAGGAACAGGTTTTAATTTAGGTGATAAAAAATGGACCAAAGAAACCTATAAATCCCCAGATGGGTCTTTTACTTATACTTACATGACTAGAGGTAAAAGTAATGAATTACACAATTTAAAAGAAAAATTAAATTTGGCAATTGAGGATCAGAATTTTGAGGAAGCCGTGGAGTTACGGGATAAGATAAAGAAATTGGAGGAAAATAAAGAAAAGATTTCTGAATTACAATCCAAATTAGACGAATCAATTAAGAATCAAGATTTTGAGAAGTGTATTCAATATCGTGATGAGATAAAGAAGTTAAAATAATTAATATCCACCCCAAAAGGGTGGATTTTTTATTTTATGGAAATATATTTAAAATAAAAAATTATGGCAATTTTAAAAGAAGAATATGTTGGAACAAAAATTTTGAACGAGGTTCAATCATCTAACTTGGTAAAAACTGAATATGATACCGCAACAAAAAAATTGGTGGTAGAATTTAAAAATGGTATGAAATACGAATACGATGATGTTCCCCATCAGTCATACACTGAATTCAGAAGTGCCCAATCACAAGGTAATTACTTTAATACCCAAATCGCAAAAAAATACAAGTACAAGAAACTAGGTTAATTTATAATAACGTTGTATTTATATATAATGGATAGTGAATTAATTAAAAGTTTCAAAATGCAGGACAATCTTAACCCTAAGGTTTGGGAAAAAGATGGTAATGGATTTAAAATGAAATCTCAGGTAAGAGAAAAATTACTTGAGATCTCATATCAATTCATAGATTTTTTAGGTGTTGATATTATTGTAACGGACATTATCCTTACAGGATCTTTATCTAATTATAACTGGTCAAAATATTCTGATTTTGATTTACACATAGTTGCAGACTTCAATCAATATCCTGAAAATCAAGTAGAACTTTACGAAAAACTTTTTAATTTAAAGAAAATGATATTCAATCAAAAACATGATATCACAATCTTTAATTATGAAGTTGAACTATATGTACAGAATGAAAGTGAGACACATTTTAGTAGTGGAGTTTATTCTGTGTTATTTAACGAGTGGTCAAACGAACCTAAAAAGGAAAATGTTTCAATAGATAAGGAATTATTGAAACAAAAATCCAAACAATGGATGAACATCATTGATGATTTAATTGATGCAATCCAAGACGATGATGTGGAAACCGCAAAAGAGATGATCCAAAAATATAAAGACAAGTTGAAGAAATATAGAACTTGTGGATTAGAAAAAGGAGGTGAGTTTTCAACAGAAAATTTGGTCTTTAAAATTCTAAGGAGAAATGGTTACATAGAAAAATTACATGATTTGTCATCTAAAATACTTGACGACAAATTATCTATGAAACAATAATTTAATAAATCACCAAATAAACTTAAATATTGCTATATTTATATAGAAAAATAATATTTTAAAAACAAATATACTATGGGAGGATTAAAACCTGTTGGAAGTGAAAAATTAGAGGGTATGGACAAGATCCGTAGAATTATGGAAATTGCGAGATACAACGAAAATATCCCAACGCCAGTAAATGAAGATAAATCATCTGAATATAAATTGTCTTTGGCTGACGGTAACACATATGAGATTATTAAAGAAAGACAAGGATATATTATTAAACAAACAATATCTGAATCTGTTTCTGAATATATAGAACCGATGAAAAATAGAAAATATTATTCATCTTATTCACAAGCGTTGAAGAAAATGAACTTGATGGCAAGGGAGTTCAATCAACTACACGGTAACGAAAGTGGAACCTCTCTCTTTGAAGGGGACGAAAAAAAAAAAGACACAAAATACGTAATTTCCACATCTAAACAACCTGTAACAACTACCACAACAACACTTGCGGTACCACCTGTTGCGGCACCTCCTGTTGCAGCACCACCTGTCGCGGTACCACCTGTTGCAGCACCTCCTGTTGTGGCACCACCAACAGTTCCCCAACCAATGGAAGAACAAGGTGATCCTGCGTTGTTACCCGCACCCGCACCTGCACCCGCACCTGCACCCGCACCTGATCCAAACGCAGTACCTGCACCAGCACCTGAAGAAGTTCCTGTACCTGAAGAAATTCCGGTACCTGAGGAAGAACCAATGTCTGATGAAGATATGGGCGGTAAAGAAGAAGAAGTAACATTTAAAGTAATCCAAAAACTTACAGGAAAATTAGCTCAAAAAATTAGAACTTATTCAGGAGCAGAAGAAATGACTTCAAATGATACAAAATATGTTATCAACTCAATTTTATCTGCACTTGACTTAGCCACATTAGAAGAAGACGATGTGGAAGATATTATTTCAAGATTAGAAGGTGAGGAAGAAGAAGTTGATAATGAAGAACAAGGTATGGAAGGTGAAGGTATGGACACCGAAGGTGAAGGTATGGAAGGTGAAGTTACAGAACCTGAAGCTGAAGTTGGTGAAGGTTATAATAATCTTGGAGATGCGTATAACGATTATCTTGGGGCAGCATACACATCAAAAATGTCAGATAATTTAATGAATGAATTTGACGACGAAGAATATGATGAATATGAGGATGATTACGATTACCCAAGACATGGGTCAAGAGGAAAACTTAGAAGATATGATGATGAAGAAACATTTGAAGATCTTTTCACCGAATCTAAAGTAGATAAAATCATCTCAAATTATTTTGCGGTTGACAAAACTGAAAAATTATTAAAAGAAGAAAAACAAAAACAAAGTTTAAAGAAAATTAACGAAAAAGAAGTTTATAGATTATCTGAATCAATTAAACAGGAAAGAGCATCTTTGAAGTTTATGGAAAATAATCCAAAAGCAATTTTAGTTGGTGCTACCGTTAAGAAAAATTTGGTATTTAAAGAAGGAATTAAAGAATTTAGAATTACACCAAACGGACAAGTTATATGAATAAATTAATTTACATAAATGGTATGGGTCCTAACTATAAGGGAGACAATCTTTATGAATTTATATTTTCAGATACTTTAGAAGTTTGGGGTGAAAATTGGGAATCAAAACCTGCGAATGGTTACCCACTTCCCCCTGATGTTGAATATATTAAACGAGTTGGAGTTTTAATTAATGGAGAAATAACATTGGAATTGGTTCAAGATTCTGATGTTTTTTCAGTTATAGATTCAATGGATGGAGTATTGGCGTTAGGATGGGAAAAAGAAAATAATGACATTGACTTTTCAATCACCAAAAGATTAGTTTTTAAATTTGGCGATTCAGAACAAGATGTAAAAGATAAACTATATGAACGAGATATCGTTCTTGAATTTGAAAAAAAAGTGGAATATGAAATCTAAAGATCACGTTTTAAATCTATTATCTCACGGATTTAAGTTTGACACTATTGCGAGATTAAATGAAGCTCAGGTAAGAGTATTATCTGAGAAAATTTCTAAAGAGGAAAATAAAGAACAAGTCACAAAAAAAATGACAACGATTTATGAGATTCCTGCTCAAACCGCAAAAACAACAGGTGCGGATATTGGTGGGGTTAATATTAAAGTTGAACCTTCTGGGGTTGTGAAAGCGACTGAAATTGGTGAAGACGATACATTAAATGTTAACAGTGATCCAGGTTATACCGATGATGGTATGTATCTTGAAGAAAAATTTGAATCAAAATCACAACAAAGATTGTTCTATGCAAGATGTGGTAGTGGTAAAACAAAAACAGAAAAAAAATGGTGTAAATGGGCTAAAGAATTTTCTAAAGAAACTGACTATGAAACAACACCTGAGAAAAAAGAAAAAAATGAATCTAATGAAAAATTCATAGAAGAAAGTATCATTAGATTGATTGAGAAAAATATTAATCCTAAAATGAGTAAAGGTGACTTAATTCGTACAATTAACGAAAAATCACAAGAGTCATCTATGCTATTGAAAAATCCATTAAAAAATACTATGTTTTCTCATGAATCAGGAATTGAGATGAAACGTATGAAAAAACCAACAATGGGAATGCCAATTATGGGAACAATGGAAGAAAACACTAAAGAAGCTCCTGTAAAAGAGCCGGGAACTAAAACCCCACCAAAAAGAAGAGATAACCCATTTAAGAACCCTAACCCTGGTACAAAAGAAAAACCAAGAGGTCATAGAAAAGATATGGGTGAAAACACTAAAGAAGCTCCTGTAAAAGAGCCGGGAACTAAAACCCCACCAAAAAGAAGGGATAACCCATTTAAAAATCCTAACCCTGGTACAAAAGAAAAACCAAGAGGTCAAAAAAAGACTAAGGATGAAATGAAAACGGATTTTATTGGATTAATTAAACAGGCTTTAACTAAATAAAAATGAAAGATAAATATATACAACATTTAATTAATAAGGTTATTAATGAAGCACCTGTTGATTATGGAGATTATCCTGAAAGAATGCACCCAAGAACTCAAAGTAATATTGAGGATCCTGAAAAAAACTTATACGGTAAAAATAAGGCGTTTAAAGGTGGCACATCAGATGTTGAAAAAATGACATCTACCAGATTTAAAGATATTGTTGATTACGTTAAACGTTATTATGGTATTGTTGACGATCAAGGTAGACCAAACAAAAGTATTAACATTACAGACCAAAGAGTTAAATACGGTATTCAAGTGGAACAAATGAAAGCCGTACAAGAGGTTATGAAACTTGAAGGTCCTAAAAAAGACGAATTAAAAGATTTGGCTTTAGAAATTGCAGCAAAAGAAGAAGGATGGTTACCATATAGTAAAACCTTAGAAGACGCAATTGATGAAGGGATGGTAGAAAAAGAACTATCACAAGGCGCTGGTACAAAATATAAATTTGAATTTGTTAATGTATTAACGTTCTTAAATGAAGAAAAAATTAATCCTAACCAATTCCAACTGGAAAAGGAAGAGGAACCTGAATTTGAAATTCCGGCAAATTTCTCATTTGATGTTGATGAATTAACACCACAAGAGGAGTTTCAACTTGAGGTTGAAAAAAGAAACGTTATTAACGCGATTATTCAAGGTAAAGGTAAAAAAGGTCAATTTGCGTTTCAAGCATTTAAAGATAGATTAGATGAAATTGACCCTCGTTTCTACCCACTTTATAATAAAATTATGTCAGCAAATGACTTAATGTATTTTACCGATGAAGACTTGATTGAAGCTATGGGCGGAAACGCAGCAGGTTCATCAGGTGTTGAGGAGGATGGTGATGACGAAGATAGAGATATGGTTATTGCTAATGGACTTATATTCCCAATCTTATTACACGAATTAGTTAAAGGTTTTGCTGCGATTCCAACAAGAGAACAATGGAGAGGAATGGATCCGGGGAAAGCTCAGGATGTAATGGGTCAAACAGATGTATTTTCAAATGAACCAATGCAATTTAGAGTTGGTGGTGAATTAATTACAAAATTAAGATTCTTATTACCTGATGACCTAACGGTTAATGTTGAAAACAGAGATTTGTTACCATTCTTTGAAAGATTACTTTATGCAGTTCCTGCGGAAGAATTCTTAAAAGAAATTATGGCAAATGTTGTATCTGAAAACCCAAGTGATAACAATAAAGCAAAACGAAAATTCAATGAGTTATTAGTTAAAGCTAAAGAAGACTATAAGAAGTTTAAAGAAGATAGAGGTGATGACTATGATGATGAAGATGAAGATGATGACATCTTATCTAAATTAGGTTTCTAAACTAAACTACAAATACTTAAAACCCCCTTTTATGAAAATAACTGGGGGTTTTGATATTTATATAGAAATGTCTTATGGGTTTAACTAAAGAACAGGTAATGTTAGAATACGTAAAGTGTATGAAAGATACTCCTTACGCATTAAGAACATATCTTCAAACATACGATAACACAGTTTCAAAATACGTACCATTAGAGTTATTCCCTGATCAGATATCGTTGTTAACTGATTATGAAGAATTTGAGGAAAATATTGCGTTAAAATATCGTCAGGCGGGTGTGTCTACGGTAACTGCGGCTTGGATATCAAAAAGATTGGTATTCGCAAAAAAGAACCAACCTGAAAAAATTCTTATTATCGCCAACAAATTGGATACATCTATGGAGATGGCGAATAAGATACGTGCGTTTGTTGATCAATGGCCAAGTTGGGTCGGAGCGGGATTCTCAAATGATAAGAATTCACAAAAACACTATAAATTATCAAATGGGTCTGAGGTAAAGGCGGTGGCAACATCAAAAGATGCCTTGCGTGGTTTTACCCCTACAATACTTGTATTTGACGAGGCGGCGTTTATTGAAGCCGACAGTGACTTCTGGGCGGCTTGTATGGCATCCTTATCCACAGGGGGTAAGGTAATAGTAGTTTCAACACCAAATGGTTACGATCCAATTTATTATGAAATATATGATCAAGCATTAAAGGGGATGAATAACTTTAAAATCTCTGAGATGTTTTGGTACCGAGATCCAAGATATTCAAAAGATTTATATTTGGTACCGACTGAGGATTTGGTGAAATATCTTTTAAATAAAGAAGAACACGACCTTAGTAAACATATTTCATTTGAACATATTGATCCATACCACAGAAATTATAAAGAGTTAGATGACTACTTTAAAAAAGGTTATAAACCATGTTCTACTTGGTATGAGAAAATGGTTAAAAAACTTAAATACGATAAGAGAAAGATTAACCAAGAGTTAAATTGTGAATTTTTAGGTTCGGGAGATAACGTATTTGAGAATAGTCAATTAGAATATATTAAAGATAATACTATTATGGACCCCACAGGTAAACTGATGGGTAATTCATTATGGATGTGGAAAGAACCAATTCCCGAACATAAATACATTATGGGTGTGGACGTTTCTCGTGGAGATAGTGAAGACTTTTCTTCCATACAAATTATAGATTTTGATGATAGAGAACAAGTATTTGAATATGTTGGTAAAATACCACCTGACGCTCTTGCTGAAATTGCATACAAATGGGGTATGATGTATAACGCATTTGTTGTTGTGGATATAACAGGTGGTATGGGAATTACCACCGTTAGAAAACTACAGGAACTTGGATACAAAAACCTATATGTTGAAGGTATTGATCAAACAAATATTTGGTCATATAATTCAAAATTGGCAGAAAAAATACCGGGATTAAATTTTAACAATAAACGTGTACAAATTATTGCCGCATTTGAGGAATATGTAAGACATAAGTTTAAGATACGTAGTGTTAGGTTATACAATGAAATGAACACATTTATTTACGTTAATGGTAGACCTGATCACCAAAGAGGACAACATGATGACCTTATCATGGGTATTTCTATGGCAATATATGTTGGAGAATCATCTTTCACTAAATTAGAAAAGGTTGTTGAAAGAACAAAAATAATGTTAGAATCTTGGACAGTTGTTAGTGATAATACGGCAAGACAACAAACACATTTTGACCCAGTTATTCCAAATACTAACGTAAAACATGATAGATGGTCAAGAGATGCAGGACCATCAAAAGATGATTACATTAAATATAATTGGTTATTCGGTAATAGATAATATTTAAAGATATGGGACTTACAACAAGAAAAAAATCAGGTAATATAATCGGGGGATCACGACTTGTGGTACCAGGTCAGCCTATTTATAGTGTGAAAGTAAATGACCCTTCATTTAATAGTAAGGGGGATAAAAGTAATGGTCAACAACCTAACAATGACAAAAAGTAAAATGAGTGAAATGTTTAGTATTGACAAAAAATTATTAAATTTTTAATATGGAGCAAAATAATAGTAATAATAACAACAATAATAATAATAATAACGTTAATGATTTAACGATATGGCAGAAGTTATCAAAAACTTTTGGGCCTAACTCGTTATTAGGAATGGATTATCCCACATATAAGTTGGATAAACAGGTTATACTTAAAACTACAGATAAGAGAGAGTTTGAGAAAGAAAAATTACAACTTCAACAAACGTTATTCTTAAACAATCAATGGGCTAAGATTGAAAATAATCTTTATACCCAAGCAATTTATTATGAACCAAATAGAATTGCGTCATTCTATGATTATGAATCAATGGAGTATACTCCTGAGATATCAACGGCATTAGACATTTATTCTGAAGAATCTACTACACCTAATCAGGATGGTTACTTATTACAAATTTACTCTGAATCAAAAAGAATTAAAAGTATCTTGGTTGATTTATTTGTTAACAACTTAGATATCAATACTAACTTACCTATGTGGGTTAGAAATACTTGTAAATACGGTGACAATTTCGTTTACCTGAAATTAGATACGGAAAAAGGAGTTACGGGATGTATCCAATTACCTAATATTGAAATTGAAAGATTGGAAAGAGGTATGGAATCAAGAACCGTAAATGCAACTCCAAATCCAAACGATAAAGGATTAAGATTCCATTGGAAAGTAAAAGATATGGAATTTAATACTTGGGAGATTGCTCACTTCAGATTATTGGGTGATGACAGAAAATTACCTTATGGTACATCAATGTTAGAAAAAGCTCGTCGTATTTGGAAACAATTGGTATTGGCTGAAGACGCTATGTTAATCTACAGAACATCAAGAGCACCTGAAAGACGTGTATTTAAAGTATTTGTTGGGAACATGGATGATAAGGATGTTGAATCGTATGTACAACGTGTTGCAAACAAGTTTAAAAGAGAACAAGTTGTAGATAGTAAAACAGGTAATGTGGATTTACGTTTCAATCAAATGGCAGTGGATCAAGATTACTTTGTTCCTGTTCGTGACGTAGCTCAAACAATGCCTATTGAGACATTACCGGGAGCAACAAACTTAGCGGAAATTGCAGATATTGAATATATCCAAAAGAAGTTATTAACCGCACTTAGAATTCCAAAGGCTTACTTAGGTTTTGAAGAAGTTGTTGGTGATGGTAAAAATTTATCTTTATTAGATATTAGATTTGCGAGAACAATTAATAAAATACAAAAGGCAATTATTGCCGAATTAAATAAAATTGCAATTATTCACTTATTCCTATTAGGGTTTGAGGATGAATTACATAACTTTACGTTAGGTTTAACAAATCCATCAAAACAAGCTGATTTATTAATGATTGATGTATGGAAAGAAAAAGTAACATTATATAAAGATATGGTTGGTGAAATACCAAAATCAATTCAACCTACATCTGCTACTTGGGCTAAGAAACATATCTTTGGTTTCTCTGATGAAGAGATTAAACTTGAGGTACAACAAATTAGATTAGAAAGAGCGGTATCTGCCGAATTAGATAATACCGCAACAATAATCACACATACGGGATTATTTGACAACGTAGACAAACTTTACCATACCTCAACAGGAACAACTCAAAATGCCGCGGCAGCAGGAGGGGCACCACCAGCACCTGGAGCACCACCTGATATGGGAGGATCACCACCACCCCCACCTGATATGGGAGCTGAAATGCCTGTAGGTGAATCAAAAAGAGATAACTTAAATATATTATTGGAAAATGATGATATATTAGGTGAAAATACCTTGATTTATCAAAAGGTAGAAATTCTTTAGGTTCTATGGAAGAACAGTTAAACAAATTACTAAATGATTGATATTTATAATAAAAAAAAATTATGAAATTTGGGTTATTAAAATCAAAAATTGAGAATTGTTTGGTAGAATCATACAGAAAAAATGGTTTAAAACGAGATATGTTTGTTTTTGAAGAACTTGTGTTAAAAAACAAATCTTTAAGTACACTTTATTTCTTATATGATGAACTTAGTAAAAACAAAGGATTAAATGAATCTTTTGTAAATGAGTATATTAACGAAAGTATTATACTATTTGAGAATACTATTTCTAAGGTTGAGAAATCAGACATTAAAGATTTAAATTCTTGGGTTGGTCATATTGTAACAGAAAACAGATACCGAGATATTGATAATTTATTCTCAAATGAAGCATCCACTTTAGAGGAAAAATTAAAAAGTAAAAAAACTATTTCTGAAAACCTCAAAAAAAATACAATAAAAGAAAAGGATGTTATTGAAGTTCCATTAAAATCTATGGTTGAAGTGGCAAACAATACAATTAAAACACATATTGATAGTTTAAACGAAAGTGAAAGAAAACAACTTAATGTTTTACTGAGTACTCCCGATGAAAAACTTAATCAAAAATATAATTTTCTTAAAGAAGATGTAATTGAAAAATTGGAGGGTTTATTAACGGAAAATGAAGATTCTGAAACTAGTGGAAAAATCAACGAAACAATTGAAAAATTACAAACAGAAAATTACGACAAATTAAATTATTTTAAACTAAAACAATTAAATGAAAATCTTTAATTATTAGGAATTTGTTTTTGTTAGTAAATATTTTTACTTAAAATCTGTCTCTTAAGGACAGATTTTTTTTTTAGTGATTTTTTTATTTGATATATACCCCAAAATCAGTTATTATTATTTAAAATAAACCATATCAGTATGAAGAAAATTTATGAAAAAAGGCAAAACCGAAAAAATCAATGGTTTTAGGACATCAAAGATAGTCTATGGCACCGTAGACTCCAAAGAATTTAAATCACTTTACCTAAATATCCAAACTTGGGTTGAACCAAAAAAAGACTCTGAAAATTGGACAAGAGTTGTCCTTAATATGAGCAGATCAATTAAACATACCGTCCATCACAAATTAGATAAGACAATGTTTGACAATAAATTTATAGTAGACTTAGATCTTAGAACAAGCGGTCTACACCTCAAAAAGAAATCGTTCATGAATTTAGAAATTAACCTATTCCTAAATGAACCAATAGATTTCAAATCCTTAAAATTAAAAAAAACACTTAAATTATTAGTAAAAGAAATCTATTCAGATGTGTTAGTTAGTAACCCAAACTTTAAATTTTATTTAACAAAAAATGGTAATTCTAAAACTATTAAGATAAAAACAGAAACGACCTAATATTTATAACTAAAACTTATTATGGGTGAATATAAAATTTTAGGACCTAAAGATACGGGTAGAGGAATCCTTATTGAATACGATGCGGGATATATTAACCCAAAAGAAGGTCGTAACTACGAGATATTAAAAGAATCATCAAATCATTTAGACCATTCAAAACCATTTGAATTTTACGCAGTTTTACAAAAATATAATACACCTAACAGAAATGGTAGATTATACCCTGAGAAGATCTTAAAGAGAGAGGCAGAAAATTATAGAAAGTTGATTGAGAAAGGAACCTCATTATCTGAATTAAACCACCCTGAGTCTTCTTTAATTGATTTAGATCGTGTATCACATATAATCACTGATATATGGTGGGATGGTCCTGTATTGTTAGGTAAACTTAAATTGTTGACAAGCCCTGGATTTCATGAAAGAGGGGTTGTTTCTACTAAGGGAGATTTGGCAGCAAACTACTTACGTCAGGGAGTTACTTTAGGTATATCATCTCGTGGTGTAGGATCACTTAAAAAGATTGGGGAACAAAACGAAGTACAAGACGATTTTGAACTTATCTGTTTTGACTTAGTATCTTCACCATCTACACCTGGAGCTTACCTTTTCCAAGATAAGAACGATAGAATGAAGTACGAAGAGAACTTAGAGGAAGACAAAAAAATAGCAGTAGAAAGAAATGTTGGTGAAAGTGGTAACAAATCACTTGACTTAATGAAAAGATTAACCGATTATTTAGATAAATAAAAAAAACTATGGAACAAGGAGAAAAGTATTTTGTGGCTAAAATCACATCTGATTTATTAGATAGTGAATCAGGTAAAGTAAAAAAAATGAGAGAGGAGAAATTAGTATTGGGATACACCCCAACTGACGTTGAAGCGAAGGTGACTAAAGTGTATGAACACTATACGATGGATTGGAGAATTACATCAATCACTGAAAGTAAAATTGACGAGGTGATTAATTAATCTTTAATTTAATTAAACTTAGGATGGGTATAACATTGGTTATACCCATTTTTTTTGCCCTATAGTGAGAAAAAAATGATTTTTTTTAAAATACATACTATTTATATTGTAAAACAAACTATAGATGAACAAAAAATCAGTTGTTGAAGACACTTTATTTCAAATTAAAAATTTGGAACAAGTTCTTAAAGAAAATGCAAAAGGAATACTTTCTTCTACCATGAAGGATGAAATCAGCTCATTAGTAAAAGAATCTCTTAGAGAACAAGAAGAGATTGACGTTGAAGACCCCGAAGAGGTTGTTGAACCTGAAGGTCAAGAAGATGATGTCGAAGACATAGACTTAGGTGCTGAACCTATGGATATGGAAGTTGACATGGAAGATGACGACGTTGAAGATATCAGTATGGATTCTGAAGATGATGATGCAATTGACATGACTGGAGCAGATATGTCAGATGTAATTAAAGTTTTTAAATCTATGAGTGATGAAGATGGAGTTATCGTAAAGAAAGATGCGAACAATAACATTACATTATCTGATCCTGAAACAGGAGCCGATTACTTTATCCAACTTTCTGAACAATATCAAGATGAACTTGATAAAGAAGAAGATTTATCATTGGACGAAACTTTGTACGAAATTGAAATGGATGACTTTGATATGTCAGATTATGGCATGGAAAACGATGAGTTTGAAGACGAAGAAGAAATGGATTTTGAAGAAGAACCAAGACACAGAAGTCGTAGACATCGTGAAATGGAAGAAACTCCAATGTATGAAACTGAAACTGACGAAGTTCTTTATGAAATTGAAATGGATGAAGAAGAATCGGACAAAGAAGAAATGGAAGAAGGAGAAGACATGGACCATGTAATGGAAGCTAAATTTAAAGCTAAAGGAATGGGAATGGGTTCACCTAAATTTACGTACGGACAAACTATGGATTATAAAACTACCAAACAAAAAGAAGGTAAAAAAATGATCAATACAGGAAGTGCTAAAAAATTCACTTATAAAGATGGTGAAAATTTAGATGGTGAATACAGACCAATCAAAAAGAGAAAAGAAACCACAGAAGCTTCACGTACATTAGGTGCGGGTAGAAAATTTGGAAGAAAAGGTTTACCAAAACCAAAAGCGGCTCCTCAACATATTAGTGAAACTGAAGTAGAATTACTTAAGTCTAAAAATGAAGAGTACAGAAAGGCTTTGAATCTTTTCAGAACTAAATTAAATGAAGTGGCGATATTCAACTCTAACTTGGCTTACGCAACTAGACTGTTTACAGAACATTCAACGACAAAACAAGAGAAAATAAATATTCTTAGAAGATTTGACAATGTTGAAACTCTTAAAGAATCTAAAAGTCTCTATAAAACATTAAAAGATGAATTCTCATCTGAAACAACTAAGGAAAACTCTATCAACGAATCATTTGAAAAATCGGTTACTAAAACTCCTGTGTCAGGATCAGCCGTTAATTTGATTGAATCTAAAACTTATGAGAATCCTCAGTTCTTGAGAATGAAAGATTTAATGGGAAAAATAAAATAAAAAATAAATAAACTAAAATAAAAAACCAAAAAAAATGGGAGCATTATTAGAATCAGGTCTTGTTGGTAACATTGGGTTAAAACACCTTAAAGTTATCAAAGAAGATACTATTAACAAATGGGATAAATTAGGATTCCTTGAAGGCCTTAAAGGTCACCTAAAAGAAAACGTAGCACAGTTGTATGAAAACCAAGCTTCTTTCTTGATTAACGAAGCAACTTCTGAAGGTTCTAACGGAGCATTCGAAACAGTTGTTTTCCCTATCGTAAGAAGAGTTTTCTCTAAATTGTTGGCTAACGATATCGTTTCTGTACAAGCAATGAACTTACCAATTGGTAAATTGTTCTTCTTTGTACCTCGTATCCAAGGATACACAAGTGCATCTGACGCAAATGGTGGAACACACTTCGCACCAATTGGAGCACCTAACGGACCAACTGCAGATGAAAACGCAGGATATCCAGGTGGATCAGAAGGTAACGCTTACGCTAAAAACCTTTACGATTTATTCTACGAAGGTGGTGAAGCAGCTTTAGATCCTCCAGGATTGTTTGATTACTCTAAAGGTCAATGGACTGCAGTTACTGCAGATACAACTGTACAAATTTGGAGTCCAACAACTGGTCAATTAGAGGACGCAGGTGATAATAACCCATTGTATACTGCAACAACAGGTACAAGAAAAGTTATTATCAGTCTATGTGACTTTAACAGAGCTGGTGAAGGTAAATTAATCGGACCTGATGGTAACGAGATAGATACTGAAACTTTCTTATCTGACCTTAAAATCATTGCTGATACAGGTTTAACTGCATCTGAAACATCACCTTGTACTTTAGGTACTGGTCCATTATTGTTTAGAGTTGTTACTCAAATCTACGGTAAAGGAATTGTTAAATATGGTCAACAAACACAAACTGTTTTCCCAAGTTCTTCAAATAGTACAGGTGGAAACGGTGGTTCTTTCTATGACATATGTGACTCAGAAGGTTGTATATATTTAGAAGTTGACTTATCTTGTCCTGTATGTGCTACTTGTGGTACTACATTAGACGGATACACAGGAACAACTTTAACGGCAATTGACGAAGTAGGATCTTTCACTGCGGTTTACAGAAGATACAAAAACTTAGAGTTTGAAGATAAAATCGGTGAGGTTTCTTTCGATTTAGAATCAGTAACTGTTTCTGTAACTGAAAGAAAACTAAGAGCACAATGGTCTCCTGAGTTAGCTCAAGACGTTGCAGCATTCCATAACATCGACGCTGAAGCTGAGTTAACTGCATTGTTATCTGAGCAAGTTGCAGCTGAGATTGACCGTGAGATCTTACGTGACTTGAGAAAAGGAGCGGCTTGGAACTTACGTTGG
>Ga0164293_10001267_pt1 | contig 21137 bp, 18 predicted proteins | sample GEODES118metaG_FD_111487 | JGI IMG/M metagenome (GOLD analysis project Ga0164293, IMG submission 111487) | Eutrophic lake water microbial communities from Lake Mendota, Wisconsin, USA - GEODES118 metaG | ecosystem: Environmental > Aquatic > Freshwater > Lake | place: USA: Lake Mendota...
ACCGTATCGATGTCGGTACGCCAGGATGTGAAAACCAGATCCTCTTCCGGTTTTCTTGAATCCGATCTGCTGAATAGAAGTAATTGTAAAGAACGCACCTACTTGAGGATACAAAAAAACTTGTTATGCCTACATCCGACTAGGAATATACATGATAAAGTACCTATGATTTGCAGTCTATGAATTCAATATTGATTGAGCCTGAATAATTCAAAATCAAAAAACACAAAAGAATGTTTATTGAATTGAATTAATTGATAAGACTAAATTTTCTCCAGAAACTGAAGTTCTAGGGTTGAAAGAAGAGATGGCGGAGAAAAATGATTTTGAACATCCTGGCTGCAAATCATCATGCAATTCGATTATAATTTCTTTTACAAATTTAATCCATTCAATATTTGCACTGAATAAATTTTCTTCTGCGCCTTCTATATCAATTTTCAGTATATCAATTGACTTCAACGAATTTCTTTTGACGAGTTGATTCATAGTAAGGCTAGCAACCAAATGCAATGTCTTGTCAGTGATAATAGGTGAAACTCTTGTACCCCATTCACCCCCAAGATTATGTAAATTCAAATCAAGCTCAGTTTCTATATTCCAAATAGCATTATTTAGTAATATGAAATTAGCTCGGCCTGATAGATTTTCAGCAAGAATTGCAAAATTTCGTGGATCAGGCTCTATACAAAATACTTTTGCGTTAGGATAAATCTTAGAAATATAGATTGAAAATAAACCAATATTCGCTCCTAGATCAACTACAATTTCAGGAGTTGAATTTCTAGATATACAATACTCACCATCTATAAATATTTGCTTGTAAACCGATAAGTCAGAAGTGTTTTTTCGCAATTTGATTTTGCCGAAGCCAATCTCATAAATAGAACTTATAAATGATATTTTAAACAAAAATATCTGAATAAATCGATATGTGGCGATAAAAAAACCAAATTTTCCACCACAACGAATATAACTCTCAACCATATAAATATATTTCATATATTATTATTTAAATGTAACATTATATCTCCCATTTATTAAACTTATAACCCTCCTTGAAAAGCTTAAATTTCTCAATTTATTTGAAACCATAACTAATAGCTTAAAAGTATAAGAACTACTGCTATTTGAATCTCTACCATACCCTATGGTACTCTTAAACATTGCAGGTTTCGCTGCAAACGGAAAAGTGCAGCATAAATCTGTAAATATTTTTTCATTAAAAAAAACATCCCATGAGTCAGATGCAACAAATATTTTTCTTATTCTATTAGTAAACTCCAACGCAACATCACTATGAATAAAATATGCTCCAGTCCCAATGGCAGTTTTTATATCCGCAAATGAATGAATTGAATAATTTTTACTATTAATATTTATTTTTTTTCTTAATTGTATTTCTCCAAAATTAGATTGGCTGTATAGTAAAATAACTGTATTACTATAACTTACGTCAAGGCTATCAATTTTGTCTATAAGTTCATTTATGTTCGAATTAAGCAGAATATCATCTTCTAAAATTAGGTTCCAGCCTTTATAAAGAGTTGCAATTTTTTGATATAGAAAATAGTGACTTAACGCGCACCCAATTGCACCTGGTGTCATCCAATTGGGATATTTTCTTATTTCAACTAAATCAACATAACTATCTAAAATATTTTGACTCACCCTACGACCATCAACAGCAGCAAATAACTCATATGAACGATTTATTTTTTTTAATTGCCTGTCCATAAATTGAAGACGATCAATACTGCTTTCAAGATTTATTAAATGTATTTTCATTTTATAATTATGTCTTACAAATAAATATGCTTTGAAGATAAAAGATTGATATATAAATTCATAGTTTCTTTAACCATACGCTGATATGAGTATTTTGCAAAAATCCTTTTTTGACCCTCATTTCCCATCTTAAGTCGTAATTCTGTACTCTCAACTAACATTCTCAGATAATTTGCATACTCGAATAAATCAAATTTTTCAACTAGAAATCCTGAAAATTCATGCTCTACTACTGATTGAACTCCCCCTACATTTGTTGAAATGACAGGCCTATTTGAGGCAAGGGCTTCAATTAAAGAAACAGGAGTGCCCTCATTGAAAGAGGATAAAGCAATAATGTCAGAGCCTGCGTTAACGACGTCAATATCTGATCTCCAGGATGTTAAGATCAATTCAGTATTAGTATTTTGCTCCCCTAGCTGAGCAAAGGCTATCCCAAATTTTGACGCTTTTGCTTCAATCTCTCGACGACTTTCGCCATCCCCCACAAACACAGCAAGCAATTTTTTTTTCGTCATTGTTTTCAAAGCGCAAAATGATTCTAAAAAAAACCCATGATTTTTAATTGGAACCAGCCTTCCAATTAGGGCTATAACTACTGTTTCTTCACCCACACCCAATTCCGACCTAAATTTAGTACGCTTGGTTGATTGGTCTGTAGTAAATTTATTAAGATCAAATCCCAAGGGAATAATCTGGAACTTATCTGAGGATGCGATTTTAAAACGCGTCACCAATTCATCCTTTTGCTCAGGACTTATTGTAATAATAGCATCTGATTTGTTTGCAAGAAAGCGTTCAATTCCCTGAAACATTTTGCTCTTGATCGGATTGAAATAGGAGTGAAATACATGACCATGAAAAGTATGAACTACTACAGGAACCCCTTCTGCGTAAGCGGCTAGACGGCCTAAAGCACCTGGCTTAGATGTATGGGTATGTACGATGTGTGGTCGATACTCCCGAATTATTTTTCGCAAGACCTGATAGGAAGTAATATCTTTAAAAGGGTGCAGCGCGCGTCTCATTGACGAAATTTGTTTCCACCGTAGGTCATCCAAAAATTCAGTTGCCTTTGCCTCGTGTGATTCACAAGCCCCCATAACAAGTAGTGTGTCAAATGGAGTGGGCAAATGCCGGGCAAGTAAAGTAGCGTTTAAGATGGGTCCCCCGATGGCAGGGCGATTAATCATTCGCAGAATCCGTATCAAAGTTGTATTTTTAGTATGTAATCACTTACAATGATTGATCCAAATGAATTTATCACTCCATTGGATTTTTTTCTGGCGCCTTTTGTAGCGGTGGCCATTTATCTTTTCGCGCTTCGTTTCAGAGAAAAATATTATCCCAAAGGACATCCTTGGCGGCCCTATTTTATCCCGGGGTTAACCTTCAAGATGCTTGGCGCCTTAGCCATTGGATTGATCTATGCCTACTACTACAAAGGAGGTGATACCTTTAACTACCATTATCATGCCCGGGTGATTAACAGCGCCCTGAATGAATCGATCGGCAAATGGTTTAATCTGTTATTCGCCATTCCGGAAAAAGGCGTTGGCGAGTACTATGAATATACAACTCAGCTTTGGTGGTACCGAAAGGGAAGCACCTATACCGTTTCAGCGATCACAGCGGTGTTATCTGCTCCTTTTGGATCTTTATACTTGCCGACAGCTTTGGTATTTGCGGGAATATCCTTCACCGGGCTCTGGGCCTTGTTTAGAACCTTTTCCAGACTATATCCGCAACTGACTCGACAGGTGGCCATCGCCTGTTTATTCTTGCCAGGCGTGGCACTCTGGGGCTCTAGTATTTTTAAGGACACTATCAGTATGTTCGCGCTGGGCTGGTTGACCTATGGGATTTTACAGATATTGAACTTTCGGAATTACAATCTTCGAAATCTAGCGTTAACGGTCGGGGCTTTAGTGCTGGCTGCCAACGTGAAGATCTACATCATCCCGGCCATCATGCCGCCGGCAATTTTCTGGGCATTGGCGCAACGGATGCAGCGGATCAAAAGTGTACAACTTCGGGCGATTATCAGCCTGTTTGTATTTGCCACTCTGATTGTGTTGTTCGGCATATTATTCTCCGGCAGCAATGACTTAGCTAAAGGATTTAATCTCGACGAAATAGCCAAAACATCAGCCACCACTCGTGGGTGGATCAGCTATGTAAATACGGTTGAACAGGGGTCCGGTTATGATTTGGGGGCTTTTGAGCCAACCTTGACAGGTATGCTCAGCAAATTCCCGCAGGCGGTGAATGTGACCTTGTTTCGTCCCTACCTGTGGGAGGCCAGAAAGGTCATAATATTTCTAAACGCCCTGGAGTCGTTGGCCTTGTTATACCTGACCTTTAAAGTTATATTTCGGATCGGATTCAAACGGATTTTTACCTCGATTGGTCAAAACCCTACCATTCAATTCACTTTTTTCTACTCCCTCGTATTTGCCTTCGCCGTCGGGATCTCCTCTTATAATTTCGGATCCTTATCCCGCTATAAGATTCCCTGCATCCCCTTCTATCTCTTGTCGTTGATCCTGATCTATTACCAACATAAACCGCTGAAAGAACCCCTTTGGCGAGCCATCCGGCTTTAAGCAATCGTCTTTTTCCACCAATGCTGAAATACGATCAGAGCCCAAACCGTCGCGGCAGAATCTCCTGGATCGCTTGAAAAAAGCTTGCTTTTGATTAATCGGATAGATTCGAGATCGAACAAATCTTGTTGGCTTATGAAATCGTCAGACAGATACTCCTTCTCGATCCGGCTGCGCCAAGAGCCCCTGAACCAACTTAAGAGCGGGACTTCAAATCCCTTTTTCGGCCGATCATAAATCTCGGCAGGCAATACATTTCGAAAAGCATCCTGCAAAATCCGTTTTCCCATGGCACCCATGATCTTATACCGATCCGGCAATGAAAGAGCAAACTCCACGACACGATGGTCTAGAAATGGACTGCGTACTTCCAAACCATTCGCCATACTCATCCGATCCACCTTCACCAACATATCCCCTTGTAAGACCAATTGAATATCGGTACAGAGAAAATCGAAGAGGGTATCTGTGTGAATATAGTCCTTCAAAATATTTAAACGCCGGTCCTGATAATTCATACTTTCTGAGTCGTCTAAATCGATCAGCCGGAATACCTCTTTATCGTTGAGTATTCCTGCCCAATTCCAATATCGTTCTTGGGGTGACAAGGTAAGCCCTCCCAGGTATTTTTTGGCTTGCCGGATCTTATTTGCAGACCAGGAGTTTCGAGAAGCAGGCAATAATCCAAGAGCTGGTTTAAGCAGTTTTGCCAAGGGACTTAAATAGGAATGATGACGTAACACATATTCAGCCTTGTGTTTATTGTACCCGGCAAACAGTTCATCCCCGCCGTCACCTGACAAAGCCACCGTAACATGCTGCTTCGTTCTTTTAGATAGTATATAAAGTGGAATGGCAGAAGAATCGGCAAATGGCTCCGAAAGCGAGTTCAATACCGCCTCCACTTCGGATTCGATATCGCCGGTCGATAATCGAAAAACATTATGCTCGGTTCCAAATTTTTTTGCTACCGATTCAGCATATCTGGTTTCGTCAAAAAACGGATTGTCGGTATACCCGATGGAGAAGGTCTTCAATCGGTCGGTGTGCCGACTTGCCAGCGCGACCACCACAGAAGAATCGATACCTCCACTTAAGAAAGCGCCCAGTGGCACATCGGCGATCATCCGATCCTGAACCGCTTCGTCGAGTAAAGAAACTAGGTTTTGCTGCGCCGTAGAATAATCCGGAACAACATCTGATGGCGAGGCCGGCAACTGATAATAAGACTTTGTGCGAATAGCCGATCCCTTGATCTCCATGAAATGACCGGCTGCCAGCTTATGTACCCCTTTGAAAATTGAATAAGACTCCGGGATATAATTGAAATGAAAATACTGCGCCAATGAAACTCGATCCAGCACCTTGGGTATACCGAATTCGATCAATGCCCCTAGCTCAGAGGCAAAAGAGAAATGGCCATTTTCTCCGGCATGATAATAAAGTGGTTTTTTGCCGTATCGGTCCCTAGCCAAGAAAAGCGAACGATCCGATTTTGAATATAGCGCAAACGCAAAAAAACCTCGAAGCAAATTCAATGCTTCCGGGCCTTTCTTAATAAATAATTCCAGAAGTAGCTCGGTATCGGAATCTGAACGCCAAGGATGATCACTCGAGAAATGAGTGTTTCTCAGTTCACGGTAATTGAAGATCTCCCCGTTGAATACGATCACATAATTCCCGGATCGATCCGTCATAGGCTGGGCGCCTTTCTCTGAAACATCCAGAATGCTTAAGCGCCGATGACCCAGTGCAATATATTCATCCCGATAATATCCTGCAGCGTCCGGACCTCTATGACTGATCTTATTTGTAGCTCGTTCAATTAAATGCGCGTCATTTTGCCTGCTACCATCTTGAAAATAACCTGCTATCCCACACATATATCAGCTTAGACTTAAAACCTTATTAAACAACTCTAAATAAAGAGGCGCATTCGCCTTGACAGAGTATTTTTCATCCACGGTCTTTCGCCCATTTTTCCCTAAACGCATTCGCATCTCCTGCCCATCAATCAAAATTGACAATTTAGAAACCCACTCATCCTCTGTGCTGGCTAAAAACCCATTTTCACCGTCTTGTATAATTTCTGTATTCACTCCCACAGGAGACATGATCGTTGGAATGCCGAGCGCCATGTATTGCAATCCTTTCAATCCACATTTACCTTTTGCCCATTCATCATCAGGCAAGGGCATAATTCCAATATCTATTTTTCTCAGATCAATCAGCTCCGTTTCTAAGTTCCATCCCTGACCCTTGATGCCAAGCTGCGGATGACTGTAATTCTTGTCACCGATTACAATAAACTCAACCCGATTCCCATATTTTTTCTTGATCCGGAAAAGAGCCGGAATAGCGGTCTGAAAATGTTGGATAGTAGTAAAGCTGCCACTCCATCCGATCCGAACAGGCCCTTCCTTTGCATATTCTACCGGCAGATAAGCATCCGTATCAATGGTTGTGGGCACGATATGAACAGCCTGATTATACTGTTTGGCAAATCGAGACAGGTAATCATTCCCCGCAAAAACCAGATCTGCGTACGATATGATTTTACTTGTTTTACCCGCATCTTTTAAAAAAGCAAAAAGTCGATTTCCTTCAGAAATATTCTGCATCCAAATACTGTCATCAAAATCAAAGATCAATTTTGACCGTTTGCTGAAACGCTTCTCAAAAAAGGCAGTTCCCAACATAAAACACTCCCGCTGCACAAATACTACATCAGCCGGCTTTTGAAGAAAAGATTCCCGGAAACGAAGCCAAATCGAACGGACTAAAATCCCAAACTTTGAGAGCAGTTGTCCTTTCTGATAAAACTTTTTATCCGACTCTGAATCGAGCAAAAATGAAAAACGGGTTTCATAACCCGCTTTTTGAAATATCGAAATGTACTGCTCAAATCGAAATCGCTGCGAAGGCGATCGATCCGGGCGGTGCAGGCAGACAAATAAAATCGATGGCATAATTAACTAGTTTTCTCCAGCCACACCGGAGGTAACTTTTCGAGTATTTCAATATTAGAAAAGACCGGGCTTTTTCTTGCACCAACAGACAAAGCCCATCCAGCCATGCGCGAAATACCGGTTTTAAGGTCGACGAAGTCTTCATCCTTGATCGAAAATACCGACTTGGCTTTACTATGATCTGAGTAAGCATGTAATACCTCATTTCGAGCCTCCAGGTGTCGGATCTGGGATTGTTTACCAATCACTTCCATGACCGTTTCAGCCAATTCATTGACGGTGTACTCTTTATCGGCGCCGATATTGAATACCTGATTATAGGCAGCCGGAATATTCACCGAATGGGCTATGTGCGGGGCCACGTCCGAAATATAACTGAATGCGCGTGTTTGAGCACCGTCTCCAAATACAGTTAATGGATTGTCCTGCATAAGCTGATTCATGAAAATCCCGATCACATTCCGATATCGATCACCAATATTCTGATACTCTCCATACACATTGTGCGGTCTAAAAATGACATAATTCAATCCGAACATCTCATGGGCAGTTTTTAGATCCAATTCAACAGCATATTTAGAGATACCATACGGATCTTCGGGCTGTGGAACGGTCGATTCCAAAAGCGGGGTCTGCCCGGTACCATACACAGCGATGCTCGAGGTGAAAACAAAGCATTTGACTTTATGCTTGACACTTTCGTTGATCAGGTTAACACTGCCGATCAGGTTGTTATTGTAATTGAAGCGACGGATAAAATGACTCAGACCTTCCGCCGCATAGGCGGCCAGGTGATAAACGTAATCGAATTTATACTGTGTGAAAAATTGCTCCAATAATACGTGATCGACAACAGAACCCTGAACGAACGTAGCTTTCTCGTGAACGTAATCTTTAAAACCGCCACTCAGGTCATCTAAAACAACCACCTCATGTCCGGCTTCTAAAAGTTGTTGGGTGACGTGGGCGCCGATGAATCCGGCTCCTCCGGTTACTAATGATACTGGCATAAGTAGTTACACTCTTTTATTGTTAAAGAACCGATTATAAATGTTATAACAAAAGTCGATTAACCCTTTCTGATTCGGAAAATCAACATAACTTCTGGGTGGATCAGATATATACTTATCTAAGTCTGATACGGATATCCCATATTTTTTGGCGATGTAGGCTTTATCCGCATCCACTTTTAATTCGTCAAATGCCGGCGTGTTCAATATTTCTAATGCCTGATCGCGCGTAACCTGGCCCAAACATACCTGCGAAGACAAAATGGCCTTCCGATAATCAATCCCAAATTTTGAAAACATCGCGTACCCCTGCCAAAACGCTGTGATCTTGGATTCGTGATGTTTACCCCCGTAGTCTTTCCACCCCATTCTATCCATCAGGAATTGTTTGGCTTCGTCCTTATTATAGCCGACATAGTTAAGGATGTAAAGTGTTTTGATCCGTTTGATGAACCGATAATAGGATTCTTTGATCAGTCCTACCGCCGGAACTTTTCGCAAACGCTTGCTAGAATATTTTCGAACGATATGATTGTACATACGCATATCCTTGTGGCCATGATAACCCCAGTGAAGCGGCAGGATTCCCTCCGACGATAGATTACCACCGGAAATGATGTATTTAATATCATATTTAGCTGCCATTTCATAAATGCTGGCCAAAATGGCAACATCTGTTGGCATCTCCAAATCAACACTAGAAGCCTTCAAGAAAGCAAGCTGTATCTCCCGAAATTCTTCCCAGTCTAACACGTAACTATAGTAGTCGAAGCCAAGATTTTTGGCCAACTCCTTGATATTGTTGACGGCGATCTCCGTATCCCATCCGTTATCCATGTGCATGAGCAAGGGGCGCAGGCCATAGTTCTTACAGAGTACAGCTACGTAGCAACTGTCGACCCCTCCACTTACCCCAACAATACAATCGTATTTTTTTCCTTTCCCCTTTTGCTTGATCACGTCGACATAGCCCTCCCACTCCTTCTCCGAAACACCCGGCGTATATCCCCTGCCGTTCAATCGATGGCGGAAGGATGTACAATGGTTACAGACACCCTGCTCGTCGAATTCGATATCCGGATCCGTCGTATCCATGACACAGGAAGTACACATTTGATATTCCCGTACTTGTCTAAAATTTCGATTGGAAGACATTCTTCTCGATTGTAGGATAATTGATTAAGACTCCTCGATTGGAGTCAAAGTAAACAAATTGACTTCCCGCGGCTAATGCATTTATATTGGTAGCTTCCCATAATGCGGTCATATCAGACATCTTTCCTGCCCCACCGAGCGCCACAAGTGGCATGGACAGCTCTTCAGAAGCCTTTTGATACAGTTTGAGATCGTATCCGGACATCATCCCGTCCTGGTCTACGGATTGCAACACGATCTCCCCGGCTCCCATTTCTTCCACTCTTTTCAGAAAATCATGCAGATCCAGCTTTAGCAATTTTTTCGTCCTGTGCTGATAGATACGATAGTCTCCCCAGAGATTTTTCTTGACATCCACACAAACAACAATTGTAGAAGATCCAAACGCATCGGAAGCTGCCTGAATAAAAGCAGTGTTTTCTATAACATGAGAATTCAAAATCACTTTTTCAGCCCCTGCCTTTAAAAGTGATTCAATTTGATTCAAATCCCGAATCCCCCCTCCAACAGAAAAAGGCATATTGGCCTCTTCCCCTACCTCACGGACAAGCGACATGTCGATACATCTCCCTTCCGAAGAGGCGCAAATATCGAGAATAACCATTTCATCGGCTGAATGATCATTGAATATCCGAACGGCGTTGATCGGGTCGCCGATATAACGATAACCCTTGAATCGGATCGATTTTACCAACCCGACACCTCTGAGCAGAAGAACAGGAATAATCCGTGGCCTGAACAAACCTATTGCGTTAAAAAATTATGGATCAGTTTGGCGCCCGCCTCGTGACTTTTCTCCGGATGAAACTGATAGCCAATGATGTTGTCTCGTTGTATACCGGAAACAAATTCCTCATCATATTTTGTCTTACAAAGAATATGGCTTTCATCCTCTGCCTCGTAAAAATAGGAGTGAACAAAATAAAATTCATCTGATTCGCTAATACCATTGAGTGATGCAGATTCTGGATTTTTAAATGTCAATGTATTCCACCCCGTATGGGGCACTTTGTACAAGGTTTTGTTTTCCGGCTGAAATTTACTGACCGTACCCGGTATCCATCCCAAACCCGGCACATCACCCTCCTCACTAAACGAAGCCATGAGCTGCATGCCCAGGCATATTCCTAAGATTGGAATCTTTCTTTCCATCGCTATATACGATAAGGGCTCTAGCAGATTTAATTTTGTGAGATTTTCCATTGCCTTTCCAAAATGGCCGACGCCTGGAAGTATAATCTTAGAAGCAGATGAAAGGACAATAGGATCGCTTGATGTAATGGAAAAATAGCCCAACTTCTGTATAACTTTTTGAATAGAAAATATATTTCCCATTCCATAATCAACTACAACAGCCGGGCAATTATTCATTCAAAATATTATTAAAAAAGAAAAGTAAAATGATTATTGGCTTTTTAAAACATCTTTGAAATCATTATAAAGCCGATTCGCATTATAATGTGCTTCATAGATATCAGGTAAAGTGGTGTTTTTGAAATAGGCATTGTTTCCTATCAAATATTCTTGCAATGCTCGTTTTAAGAACATCTCAATTGCGTGAGAATCATTTCTATTGCAAACATCCGCATTTAAATCGCGAACAGCTTCATGTGATGCACTTCCAATAGCTGTTAAAAGTAGGATCCGTTTGCCTGCAACCATATAGTCTAACAGCTTGGATAGAAAAAACATGGCTTTTTCTGGATCATCAACTGGAAAGTCAATCGCCAAAAGATAGTTAGCTGAACGTTGTAATTTAAGAGACTCATCAAAAGAAACATTGCCAATCCAATTGACAAAAGGCAATCTGCAATTCTTAAATACTGACCGATTCTTTGAATCGACGTCACCAGCAAAAATCACCTCTATGTGATTAGATATTCCGGGATTTTCATTATACATTTTTTCTAAAGGGGCAAGAAAAAATGTCGCCGATCTATCATAAGCCAATCCCCCTGTGTATACTATTCTAAGTTTTGAAGGCGGAATTGGATCTATTGATTTATGTTCACTTGAAACGGGTTTTTCATAAACATTTGGATAAAACCTGAACTTATCAGTCAAGAAAGGGTACTTCTTTTTATAGAAATTTATTGTTGGCAATGACGTAAAGGAGATGAGATTTGCTGACTCGAAGCAAAGTCTTTCCCATTTATCGTGTTTTTTGTACAGTCTTCCTTTAAATCTAGACTTTGGGCAATCAGCCCAAGGATCACTTAAATGCATTACCCAAGGAACGCCAAGCTTTTGCTTCAGCTTATATGCCAATAAAGCGGAACTTTTAGGGTCAGATCTGCTGTAGATCAGATCTGGTAACTGCCTCAAAGACTTGAGAACAGTTCCAGCCTGCAAATGAAAAGAGTACTTAAGATCTGGAAACAGGATTGCTGATAAACCAAGAATATTAATTAGATAGTTCAGATATCGATTTTCAAAAAGCCTTAGTGAAATGAGTAGATCATACCCCTTAGCATATCGCTCAAGTGCGTGATCAATCGGCATATTAATAGTAGGGAGCCCAGATGTTACGACATCTATCTCCAAATCTTGGTATTGCTGGAGATAATGAAAATACTTTGCGACCTGTAGCCCTTCTGCATCCGATTTTGGAGGAAAAGCAACACTTACAAACAGAAGTCTAGGCAAGCTATTTACTTATTACGCTTAAAATATTAGCAGTAAAGAGGATGAACGAACATCTTATACTGAAGAGTATTTAGACCAGAGAAAGCTGTTTGTGTATATCAGTCACCTTGAGCCATTGCACATTTTTCCCCGAATCATAGTCCATACCGACAGGCACAGGTGTGGCTCCCGTCTTGTTACAATACATGTCCCTGTCCCATTTGGCCGTTCCGGTGATGGGACAAATGACGTAGTACTCGTCCCGACGTGCCGTATATGGTGCATCTATTTCGGTGAACATCGTCTCATGCATTTTCTCTCCAGGCCTTGCACCAAGAATCCGGTACTCGGCATCCGGTGCAATCGCTTTGGCGACATCCAATAAACGATAAGAGGGACAGATAGGTAAGACGATCTCTCCACCCCATCCGTTTTGGATAGCAAAGTATACCAACTCAACGGCTTTATCGATCGTAATACTTAAACGGGTCATATCTGGATGGGTAACCGGCAGTACACCCGTATCTTTTAACTTGAGAAATAAGGGTATAACAGAACCCTTCGAGCCGAACACGTTGGCATATCGCACCACACTGTATCGTATATCTGCATCTCTCTTTTGAGAATCAGCATGAATAAACAACTTTTCCAGACACAATTTTGAGGCCCCGTAAAAATTCGATGGCGAAGAGGCCTTGTCAGTGGATAAGGCAACTACCACTTTCACTCGATTGTACTGGGCAGCATCGATCACATGTTGAGAACCCAAAATGTTAGTTTTTACACATTCCATGGGATTCAGTTCAGAAGCCGGGACATGCTTCATGGCCGCTGCATGAACAACAATGTCGATTCCCCGAAACAGCTCCATCATTCGGTTCTTGTCTCTAACATCCCCCAGTCGATATTCCAATGCCGAAAACTGTTTAGGCGATAACTCAGTCATCATTTCATGATGCTTTTGCTCATCACGACTGACCACCACGAGACGCTTAACCGATGGGTAATCCTTTAATACTGTTTGAATAAACGCTCTTCCAAAAGAGCCGGTACCACCCGTCACCAATACTGATTTTCCATTTAGATCCACAGTCAAAGAATTTAATTATAGGTAAAATGAAACTTAGCTTATCAATTTGCTGATGGCAAGTTGGAATTGCCTGTTCAAATGATCAAACCCCCTGTACTCTAGACCCATTTTCCGACAATGCGCCCGGCGAACGGTCGCGTCCATCTCCAAATAGTAGCGGATCTCCGGCCACGCTTTCTTTATGAAATCCTCCTTGAAATCGTCCACCACTACCCCCACCTTTCTGTCTTCTGCAAATAGGTAATCCTCCGAAACACCCCGAGTGATCAGATAAGGCAACCCTGCGCAGAGATATTCGCCCACTTTTATGTTTGAAATGAATTTCTTAGAAGGTCCGGGCGGAACGGCAATAATCGCAAAATCTGCCGCCGAAAAATATCGGTGAATATACTCGTAAGAAGAGTGTCGAATAGTATAATCCTTTGGATCCACGCCGGCTTTTTCAAAAAGCGCGATAACCTCCTCATCAGTATGCGGTGTAACGATCAGGAAGTGTAGTCGGGGCTCTATCTCATGAAGCCACTTAAACATAAATGCCGTTTCCTGGCGGTAATAGAGATCTCCGAATTTCCCAGGATAAAAAAGGACCCACTGTTCGTCTGTGATGTTCAATGCTGCTCGAACTTCCCTTCGGTCTGACTCCGAAAAAATAAATTTATCCTGATTAGCGACCGTCGGGATTTTTACGAATTCGGCATCAACCTTCCACTCATCTTTGAGACGCTGTTCCATAAACCGAGTGCCAGAAGCAATCACCTTGCCGTACCCGGCTGCTTTCCGCTCCAAGTAATGCGACATTTTGTACTGCAAGCTACTCTTCGGCCACATGTTGTTATCGATCGCATACTCACTATGTGGCTCGAACTGATAAAGAAACAACCGTAAGCGAAGGACAACGGAATATAGATACCCAAAAGTACCCGCGACAGATGCCAAGGTCACTATTCGCTTATAGCCGGCAAAGCGGAGTTTCATCACAGCAAAAAATCCAGATATAATATCTCTGGCTTTACTCATCATGCCTTGACCGGAGTGCCAGGTAAGTGGCGTCCAGGCCAGACCCATTTCTTTCCAATTCTCGATCAAATCGCGCTGTTCCTTGGTGATTGGATGCTTATCATCCTCATACGTGATCAGATGCAACTGATGAGAACATCCCGGATTCGTAAGCATATCATTGATATAGAGCCAAAAGTTGGACTGTATCAAAGGATCAAATAAACGATTGTACAAAAAGATTATAATTTTCTTTTCAGTCATGCCTACTAAATAATATTGGGCAATTTAAGCATACACAAAGTGTCATTTATTCTTTCTAGTTGCCGAGCATATGTATTCTCCCTCGCGTATAAAATACGATCATTCATTCGATCTTTAGAATTGTAAAAATCAATTTTATTTATTGCATCATCAAAAAGCATAATATAATCTACACTAGAGTGTGCCATTAAGAGAAGATGGCACTTGTCTTTGTATTCGTCAGCATAAGTTGTAAGAATAACTTTTCCGCTAGCAAGATATTCCATCATTTTATGAGGACTAGCTAACTGCTCTTTGAATTCGTTTGCCTTGTAACAGACCAGAAGAATATCGCTCTTAGAGAGGTATTCTTTAATCAAATAACTTTCAACTTTTCCGATAAATCGCACATTTTGGTACTTTGATAATCTTCTATATGTTAATCCTTCCTGTAGGTGAGTCCCAATAAGATTAAATTGCACATATTCATATCGCAGTACAAGTTGTTCGAATAAATCTAGGTCAAAATAAGAAATATCAAGATTTCCAACTAACGTGGCTACCGGATGAATGTTGATTGAGGGATATGAATTTTCCAAAAAAGAATCATCAGAAACTCCATGATGTATCTTAAATGAATTTTTGTTGTATGCAATTATTTTTTTTTTTATAAAATCAGTCGTGCAAAAACATATATCAGCTGAAGAGGCGGCAGCTCGGACATGGAAATCTTGATTCAAATCAACCTGGTGATAAATTTTAAGCCTATCATTCGCGAACTTCATATCATATAAACGCGAATTTTCAAAATTCCATACAATTTCGAATCGAACTTTAGCAACAAATTCCAATTTTTTAAGAAATATTCTATTGATAGTAAGCCGTATAAATGATGGGAAGTAACGAAGACCTCGTATCTGACCGGAATAATTAAATATGTAAATGTTCTCAATTAGAGTTTTCTGTAAATTTATTTTATTATTAATAGAATCCGGGGGATTTAAAAAGAAGACCTTGTAACCCCTTTTTGAAAGCTCTATTGCATAATTATGCTTACTAACTTTTATGTGATCCCAAGGCTCTGGGGAAATAATTAGAACATTTTTTTTATGATGAACCATATTATATTAAGTCAGTAGATGGGCTTTGACATTTTGTAGTAAAGAATCGTATGATTTCGCATGATAAATTGAGGTTCCAGAAAGTAAGGGATAAAAATTAGTAAATTCATCACAAACATGCTCATGTCCTGCCGCAGAATAAATAATATTTATACCCTGAAAGTAACTTGCCAAAACAGATGTTCCGCCATGAACAGATATGAAGCTTTTAGACTGGGCGTAAACAAGCATTTGTAACTCATTATATGATATGTTGAGATGTCGACTTGACTCATAAATCTCATCTAGAAGCATAACTTGATCACCGTACTTTTCTCGAAGAAACTGCTTATCGCCTAGATCAAGAATATCACTTTCATCATTTACGATATGAGATTTTGTGGGCCGATTATATATAATTTGATATTTCGTTAATAGAAGATCTGCTAATTCATCTAGAATATCAAGGTCTAAAAAGGAAATAGGATTTTCACTTCCCCATTCTGTGTTATATCTATTGGCAATAATTAATAATGGCTTATTGGTTTGTAAAATTTTTGATTTGTAAATATCCCTAAAAGGGACTTGTGACCACTTTGCTAAATCATACTTTAGCGAATGATCCTGGCTATTTGGAATTGAGGTATCAAATTTAAAGTCAACCCATCTCCTATGTATTTCTATTTCAATGTGATTAGGTGAGAAATAATAAAAACAGCTTGTATCCTTTGTAGAAATAGTCTTTAGTAGGGTGCCGTTTAAAAAGTGCCAGTACGCGAAAGGCACAACAAATTTCAATTCAGGCCCAAACTCACTACTATATTCAATAACCTTGTAGGGACGTCTAATAATATGATCTTGAATATAATATTTTAATTGAATAAATTTTCCAATATAAAAATATTTCGTGTAGTAAATATAGGGTGATTTTGCTCTTGGAAAGAGTAATTTAGTTATAAGTATAGATAATTTATCTATTATTATATTAATTATTTTCATTTCGATAATACTCTAACATATACACTTTAAAGAGTTGTATTTATCGGCACTAATGATAATATGGTATTCATTAAATATTTTTATACTAATCTGAATATGTTCTAATGTCTCTTTTCCGTTTATAATAAAGTCTTACAAGTTATTCCAAGAATTGTACTTATACTAATCGTAATTGAATTTAGAATAAAAATGTAGTTCGTGTCTGGAACGAAAAGGGCTTTATCCATAATTTAAAATAATTGCAACCTAAATGGTAGCAAGAAGATAAAATTCTAATTATCATATATATTTTAATAAGAAAGTGAAGTAAAGTAACTCTGAATCCTGAAAATGCTATGTTGGCTTTGATTTCAAATCCGTCAAACCACAAAGTTTCTCTGCTGATACTTTACTAAAATCCAAGTTCACCGAATCAAATATTTTTTCCTACTTACTTTCAGAATTCTTAAAGAATAAAAGAAATTCATTTCGTTCACTGGGTGCACAGTAGTAAATAAAAAAGGAATATACCATCAGGAAAATCAAAAAGGATATAAACAGAAGGAGGAAAACAGAACCCTCAAGAGCTACCACCTTGATAAGATAAACAAGTAAAGCAGGTGCTAGTGAACACAATAATATGCGCACCAAGGGAAGTGCAATTTTGGTGAATCGGGTCTTAAGCATAGATGCGGCAAAAAATATTGAATAAGGAACGATTAGAATCGTAACCATCAAATAACAGAAGGCAATAGCACGAACGCTGAACGTAGAGCCAATAAGGATCATTATCACAGTAAGTAGTCGTGGCCAAATCATAAAACGTAAAACATTCATGGTATTCCCGGTAGCCATGAGCAGCGATCCTATTGGATAAATGATGGACTCAAGCATCCCAACCAAACAGAAAATACGCAGAAGATTGGACACTTCCACCCATTCTGTTCCATATAAGAAGAAGATCAACTCATCAGCAAATACAAAAAGATATGCCATGATCGGAAATGAAAAAAGTGCAACGCCAGACAATGCTTTTTTATATAATGTTGAAAGCCGAGTGCTATCATGCTGAATACGTGCCATTTCTGGGAATAAAACCTCCGAAACGGAATAAGATATGTTTTGTATTGGCATTTGCATGAGCGTGTAAGCCCGATTATAGAACCCTAATGAGGTAGTTCCAAATTGCCACCCTATTATGAGATTATCGATGTTTCGGCTGAGATACTGAGTTAAACTTGATATAAGCAGTGGTATACTGAATCGAAACAAATGATTCCAACTTTTGTATGAAATTTTTCGATGTGGTAAAAAAGGATAGAAATAGAATAATATCAGAAGGGAGAAAACTGAGAACAATATTGGTTGCGCTAGTAGACTATAGATTCCTGAACCAGATATTGCCATGTACACACTGATCAACCCAGCCAACAGAAGTGAAACTGACTTCACAACAAATAATCTAAAAAAATTCACTTCCCGGGTAGCAAGTGCCGTAGGAATTTTGGCCAGCGCATCAATCCAAAGGGTAATCCCGGAAAATCGCACCATATCGGCTAGCCTGTCATCCTGATAAATTTTAGCAAAAAAGGGGGCAGTGAGATAAAGAATAAGATAAATAATGGCAACCAGAAAGAGATTGAAATAAAACACATTGGTGCACAAATCCTTATCGATGGTATTTGAGGTAATCAGATAATTTTGTATTCCAAAGTCTTTCAATAAGGTGAAGAGTATGATAAACGTATTTGAGATGGCAAATACCCCGAATTCAGCTGGAGTCAATACACGAGATAAAATCAGATTAAATACAAAATATAAAAAGATGTAAGACAACTGTCCTGCGAAACTCCAGAATATGTTTTTTATATTAAACAAAATGTGTATAGCATTAAAGCCAGTGTATCTCTATTTCACTTCAAAGATTGCTCATGTACTGAGACTTGTAGAATTCAAATGTTTTGAGAAGGCCCTCTCTTCTTGAAATTTTCGGCTCCCACCCCAAGATTCTTTTTGCTCTTGAAATGTCCGGTTGACGCTGCTTGGGATCATCAACAGGCAAGGGCATGTGGACGATATTCAATGCTGCCCCTGTTAAAGCCAGGATTTCTTTCGCAAAAGCTTGCAACGAAATTTCATCCGGATTGCCGATATTCATGGGAAGCGAATAGTCGCTCAGTAAAAGCCGGTAAATACCTTCGATCAAATCATCAACATAACAAAAGCTGCGGGTCTGAGAGCCGTCACCAAATACCGTCAAATCCTCACCCCGGAGCGCCTGGCCAATGAAAGCGGGCAATGCTCTACCATCATTTAGTCGCATTCTCGGCCCATAGGTATTGAATATTCGAACGATGCGGGTTTCTAAACCATGATAGGTGTGATAGGCCATGGTCATGGCTTCCTGAAATCGCTTAGCTTCGTCATACACACCGCGTGGCCCCACCGGGTTCACATTGCCCCAATAATCTTCGTTTTGCGGATGCACCTGCGGGTCGCCATACACCTCACTCGTACTGGCCACCAAAATGCGGGCGCCTTTTGCTTTAGCCAATCCCAGGCAGTTGTGCGTACCCAGCGAACCCACTTTGAGCGTTTGTATCGGAATCTTCAGATAATCGATCGGACTGGCCGGTGAGGCAAAATGCAGGATATAATCCAGATGGCCAGGGACATGAATAAACTTGCTGACGTCGTGATGATAAAAGCTGAACTGTTTCAGCGGAAACAAATGCCCGATATTCTTGATATCTCCCGTAATCAAGTTATCCATCCCGATCACTTCATACCCTTCCTGAATGAAGCGGTCACAAAGATGAGATCCAAGGAAGCCGGCAGCGCCGGTTATGAGTATACGTTTCATGATTTTAAATTGAACGAGATACGAGGAAAGAGGCAGATCCAGTCTAACAACAGATAAACGATTGATTACATACCAACCAGTGGCCTTCCCACACTGCCGTAATAAAAGCCAAGCCCCTTCATTACAGATACATCATACAAATTCCGCCCATCAAAAATCACTTTAGCTTTCAATGAGGATGTAATCTTCTCAAAATTCGGTGTCCGAAACTCATTCCACTCCGTACAAATAATCAACGCATCGGCACCGGGGAGTGCTTCGTATTGTCCCGCAGCAAACTGGATCTTGTCCCCATAGATCTTCTTGACGTGCTCCATCGCCTCCGGATCGAAGGCTGTGACAGTGGCCCCATGTGCAAGCAGATGATCGATCACCTCCAAGGCTGGAGCTTCACGGATGTCATCTGTGTTTGGCTTGAAAGCCAATCCCCATAGGGCAAAATGTTTCCCCTTGAGTTCATCTTTATAATAGGCACTGATCTTCTGTATAAAGAACTGCTTCTGTAAGCGATTCACTTCCATCACGGCATTCAGGATCTTGAAATCATACTCCGCATCCACGGAAGATTTTGAAAGTGCTTGGACGTCTTTCGGGAAACAACTGCCCCCATAACCCAGTCCGGGATACAGAAAATGCTTTCCAATCCGAAAGTCGGTGCCGATACCCCGACGCACCATGTCAACATCGGCTCCCAATTTTTCACAAAGCACCGCGATCTCATTCATAAAGGAGATCTTAGTCGCCAGAAATGAATTTGCGGCATATTTTGTCAATTCGGCACTCTCTTCATCCATAAAGATGATCGGGTTGCCATTACGGACGAAGGGCTCATAGAGTTGCTGCATCACCTTACGAGCTTTTTCGGATCGGGTACCGATCACTACACGGTCGGGTTTCATGAAATCTTCGACGGCAGCGCCTTCACGGAGGAATTCGGGATTACTGACAACATCGAAGCAAGCTTCGAATTCGTTGAGGGATGAGGGTTGAGGGTTGAGACCGTTGAATGTTTGAAGTATAGTGTTGCGTACCTTATCTGCGGTACCCACAGGTACGGTGCTTTTATCAACGATGACTTTGAAATCATCGGGCTTGAGGAGTTTACCAAGATCAGCAGCTACTCCCAGAATATACTTCAGGTCGGCGCTACCATCTTCACCCGGTGGGGTAGGTAATGCTAGGAAAATGATCTGGGCACCTTGAATACCCTCCTCCAAAGAAGTGGTAAAATGAAGTCGACCTTCTTTGAGGTTTCGTTCGAATAATTTTTCCAAGCCCGGTTCATAAATCGTGATCTGTCCACTTGACAATTTTTCAACCTTTGAACGGTCGATGTCAACACAGGTGACCTGATTGCCCGTTTCAGCAAAACAGGTGCCGCTGACAAGTCCGACGTAGCCGGTACCGATGACTGCTATCTTCATTTAGTTGAGAGATGAGGGATAAAAGATGAGATTTATCGCTTGTTCGATTTAACTTGAGCTGGATTTCCGAAGTACACGCCCGGAATCAGTATATCTTTTGTTACCACAGATCCTGCACCGATCACTACGTTATCACAAATACTCACCGGCAAAATAGTTGCGTTTGAACCGATGGAGACATGATTGCCGATTAATGTTTTTTCCCATTTGGTTCGATCGCCGCCTGCCGGACCGCCATCTTTGAACCGATCATTGATGAACATTACACCATGACCAACGAAACAGTCCTC
>Ga0164293_10001268_pt1 | contig 21128 bp, 18 predicted proteins | sample GEODES118metaG_FD_111487 | JGI IMG/M metagenome (GOLD analysis project Ga0164293, IMG submission 111487) | Eutrophic lake water microbial communities from Lake Mendota, Wisconsin, USA - GEODES118 metaG | ecosystem: Environmental > Aquatic > Freshwater > Lake | place: USA: Lake Mendota...
CGTTTGCGGGGGGTCGCCAGAACGCTGTCACGCGCCGCTGCGCAGGCTCTCCATGTCGATCACGAAGCGATACTTGATGTCGCTGGCTTCCATCCGGTCATAGGCGGTCTGGATATCCTGCATTGCGATCACCTCGATATCGGGCAGGATGTTATGGCCTGCGCAGAAATCGAGCATCTCCTGCGTTTCCGCGAGTCCGCCGATGCCGCTGCCGGTCAGCACCTTGCGCCCGAGCAGCACGCCGGTGTGAAGCTCGGGCATCATCCCGATCAGCCCGACCAGCACTTGCACCCCGTCAATCCGCAGCAGGTGGAGATAGGGCACCACATCGTGGCGCACCGGAATGGTGTTCAGGACCATGTCGAAATAGCCGCGCTTGGCCTTCATTGCGGCTTCGTCATCGGTGTTGAGGAAGGCGTGGGCGCCGAGCTTCTCAGCATCGGCGCGCTTGCTTTCTGAGCGCGAAAGCACAGTCACTTCCGCGCCCATAGCCGCTGCCAGCTTCACCCCCATGTGTCCCAGCCCGCCGAGGCCAGCGACCGCGACCTTGCTGCCCGGGCCGACCCTCCATGTCCGCAAGGGGCTGTAGGAAGTGATCCCGGCGCACAAGAGCGGCGCGGCTTCGGCCATCGGCATGCCTTCGGGCACCTTGAGCACGAATTCCTCGCGGCACACGATGCGCTCGGAATAGCCGCCGAAGGTGAGGGTGCCGTCGCGCCGGTCCTTGCCATTATAGGTGCCGGTCATCCCGCCACTCTGGCAGTATTGTTCGAGATCAGCGTCGCAATGCGCGCATTCCATGCAGGCGTCGACCATGCAGCCGATCGCCACGCGGTCGCCGACCTTGTGGCGGGTAACGCCCTCGCCGACCGCGCTGACGGTGCCGACGATCTCGTGACCCGGCACGATCGGATAGGTGGTGAAACCCCAGTCGTTGCGCGCCGAGTGCAGATCCGAATGGCAGATGCCGCAATGCGTGATCTCGATCAGCACATCATCATGGCGCAGGCCGCGGCGGGTGATTGCCATCGGCCCGACGCCGCTGTCAGGCGCGGTCGCGCCGTAGGCCTTGGTGGGGTATTCGTTGGTGGAGGTGGTCATTTGCTTTCCCTCGCGGCTAGTTCGCTTCGCGAACGCCTCCGGGCGGGCGGCCTACGGCCGGCGCGCGGTCGCGCTTGCGAAGTCTGACGGCTTCGATTGCGTTGCTCTGTTACTTCGGAGGCATTCTGATCGCCCCGTCCAACCGGAACTGGTGGCCGTTGATGTAGCTGTTGCGCGCGATCTCCAGCACCAGTGAGGCAAATTCCTCCGGCTCGCCGAGGCGTTTGGGGAAGGGGACCGACGCGTTCAATTGCGCCCACATCGGCGGGTTGCGGTCCTTCATCCCCAGCATCAGCGGCGTCGCGAAGATCCCCGGCATGACCGAGTTAACCCGGATGCCCATATCCATCAGATCGCGCGCCATCGGCAGCACCAGCCCGTTCACCCCGGCCTTGCACGAGCCATAGATCACCTGCCCGATCTGCCCGTCCTGCGCGGCGACGCTGGCGGTGAGGATGATGCAGCCGCGCTCGCCGTCGTCATTGACCGGTTCGGCATTGGCCATCCCCAGCGCCGAGATGCTGGCGACACGGTAGCTGGCGACCAGAATCCCTTCCGCCCCGAAGGCGTAATCCTCGGTCGAAAGGCGTTTGAAGGCGCCCGCTTCCTTGTCCCAGCCGAGCGTCTTGCCGCGCCGCGAGGCCATCGCGCAGTGGAGCGTCACGCGCTCCTGCCCGTGTGCGGCACGCGCGGCGGCGAACCCGGCCTCGACGCTGGCCTCGTCCATGATGTCGACATGGTGGAAGCTGCCGCCGATCGCGGCGGCGTGGGCCTCGCCGTCGGCATCATTGATGTCGAAAATCGCGACCTTCATGCCCGCGTCCGCGAATGCCTTGGCGCTCGCCTTGCCGAGCCCCGACGCGCCGCCGGTGACCACCGCAGCCATGCCCGCCTCGATCTTCATGCATCCGTCTCCTGCATCATGTTTGGCCGATTGCTAGGCGCTTCCGCCCGCCTGCGCCACCTCTTCAATTGAGGCATTTGCGCAACAGGTTGCGCTGTCGTGGTTTCGTCATTGTCCGGTCGCTCACCTGTCACGGCTCGAAGCTAGGAGCGGCTGCATTATGGCCCGGATTAACGGGCAGCTCAGGGGAAATACCAGCATGATCCGCACCCATCTTCTGCTTGGCAGCGCCGCTGTGGCACTGACCTCGACCATCGCCGCGCCCGCTTTCGCGGCCGACGCCGCCGACCCGCAGGCGCTTGCCGCCAGCGTCCAGTCGGGCGGCGCCATCGCCGAAACCGAGGAGAGCGAGGACGACAGGGTCCAGACTGCAAAGGAAATCGTGGTCCAGGGCAATATCGGCTTCCGCAACCGTAGCGATGCGGCCGAGCCGATCCTTGTCTATGACGAAGAATATTTCCAGCGCTTCGAACCGCTGACCGCGGGCGACGCGCTCAAGCGCGTGCCGGGCGTCACCTTCCTGTCGGACGTGATCGAAAGCGACGGCGCCCGTCTGCGCGGCCTTGACCCGGGTTACACCCAGATCCTGATCAACGGCGAGCGCGTCCCCGGCGGCCAGGCCGACCGTTCGTTCTTCCTCGACCGTATCCCGGCCGAACTGATCGAGCAGGTCGAAATCGTGCGCTCCTCCTCGGCGCGTCGCACCGGCGATGCGGTCGCAGGCTCGCTCAACATCAAGCTGCGCGATGGCTTCGCGCTTGACGGCGGCTATGTCCGCGCCGGCGGGCTGTTTTTCGATGATGGCGAAGTGAAGCCCTCCGGCGGCTTCTACTACGGCGGCGAACTCGCCGGCGGGCGCATGCTGATCGGCGCCAACGTCCAGGGCCGTTACAACCCCAAGGAAAAATCCAGCCTGCGCTACGGCGACAGCCCGGAAAACAACCCCGACTTCGCCACCGATGATTTCGACAACCGCGAAGACCAGTCGGACATCCGCGACGGCACCGATTATGCCTTTAACGCGAGCTGGGGGATCGAGACCGAGGAAACCGAATTCGAAATCCTCGCCAACTTCGTGCGCACCGAGCGCACCGAGGACGAGCGTTCGTTCGAGTATAATGATCCGACCGCGATCAACGGCCCGGTGCGCGCCATTCCGGCGGGCAACCTGCTGACCGACAACGCCAACCTCAATGACATCACCACCGAAAGCTGGTCCGTCATCGCCAAGCTCGATCAGGAGTGGAGCCTCGGTGAAACCCAGCTGCGCGTCGGCTTTGCCAAGTTCGACGATCTGCAGGACGAGTTCGAATACGAAATCGACTTCGATCGCAGCACGCCGCGATTCACCGGCGATCTGACGGTGCAGGACACCAATGACCAGGAGTTCTTCGTCAATCTCGAACAGGAAATCGAGCTCAACGACAATATCGAGTTCGCGGTCGGCGGGTTCGCGCAGAACAAGAAGCGCGTGTTCCGCCTGCAGGAAGTGCGCAGCCGCTTCAACCTCACCGCGGCCAACCGCCAGGGTTACGACCAGTTCGAACGCAACCCGGGTGAATTCGCGCCGAACCCCTTCCCGCCGCTGGGCGAGACCGCGTTCAACCGCGTCAAGGAAGACCGCCGCGATCTCTATGCGCTGGTCGAAGGCGAGTTTGACAGCCTGACCTTCGAAGCCGGGATCCGCTGGGAAAACACCGATGTCGAAATCACAGACTTCCAGGTTGGCGGCGCCGGCACGATAGAGAACAGCTACGACGAATTCCTGCCATCGGCCTCGCTCAAGTTCGAGCTGGGCGATGGCCGCATCACCCTGTCGGGTGCCCGCACGATGCGTCGTCCGAACTTCAACTTCATTACGCCCGGCCTGCTCGAGGCCGAGTTTGGCGACAACGACTTCCTCGGCAACCCCTTCCTGCTTCCCGAGACCGCATGGGGCGGCGATCTGGGCTACGAGCACAAGATCGGCAATACCGGGGTGATCGGCATCAACGTGTTCTACCGCGACATCAGCAACCTCATCGAACTGTCGACCCTGCTTGATGCCAACGGCGTGCCGGTCGAAGGTTCGGAAGGCGATGGCACCTTCATCTACACCCCGCGCAACACCGGCAATGGCGAGGTTTACGGGGTCGAATTCGACGCCTCGTTCAGCCTTGCTTTCATCGGCCTGCCGGACACCGGCTTGTTCGGGAACTTCGCGCTGCTCGACAGCAACATCACCGACGAATTCGGCGAGCGCCGCTTCAACGACCAGTCGGAATATGTCTACAACTTCGGCGCGATCCAGAACATTCCCAGCTTTGGCGCGGCCTTCGGGGCGACCTACCGCAAGCAGGGCGAGGCCTTCGGCCGCGTGGTGGGTGAGGAAATCACCACCCGCTATGGCGCCGATCTTGAAGTCTTCATCGAAAAGCGCTTTGGCGACAGCTTCACCATCCGTGCGGTGGGCTCGAATCTGCTCGACAGCACCAAGGACGAAGACTTCAACAAGTTCGCGACGGTCGCCGATCAGAACAATCGCGACTTCGACGAATACGAACTCGAAAGTGAGCGTGCCGGGCCGGTGTTCCAGGTGGTGGCGCGTTACGCGTTCTAAGACAAAGCAAAGGGCCGTGCCGCAATGATCAGACCATTCCACGGCTTTGCGCTGATGACGCTGGGGATCGCCGCTGCCTGTGCAACGGTGCCCCCGGCAATCATGGGCGATCCCGCCGTCACTGTCACCGCACTAGTGGAAACCCCGCCGGTCGGCACGGCGCGCGAGGATGCCGCCGATGATCCGGCAATCTGGCGCAATCCGACCAATCCGGCTGCCAGCCTCGTCGTCGGCACGGACAAGAAGGGCGGACTTTACGTCTATGACCTCAAGGGTGCGCAGAAGAGCTTCCTGGTTGCGCCCGGCATGAACAATGTCGATCTGGTCGAGATCGAGCACGGCCGTGTTCTGGTGATCGCCAGCGACCGCGCCGATCTGGTCACCGCGCATCTTTTCCTCGCACTGCTCGACCCTGCCACCGGGACGCTCTCGCCAACGGGCCGCATCGCGGTCGGGCCGGGCGAGGGCTACGGCATCTGCATCGCCAAGCCGGCCGGCAAGGACGAGATAGTGGTGTTCAGCGCCCCCAAGAACGGGATCATCTACCGCACCACGCTGACCGGCACCGCCAAGGGCCGGGACTTCGCAGCCACCACCACCACACTTGCGACCGTCGCCACCCAGCCCGAAGGCTGCATTGCCGACCCGCGCACCGCAACGCTCTATATCGGCGAGGAAGACGCCGGGATCTGGGCGATCGACATGAACACCGGCGCCAAGCGTCTGGTCGCGGAGATCGACAACAAGATGCTGGTCGCCGATGTCGAAGGCCTGGCGATTGCGCCCGAGGGCCGCGATGGCGGCTACCTTGTCGCCTCCTCGCAGGGCGACAATGCCTACGCCGTGTTCCGTCTGCCCGGCGTGACCCCGGTCGGCCGCTTCCGCATCGCCGCAGGCCAGCTTGGCTCGGTCGAGGAAACCGACGGGATCGAACTCGACAACCGCGATTTCGGGCCGGATTTCCCCAAGGGGATCTTCATGGCGCAAGACGGGGTCAACGCGCCTGCCGCGCAGAACTTCAAGTTTGCGCGCTGGGACGAAATTCTTGCTGCGCTGGAGGCGGGTCAGTAAGCCTGTCGGCATGACCGCCAACAGCTTTACCGCACCAGACCGCCGCTGCTTCCTCGGCGCGACCGCCACTGCCTTTGCCGCGCTTGCCGCGAGCGGCTGCGTGAGCCGCGGTGCCAGCACCGCTGCTGCGCCGCGCGCTGCCAGTAGCTTTCCCGGTTACGGCGCGCTCGTTCCCGATCCCGCCAGCCTGCTCGATCTGCCGCAAGGGTTCAGCTACCGCGTGCTGTCCAAACTGGGCGCAGCGATGGATGACGGCGGCACCGTCCCCGACCGGGCTGACGGGATGGGCTGCTTCGACATCGGCAACGGCGAGCTTGCCTTGGTGCGCAACCACGAGTTGCAGCCGCAGCACGATGCCGGCGGGCCGATTGCCAAGGGCTTTGGCAAGAAGGACGGCGTGTTCGTGCCCGGCGGCACCACCACCATCGTGCTCGATGCCGCGACGCTCAGCGTGAAGCGCCAGTTCCGCAGCCTTGGCGGCACGATCCGCAATTGTTCGGGCGGGGTGACGCCGTGGGGCACCTGGCTGACCTGCGAGGAAGCGCCCATTGGCCCGGGCGAGCCGCGTGGGCAAGGGCTGGACAAGAGCCACGGCTGGGTGTTCGAGGTGCCCGCCTCCGCGCGCGGGCTCGTCGATGCCGTGCCGCTCACCGCGATGGGCCGCTTCAACCACGAGGCCGCCTGCGTCGATCCGGCCAGCGGCATCGTCTACCAGACCGAAGACCGCGACGATTCGGTGCTCTACCGCTTCCTCCCCGTAGTGCCGGGCAAGCTTGCACAAGGCGGGCGCTTGCAGGCGATGGTGATCGAAGGCCTCGCCGACACCCGCAACTGGGACGTTTTGGACTCTGGGCGCGCGATGCCCGTCGGCAAACCCTATCCGGTGCGCTGGGTAGACCTCGATGACATCGAAGCGCCCAAGGACGATCTGCGTGCACGCGCAGCGGCCAAGGGCGCGGCGCTGGTCGCCCGCGGCGAGGGCCTGCACATGGGCGAGAACGCGGTGTTCGCCTGCTGCACCAATGGCGGGGCGAAAAAGCTCGGTCAGATCCTCAAGCTGACCCCGGGCCTCGCGGGTGCGCCCGACACGGTGGAGCTGTTCTTCGAAAGCCAGAGCATCGACCAGTTCAACTACGGCGATAACCTCACCGTGGCGCCGAGCGGGCATCTGTTCGTGTGCGAGGACCAGTATACCGACGTGGTCGACAACCACATTCGCGGGATCACGCCGCAGGGTGCGGCTTATGAGTTCGCGCGGCTGACTGCGCAGACCGAACTTGCCGGCGGGTGCTTTTCGCCCGATGGCAAGTGGCTGTTCGTCAACGCCTATTCGCCGACAGCGACGCTGGCGATCACCGGGCCGTGGGCGGCCTGACCCACGCCCTGAGCAAGGGCTAGCGCGCGGGTGGACACCTTCCTGTTTGCGCTGCTGCTGGTGTTGGCGCTGTCGCTCGGCGGGCGCGATCAATGGCTGGTGGCGCAGTGGTCGGGCGCGCTCGGGCGCAGCATGCCGCTGCTCGTGCTGGGCATGGCCTGCGCCGGATTGAGCGCTGCGCTGATGGCGTGGCTGGGGGAGGGGTTCGCCGCGCTGCTGCCGCCGCGCGCGGCCCAGATGCTGGTCGCCTTCGCGCTCGCCATCGCCGGGTTCGAGCTCGTCTGGCCGGTCAAGCACAAGCCGCCCCCACGCGAGCCGACCCGCTCGCTGGGAGCCATCGCGATCGTGCTGCTTGCGCGGCAGGTGGGCGACGCGGCGCGCTTTGGCGTGTTTGCGCTCGCCGCATGGGCGCACCTGCCGGCCACCGCAGCGCTCGGCGGCGCGATCGGCGGGGCGGGCGCGATGGCCATCGGATGGTCGCTGGGGGCGACGATGCTCGCGCGCTGGCCGTTGCTGCTGCTGCGCCGGAGCCTTGCGGCGGGGCTGCTGGTGGCAGCGCTGTTCATCGGACTGAACGCCCGTTACGCCGCTTATTGATCGGCTCCGGCGATCATAGTGCATGGGATTTGAGGCATCGGCACGCCTGTTTATCCTTTGTTTGATCACCATATATGCCGCAGCACATTCTTGCCTGTAGAACCAATAGGGAGGCCATCATGGCTGAAACCACAACCAATTCCCGCGCCGCACTGGTCGCTGAACTCAACGGCTTGCTCGCCGATCACTTTGCGCTGTTCATCAAGACCAAGAATTTCCACTGGCACGTCAAGGGCCCGCGCTTTCACGATCTCCACCTGCTGTTCGATGCCCACGCGCTCGAAGTGCAGGGCCAGATCGATCTGATTGCCGAGCGGGTGCGCAAGCTCGATGCCGATACGCTGACCTCGCTGGGCACGGTTGCCAATGCGACGCAGATCAAGGATCAGGACAGCGCCGCGCTCAAGGCCGAGGACATGATCGCCGAACTGCTGGCCGACAACCAGACGGTGATCAAGCGGCTCAAGGGCATGAAGGACCTTGCCGATCAGGCGGGCGACAATGCCACCGACGGTCTGCTCGACGGTTGGACCGACATGGCCGAACAGCGCGTCTGGTTCCTGCGCTCGTTGCTCGCCTAAGGCCAATTTGCTCCAAACCAAAAAGGGGCCGCTCCCGCTGACCGGGAGTGGCCTTTTTGCTATGCTAAGGACTATGCCCGAGTTGACGATCATCGAACACGCCGAACCAGCCATGATTGCCGATTGGCTGGCGGCCCGGCTCGCAGGCACAGGGGCGATCACCGTTCCCGGCGGCTCGACCCCGTTTCCGATCCTTGCCGACCTGATTGACCGTTACCGCGAGCAGATCGACTGGGGCGCGTGGCAGGTCTGGCCGAATGATGATCGCATCGTGCCCGAGGATCACGAGGCCTCGAACACCGGGAAGATCCGCGCGCTGCTCGAACCTTACGGTGCGCAGATTGCGGCGCTGGCCGAAGGGGCCACCCCGCCGCATTTCGCGCTGAGCTGGCTCGGGATGGGGCCGGACGGGCATATCGCCTCGCTGTTTCCCAACACCGATCCCAAGGCCGACGATCCGCAAGCCATCCGCCGCCTCACCCCCGATCCGCTGCCAGCCCATGCGCCGTTCGATCGCATCACGCTGACCCTGCCCGCGCTGCTCGATAGTGATGCGCTGGTGTTCACTCTGGGCGGCGCGGCGGACAAGCGCAGCGTTTTCGAGGGCGCGCTGCGCGGCGCGCATGACCTGCCCATCGCCCGCCTGCTGCGCGCTGCCGAAGCGCGGCATATTCCCGTCACCGTGTTCACCTGATGCCCGCCTTCCTCCCCGCCTCGCTCCACCGCGCGCTGCTGCCGCTGGCGCACCGTGTGCGACACCTTTGGCGGCGCTGGCGCAAGACGCCGATTGCCGGGGTGAGCGTGATCATCACCAATCTCGGCGGCGATGTGCTGCTGCTCAAGCATTCCTATGGCCCCGATGTCTGGGGGTTGCCCGGCGGCGGGCTCGGGCGCGGGGAAGATCCGGTGGCGGCTGCGCGGCGTGAGGTGCGCGAGGAACTGGGGCTGGAGCTGGCGCGGATCGAGCCGATCGGCACGCTCGAGGAGGTGCTGTCGGGCTCGCCCCACACCGCATACCTGTTCGCGGGAACCTGCGACCGGCAACCACAGCCCGACGGGCGCGAGGTGACAGAAGCGCGCTACTTCCCCTCGCACTCGCTGCCCGAACCGCTGGGCCGCCACACCCGCGCCCGGATCGCGGCGTGGAAGGCGCGGCGGGTAGGTTAAAGCAGCGAGAGCTGCGCCTCGTCGCGGGCGGGCTTTTCGCCTTCTGCCCCTTCGAGGCTCGAAAGCGTTAGCCCCATCAGCCGGATCGGCTGCGGCAGGGGCAATTCGGTTTCGAGCAGCGCGCGGGCGGTCTGCGCGAACTCCTCCTTCCCGCTGACGAAATCGGACAGCGAGGCCGCGCGGGTCATGGTGCGGAAATCGGTGAACTTCAGCTTGAGCGTCACGGTCCGCCCGCGCGCCCCGCTGGTCTCGATCCGCTCCCACACGATGGCGATGATGTTTTCCAGCGTTGCGCGCAATGCCGCCCCGCTGCCGATATCCTCGGCAAAGGTGCGCTCCCCGCCGACCGATTTGCGCAGGCGATGCGCCGCGACGGGCCTGAGGTCGATCCCCCGCGCCGCACGGAACAGGTAATCGCCCATGCTGCCGAAATGCGTGCGCAGGAAGGCGATGTCTTTGCCCGCCAGATCCGCGCCGGTGGCGATCCCGAGCTTCTGCATCCGCTCCTCCGCCTTGGGCCCGACCCCGTGGAACCGCCGCACCGGTAGCCCCGCCACAAACTGCGCGCCTTCGCCCGGGCGGATGACGCACAGCCCGTCGGGCTTGTTCTGGTCGCTGGCGAGCTTGGCGAGGAACTTGTTGTAGCTAACCCCCGCGCTCGCGGTCAGCTGGGTCTTGGCGCGGATTTCCTGGCGGATCAGCGTGGCGATGCGGGTCGCCGAGCCGATCCCGAGCCGGTCTTCGGTGACATCGAGATAGGCCTCGTCGAGGCTCAGCGGCTCGATCAGGTGCGTGTAGTGTTCGAACACGTGGCGGATCTGGCGGCTGGCTTCCTTGTAGGCATCGAACCTCGGGCGCACGAAGATCAGATCGGGGCAGAGCCGCTGCGCCGTGACCGAAGGCATGGCGCTCCTCACCCCGAACTTGCGCGCCTCGTAGCTGGCGGCGGCCACAACCCCGCGCCCGCCCGCCCCGCCGACCGCCACGGGAAGCCCGCGCAGTTCGGGATTGTCGCGCTGTTCGACGCTGGCGAAGAAGGCATCCATGTCGACATGGATGATCTTCCTGAGGCCCAGCTCGTCTCGGGGAGCCTCCTCGCTATGCTCGTCGGAAGGCGCGTCGCTTGCCATGCTGGTGACAAATAGAACCTTCGCGCGCGCGAAGGAAGCGATGCTGGAACCAATCACCCGTCCTGCCATTTTGTGCACATGCGAAAAGAACAGTGGTCTTCGGGAGAACCCCTTGGCAATGGCCCCCCGATGGCCACCGCCCCTGCCTCGACTGCGCCCCTGCGCAAGGCTCTCTCAGAGCGCGAGCTGATGTGGATGATGGCGCTGCTGATGGCCTTGAACGCCTTCGGGATCGACGCGATCTTGCCTGCATTGGATGCGCTGGCGGCCGATCTCGGGGTGTCGGGCAATGACCGGCAATTCGTGATCGGGGTCTATCTCCTCACCGCCGGGATCGGCGCGCTGGCGCCGGGCGCGCTGGCGGACCGCTTCGGGCGGCGGCCGATCCTCTTGGGCTCGATCGCGGTCTATATTGTGCTCTCGATCGCCAGTGCGATGGCGCCCACTTACGATGCGTTGATCGCGGTGCGCGCCGCGCAGGGCTTCTTTGCCGCCGGCATCGTCGCGCTGCCGCCCGCGATCATCCGCGACCGGGTGGGCGGCGACAAGATGGCCAAGATGATGAGCCTGATCTTCGTGATCTTCCTGATGGTCCCCGCCGTCGCGCCGACCATCGGGAAGGGCATCCTGCAGCTCGGCAACTGGCGCGCGATCTTCGGCTTTATGGCGGTGCTGGGTGTGGCCGTGGGCGCGTGGGTGCATTTCCGCCTGCCCGAGAGCCTCTCCGAAGAAAACCGCCAGCCGATCCATCTCGGCACCATCGCCGCCAACATGACCCGCGCGCTCTCGACCCCGAGCGTCGCGGGTTACGTGCTCGGTTCTGCGCTGGTGTTCAGCGCCCTGTTCGGCTTCATCATCTCCTCGCAGCAGCTGATCACCCAGACCTTTGACGCGGGGGACATCTTCACGATGGTGTTCGCGATCTGTGCAGGCTCCATGGCCTTTGCCAGCTGGTCCAACGCGCGCATCGTCGAGCGTTTCGGCGCGCGGCGGGTGAGCCATACCGCGCTGTTCGCCTTTATCGTGGTGAGCGCGGTGCAGGTGATGTTCGCCTTCCAGCCCGACGAGAGCCTGTGGCAGTTTGTGCCGCTGATGGCGATCAACATGGCGCTCTTGGGTTTCATCGGCAGCAATTTCGGCGCGATTGCGATGAACCCGTTCTTTGCCATCGCGGGAGCGGCCAGCTCGGCGCACGGCTTCGTGCGCATGACCATGGCCGCGCTGCTGGGCGGGGTGATCGGTTACGCGTTTGACGGCACTGCGCGCCCGCTGGCGCTGGCGCTGCTGGCGAGCGGGCTGGCGTGCCTCGTGCTGGTGCTGTGGAGCGAGAAGGGCAAGCTGTTCGGGCCTTCGGATGCCGAGGCGGGGATGGGTCGGCGGCCTTGATTTCCGCGCGCCCCTCCGGGCGCACGGTCCTCGCTGGACGGGCAGCAAGGCTGCCCCCGCTGCGGTTGGGCAGTTGCCCTTGCGGCCGTGCGGGCCGGATCAGCGCTCGCTTTCAAGCTTTCTCCACGCCAGCCCGGCAAACTCGCACAAGAGCGGCCGCGTGTCGCGCGGGTCGATGATGTCCTCGACATTGAACCTTTCCGCGCTGCGGAACGGCGAGGTGACCTTCGCCAGCCGTTCGCGGATTTCCTCCAGCAGCGCCGCAGGGTCTTCGGCAGCTTCCAGCTCGGATTTGTAGGCGACCTCCAAGCCGCCCGCGATCGGAAGCGAGCCCCAGTCACCGCTCGGCCAGCAATAGCGATACTGATACCGCTCGGCATTGCTCATCGCGCTCCCCGCGATGCCATAGGCGCGGCGCATGACGATGCTCGCGAGCGGCACGGCGGCGCGGTAGATCGCGTTCATCGCATTGACACCGTAGCGGATCGTCCCCGCCATTTCCGCCTCGCGCCCGATCATGAAGCCGGGGTTGTCGACCAGATGCACGATCGGCAGCCGGAACTGGTCAGCCAACCTGACGAAGCGTTCGACCTTCTCGGAGGTCTTGGCCTCCCACGATCCGCCGAGATAGCTCGGATCGCTGGCGATCACGCAGACCGGCCAGCCATCGAGCCGCGCGAAAGCGGTGATCGCGGCGCGGCCCCAGTGCTTGCCGATCTCGAACACGGTGCCCGCATCGAACAGCATGTCGAGGCAGCGGCGCATCGAATAGACCTGCTTGGGATCGCGCGGCACCAGGCTGAGCAACGCCTCCTCGCGGCGGTCCGCGGGGTCGGTGCATTCGGCGCGGCGCGCAGGCTGGCCGACATATTCGGGCATGAACCCGAGGAAATGCCGCGCCCGGGCAAAGGCTTCGGCTTCGCTCGCGACCTCGTCATCGACCACGCCGTTGCGGGTGTGGATTTCCGACCCGCCGAGCCGTTCCTTGGCTTCCTCGTGATTGGCCGCGCCGTCCTTGTAGGCCTCACCCAAGCCATCGACCACGGCCGGCCCGGCGGCGAAGATCTGGCTGAGGCCCTTGACCATGATCGAATAGTGGCTCGCCACAGTGCGTGCCGCGCCGAGGCCTGCGGTCGGCCCGAGCGCGAGCGCGACCACCGGCACAGTGTCGAGATTGGTCACCACATCGCCCCAGCCGGGCACGGCGGGGATATAGGTCGCGCCGATCTGTTCCAATGTCTTCACCGACCCGCCGCCGCCCGTGCCGTCGATCATGCGGATGATCGGGAGCTTGAGTTGATGCGCCATCATCTCGGCCTGCACCATCTTGCGCGCAATCCCCGCATCCGCCGCGCCGCCGCGAATGGTGAAGTCGTCCGCCGTAGCGACCACCGGGCGGCCATTGATCAGCGCCTTGCCGAACAGGAACGGGGCGGGGGTGACGCTGGCGAGGTCGCCGTTGGCGTCATACCTGGCGGAACCAGCGATCTTGCCGATTTCGCGGAAGGAGCCTTCGTCGCATAACGCAGCGAGCCGCGCGCGGGCGTCCATCTTGCCGCGCAAGTGCTGGCGCGCAACTTTGTCCGCGCCGCCCATCTGCTCGGCCAGCGCCTCGCGCGCGCGCAGTTCTTCGAGTTCCTTGGCCCAGGTCATTCCCTCTCCCTCACCTCGTCACTGCGAGGAGCCGCAGGCGACGCGGCAATCCATGGTCGGACGGCGCGCCGGGATGCGAGGTCAGGTCATGGATTGCTTCGCTGACGCTCGCAATGACGAAAACGAAGGGAGGGTCACTCCCCTGCAGGCACCACGCGGCACAACACCGCCTCGACCTGCACCTGCCCGCCTGCAGTGACCGTCAGCCCCTCGACCACTCCGTCGAAGGGCGCGGTGAGGGCGTGTTCCATCTTCATCGCCTCGAGCACCAACAGCCGTTGCCCGGCGGTGACGGACTGACCTTCGGAGACATCGACCGCTATGACCTTGCCCGGCATCGGCGCAAGGATCGCGCCATCGGCGGCGGAGGCTTGGCCTTCCCCATGCGGATTATGCTGGCCAATGGCGAAGGCGATACCCTTTGCACTCACCAAAGCCATGGTCGGTGTGGCGGACGACGACCAGACATCGTCGAACCAATCATCAGGAATGCGTGCTTCGACAGGGCCAGATTCCGTCGTCAAAAGCACTGACTTCTTGGGATTTGAATTCAAGCGAAAGCCAGTCAAAGGCGCCTGCTGCACACCAACGTATTCGCGTTGGAGATGCAGCGCGGCCGTCTCAAGCATGTCCTTGGTGGGCTGGCTGTCAGGGATCAAACCATCACCGCGCGCCGCGATGAGGCCTGTAGTCATCATGCCTTCAAGAAATTCGGCGTCTTCGAGCAGGCGATAAAGGAAGCCAGCGTTCGACTTCACCGGCCAGACAGCGGTGCCATCCAACACTTGCTTCAAGTCCTCGATGGCGTGGTCGCGATCTGGAGCCCACGCGATGATCTTGGCGATCATCGGATCATAGAATGGCGAGACGGTCGCGCCTTCTTCGACTCCGGTGTCGACGCGTTCGCCGTCGGGAATATGGAAGCGTTCCAACCGCCCCGTGCTCGGCAAAAACCCCTTGGCTGGGTCCTCCGCATAGAGCCGCGCCTCGATCGCATGGCCGTTGATCGACAGCTCCTCCTGCTGCTTGGGCAGCGGCTCCCCGCTCGCAACCCGCAGCTGCCATTCGACCAGATCGACCCCGGTGATCTCCTCGGTGACGGGGTGCTCGACCTGAAGGCGGGTGTTCATCTCCATGAAAAAGATGCGGTCGGCGTGCAGGCCTTCGCCGGCGTCGGCGATGAATTCGATCGTGCCTGCGCCCTCGTAATCGACCGCCTTGGCGGCGCGCACGGCGGCGGCGCAGATGGCTTCGCGGGTGGCGGCGTCCATGCCTGGAGCGGGGGCTTCCTCGATCACCTTTTGGTGGCGGCGCTGCAATGAGCAGTCGCGCTCGAACAGGTGGACGACGTTGCCGTGCGCATCGCCGAACACCTGCACCTCGATATGGCGGGGCGAGGTGATCCACTTCTCCAGCAGCACCTCGTCATTGCCGAAGCTGGCCTTGGCCTCGCGGCGGCAGGAGTCGAGGCTCGCGGCGAAGTCTGCGGGCGCATCGACCTTGCGCATCCCCTTGCCGCCGCCGCCCGCGACCGCCTTGATCAGGACGGGATACCCGATCGCCTCGGCCTCGGCAGTGAGGCGTTCAAGCGACTGGTCCGCGCCGAGATAGCCGGGCGTGACGGGAACACCCGCCTCGATCATGCGCGCCTTGGCCGCGTCCTTCAGGCCCATCGCGCGGATGCTCGCAGGCTTGGGGCCGACCCAGACGAGGCCAGCATCGATCACGGCCTGCGCGAAGTCGGCATTTTCCGACAGGAACCCGTAGCCGGGGTGAATCGCATCCGCCCCCGTCGCCTGCGCCGCCGCGATGATCTTCGCGCCGACTAGATAACTCTCGGCTGCAGGCGAGGGGCCGATATGCACGCTCTCGTCAGCGACACGCACATGCAGCGCCTTGGCATCGGCATCGGAATAGACCGCGACGGTCGCAACGCCCATCGCGCGCGCGGTGCGGATAATGCGGCAGGCAATCTCGCCGCGATTGGCGATCAGGAGTTTGGTTATCATTGTGCCGCTCCGCAGCCGGTGGCGAGGTGGCTGTAGGTGATGGTTGCGATCTTCCACGCGCCGTCGATCCGCATCAGCGTGAAGATGTCGACCCCGCAATGGCTGAGCTTGCCGTCGATGATGAAATCGTAATCGGCACGGACCGTCGCCACGGCGCCATCGACCGTTACCACTTCGCCGCGCAGCGGTTCGGATACGGGGACGGGAATGCTCGACACCGAAGCGATCAACTGCGTCATCGGGATCAGACCGACGCGGTCTGCGCCGTCTCGTTCTTCGACCTTGGCAACGAAGCCGGGCTCGGTGACATGGGCGCGCATGGCTGCGGCGTCCTTCGCGGCAAGGCCGCGCATGAAAGCCTCAACCGTGGCGATCACGGCTGCCTCGTCGGAGTTGCGATCAGGCGCGGGCTCGGCAGCGAGAGGTGCGGCGGCAGCGAGCGCAAGAGCGGTTGCGAGAATGGCTTTCATGCCCGCTTGGTTAGCCGCTTTTTTTCGTCATTGCGAGCCGGAGGCGAAGCAATCCATGGCCTAACATCACTGCGGATGGCGAGGCTGGTTCATCGATTGCCGCGTCGCCCCTCACGGGGCTTCTCGCAATGGCGAAGGCTTGGCCCGGGGTGACGGTGATGGGGACTTGGGCCGGTAATCCGCAATCCCCCAGTCGATCCCGCCTTTGGGCTTCTTCTCGCGGTTGAGCACCGCGGAAAGAAATGCGCGCACGCCGTAGAGCGCCTTTTCGCTGCGCGGCACGTAAGTGCGGCCGGCCCAGGCCTCGGGCCCGCGCGCCCTAACCTTGCGGCCGATCGCGCCATAGATGCGCGCCGCCGAGAGCACCGCCCAGCGGCTGCGGAAGGGGAGTTTGGCCGCACCAACCCGCGCGGCCGCCTCGTGCTTTTCCACCAAGGCAACCAGCCGCGCGGCCATGTCGGCGAGTTCCTTGCGGTGGTGCGGCTTGGTGTGCTGGCCGGGCTCGATATCCTCTTCGGCGAGCCATTCCTGCGGCAGGTAGCAGCGCCCCGCCGCATCATCCTCGACGATATCGCGCGCGATATTGGAAAGCTGGAAGGCGAGGCCGAGGTCATTGGCGCGGTCGAGCGTTTCCTGATCCTTGGGATCGACCCCCATCACCACCGCCATCATCACGCCGACCGCGCCCGCGACATGGTAGCAATAGCGCAGCATGTCGGCCTCGGTGCGCGGGCGCCAGTCTTCGGCGTCCAATTGGAAGCCCTCGATCACGTCCTCGGCCATCTGCGGGGTGAGGCCCACTTCGGCCGCGACCACGCCGAGCGCGTCAAACGCCGGATCGCCGGTCGGCTTGCCCTCGAAGGCGAGCGCGGTGAGGCGGCGGATCAGCGCGAGCCGCTGGCCCAAGTCGGACTGGTCACCCAGCACCCCGCCCATGTCCTGATTATCGGCAATGTCATCCGCGCGGCGGCACCAGGCGTAGAGCAGCCACGCGCGCTCGCGGGTTTCCTTGTCGAACAGGCGCGCGGCGGCGGAAAAGCTCTGCGAGCCGCGCTTGATCGACAGCCGCGCATGTTCGACCAGCGCGGCACGGGTGGCAGCATCGACCCCCATCGCGCCGCCCTACAGCTCCTCGGCCTTCATGCGGAAGATGGGGGTGTGCGGCTGGTAGGCTTCCATCTTGGCGAGCAGTTCGTGGATCGAGGTCGCCGCGATCAGGATGTTCTGGTGCGCGGGCCGCACAAACCCGACCTCGGCCATCTTGGCGTTGAAGGCGAGCAGGTGATCATAGAAGCCGAAAGCATTGAGCAGGCCGACCGGCTTGGTGTGATAGCCGAGCTGCGACCAGCTCATTGCCTCCCATAGCTCGTCCATCGTGCCGACCCCGCCGGGGATGGTGATGAAGCCGTCCGAGAGGTCGGTGAAGCGCTGCTTTCTCTCGTGCATCCCGGAGACGGTGACGAGTTCGTCGCAATCATGGTTGGCGACTTCGGCCTTCACCAAGTGTTCGGGGATGATGCCGATCACCTCGCCGCCCGCATCCTTCGCGCCCTTGGCGACCGCGCCCATCAGCCCGAGCTTGCCCCCGCCATAGACAAGGCCAATCCCGCGCCCGGCCAATTCCGCGCCGACATCATAGGCTAGTTGTACATAGCGCTGATCCTCAGGCGAGGCCGAACCGCAATAGACGGCGAGACGTTTCACGCGCCCGCCTTTACCGCCAGATCCTCCAGCATCAGCCCGGCGGTCGCCTTGGCGCTGCCGACCACGCCGGGGATGCCTGCGCCCGGATGGGTGCCGGCGCCGACGAGGTAGTAATTGTCGATCACATCGTCGCGGTTGTGGCCGCGCAGGTAGGCGCTCTGCCACAGCACCGGCTCAAGGCTGAAGGCGCTGCCCATGTGGGCATTGAGGTCGTGCTTGAAGTCCTTGGGCGCGTAGCTGAACTTGGTGACGATCCGGCTGTGGATGTCGGGGATCAGGCGCCGTTCGAGCTCGTCGAGGATCATCTTCTCCAGCTTCGGCCCGACATCGTCCCAGTCGATCGGCATCTTGCCCATGTGGCTCACCGGCACCAGCGCGTAGAAGGTGCTCTTGCCTTCGGGCGCCATGCTCGGATCGGTTACGGTCGGGTGGTGGAGGTAGATCGCGAAATCTTCCGGTACCACGCCGTTTTTGTAGATGTCGTCGAGCAGGCCCTTGTAGCGCTTGGCGAACAGGATCATGTGGTGCGGGATGCCGGGCCATGTGCCCTCCAGCCCGAAATGCACCACGAAGAGCGAGGGCGAGAAGCTCTTGCGGTTCAGCGACTTGGCCATCTGCTTGCCGCGCTCGCTCCCCGACAGCAGGTCCTTGTAGGAATGCATGATGTCGGCGTTCGAGGCGACCGCGTCGAAGCGCTGCCTGAAGCCGCTCTTGGTCTCGACCTCGGTCGCCTTGGTGCCCAGCGTGTGGACCTGCACCACCGGATCGCCGACACGCATCGTGCCGCCGAGCCGCTCGAAATGGCGCACCATCCCTGCGATCAGCCGGTTGGTGCCGCCGCGCGCCCACCACACGCCGCCATCCTTCTCGAGCTTGTGGATCAGCGCGTAGATCGACGAGGTGTTCATCGGATTACCGCCCACCAGCAGCGAATGGAAGCTGAAGGCTTCGCGCAGCTTGGGGTGCTCGATATAGCTCGAGACCATCGAGTAGACACTCCGCCACGCCTGCTCCTTGATCAGGGCAGGAGCGGCCTTCAGCATCGACTTGAAATCGAGGAACGGCTTGGTGCCAAGCTTGAGATAGCCTTCCTCGTACACCCGCGCCGAATATTCGAGGAAGCGGGCATAGCCGGCGACGTCCGCCGGGTTCAGCTTGGCGATTTCCGCGTTGAGCTGTTCCTCGTCGTTCGAATATTCGAAGTTGGTGCCGTCGGGCCAGTTGAGGCGGTAGAACGGCATGACCTTCATCAGCTCGACATCTTCCGAAATGTCGTGACCGGTGAGCGCCCAGAGCTCTTCAAGGCAGGGCGGATCGGTGATCACGGTCGGCCCGCCATCGAAGGTGAAGCCTTCGCGCTCCCAGTAATAGGCGCGCCCGCCCGGCCGGTCGCGGCCTTCGATCACGGTGGTGGCAATGCCGGCCGATTGCAGCCGAAGGGCCAGCGCCATGCCGCCGAAGCCCGCGCCGATCACGCAGGCGGTGCGGCCCGCATAACGTTCGGCCAGAGCGGGGTTCACGCCCTTTGCGCCAGTGGGGGTGCCAAGATTGAGCTTCGCATCGGCGTTCATGCCGGGGTCTCCATAGTGAGAGGCTTGGTGTCCAGGGGTGTGCCTGACGAAAACAGCGCACGGATCGCGCGCGGGATAGCTACGGGAGGCTTGCCGGTAAGGATGCGCAACCGGTCAGGCCAGGTCGAGCGGCCCGCATAGAAGCGTTCGACCAGACGCCCGCGCAGGGCGTAGAAATGTTCGAACACCACCACGCGCTTGTCGGGCTCGGCGGCCTCGAACAGCATCCGGCTGAGCATCCGGTAATAGCCCGTGGCGCGCCAGTGGCGCTTGGCCCTGCGCGCGCAGAAGGCGGCGAGTTCCTCGCCCGACAGGTCGGGGCGCTTGGCGATCACCTGCGCGATGGCAAGCGCATTGTCCGCGGCAAACGGCAGGGTGTAGCTGGTGAGCGGGTGCGAGAAGCCCCCGCGCGCGCCCGCCAGCGCCACGCCCGGGATGGCGATCTCGGCCTGCGCTGCGGCGAAATTCCCGCCCGAGACGACCGGCAGGATGCCCGCTTCCTGATCGATCACTTCGCCCTTCCAGCCGCGGCGGTGGGCATATTCGGCGACCCGGCCCTTGAGGACATCCGCGTCCATCTTCGGCTGGTCGGCATAATAGGTGTCCTCGACGAAGACCTCGGTGGGCGAAAGCGGCAGGACATAGACGAAGCGATAGGCTGCGCCATTGCCATAGGGTGCGATCTGATCGACGCTCGCATCCATGATGACGGGGCGGGTGAGGCCGTGCGGCTCTTCGCAGCGGAAGTGCCGGCCGAGGAACACCTGCCAGCCGCCCGCCAGATGCTCCGAGGCGCGGAACGGGCGGCAGTCGATCACGCGCTTGGCTGTGATCCGGGTGCCGTCCGCCAGCGTCACCCCGCGCGCATCGAGGCCGGCCGCCTTGGTGCCCAGCATCACGCGCTCGGCCGGCAGTTCGGCGATCAGCTTGGCGTGGAATTCGGCGCTGGCGAGCGAGCGATAGGAGGTCGGCAAGCTGCGGCCATAGCCGGGAAAGGTGATGTCATAGCCTTCGTCCCAGCCGTTGAGCGCAAAGCCTTCCATCAGCTTGCGGGCATGGGGGGCGATGTCGGTCTCGAACCAGCTCCAGCGGTGATGCCCGCCGAATGTGCGCCCGGCCTCGATCACCAGAAAGCGGCAGCCGGGCGCTTGGCGCTGAAGTGCGAGCGCGATCAGACCGCCCGCCAACCCGCCGCCAACGATCACCAGATCGTGCGGAGAGGCGCTGCCGGAGGTCGGATGGGGCGGTGAATCGCTCATGCTCTGCCAGCCCTAGGCGAGGGCGCGGCTCACGGCAATGTTGCCTGCGCCGGTGGGCGTGCCAAACGCTGTTGCAACATCACCGAATGGACCATATGTGCGCCCCCGAAGGCGCGAAGAATTCGCACAAACCCATTGTTTCATAAGGAGTTTGCATCTATGAACCTTCGCAGACACCTTGCCCTGCCCGCGCTGCTGGCTGTCGTGCTGGCGCTCGGCGCGACCCCCGCGCTGGCCGAGGACGCTGCGGTCGAGGTCCAGCCTGCTGCTGCGCAAGATGCCCCCGCTACGGTGCGCCCGCCGATCGCCTTCACCAAGCCGGTGTTCGACGAGACCTGGGCGACCATCGGCCTCGGCGCGGGGCTGGTGCCGAGCTATGCCGGATCGAACGATTACATTGCCTTCCCGCTGCCGCTGATCGTCGGCCGGGTCGGCGGGGTCGGAATCCGGCCCAACGGCCCCGGCCTGACGTTCGATGTGCTTTCGCCCAAGCCCAAGTTGGGCAAGCGCAAGACCCGGCTCGCCTTCGGTCCGGCCTTCCGTATCCGTAA
>Ga0164293_10001269_pt1 | contig 21113 bp, 20 predicted proteins | sample GEODES118metaG_FD_111487 | JGI IMG/M metagenome (GOLD analysis project Ga0164293, IMG submission 111487) | Eutrophic lake water microbial communities from Lake Mendota, Wisconsin, USA - GEODES118 metaG | ecosystem: Environmental > Aquatic > Freshwater > Lake | place: USA: Lake Mendota...
ACATGTGCTGTTGAAAAAGTTGAGAACGACCCACGACCCTTTGCGTCGCGACAGGTCGAACTCACCGCCACCCACGAGGTCGGAGACGACCTCGGGTGCCGGCTGTCCGAGAAGCGGCGTGGAGATGTCCGTGTCGGTGCGCGGCTTCGAGACAGCCAGCACCACGAAGAAGGCCCCGACCACCACGGCCACCGCGATGGCCACGTTGCGGGAAATGCGTCGGGAGGTCACTTTCCGGTCGCTCACGTCAGACCCGCTCAGAGTCTTCTTCGGCCGGATCGACGGGGACAGGCGCAGAGGTCGGATCAGTGGGTCGACGACGACGCTTGCCAGGGAAGGCCGCGAGGATCGTGCCGATGGCCATGAGCCCGGCGCCGATCCACATCCAGAGGATCAACGGCTTGATGTAGACCTTGATGCGTGCCGTTCCCGAATCCATCTTCACCGGAGGTTCGAGGGTCAGATAGATGTCGTGGGTGAACGTGGTCTTCACCGACGGGGTACCGACGTTCATTCCCATGTTGGTGAACTTCGTGACGGCGGGTGCGTAGGCCTGCCCGCCGTCGATCGATACCAAGGCCTTCACCGCGGAACTGCGCGCATCGGTCTCTTCCTTGAAGCCGATCAGCTCGAACGTATGACCTTCGAAGCTGGCGGGAACTCCCGTCTCGAGGCGGAGATCCTGCGACTTCGTGTACGAGTTCGATGCGGACAATGCTACGGAGATGAGGATCACCCCGAGGTGCACGATCATCCCGCCGTTTGCCCGGCCGACGAGTCCGCGCCAGCCCTGACGCCGGGTGGCGAGAACCACCTGACGCAGCGCCGCACCTGCGGCGAAGCCACCGAGCGTGAAGGCAAGCAGAGGCGCGAGACCCGATGCACCGACGACGAGACTGACCACGAGTGCGGCGATGCCGCACCACGCCGGCCAGAAAAGTCGTTCACGCAGGAGTTCTTCCGATGCCTTGCGCCACGGCAGGACCGGAGCGATGCACATGAGAGCGAGCATCGCGATGCCGAGTGGAGTCGACATCGTGTCGAAGAACGGCTCGGCGACCGAGATCTGGCGATCCTGCAGTGCCTCGACGATCAGCGGGAACACCGTTCCGAGCAGAACCACGAAGGCAAAGACACTGAAAAGCACGTTGTTGGCGAGGAACGCGCCTTCGCGCGATACGGGTGAGTCGATGGCGCCAGGCGAGCGCAACGCATCACCGCGCCACGCAATGAGTCCCAACGACACCGCCACCACGATGCCGAAGAAGGTGAGCAGAAACGGCCCGATGCCGCTCTGGCTGAAAGCGTGCACGCTGTTCACCACACCCGAACGAGTGAGAAACGTGCCCAGAATGGTGAGGCTGAACGTGGCAAGCAACAGCGAGAGATTCCACACGCGCAGCATGCCTCGACGCTCCTGAACGAGCACGGAGTGGATGTAGGCGGTTCCCGTGAGCCACGGGAGGAGGCTGGCATTCTCCACCGGATCCCATGCCCAGACGCCCGACCAACCGAGAACTTCGTAACTCCACCAGCCGCCGAGGATGATGCCAATCGAGAGGAACCCCCAGGCGAAGAGTGTCCAGCGACGCGTTTCGATGAGCCACCCCTCCCCCACGCGCCCGGTGACCAACGCGGCAATGGCGAAGGCGAAGGGAACGGTGAAACCGACGTATCCGAGATAGAGGATCGGCGGGTGGAACATGACGAGGATGTGGTTCTGAAGCAACGGATTGGGACCCGGACCGTCGGTGACACCGGGAGCACCCTCGGCGAAGGGATTCGCCGGGCCGAAACTGAGCAGGAAGAAGAAGAGCGTCACGATGAACATGACCGCCATGGCCCACGAGATCATCGGGTCGTTCAACTTTCGGCGGTAACGCCACGTGACGACGGCGAGCGAGACACCGAGTGCGAGGATCCAGAGCAAGATCGATCCCTCGAGGGCACTCCACACGGCAGCGAAGTTGTAGAACGCCGGCGTGGATCGCGATCCATGGTCCTGCACGTACTGCAGCGAGAAGTCGCGCGTGATCATCGCGTACTCCATGGCGACCATCGCTGCGAACGCCGCGGCGAACGCGAGTGCCGCGAAGCGCGGAATCAAACGAGCGGTGTGAGCCTTTTCACCGGCGGCAGTTTCGCGGGCCGACACGATCGACGCCACCGCCCCGAAGGCCGCGGCGATGACCCCCACGAGGAGAGCAGCGCGCCCGAGCGGGCCAGCGAGACCGTCGTTCACGAATCAACCCGCACTGCTGACGTCTTCGCTGCACGCCGCGGCTTCTGCATCGTCGATGCGTGCCTCGTTTTCGGCGACGTAGGTGTTGGAATGTTTCACCTCGATACGATCGCTCAACAGGAGGCCGTTCACCAGTCGCCCGTGGGCGACCACCGGAATGCATTCCTGAAAGACACCGCCCGGATCCCCGTCGTAGCGGACATCGAGGGTCTTGTCGTTGAACGACAGCGAGAAAGTGGTGACTCCGGCGGCTTGCTTCAGACTTCCCTCGTCGACGGCCCCCTGGACACGCAACCGACGGTCACCCTCGCATCCGCTGCGCACGCCCACTTCGTCGACGTTGCAGTAGTAGTCGATGGCCGAGGTGAGGAACTGCGTGACGATCACGCCTCCGGCACCGAGCACCACCACCAAAAGGAGAACCGGCTTCCAGCGCCGCTTCTTGCGATTCTTCTGGCCGGCAGCGGCCGTGGCTTCGTCCCTCGGTGTCAGGTCCACGGCTTGTCCTTCGGATCCACCAGCGGGTCGAGTCGGCGTGCCTGGCGCGCGGTGCGACGGGCGTACACGGCGAGTGCGCCGAAGGTGAGCACCCAACAAAGAACGATGAACTCAACGTGATCCATCAGCGATCCGATCCATCGATGCCACTTCCATCAGTGCCATCTTTTCCATCAGTGCCACCTGCTTCGCTGCGACGCATCGCCACCGCCGCGTCGAGACCGCTCGTCTCGACAGCATCGGCCATGGTGAGAACACGCTGGCGGTGCAGGACCAGCCAGACGAAAGCGGCGGTGAACACTGCGACACCGAACAACAGCGTGAAGAGCATGAGGCCATCCATCGTGACGTCACCGTCGGGGCGCAGAACGGACGCCTCTTGGTGCAGCGAACGCCACAAGACGACACTGAAGTGCACGAGCGGAATCTCGAGCACGGCCAGCAAGGCAACCACGGCGGAACGCTTGGCGCGCTGCTGATGGGTGCCGCCGAGTCCGCGCACGGCGAGATAACCGATGTAGGTGACGAAGAGGAACGCCGTGGTGGTGAGACGGGGGTCCCACTGCCAGTAGGTGCCCCAGGTGATGCGACCCCACAGGCTGCCGGTGACGAGCGTGAGCCCCATGAAGAGGACGCCGACTTCCGCCGAAGCCCCGGCCACGCGGTCGAAGGTCAGCGAGTGCTGCTTGCCCCAGAGATAGGCAGCGGAACCGAGAGCGGTGACGACGAAAGCGAGATAGGCAACCCATGCCGTGGGCACGTGCACGTACATGATGCGTACCGTGCTGCCCTGAACGATGTCTTCGTCGGTGAAGAAGAGACCGAGAAGCGCGAGAAGAACCATCCCGAGGATGACGGCGACACCCAACTTGAACGATGCGGGCGTCCGCGTGGGAGGCGCCGTCGAGGCGGGGGCTGTCGAGGCGGGGCGCAGGGAGGTGTTCATCGTGGGGTGGCTACTCGTCGGTGAGAGTTCCGAAGCCAAGTGTTCCACCAAAGAGGAACAGTGCGCCAAACACACCGAGGAGTCCCATCCACGGCCAGCCTTCGCGCAGCGGAGTGCCGTCGGACCCGAACGCCGCCTCGGTCGCCCGGGTGGCGGCAATGAGAATCGGTGCCACCGCAGGCAACAAGAGCAGAGGCAAAAGGGTTTCCCGGCCCCGGCCACCGATGCTGAGACCTCCGTACAGGGCCCCCATCGCCGCCAATCCGATGGAGGCAAGCATTCCTGTTGTGACGAGCAACACAGCTCCGCCCAGCGACACGCTCACCTGGTACAGCACGAGAGCAAGCACCACAAGGACCGCCTCAAAGAGCACCAGCTGCGCCGTGAGAGCCATGACCTTGCCAAGAAACACACCCGCAGGTGGCAATCCGGCGACGCGCAGGGCGTCGAGGGCATTGTCGGCGGATTCCACCGCGAAAGTGCGCTGCACCACGATGATCGACGAAAAGAGCGTGGCCAGCCACACGAGGCCCGGCGCCACCCGCTGCAGGATGCCGTCGTTGTCGAGCGCAAACGCAAAAAGCACCATCACGATGCCGGCGAAGGGCAGGATCTGGTTGGCCACCACTTTGCTGCGACGTTCGATGCGCAGATCCTTGGCCGCAACCGCGAGCGCAACCTTGTATGTGGACGGCCGGCTCACGGTGTCCCCACTTCGACCACGATGCCACCGGCGACTTCGACTCGACGGGTGGCAAGAGAACCAGCGCGCTCGAGTTCGTGCGATGCAACGACGACCGTGGCCCCCGACGCTGCCGCCTCGCGCAGGATCGAATCGATCTCGTTGCGTCCGGCGGCGTCGAGTCCGGTGTGCGGTTCGTCGAGCAACCACAGTGCCGCACGACGGATCACCATCACCGCCAATGCAGTACGCCGCTTCTGGCCGGACGACATCCTGGCCACCTGGGTATCGAGAAGCCGCGGGGTAAGACCCATTCGTGTCGCCGCATCTGAGACTTCGGCGGGCGATGCTCCGACGGCCCTCCCCCAGAACGACAGGTTCTCCGCCGCCGTGAGGTCGAGATAGAGGCCGTTGGTATGCCCGAGGTATCCGACGTGCGAACGAACGAGATCGCGTTCGGATGTCACGTCGTGGCCGAGAATTCTCGCCTCACCACGGGTCACAGGAAGCAGACCGGCGCACAAGCGCAGCAAAGTCGACTTGCCTGCACCGTTGGCACCCTGCACCAGGACAATTTCCCCGTTTTGCACCGTGAAGTCGGCGCCCGCCAAAGCTGGGAACGAACCCAAGAGCACCACCGCATCGCGGATGGACACTGCGGGTGTTGTCACGGCTCCGACGCTACAGAGCGCCGACTCTTCCGCCCAACGCCCCATTAGCGTCCTCCAGCGATGAGCCCCCGCTCCCGATCCGTCGTCAACACCGCCATCGGCATCGCCGGCAAGACACTCGTCTGGGCCGGACTTCTGCTGCTCGGCCTCGTGGCGTACCAACTCTGGGGCACTGGGCTCGAGACACAGCGTGCCCAGAACCGTCTCGAAGACGAGTTCGAACAACTGCTCGACGAAGCAACCGCACCACCAGACACCGACTCCGGCGCACCCACGACCGGCGTGGCTCCTCCGGTCACCGCACCGAGCCGGCCCACGAAGGCCCTCGCCTTGATTCGTATTCCCACCGCTGGCGTGTCCGACATCGTGGTCGCCGGAGTGTCTGCGTCCGCGCTGCGACAGGGACCGGGACACGTGCCCGAGACACCGTTGCCGGGCCGACCCGGCAACAGTGCCATCGCCGGACACCGCTCTTCGTACGGCGCGCCCTTCGGGGACCTCGACCGCGTGAAGAAGGGCGACGCCGTCGAGATCACCACTGTCGAAGGACAGTTCACCTACACCGTCACCGAGGTCGAGATCGTGAAGCCCACACGCACCGACGTGATGGCCACCACGTCGTCGAAAAAGACGCTGACTCTCATCACGTGCCATCCGCGTTACAGCACCGACAAGCGCCTCATCGTCCACGCACGGCTCACGTCCTCGGAACCGAACACGACGTTGTCGTCGACCACGGCTCCGCAGACAACCCTCCCGTCCGGCACCGTTCCCCCTGACACGATCCCTGTCGAAACAATTCCTGTCGAAGAGGTCTCTCCGATCGACGGCACCGAACCCACGGCGATTCCGATCGACGCAATTCCGATCGACGAAGTAGGTGGCTGGTTCAGCGACACCAAGGCAATCCTCCCGACGATTCTTCTCGGTCTCGGTCTCGTGGCACTTGCCGTCGTTGCCCACTTCTTGCGCCGTCTCTTCGCACGGAAAGTGTCGCGGTCCTTCGTTGCCCGAGTTCTTGCCTATGCGGTCGTCGCCATTCCGTTCGTCGTGACGTTGTTCTTCTTCTACCGCTTCCTCAACTTCTTGTTGCCCGCACCGGGCTGAGGTTCAATCGCCGCGGAACTGCGGTCTGCGCTTCTCGAGGAATGCAGTACGACCCTCTTCGGCATCGCGACTCGACCAGGCCTGCGCCCGGAGAGTTTCGAAACGATCATCGTCCGCCGGCTCACCTGCGGCTGCTTCGAGTCCGCGTTTGTGCGCCGCAATCGTGAGCGGCGCGTACTGCACCAACTCCTCCGCCCAGACCAGTGCATCGTCGAGTCCACCGAGACGATGCACGGCACCTTGGTCGTGCAGTTGACGCGCCGTGTAGAGACCGACACCGAGCAGCATGTGTCGTGCGACCGACCAGCCGAACTCGCGTCCGAGACGCTCGATCGTCCATTGATCGACAGCCAGACCCAACTTCGCCGCCGGAACACCGAACTGGCTGTCGGTTGTCGCCATGCGCAGATCGCAGGCCACCGCCAACTGCGTTCCGGCTCCGAGTGCCGGACCATCGATGGCGGCGAGGGTGATGCACGGCAAGTCAGTGAAGCCGCGCAGTGCCGCGGCGAGAGCCCCGGCGAACTCGTCGTCTTCCACTCCGGTGAGATCAGCACCGGCACAGAAAGCAGGCGGCGCACCCGTGAGCACCATCACCCTGGCCCGTACCGAGATCTCCCCCTGGATCGCTGCAAGCATCACGAGTGCCTCGTGGTTCACGGCATTGCGGCGTGCCGGACGATCGATCGTGACGACGGCAATCCGTTCTCCGTGCCATTCGAGTCGGACGGGTGCTTGTTTTGCGTCGGTCGGCTCTACCATCAGGACGACTGTATGGCCTCCGAACCCGCCGCCTCCGCTTCCGTGCCGCCCGGTTCAGGGCCGACCGACGCAGTTCGTGCACGCCGCCAACAAGTCGCCAAGTACACGTTGCTCGCCAACCGCATCGGATATCTCCTCTACGCCCTGGCAATCTCCTGTTTCGTCATCGCCTTCGCCATCGGCTTCAGCGGTGCCATTGTCACGGTGGTCACCGTCAGTTTGGTGGCCGGGTCGGTCCTTCTTGCACCGTCCATCGTTCTTGGCTACGCGGTGAAGGCCGCCGAACGCGAAGACAGAGAGAACGGCCTGTGAGTATCGGCTCACCCCGACTGAGCGCCGCGGACCGTCGCGAGCAGTTGCTCGCGGTGGCTCTGAAGGTCTTCGCTCAGCGCGGGTACCACACCACTTCGATGAACGACATCGCTGACGCGGCCGGTGTCACCAAGCCGGTTCTGTACCAGCACTTCGATTCGAAGCGCGCCCTGTACACCGCCACACTGGAGGCCGTCGGCGAGTCCATGATCACGGCACTGCAAAGCGCCACGGCGGCGTCACCGTCGGGCAAGGAACAAACTGCTGCCGGCATGGTGGCCTACTTCCGTTGGGTCGCCAACGACCCCAACGCTTTTTCGCTGTTGTTCGGTGGCGGCACGCGACGTGACGAGGAGTTCGCCGCCGTCGCGGAGAAAGTGGAGAAAGCGGCCGCAGAGTTGATCGCCCCGCTCATCGAGGCAGGCGTCGATGCCGAATACCAGCGCATGGTCGCCCACGCACTCATCGGCATGAGCGAAGGCGTCGCTCGCCATCTCATCCGCAGCGAGCAGAAGTTCGATCCGGACACGGTCGGCGAACAGTTGGCGTCCCTCGCGTGGGCAGGCCTGCGTGCGGTCGGCCGCAAGCCCGACTGAACCTTGTTTGCCTGAACTTCGCCTCAGAGACGCAGCACCCAGCCGCGATAACCCTCGGTGAAGCCGGAACCGCGCAGTGCGTCGGTCATCGCCGAACGTACCGACTCGTCGAGATCCGCAATGATCGACCCGTTCACCTTGCGCACCTCCACGGAACGCAGCCGGCCGTCCTTCACCATCGTCGCGAGTGCCGCAGCAATGGTCGACCAGTCGGTGTCGAACGTGACCACGTGGTGCGAACGTGTGTCGAACCACGCAACGGCCTTGCCTTGGTCGATGATCACCAGTGCCTGCGCGGTGCGTGCGGGCCGACCCTCGGTGTCGGGCCACGGCAACACGGATCCGTAGGGCTGTGCGGGGTCGGTGGCCGCCAGGACCAAGGGCGGCACGGCTCTTTCGGGGTGCAGGTCGACGTCGACGCGATCGCGCACGTCGCGCAGACGATCGACCGCGCCGGGCATGGCGAACTGCGCGGCACCGAGTCCGTCGACGAAATACCCGCGCCGCACCTGGCCGCGTTCCTCCAGCACCTTCAACACGCCGTAGACCCCCGCGAAACCTCCGCGGACACCTTCACTCAACACCGCCTCGCGTGTCAGCACCCCGTGTCGTTCGAGCAGTTGCATCGCGAGCAGGTGCGCCGAATGCGTGTCCGACGTGTCACGTCCGTCGAGTGACAGGTCGGCGACGAGACTCCAACGCCCCGATCCGGCCGGCGGCCCGAGACGCGAGACGCGCATGTGTCGCGGGCGGGAAACACTGCGCTGTGCCGCACGACGACGCGTCCCCGACTGTTGTGCACCACCGACCATGGCGCGCAGCGGCGCGAGCGAATCGTTGGTGACTTCGCCGGCCCACACCAGATCCCACAGCGCACGCAGGCGTTCGGTGTCGGTGGCATGGGGCAGGGCCGCAACGATGTTGTTCCAGAAACTGGCTCCGCGTTGCGCCAGCGCGTGACGGATGGCGCCGTGCATCTCGCCCGTGGGTGCCTCGGCTCGCTCGTAGGCCCGTCCGAGATCGGCGAGCTGGTCGGCGAAGAACAGTCGCACGCGTCCGTCGGACGACCCGAGCGCACCTGCACCCACCCACACCAGTTCGCCACTGGTGAAGAGTGCATCGAGATCAGCGCTGCGATACCCCCGCACGCGCAGGGAGAGAATCTCGCTTTCGAGAGTGGAGGCTACGAGGCTCGCACCTTGCAGCATCTGCACCACGTCGACCAAAGCTTCGACACCACCACGCTGGCCTGACGCGCGCCCCGACCGGCCGAGCTCGACTGCACCCACGCCGTGCCAAGCGGGAAGAAAACGACCGTATGCCGCTTGTTCGACCGGCTCGACTTCGCGTCGCAATGCGGCCAACGATCGACGGCGGATCTGACGAAGCACCTCGACGTCGCACCACTCGCGTTCGAGCCCGGTGGGTTGGAACTCGCCCACCACCACGCGACTGTCGGCCTCGAGTGCACGCAGCGCACCGAGCGCACGTTCCTCGGTGATGCCGAAGCGTCCCGCAATCTGGGAGGTTGTGAACGGAGCATGCGTTCGCGCATAGCGCGCGATGATCGACTCGAGCGGTCGCACCAGCGGCTCGGTGAACTCGCGTGGCAAGCCGAGCGGCAAGGCACAGCCCAGTGCATCGCGGTAGAGCGCCGCATCCTGTGCGGCGATGACACGTTCCTCGCCGTCGATGACCACGACCACTGCACGACGGTCGGCAACGAGGGTATCGACCGCTGCGACCAGGGCCGGATCGGCGCAACGCAGCTCGATGTCGAAACGGGTGAGATCACCCACCTTGCGCAGAATGTCGTGGACCTCGTCGATCGATCTTGCGCGGCGTCCCTCGCCGAGGCACTGAGCTGCCATCTCCACTTCGACGATGGCGTCACGGTCGAGCAGTTCACGGAGCTCCTCGACACCGAGCAGATCGTTCAGCAGGTCACGGTCGAGCGACAGCGCCGCGGCACGACGCTCGGCCAGCGGGGCGTCACCTTCGTACATGTAGGCGGCGATCCAGTTGAAGAGCAGGCTTTGCGCGAACGGTGACGGTTTCGGTGTGTCGACCGTGACCACCGCGATACGACGCGACCGAATGCGACCGAGAATGTCGCGCAAGGCCGGCACGTCGAAGACGTCCTGCAGGCATTCGCGACTCGCCTCGAGGAGAATGGGGAACGTCGGATACTTCGCCGCCACGGCCAACAGGTCGGCGGCTCGCTGGCGTTGTTGCCACAGTGGTGTGCGCTGGTCGGGCCTTCGCTTGGGCAACAGCAGCGCACGCGCCGCGCATTCCCTGAATCGCGCCGCGAACAATGCGGTTTGCGGCAACGCCCCCACCACCAGTTCGTCGATGTCGTCGGGATCGACCAGCAGGTCTTCGACCGGCACGTTGTCGACCGCCTCGGGCAACCGCAGGACGATGCCGTCGTCGGCCCACATGGTCTCGACCGGCATGTCGAAGCGCTCGCGCAACCGTCGCTCGATGGCCATCGCCCACGGGGCATGCACGGGTGTGCCGTAGGGCGTGTGGATGCAGACTCGCCAATCACCGAGTTCGTCACGGAACCGTTCGATCACCACGGTGGCGTCGCTCGGCACGGTTCCGGTGGCCGAAGCCTGTTCCGCCAGATACTCCACCACGTTGCCTGCGGCGAGCGGATCGAGGAAGTAGCGGGTGCCGAGTTCGCCGAGTGCGGTGTCGAGCGGCAGTTCGTTGATGGTGCGCTGGAACTGACCGAGAACGGCGCCCAACTCCGCCGGCCGGCCCAACTGGTCACCGTGCCAGAACGGCATCTTGGCCGGCTCGCCGGGAGCGGGCGTAACGATGACCTTTTGGAAAGTGATGTCCTCGATACGCCACGTGGAAGCACCGAGCAGGAAGGTCTCCCCCGGCCGACTCTCGTAGACCATCTCCTCGTCGAGTTCACCGACTCGTGTGCCGTCGGGCAGGAACACTCCGAACAAACCGCGATCGGGAATCGTGCCGCCGTTGGTGACGGCGAGACGTTGCGCGCCGTCGCGTGCCCGCACGGTGTCGTTCACCCGGTCCCACACGATGCGCGGCCGCAGTTCGTTGAACTCTTCGCTGGGGTACCGACCCGCCAGCAAGTCGAGCACGTTGTCGAAGATCTCGCGCGACATGTCGGCGAAGTTCGCGCACCGCTTCACCATGGACAGCAATGCGTCGGTCTTCACGTCGCCCGACACGGCAACATGGGCGACGATCTGCTGGGCCAGCACGTCGAGCGGACTGCGCAGGTAGCGCGTCGATTCGATGCCGCCCTCCACCATGCGCCGCGCCACCACTGCAGACTCGAGAACATCGGCCCGGTGCTTCGGGAAGATCTTGCCCTTGCTCGGCTCACCCACCGAGTGGCCGGCTCGACCTACACGCTGGAGACCGCGACTGACCGCCCCCGGTGACTCCACCTGAATGACGAGATCGACGGCCCCCATGTCGATGCCGAGTTCGAGACTGCTGGTGGCCACGAGAGCGCGCAGTTGGCCGCGCTTCAGTTGATCCTCGATGATCACGCGTTGCTCGCGCGCGAGCGAGCCGTGATGCGCCTTCACGAGGACGCCACTGGCGTCGGTTGCAATTCCCGTTTCTTCGGCGAGCTCGTTCAGTTTCGCCGCCAGCCGTTCGGCCTGGCGACGGGCGTTGCAGAAGATGATCGTGCTGCGGTGCTGCATCACGAGATCGAGCACCTTCGGATACACGCTCGGCCAGATGCTTCCGCGTCGCGGCGTGAGAGCCGCCGTGGCGGGTCCACTGACCAACTCCGTGCGCTGCTCGGACAGTGCGCCGAGATCCTCGACGGGAACCACCACCTCGACGTCGAGTGTCTTGCTCACCCCGGCATCGACGATCGCCACGGGACGGGGTGCACCGCTGTCGTATCCGGCGAGGAAGCGGGCCGTCTCCTCCAGTGGCCGTTGGGTGGCCGACAAACCGATGCGTTGCGGCGGCCGACGGGTGATCTCGCACAGCCGTTCGAGCGACAACATGAGATGTGCGCCGCGTTTCGTGCCGGCGAGTGCATGGATCTCGTCGATGATCACCGTGTCGACATTGACGAGCGTGCGTCGCGCCTGCGACGTGAGCATCAAGTAGAGACTCTCGGGAGTGGTGATGAGCAGATCGGGTGGCCGGCGCACCAACGCCTGACGCTCGCGGGAAGAGGTGTCACCCGTGCGCATCGCCACGCTGATCTCGTTCACCGGATCTCCACGACGCTCGGCGGCCAACCCGATACCGGTGAGCGGCGCGCGCAGGTTCTTCTCCACGTCGAAGGCGAGCGCACGCAACGGCGAGATGTACAGCACGCGGGTCCGCTCTGCCTGTGGCAGCTGATCAGCGGCGGTCAGGCGATCGATCGACCAGAGAAATGCGGTGAGTGTCTTGCCGCTTCCCGTCGGGGCGCAGATGAGCGTGTGATCACCTGCGGCGATGCGCGGCCAACCTTCGGCCTGGGCGCGGGTCGGCGCAGGAAACGAAGTCGAAAACCAATCGGCCACCGCAGGGCGAAAAAGACCCAGGACGTTCTTGTCTCCCGCAGCCTCGGTCTCCACGGCCAAAAGTTACCGAACCCATGCAACAAGCGACCCACGCAGTGCCCATTGACTCACGTTTCCGTGTCGGCTCCGCCTGACACCCCGAATCGCACCTCGGTAGGCTGGTGACATGCCACAGTCCGGGGAGCACCATCCCGCCTTCGAGGAGTACTGCGAGTGCATCTACGAACTGCGAGAGGACGACGTCGAGGTCATCCAGGCTCGAATCGCCGACCGTCTGCAGGTGTCGCGACCCTCGGTCTCCGAGATGGTCCGTCGACTCGAGGGTGACGGTCTCATCGTCTTGGCCGACAATGTCATCTCCCTCACCGAGGCAGGCGAACGTCTTGCATTGCGTGTCGTGCGTCGCCATCGCCTGGCCGAACGCTTCCTCACCGACGTCCTCGGTCTCTCCTGGGCCCAAGCCCACCACGAAGCCGGCAAGTGGGAACACGTCATGTCCGACGACGTCGAAGCAGCGATGAACCGCCTCCTCGGCGATCCCACCACCTGCCCCCACGGCAACCCGATCCCCGGATCGTCGTACTTGGCGGAAGAGACCGTTCGTCTCGTCGATGTCACCCCGGGGCACCGCTTCACCGTCACCCGCATCCCCGAGGAGCTCGAGTTTGCTCCGGGCGTCCTCGACTTTCTCGAATCCTCCGCTCTCCAACCCGGCCGCAGCGGAACCATCGCCTCGAGCAACGCCGACGGAAGCGTCACGGTCGACATCGAAGGGCACCACGTCTCGGTCGCCCCGTTCACCAGCGCCCGCATCCTGGTGACCGCCGCATGAGCACTCGTCGCCCGTCACTCTCGATCGCTGTCGGCCTGGCTCTCCTCGTGCCGGCCCTCGGTGCCTGCTCCACCACCATCGAAGACGGAGCCAGCGATGCGTTCACCTCGACAACGGAGCCACCCGCCACCAGCACCACCATTCCCACCGGTGGCATCGACCGATTGTTCGGTCAGATTCTCGACACCGGAGCCAACCTCGGCAACGACGTGGCCAGCGGCGACATGCGCACGGCACGAGCCAAACTGGCCGACATCGAAGCCACGTGGAAGGGCATCGAAGGCCAACTCGACTCCTTCAACGACGATGTGAAGGCGGACCTGGAACGGTTGGTCGACCTCTTCACCACGGCCGTGCAGCGCAAACGACCGGCAGATGCCGACAAGGCAATGCGTTACCTGCCGATGGCTCTCGAAGCCCTCAACGTCGACGTTCAGTAGACGCCAGCACCGCTTCAGCGCATGCAGTCCGGCAACGGACGCTGATGCACCACGGTGAGCCGTTGCGTGGCACGAGTCAGCGCCACATAGAGCGCACGCAACCCCATTGTCTCGGCCTCGACGATGGTCTGTGGTTCCACCACGACGACACCGTCGAGTTCCAGACCCTTCACCAGACTCACGGGAACCACGGTGACGCCGGTGTCGAGTGCAGTAGCCGCCGCACGACCATGTTCGACTCCCGCATCGGCAAGTGCTGCGGAGATCTCGGCCACCATTGCATCCGGGCACACCACTGCCACGTTGCCGTTGACGAGTTCGCTGCGCAGCGACAACGTCTCTTCCACCACCGCCGACACGAGCAAACCTGCGGCCTCGACAACGAGCGGGCCCGTGTCACCTTCACGCACGGACTCGGGAGCGCGTAGACCGGGAGCGGCGGCGTGCATCACACGGTCGGCCAACTCCATGATCTGGGCGGGAATGCGGTATCCCACCGACAACCCGACGATCCGCGGCTCTTTGCGATCGGGAAGATGCGCCAGCACGTCGTCCCAGTCGTTCGGTGCAAGCGCACCGGTGGCTTGGGCGATGTCACCCACCACGGTCATCGATCCGTTGAGCGATCGCCGCGACACCATTCGCAGCTGCATCGGGGTGAGATCCTGCACTTCGTCGACGACAATGTGTCCGTAGGTGCGAATCTCGTCGTTCTCGTCGATCTTGCCCGCCCTGCGCGGCAGTGGTCCGAGAATTTCGAAGGCGTCGTCGAGCACCGCTGCGTCGTGGTCGCTGAACACGGCTTCGCCGATGTCGTGGACACGCGGACGATGCAGCGACAGGTATTCGGTTTCTGACAACGACTTCTCACCAGCCAGGCGCAACAGCGCCTTCGAGCCGTAGAGGTCGTTCAACAGCTCCGCGGGCGTGAGCAACGGCCACATTCGTTCCATTGCGATGCGGAACTCGGGCAACGGCCGCACGGACTCTTTCATTTCGTCGAGCGACACACCCGGGTCGCGCCACGATGCGGCCAGCGCATGGAGCATCTCGTTCTCGACCCACTTGCGCGCGGAGTTGTGACGACGGAAGCGACGCTTGGCGTTGCGCACGATCTGCTGCGTGTCGTCCGCCGATACGCGGACGTACCCCGAACGGAAGGGCAGTTCGAGGGCCTCTTTCAGGGGTCGCTCACGGTCGGACACCGCCTTGGTGATCACCTTCGACATCCGCATGTCACCCTTCACGCGCGCGGCTGCCGCGGAATCGCGTGCGCCGTAGGTGACGTTCGGAACCAGATCGGTGAGGACCACTTGTTCGACTCCGGCTTCACCGAGGCTCGGCAGCACGCGCTCGATGTAGCGCAGAAAGACACGGTTCGGGCCGATGACGAGCACACCCTGATCCTCCAGGGGGAACCGGTGGGTGTAGAGAAGGTACGCGGCACGGTGCAGCGCCACCACCGTCTTGCCGGTTCCCGGCCCGCCCTGCACCACCAACACTCCGGCCTGGGGCGATCGGATGATTTCGTCCTGCTCGGACTGAATGGTGGCCACGATGTCACCGAGTTGGCCGGTACGACCGCGCTCGAGAGCGGCGAGCAGCGTGCTGTACCCGCGCAGACCATGGCCCATGGTTCCCGGCGACACCGGATCGATGTCCTGGCCGACGCCGATGTGTCCGTCACCGAAGAGTTCGTCTTCGATGCCGAGAAGTTCACGGCCTTGCACCGCAAAGTGGCGACGACGCACCAGACCCATCGGCTCGCGACCAGTGGCGCGGTAGAACGGTTCGGCCACGGGTGCTCGCCAGTCGACCACCACCGGCTCACGGTTCTGGTCGGCGACGGCGAGTCGCCCGATGTGGAAGCTCTCGAGCATGTCGGGGCTCTCCGCATGGCGATCGATTCGTCCGAACACCAGTGCGGCGTCGCCGAGGTCGAGCTGCGTCAGACGGTTGACGAGCGCCTCGTCGAAGACGTCACGCTCGTAACGCGCCTGGAACGTACCCCCGAGCCCGGGCTCGGTGAGGTCCCGCAACTTCCACGCGTCGGAGCGACTCTGCTCCAGGCATTCGTACGCATGATCGATGAAGCGTTGCTCATCGGCCATTTCGGGGTGCTGGGCGGTCATGGGTCGTGATGTCGTGATCTTTTCGGGCGCATGTGCCCGTTTTTGGGGTCTGGAAAGCCTACAGGTGCCCGTGCACACATTGATCCCGACGACACCAGCGAAAGGACATTCGTGCCATCCTCATTTTTCCCGACATGCCTTTTTTCGTGCAATGCTTGAGCCGAACGACATTCACGGCCCTGATAGGGGAAGGGCTCGAGATCGAAGGTTTCGAGCCATGACAACCCTTTTCCGCCGCCTCGTCGCGGCCGTTTTCAGCCTGACGTTTCTGATCGCACCATCGCCTCCCACCCGCGCCACCGATGCCCCACCTCCCGCGCCGATTGCGCCGGAAACGATTGCCGAGGTCTCGGGCGACACCTTGATGGCCGGAGTGAGCCTCGGCCTTCCGAGCGATCGTGAAACGCGCCACTGCGTGTGGCACACCACCGTCGTCACCGACATTGGAGACAACTCGTACTCGTTGAAGAACGAGAACGGCGTCCAGTATCGCCTGTACGCCCGCACGTGCCGGGCCGAGAATCCGGCGAGCCCCGACAGCGTGAGCCACCACTGGATACCGATGGTGAGCGAGACGACACTCGCCAGTCAGTTGGCGGACTTCTCCTGGGGCACACTCCCCGTTCCCCTCGTGGGAACGGCACCGCCGTCGCATCGGGGTGTGGTCAACGTGCCGATGTGGTGGTGGGTCTCGCCAAAGACATGGCGCACCATCTCGGTGAGCGCCTGGATCCCCACAGTCCGCGGGCCGTTGGTCGTCACCGTCACCGCCAAGCCGAGCGCCCTCATCGTCGACCCGGGCGACCCGCGGGCGCGAAACTCGGGGCGTTTCACCTGCGGCGGCCCCGGAGCCGCGTGGCGCACCACCGACGGTGACTCGGCCCGCAGCGACTGCATGCACACCTACCGCCACAGCGTTGCACGCAGCACGGGAACCGTGTCGATTCGCTGGTCGGTGTCCTGGAAATCCAACTGGCGCAAAGGCGGGAAGCTCCCCTCCGTGCACACGACACGAAAGATCGACGTCGCCGTCCACGAGATCCAAGCGCTCGTCAATCAGTAGCCGAAACCGGGGCGAAACAACGGGAGAAATGCCTGACGGAAAATATCGAGCTGGGGGTATCGGTCCCCCACCGGCTCCTATACGCTTCGTTGCGTCAGTACTCAAGAAATGAGAAGTCAATGCCAATCGGAACCGTGAAGTTCTTCAATGACGAAAAGGGATACGGGTTCCTCTCCCGCGAAGATGGCGAAGATGTCTTCGTCCACTTCTCCAACATTGAAGGCACCGGTCGTCGCACCCTCCTCTCCGGCCAGCAGGTCGAGTTCGAACTCGGCGAAGGTCGCAAGGGTGTCGAAGCCCACAACGTTCGCGTCGTCTGACGCCAACATTCCCGCCTCTTTTCTGTTGCGCTGACTCAACCGAGTTGATTCAGCGACGTGCAGGTCGGTGCCAGACCGCAGATGTCGGCACCACGATGAGATACATGTCCCCGTTGTCGTCGACAGCGGGATCGATCGAAGCCGTGCAATCGGCAATCACGCTGTGATCGTCGTAGTCCGCTGTCGAGTCGTGGCCTGACAACGGTGGCCACACCAGAGTGACGCGTCCGGTTTCGCGGACGTTCGTTGCGGTGCGCTGACCGACCCGGAAGTGAAATCCTGCTCCGGCAGGATCGCACACGACTGCCCGAAGATGGGCGACACCATCGCTGCCGGCGCTCGCTACGTAGGCGAACGGACGACGGCCCACTGCAGCGGCAAGATCCTCGGTTTCGATCCGCACGCTCATGGACCAAACTTACCGTGTTCCCAATGCGTCGAACCTATAGTTGCGCCGTGACTTCCTCCCGCGACTCGATCATCCTGGAACGCCGCTTCGTCAACGCACTCGCCGCCATGGACGATGCAGACATCACTGCGGCTGCTCTTGCTCTCGACGAAAAGCTCCATGACGTCCTCGCCCAGGTGGCCGGACTGCCAGCCGATGCCTTCGACGACGAAGCAACACTCAGCGACAAGATCCGCGACGGTGCCAAGCGCCGACGCTGTGCGGGCGACGTGTGTGTGATCCTCTGCGAACCGTGCACGCAACACTCGATCGAGATCCTCGGATCGAAGTCCGACGATCCGTCGCTCGATGACCTCAATGCCATCCTCCCTGAGATCCTCGAGGAGTTCGGACTGGCGGTGGTCAAGCTGATGGTCATCCAGTACTCGCTGTCACTCGCCGGCTTCAAGAAGCTCATCCAGACCGACGAACGTTTCGCACTGCCGGTCTCGCAGAGCCCTATGGCACAACTGCGTCAGATCGACGAAGAGGCCCAGGCCGCCAAGCGTGCCGCTCGTAAAGAGCGCAAGGCGGCGCAGAAGTCCAAGAAGAAGTAGCGCTCAGAACCGCCCGAGCACGCGTTCGGGGGTCAGCACGATGGCCACCCGTCGCGCCGTGGCGGGGTCGAATGCCGAGCCGTCGGTGTATCCGTGCTTGCGGACCACGTCGTCGCGAACAGCCATGTCGGGGTCGTCGATCGCCCGGAGTGCTCCGCGCAACTCCACGTAGTGCGACGGATTCGAAGGGTCGATGATGCTGAACGAACCGCGGCCGGCTCGCACCGCGTTGACGTGCTTTTGGCGCCCCGCATGGGTGCTCATCCAGATCTCCCCGTTGCGCCACAGGAACCACACCGGAGTGGCATTCGGCATCCCCTTGCCGTCGACGATGCACAGAGTTCCCGTCGCGGCCTCACCCAGGATGCGCTGGGCGTTGTCGTCCAACGTCTTCGACACCGTCTCTTTCGCCACTTCCAACCCCCGATGCCGTGCCCGGCTGTGAGACAACTTTTCCTCACTACTATTGCCGGTCGAGAGACTCCACATGGCACGCACACTCATCATCAACGGACAGATCATCAGCCCGTCGGGCCGATCCCACGGTGACGTGCTGGTCGACGGAGAGTCCATCGCTGCCATTCTCGCGCCCGGCCAGGCCGCCGCTCTCGGTGTCACCGCCGACCGCACCATCGATGCAACGGGCAAGTACGTCATCCCCGGCGGCGTCGACGTACACACTCACATGGAACTCCCCATGCCGAACACGGTGTCCTCGGACACCTTCGAGACCGGCAGCAACGCGGCGGCATGGGGTGGCATCACCACCATCGTCGACATGGCGTTGCAGCGCAAGGGTGAAAACATCCAGGATGGCCTCGCACAGTGGCACCGCAAGGCCGAGGGCAACTGCTCCATCGACTACGCCTTCCACCAGATCATCGGCGACATCAACGAACAGTCGTTGAAGGACATGACCTACATGGTCGAACACGAAGGTGTCACGTCGTTCAAGTTGTTCATGGCCTATCCCGGCGTCTACTACAGCGACGACGGTGAGATTCTGCGTGCCATGCAGACCGCCAGCGACAACGGCGCCGTCATCATGATGCATGCCGAGAACGGCATCGCCATCGACGTCTTGATCGCCCAACACATCGCCCGGCGTGAGACGGATCCGAAGTATCACTCACTCAGCCGACCGAGCATTCTCGAAGGCGAAGCCACGCACCGCGCCATCGCACTGTCGAAAGTGGCGGGCAACGTTCCGCTCTACATCGTGCACATGTCGGCGGCCGAAGCACTCGACGAAGTCGCCCGGGCGCAGCACGAGGGTCTCAACGTCTTTGCCGAAACCTGCCCGCAGTACCTCTACCTCACGCTCGAGGATCACCTGTCACGGCCGGGCATCGAGGGCGCCAAGTACGTGTGCAGCCCTCCCCTGCGTTCGCCACATGGCCACCGTCACCACCAAAAAGATCTCTGGAAGGGCCTGCGGATGAACGAACTCGCGGTGGTCAGCACGGACCACTGCCCGTTCTGCGTGAAGGACCAAAAGGAACTCGGTCTCCCGGGCTTCGGCGGCGACTTCTCCAAGATCCCGAACGGCCTCGCCGGTGTCGAGCACCGATTGGAACTCATCTACCAGGGTGTGGTCCTCGGCGAGATCTCGCTCGAGCGGTGGGTCGAGACCTGCTGCACCACGCCGGCACGGATGTTCGGCATGTACCCGAAGAAAGGCATCATCGCCCCGGGGGCCGACGCCGACATCGTGATCTGGGACCCGAACCGACAGACCAGGATCGGCATCAACGACAAGCACCACTCGAACACAGATCACAGCGTGTGGGAGGGAACCGTGGTCGACGGCAAGGTCGACACCGTCCTCTCCCGCGGCATGATCGTGATGGAGAACGACACGTTCACCGGGCGCAAGGGCCACGGCAAGTACGTGAAGCGCGACCTCTGCCAATATCTGCACTGAACACCACTGACGGCATCACGAAACGGACCCACCATGAAGCGCATCTCCCACTGGATCAACGGCGCCACACGCGAAGGAGCATCCGGCCGCACCGGTCGAGTCTTCGACCCCGCCACCGGAGAGGTGCAGGCCGAGGTCGATTTCGCCGACGCCTCCGAAGTCGATGCCGCCGTCGACGCCGCCAAGGCAGCGTTTCCCGCGTGGCGCACCACCAATCTCTCGCGACGTGCCGAGATCATGTTCAACATGCGCGAGCTCGTCGATGCCAACCGCAAGGAGATCGCTGCGCGTGTGTCGAAGGAGCACGGAAAGGTGCTCTCCGACGCCCTGGGCGAGGTGGCCCGCGGCCTCGAGAACATCGAGTTCGCCTGCGGCATCCCGCATCTGTTGAAGGGTTCGTACAGCGAACAGGCCGCTTCTGGCGTCGACGTCTACAACATCCGCCAGCCCCTCGGCGTCGTTGCCGGCATCACCCCGTTCAACTTCCCCGCGATGGTCCCGATGTGGATGTTCGCCACGGCTCTCGCCTGCGGCAACACGTTCGTCCTGAAGCCGAGCGAGACGGATCCCTCGGCAGGCATGTTCATTGCCGAACTGCTGAAGCAGGCGGGCCTGCCCGACGGCTGCTTCAACGTCGTTCACGGCGACAAGGCCGCCGTCGACCGCCTGCTCGAGCACCCCGACATCGCCGCGATCTCCTTCGTCGGCTCCACCCCGATCGCCCGCCACATCTACGAAACCGGCACACGCAACGGCAAGCGGGTACAGGCACTCGGTGGTGCAAAGAATCACATGCTCGTTCTCCCCGACGCCGATCTCGACATGGCCGCCGACGCCGCCGTGAGCGCCGCCTACGGGTCCGCCGGCGAACGTTGCATGGCCATCTCGGTGTTGCTCGCCCACGACTCGGTCGCCGACGATCTCGTCGCCAAGATCACGCAGCGCATCCCGTCCATCAAGATCGGGCCCGGCGACGAACCGGGCAACGAGATGGGTCCTCTCATCACCGCCGAGCATCGCGACAAGGTGGCCAGCTACGTGGCCAACGCCACCGGAGA
>Ga0164293_10001272_pt1 | contig 21085 bp, 19 predicted proteins | sample GEODES118metaG_FD_111487 | JGI IMG/M metagenome (GOLD analysis project Ga0164293, IMG submission 111487) | Eutrophic lake water microbial communities from Lake Mendota, Wisconsin, USA - GEODES118 metaG | ecosystem: Environmental > Aquatic > Freshwater > Lake | place: USA: Lake Mendota...
GGCGCAGATCGGGACGACCAAATCAAAGGCCATGGCCAATGTCGAGGGCATCGCGGCACAAGCAGCGGCCGCCATCGTGCAGCGCCTCGGCGGTGCTTCGCCATCCAAGGGCGACCTTGATGCGGCCCTCAAAGCCGCCCTGAAAGCCTGAGGAGCGCGCCATGTTGTCCAACACCTATCTGTGGAGCGCCGTCGGCCTCGTCATTTTCTTCGCCATCCTGGTGAAGTTCGGCGTGCACACGATGATCCTGTCCGCGCTGGACGCGCGCGGCGAGAAGATCGCGGCGGAACTCGCGGAAGCGCGCCGCCTCCGCGAGGACGCCCAGAGGCTGCTCGCCGAATACGAAGCCAAGCGAAAGGCGGCCGAGGCCGAGGCTGACGCGATCGTCGCAGCAGCCAGGGACGAAGCCGACAGGTTGGCCAAGGACGCCGAACTCAAGATGACCGACTTCATCGCCCGGCGCACTCGGACGGCGGAACTCAAGATCGCGCAGGCTGAGGCACAGGCCTTTGCCGAAGTTCGCGCCGCCGCTGCCGATGCCGCCGCGAAGGCCGCCGAACAGCTGCTGCGCGGCCAGATGACCGGCAAGGCCGGCGCTGACATGCTCGCCAAGGGCCTCGGTGACATCAAGGCGAAGCTGAACTGAGCTTCTGGCGGTCAATCGCCGTCAATCTCAATCAAGCCGGGCGCTGCATGCGTCCGGCGTTTGTGTTGAAAGTCTTCGCGCCTGCAAGGCAAGCGGCACTGCTCCCTACCCGGCCTTGATCCCGGCTTCGTTGATCAGCTTGCCCCACTTGTCCATTTCGGATCGGAGGAAGCCGGCCAGTTCGGCGGGTGTCGAAGCGACGATCTCGGCTCCCAGCGTCGCCATGCGCTCCTTGACCTTTGCATCCGCCATGACCTTGACCGTGTCGGCGTGGATCCGGGCGACGACATCGTCCGGTGTCCCCCTGGGCGCGAAGATCGCGAACCATGACGAGACGTCGAATCCCGGCACGGCCTCGGCAACCGGCGCAAACTCCGGCGCAACCGGCGAGCGCTTCGCCGTGGTGATGCCCAAAGACCTGATCGAGCCCGCGCGCACATGGCTCATGGCCTGCGTGATGTTGTCGAAGATCAGGTCGATGCGCCCGCCGATCAGATCCTGCGTCGCCTGCGCCGTGCCGCGATAGGGCAGGTGCACCATGTCGGTTCCGGTCAGCTTCTTGAACAGCTCGCCCGAGAGGTGCACCGATGTCCCCACGCCGGATGAGCCATAGGTCAGCTTCCCGGGATTGGCCTTCGCAAAGGCAACCAGCTCAGGCACCGTGCGGGCCGCGACATGGTTGCCGACCACAAGCAGGTTCGGCACCAGCGCCAGCAGGCTCACCGGCTTGAAATCACCGATCGGGTCATAGTTCAGCTTCGGGTAGAGAAACTGGTTGGTGGCCATCCCCACTGAAACGATCAGCAACTGCGAGCCATCCTGCTCGCCCCGCGCCACCTGTTCGCTGCCGATGTTGCCACCGGCACCGCCCTTGTTCTCGACGACCAGATTGCTGTTCCAGATCTGGCCGATCTTCTCAGCCCAGAGCCGCCCGATGATGTCGGTCGCGCCGGCCGGCGGAAACGGCACCACAAGCTTGACCGTGCGACTGCCGGGAAAAGCGCCTTGCGCGCTGAGAAGGGACGGCCTGCTGATGGCCCCTGCCATCGCTGCCGCGCCAAGGCCGCCCACGACGGCGCGGCGGTTCACGATCTGGTTCATGCAATCCTCCATCGCGCGCCTCATCAGATCGGGCGCTGCTTGAAAGCGATGATGGCGGGATTAGGACACCTCGTCCAGAGGCTGTTCCGCACCACGCGCTGCATGACAGGATCAGACCAACCGGATCAGGCCGCCAGCTTGCCCGCCACCAGCGCGCGCAGGGAGCGCAGATCCTTGACGAAGCCGCGAATGCCTTCCGCGAGCTTCTCGGTCGCCATCGCATCCTCGTTGAGGGCCAGCCGGAAGCGCTTCTCGTCCATGCGCAGGCGGGCCGGCGCCTTGCCTTGGCCAGGCCCGCCCAGCTTGCGTGGCAGCGCACCGTCCGATCTGGCAAGTTCATCCAGCAGAGACGGCGAGATGGTCAGCCGGTCGCAACCTGCCAGCGCCTCGATCTCCCCGATGTTGCGGAACGAGGCACCCATCACCACCGTCTGGATGCCGTGCGCCTTGTAGTAGTGGTGGATGGCCCTCACCGAGACCACGCCCGGATCGGTCTCGGACGTGTACGGCCCACCACCCGCCTTGAGATGCCAGTCGAGGATGCGCCCGACGAAGGGCGAGATCAGGAACACCTTCGCGTCGGCGCAGGCCACCGCCTGGGCCAGCGAGAACAGCAAGGTGAGGTTGCAGTCGATACCCTCCTGCTGCAGCGCCCTGGCAGCCCGGATGCCCTCCCACGTTGCCGCCACCTTGATCAGCACCCGCGAGCGATCGACACCGCGAGCAGCATAATCGGCAATCAGCGCCCTGCCCTTGGCGATGCTGGCGCGCGTGTCGAAGGAAAGGTCGGCATCAACCTCGGTCGACACGCGGCCTGGAACGATGCCGGCCAGTTCCGCACCGAACGTCACGGCGAGCCGGTCGCAGACCGCATTGACGCGGGCCGCCCTGGTGCCGCCCTGCCGCCTGCCCCAGTGAACCGCCTCTTCGACCAGCGCGGCATAGGCCGGCATTTCGACGGCCTTGAGGATGAGCGTGGGATTGGTGGTGCAATCCACCGGCTTGAGCCGCCTGACGGCATCGATGTCGCCCGTATCGGCGACGATGGTGGTCATGTCGGCCAGTCTGGCCAGCTTCGAGCTCATGGCGCGGTCCTGCATGCGTGGGTCAAGGACCAGTGGATTAGCGGAATTGGGCCGCACTTGTCACGCGCGCCCTGAAGACGTGCCAAGAAGACGTGCCCAGACGCGGGTGCCATCCCGGAACGCAGGTGGCATGGGGCCAATGCCGTCAAATGTTTCATCTGATTGTCATGGGAGTTGCCTAGGTGCTGTCGCTTGCTATTGATGTCGCAGGGGAGAAAACGCATGACACACAAAATCACGGTGCTGCTGTCCGCAGCGATGACGGCCGGTTTCGTTCTTGGTGCCGCCCCGGTGCTGGCACAGGAAGGCAAGCTGCTGCTCTATACCAGCCAACCCAACACCGACGCCCAGCAGACGATCGACGCCTTCAAGGCGAAATTCCCGAAGGTCGATGTTTCCTTCGTGCGTGATGGAACACCGCGCATCATGGCCAAACTGCAGGCCGAATTTGCGGCCGGTCAGCCACAGCCGGATGTCCTGCTGATCGCCGACTCGGTGACCATGGAAGGGCTGAAGCGCGAAAATCGCCTCCTCCCCCACACTGGTGCCAATGTCGCCGCCTATCCGGCAGCGCTGCATGACAAGGACAGCACCTGGTTCTCCACCAAGCTGATCACCACAGGCATCGTCTACAACACGCGCGCCACCATGGTGCCGACCTCATGGCTTGACCTGACAAAGCCCGAGGCCAAGGGGCAGGTTGCCATGCCGTCGCCGCTCGCATCGGGTGCCGCGCTGATCCACACCGTGACACTGGCCCGCAACCTGCCGGCAAGCTGGGGCTACTATGAGCAACTCCAGAAGAACGGCGCGCTCGCGGCAGGCGGCAATGGCGACATCCTGCGCCAGGTGGCCACCGGCGAGAAGATGTATGGCATGATCGTCGACTTCATGCCGATCCGCGAGAAGGCCAAGGGCGCGCCGGTCGCCTTCGTGGCCCCCACCGAAGGGCTGTCCGCGGTGACCGAGCCCGTGGCCATCCTGCGCACATCGAAGAACCCGGAAGCTGCCAAAGCCTTCGTCGATTTCATCCTGTCGCGCGAAGGTCAGGAGCTTGCCCGCAAGCAGGGCTATGTGCCGGCCCATCCCGATGTCGCGCCGCCGGAAGGCTTCCCGGCAAGGGCCGCGATGAAACTGATGCCGTTCGATCCGGCCCAGGCCCTCGCTGAAGAAACGGCAAGCCGCAAGCGCTTTGCCGATATCTTCGGCCAGTGACGCTGGCCGAATTGCCCGTCAGTTGAGTCTCGCTCCCGGCTGCACACCCGGACGATCGCCCCTGCCGGGATTGGCAGGGGCTATCGTCCCGCGGGACGGGTTTGCGGTCATCGTCTTGCTGGCGATGGCAGTCGGCCTGTTTGGCCTGATGCCGCTAGGCCGTTTGCTGCTGACCGCGCTCACACCGGACGGTATTCTGTCGCTGGAGGCGGTCGCCAGCCAGATCGCCAGCCGGGCTGCCGGCCTTGCCACCTGGCACACGCTGGAAACCGCCGGGGTGTCGGCCCTTGGCGCATTGTTCCTCGGGGCAGGTTTTGCCCTCACGCTCGCGATCACCGATGTCCGGGCCAAGCGGGCACTCGCTTTCCTGTTCGTGTTCTCGCTGATGGTCGCGCCGCAGGTCATCGCCCTCGCCTTCCTCAGCATGGCCGGGCCTGCTTCCCCCGTGCTGGTTCCGCTTGGGCTGGCTCCGGCACCGGGCACGGCCAACCCGCTCTTCGGACGCAACGGCACCATTCTGGTCATGGCCCTGCACCATGCCCCGCTGGTCGCCATCACGGTCTGGTCCGGCCTGCGCTATCTGCCGCGCTCGGTGATCGAGGCCGCCCAGATCGAGGGTGCCACGACAATCCAGGTGGTGACCCGCATCCTGCTGCCGCTGCTGCGCGGCAATCTGGTGGCCGGCGGCCTGCTGGCCTTTGTGGCCGGGGTCGGCAATTTCGGCATTCCCGCCCTGCTCGGCATGCCGGTCAATTACCTGACCTTGCCCACGCTGATCTACCGGCGGCTGACCAGCTTCGGTCCGTCGGTGCTTTCGGACATGGCGGCGCTGGCGATGGTCGTTGCCCTGATCGCTGGCATCGGCACGATCATTGGCGCCATGCTGATGCGCCGGACTGTTGGCAAGGTCGACATCGAGCAGCGCATGACGCCGTTTGCGCCGCTGGGTGCATGGCGGCTGCCGGTCGAGATTGCACTCTGGACCCTGCTGGCGTTCAAGGTCGGTCTGCCCTTCCTCTCCCTTCTGGGCGACGCGCTCAGGCCGGCGCTGGGCGTGCCGCTCGGGTTTGCGACCATCACGCTCGAGAAGTTCCACGAAGTGCTGGTGCGGCAGGATGTGACCACGCGCGCCTTCCGCAACTCGTTCCTGATGGCGGCCACGGCCGCAACAATCCTGTGCGGTCTCGCCATACTTTTCGCCTATGTGCTGGAGCGCCGCCTCAAGCGCCTGCGCCCGGTGCTGGAGGCCCTGATCGAGGCACCCTATGCGCTGCCCGGCGTGGTGCTGGCCATTGCCTGCATCCTGCTGTTCCTGAAGCCTCTCCCCCTGATCGGCATCAGCATCTACGGCACGGTGTTCATCATCCTGTTCGCCTATCTGGCGCGGTTCCTCGCGCCGGCGATGAAGCCCGTGCTGGCTGCCATGGGCCAGATCGACGTCCATCACGAGGAAGCGGCGCGTCTCGATGGCGCGACCTATTGGCAGCTGATGCGCTTCATCGTGGCACCCATCCTGCTGCCCGCCGCCAGCGCCGGCGCACTGCTGGTCTTTCTGGTCGCCTTCAACGAGCTGACGGTCTCTGCCCTGCTCTGGTCGGCGGGCACCGAAACCCTCGGTGTGGTCCTCTTCAGTCTCAAGGAAACCGGCCTTGCCGGCGAGGCGGCAGCGGTCGCGATCAGCGCCAGCGCGGTGATCCTCGCCGTGATGCTGGGCCTTGACCGCATGGCGGACAGGCTGCCCGAAGGCGTTCTGCCCTGGCGGATCTGACGGCGGCGGGCTGTTCAGCTATTCCGCGGCCTGGGGCAAGGCCGCCTGTCCTTCGCCCAGGAACAACGCCCTCGCTGCCCTCGCCTCGCGCACGATGAAATCCACCGTCGTGCGCACGCGGGCCACATCCTTGAGATCGGCATGCACGACCAGCCAGAACGAGCGCTGGATGCAGACCTTGTCGGCCAGCACCTGGACCAGCCCGGCATGGCCCTGCACCATGAAGTGGGGCAGCACGCAGATGCCTCCGCCGGCGGCCACCATCGCCATCTGGGCATTGAGGTTGGATGATTGCGTGCGGGCGCGCAGCCCGCGCGAGACTTCGTCGAGATAGTCCAGTTCCGGCGTGAAGATCAGGTCATCGATGTAGCCGATCACCGCGTGACCATGCAGGTCGTCGGGCTCGGCCAGAGCCGGCGCATCGGCCAGATAGGCCTCAGAAGCGAACAGCCCGAGGCGGTAATCGACCAGTTTGCGGGCGACGATCTTGCCTTCCTTGGGCGGAGCCAGCGTGATCGCGACATCCGCCTCGCGCTTCGACAGCGACAGCAGGCGCGGCATCGCGACCAGCTGCAGTTCCAGCGCCGGCGACGCGGCCATGAATGTCGCCAGCCGGGGCGCCAGAAACGAGGTTCCGAAACCGTCCGGTGCGCCGACCCGCACGACGCCCGACAAGGCCATGTCCGCCCCGCCGATCTCGCTCTGGATCGAAAGCGCGTCGGTTTCCATGCTTTCCGCCTTCGCGAGCAGGCGCTCACCATGGGATGTCAGCGCATAGCCCTGCGGGCGGCGCTCGAACAGCTTGGCCTTCAGCGATGTCTCGAGCGACGAAATGCGGCGCGACACAGTGGCATGATCCGCCCCGAGCCGGCGTGCGGCGGAGGTCAGCCGTCCGGATCTTGCCACGGCCAGAAAGAACCGTAGATCATCCCAGTCGAAGCGTTCCATCCCTTGGCTCCCGTTTTTTTGCACAGGTTACCGTCATCAATACACCTAGCCGTGCGTGAATGACAATGCTAACCACCAGACAAGCGGCCTGGGCAGACCAGGAACACGGCATCCCGGAGGAAGCACCCATGATCACCTACGGCCATTTCATCGGTGGCAAGCACGTCGCCGGCACTTCGGGGCGGCTCGCCGATGTGTTCCAGCCCATGGACGGCACCGTACGAGGCAAGGTCGCGCTCGCCTCCGTGGCCGAACTCACCGCCGCTGTCGCCAATGCCAAGGCAGCGCAGCCGGCCTGGGCTGCCACCAATCCGCAGCGCCGCGTGCGCGTGCTGATGAAGTTCCTCGATCTTGTCGCCCGGAATGTCGAGGAACTCGCTGACATCCTGGCCCGCGAGCATGGCAAGACCATCCCCGATGCCAAGGGCGACATCCAGCGCGGCGTCGAAGTGGTCGAGATGTGCGTGGGCGCCCCCCACATGCTCAAGGGTGAATACACCGATGCTGCCGGCCCGGGCATCGACCTCTACTCGATGCGCCAGCCGCTCGGCGTCGTGGCTGGCATCACGCCGTTCAATTTTCCGGCCATGATCCCGATGTGGAAGCTCGGGCCGGCCATCGCCTGCGGCAACGCTTTCATCCTCAAGCCGTCCGAGCGCGACCCCGGCGTGCCGATGCGCCTCGCCGAGCTGATGATCGAGGCAGGCCTGCCGCCGGGCATCCTCAATGTCGTCAACGGCGACAAGGAGAGCGTGGACGCGATCATCGATGACCCGGACATCCAGGCCATCGGCTTTGTCGGCTCCACGCCGATCGGCCAGTACATCTACGGTCGCGGCTGCGCCAACGGCAAGCGCGTGCAGGCTTTTGGCGGCGCCAAGAACCACATGGTCATCATGCCCGATGCCGACATGGACCAGGCCGTCGATGCCCTGATCGGTGCCGGCTATGGCGCAGCCGGCGAGCGCTGCATGGCGATCTCGGTGGCCGTGCCGGTTGGCCAGAAGACTGCCGATGAACTGGTCCGGCGGCTGATCCCGCGCGTCGAGAGCCTGAAGGTCGGCCCTTCGACCGACGGCTCGGCGGATTTCGGGCCACTCGTCACGAAGGCGCACCTCGACAAGGTCAAGTCCTATGTCGATCTGGGCATCACCGAGGGCGCAAAGCTCGTGGTCGATGGCCGCGGCTTCACGATGCAGGGCTACGAGAACGGTTTTTACATGGGCGGTTGCCTGTTCGACCATGTCACGACCGATATGCGCATCTACAAGGAAGAGATCTTCGGTCCGGTTCTCTCTGTCGTGCGGGCGCCTGACTACGCCGCAGCGCTGAAGATGACCAACGACCACGAATACGGCAACGGCACCGCGATCTTCACCCGGGACGGCGATGCAGCCCGCGATTTCGCCTCACGCGTGCAGGTCGGCATGGTCGGCATCAATGTTCCGATCCCGGTGCCGCTGGCTTACCACACCTTCGGCGGCTGGAAGCGCTCCGCCTTCGGCGATCTCAACCAGCATGGTCCGGATGCCTTCCGTTTCTACACCAAGACCAAGACTGTCACCGCCCGCTGGCCATCCGGCATCAAGGACGGGGCCGATTTCTCGATCCCGACCATGGGCTGACGACAACATCGATCCGGCAGGCGGATAACCCGTCTGCCGGGCAAAGCGCTTCTGCCGGGCACGGCATTGATGCCGGACAAGCCGCACTGGCGGAACCTGTTGTCACATCCTACGTTATGAATGTGATGACCATCTCCGACACTGCTGGAACGCTGGCCGGCGGCATTCTGCCCCTGCGTTTTGCCGTGCGCGGCATGACCTGCGCCTCCTGTGTCGACCATGTCGAGAAGGCGGTTGCCGGTCTTGCCGGCGTGGTCAGCGTCGAGGTCAACCTGCCGCTTGAGCGTGCTGATGTTCGGGTTGCAGCCGACCAAAGGGCCAATGGATCTGCCGCCGGATCCTTGGCCGCACGCATCGTGACAGCCATCGCGGATGAGGGCTATGAAGCCCGCCTGGTCGCCGAGCAGGCCGATGCAGGACCGGCGCGCGCGCGTCTCGCCGCCGAGCAGGAGGCCGACGAGGCCACCCTGAAGCGGGCGACGATCCTTGCGGCCATGCTGACACTGCCGGTCATGGTGCTCGAAATGGGCGCGCATATCGTCCCCGCTTTCCACCACTGGCAGCTGGCCAACATGGGCGAGTGGGCCGGGCAACCCACCGCCCGGTGGATTGCGCTGGTGCTGACCACGATCGTGCTGGCCGGGCCGGGGCGGCGCTTTTTCAGCATCGGGCTGCCCATGCTGCTGCGCGGCAGGCCGGAGATGAACGCGCTCGTCGCGCTCGGCTCCGGCGCAGCCTATCTCTATTCCGCCGTCGTCACGCTGGCCCCGGCGCTGTGGCCCACGGGCAGCGCCAACATTGACGAAGGGCACGTCTACTTCGAGAGCGCAGCCGTGATCGTCACGCTGATCCTGCTGGGTCGGCTGATCGAAATGCGCAGCCGCGGCCGGACCGGCGCTGCCATCTCCGAATTGCTGGCGCTGCAACCCGGGACAGCCATCCGCATGCGCGACGGCATCCAGACCGAGACGCCGGTCGGCGAGATCATGGTCGATGACCTGATCCTGGTGAAGCCGGGTGCCGGCTTCCCGGTCGACGGCGTCGTGGTCGAAGGCCAATCATACGCCAACGAGGCCATGCTGACCGGAGAACCCATGCCGGTGGCCAAGCGCCAGGGCGACACCGTGCATGGCGGCTCGGTCAACGGCGCTGGCCTGATGACCATCCGCGCCACGCGCGTCGGTGGCGAGACCCTGCTGGCCGGCATTATCCGGCTGGTCGAAGATGCGCAAGGTGCCAAGCTGCCCATCCAGGGCCGCATTGACCAGATCACGGCGGTGTTCGTGCCCGTTGTCCTGGCCATTGCGCTGCTGACCTTCCTGGTCTGGCTTGCGTTCGGGCCGGCGCCAAGTCTGCCTTTTGCGCTGATGACCGCCGTCTCGGTGCTGATCATCGCCTGCCCCTGTGCCATGGGCCTTGCCACGCCGATCTCGGTGGTCGTGGCCACGGGACGTGCGGCACGCTTCGGCGCACTGTTCCGCAAGGGCGATGCTCTCGAGCGGCTGGGCCTGACCCGCGTCGTGGCCTTCGACAAGACCGGCACGCTGACCGTGGGCCTGCCGGACCTCAAGCACATCGCGCCCGCTGATGGTGGCGATGAAGACCGGATCCTCGCTTTCGCGGCCTCTGTCGAAGCCGGGTCGGAACACCCGATCGCCCATGCGATCGTCGCGGCGGCGAAGGCGCGCGGCCTCGTGCTGCATCCGGTCTCGGACTTTGTGGCAACCAGCGGCATGGGTGCCCGTGCGCGCATCGAGGGGCGCGATGTTGCCGTGGGCGGTGCCCGTTTCATGACATCACTGGGCATCTGTGCCGAAGGCTGGGACGAGCGCATCGCGGCGCGCGCGGCTCTCGGGGAAACGCCCTTCCTGGTCGCGGTGGATGGTGCCGTCGCGGCGCTGCTCACGGTGGCGGACCCGATCAAGCCCGAGGCACGGGATGCCGTGGCCGCCCTGAATGCGCTTGGCCTGACCACTGCCATGATCAGCGGCGATCACGCAGCCACGGCCCGCTCGGTGGCCGCTTCGCTCGGCATCACCGACGTGCGCGCTGAGGTTCTGCCGGCGGGCAAGGTCGAGGCCCTGGCCAGCCTGCGCCGGCAGCACGGGGCTGTGGCCTTTGTCGGGGACGGCATCAATGATGCGCCGGCCCTGGCCGCCGCCGAAACCGGCATCGCCATCGGCAATGGCAGCACGGTAGCGATCGAAAGTGCGGATGTCGTGCTCGTGTCGGGGCATCTGGCAGCCCTGCCAATGGCCATCGGCCTGTCGCGTGCCACGATGCGCAACATCAGCCAGAACCTGATCTGGGCCTTCGGCTACAACGTCGCCCTGATCCCGGTCGCAGCCGGCCTGTTCCAGCCTCTCTTCGGCTGGACCCTGTCGCCCATGCTCGCCGCTGCGGCCATGGCCTTTTCCAGCATTTTCGTCGTCTTCAACGCCTTGCGGTTGAGGCGCTTTGGCGCGACACACCACGGCTGAGCCCGTCACAGGAAGGAACAGGACCCGATGAGCACGATCCTTTCGGTCAGCAACATCCACTGCGGGGCCTGCGCCGCGAGGGTCACCAGCGCGATCCAGAAAGTCGAGCCTTCTGCCGTGCCTCAGGTCGATGTCGCGACGGGCCGTGTGACGCTCGACAAGGCGGGCGACATCGGAGCGATCCTCGCAGCGCTGGACAAGGCCGGATATCCGGCCAGCCTCGCACAATAAGCCCTTCCCTTTGCCGGCCACGCACGGCAGGTTGCTGCGATGAAACTGTTCTTCTCGCCCACGCAGTTGCTGCACCGCCCGCAGCAATACTTCCGTTTCGGCCGCATCGGGACCGCTCTCGAAAACCCGGACCGGATGGAGACGCTCGCTGCGTCCCTGGCCGCCCTCGGGCTGGCACGCCACGAGCCCGTGGACCATGGCCTCGGCCCGATCCTGGCCGTGCATGATGCCGCCTATGTCCAGTTCCTGCAGGACATCTGGGGCCTGTGGCAAAGCCTTCCCGATGCCGGGCCCGAAGTGCTGCCCAACATCCATCCTTACCGCGGCGCAGGTCACGACCTGTTCCGGCAGGACCGGCCGCGCAACACGGGCCCGATCGGCCTGACCGGCTACCATGTCGGCGACATGTCCTGCGCCATGGGAGCCGGAACCTGGACTGCAGCCCACGCCTCTGCGCAAGCAGCGATGTCGGGGGCTGAGGCCCTGCTGGCGGGCGAGCGGCATGCGCTTGCCCTCTGCCGTCCGCCGGGGCATCACTGCTACCGCGACCGGGCCAACGGCTTCTGCTTCCTCAACAACGCGGCCATCGCGGCCGAGCGGCTGCGCTCGCGCTTCGGCAAGGTCGCCATCCTCGATTTCGACACCCACCATGGCGATGGCACACAGGCCATCTTCTATGCACGCGGCGATGTCCTCGTCGCGTCGTGCCATACCGATCCTGCCGACTACTACCCCTTCTTCGCCGGCTTCGCTGATGAACGCGGATATGGTGCCGGTGAAGGCGCCAACCTCAACCTGCCCTTGCCGCCCGGCACGGATGACGAAGGTTATCTTTCGGCGGTCAGGGGTCTCGCCGCAGCCGTGGCCGCCTTCGGTGCCGAGGCACTGGTTGTCTCGGCGGGTTGGGATGCTCACCGCGATGACCCGCTCTCGAAACTCTCCGTGACAGGCGCTGCCTTTCCCCGTCTCGGCGAGATCGTCGCGGGGCTTGGCCTGCCGACCCTGATCGTGCAGGAAGGCGGCTATTCGCTGGCGGCCATCGCGGAAGCCGCGCCATCCTTCCTCAACGCCTTCCTGGCAGTCCATCGCTGACGTTCCGGCCCGGAACGGCTGGGCTCCCCGGAACCGACACCTGGAGTTTCGCCATGACCACCCTGCTCGACGGAAAGGCCCTTGCCGCCACCATGCGGGCGGACCTTGCCGGCAAGGTCGCGGCCTTTGCGGCAGCCCATGGTCGCCCGCCGGCCCTCGCCGTGGTGCTGGTGGGGGATGATCCGGCCAGCCATGTCTATGTGGCGTCGAAGGTCAAGCAGACTGCGCAGATCGGCATGCGCTCGCTCGAGCACCGGCTCGAGGCGGGCTGCACCGAGGCGGACCTCTTTTCCCTCATCGATGCCCTGAACGCCGATCCCGCCATCGACGGCCTTCTGGTGCAACTGCCCCTGCCGGCACAGATCGATGCTGCGAGCGTGCTGAACCGCATCGACCCCGCCAAGGATGTCGACGGCTTCCATCCGGTGAATGCGGGAAGGCTGGCCATCGGTGAACCCGGCCTCGTGCCCTGCACGCCGCTCGGGGCCCTCGCGCTGGCCAGGCTGGCGCAGCCAGATCTGGCCGGCCTGCATGCCGTGGTGATCGGGCGCTCGAACATTGTCGGCAAACCGGTGGCGCAACTGCTGCTGCAGGAGAACTGCACCGTCACCATCGCCCATTCGCGCACGAGGGATCTCGCCGGCCTGTGCCGTACAGCGGATCTGCTGGTCGCCGCGATTGGCCGTCCGCTGTTCGTGACAGCAGACTTCATCAAGCCCGGCGCAATCGTCATCGATGTCGGGATCAACCGGATTGCCCTGGCTGAGGGCAAGTCGCGGCTGGTCGGCGATGTCGACTTCGCGGCCGTCGCGCCGCTGGCCGGCGCCATCACGCCGGTGCCCGGCGGCGTCGGCCCGATGACCATCGCCTTCCTGCTGTCGAACACGCTGCGCGCCGCGAGCCTCCGGCTGGGTGAGCGCTGAAACGGCCAACGCATGCACGACGAATTAATTCGTCGAAACGCCTGTTGAAAAACCATCGTTCCCGGTTCGGACTCTTGTCGCGGAGTCACGGCATCTTGTATGTCTTTTGCCGTAGACCACGACATCTCGTGCGACGCTTCAGAACAGGTTCGGCTTGGAGGCCGACGCCCGTCTTTTTCAAGGCGGGCGAACCCCGATGGATTCTGCCAGGCGCCGTGAGATGCGGTCACGACCGGTCATGCCGGTCAAGCGGCGGCACAAGGAAGTATGACCCATGTCTGAACTGGCAACGTGGACTGAAGATCGCGTCGAACTTCTCAAGAAGCTCTGGAATGATGGTCTGAGTGCGAGCCAGATTGCCGGCGAACTTGGCGGGGTGACGCGCAACGCCGTGATCGGCAAGGTCCATCGCCTTGGCCTTTCCGGCCGCGCCAAGTCGCCGTCCACATCCGGAGCTGCCGCGCGCACCCGCAAGCCGGCCGCTCCGCGCGCGCCGGGCGGATTCAACAGCGCCCCGGTCGTTCGCGGCAATACGGCGCTGGCACCCCAGCTGCGGCCACAGCCCGAGGCGAGGCCGGAGCCGCGCGCCGAATTGCTCGATCCGGATGTGGTGGTGCCGTTCTCCGAGCGCGTCACCATCATGGAACTGAAGGAAAACATGTGCCGCTGGCCAATGGGTGATCCAACCCAGGCGGAGTTCCGCTTCTGCGGCCTCAAGACCGATTCAGGCGTCCCGTACTGCGTCTACCATTGCCGCATCGCCTACCAGCCCGCCGGCGAGCGCCGCCGCGAGCAGGAACGCCGCGCCCAGCGCGCCTGATCAGGCGCGGGCGAACTTCTCGTCGAGGGAATAGCCGGCGCCGCGCACGGTCCTGATCGGATCGCGGCCGTCGCCCACCGACAGGGCCTTGCGCAACCTGCCGACATGCACGTCAACGGTGCGCTCGTCGATCTCGGCATCGCGGCCCCAGACAGCGTCGAGCAACTGCCCGCGCGAATAGACCCGGCCGGGCTTTTCCATGAAGAATTCGAGCAGCCTGAACTCCGTGGGGCCAAGGTGCAATTCCCCGCCCGAGCGCCAGACCCGGCGCGTGCCGCGATCAAGCTTGATATCACCCGCATCGAGCTCATCGGCGATCCGTTCCGGGTTTACCCGCCGCAGCAGGGCCCGCACGCGCGCCAGCAGTTCGGGCACGGAGAAGGGCTTGACGACATAGTCATCAGCCCCGGTGGACAGGCCGCGAACACGCTCCGCTTCCTCCCCCCGCGCCGTCAGCATGATCACCGGCAACGATACGGTTTCGCGGCGCTGCCGGATGCGGCGGCACAATTCGATGCCTGAAAGGCCCGGCAGCATCCAGTCAAGCAGCACCAGATCCGGTGCTTCCTCGCGCAGCCTCAGTTCCGCGTCGTCACCGCGCGTGGAGACCTGAACGCGATAGCCTTCCGCCTCGAGATTGTAGCGCAGCAGAAGCCCAAGGGGCTCCTCGTCCTCCACCACCAGGATGCGGGCAGACATGGCTGCGGCCTCAGTTGTTCAGGTCACTGGGCGAGTCGCCCTTGGGCCGGTCGCCCGGCAAGGACTTGCCAGTGACCAGATAATGCACCGTCTCGGCGATATTGGTGGTGTGATCGCCAAGCCGCTCGATGTTCTTGGCGCAGAAAAGCAAATGCGTGCAGAAGGTGATGTTGCGCGGGTCTTCCATCATGTAGGTGAGAAGCTCGCGGAACAGGGCGTTCTCGAGGGCGTCGATCTGGCCATCGCGCATCCAGACATCAATGGCACCCTTCTCGTTGGACTGGGCATAGGCGTCGAGCACATCCTTGAGCTGGGCCTGTGCCAGACGGCTGAGCGCCTCGATGCCGCCCATGGCGCTGCCGGACAGCATGTGGCCCTGCATCTTGAGCGAACGCTTGGCAATGTTCTTGGCCAGATCGCCGATGCGCTCGAGATCGTTGGCAATACGGATCGAGGCCATCACCTCTCGCAGGTCGTTGGCAACGGGCTGGCGGCGCATCAGCATCAGCACCGCAGTGTCCTCGATCTTGCGCTGCAGTTCATCCAGCCTCGGATCGGTGGCGATGACCGACTGCGCGCGCTTGGCATCCTCGCGCAGCAGCGCCACGGTCGAGTCCGCCAGCATGCGCTCGCCAAGGCCCCCCATCTCGGCCACGAGACGGCGGAGGCCGTCGAGTTCCTGATCATAGGTCCTGGAAATATGGTCGGTCATGGGGCGGGCCTTTCCTTGGCAGCAGATGGCGTGGTCTTCGACACCGTCAGCCGAAACGACCCGTGACATAGTCGAGCGTGCGCTTCTGGTCGGGGTTCATGAAGATCTTGGTCGTCGGCCCGAACTCGATCAGCTCGCCCAGATACATGAAGGCGGTATACTGGGAGATGCGCGCAGCCTGCTGCATGTTGTGGGTAACGATGACGATGGTGAAGTCGGCGCGAAGCTGTTCGATCAGTTCCTCGATCTTGCCGGTCGAGATCGGATCGAGCGCGGACGTCGGCTCGTCGAACAGGATCACGTCCGGTTGCTGCGCGATGGTGCGGGCAATGCACATGCGCTGCTGCTGGCCGCCTGACAGGCCCATGCCGGACTGCTTGAGCTTGTCCTTGACCTCGTCCCACAGCGCCGCCTTGCGCAAGGCCTGCTCGACCCGGTCATCCAGTTCGGACTTGGAGAGCTTCTCATACAGGCGCATGCCGAAGGCACAGTTGTCATAGATCGACATCGGGAATGGCGTCGGCTTCTGGAACACCATGCCGATGCGGGCCCGCAACTCGTTGATGTCGATGTTCGGCGACAGGATGTTGCGTCCGTCGAGCATGACCTCGCCGGTGGCGCGCTGTTCGGGATACAGGCTGTAAATCCGGTTGAAAATACGCAGCAGGGTCGACTTGCCGCATCCGGACGGGCCGATCAGCGCCGTGACCTCCCGGTCACCGAAGTTCATGCTGACGTCCTTCAGCGCGTGAAAGCCGCCATAATAGAAGTCGAGATTCCTGACGCCGATGCGGACCGGCGCATCTGCTTTCGGCGCTGCTGCCGAAGGCGCTTCCTGAACAGCCATCTGGGACATGACGAGAACCTTTCTGACGAACGTTCAGGAGCAGTTGAACGCGGCGTAACGAAACAAGCGGGACAGACCAGAGGAACGACGTGCCGTGACCTATTTCCGGTTGATCAGGGCACGGGCGGCAATGGACAGGATCAGGATCGCACCAGTGATCAGGAGCGCACCGGCCCAGGCCAGTTGCTGCCAGTTGTCATAAGGCGCCGAGGCGAAGGCATAGATCGTGACCGGCAAGTTCGAGATGCCGCCGGTCAGGTTCCAGTTGAACCAGAACGAGTTGTTGAGGGCCGTGAACAGCAGCGGCGCTGTCTCTCCCGCGATCCGCGCCAGGGCGAGCAGGATGCCGGTGACGATTCCGGCCTTGGCCGCGCGCCAGCACACCTGCCGGATCACCACCGAGGCCGGTGCCCCAAGAGCCGCAGCTGCCTCGCGCAGCCCGTTCGGCACCAGCCGGAGCATGTCTTCGGTGGTACGCACGATCACGGGCAAGGCGATGATGGCCAGCGCGACCGACCCGGCCCAGCCTGAATAGCCCCGGAATGGCATCACCAGGATGACGTAGACGAACAGGCCGATCAGGATCGAGGGAGCGGACAGAAGGATGTCATTGATGAAACGGACCACTTCGGCCAGCTTCGAGCCACGGCCGTATTCGGCCAGATAGGTTCCCGCCATCACACCGATGGGCGTGGCAATGGCAATGCCGAGGAAGGTCAGCACGATCGATCCGACGATGGCGTTCAGCAATCCGCCCCCGGCTGTGCCGGGCCCGGGTGTGATCTTGGTGAACAGGTCAAGGCTGATGCCCTGCCCGCCCTTCCACAGCAGCATGCCGAGAATCCAGAACAGGACGAACACCGACAGCGCGGTGGCAGCCGTCGCCGTCACGCGCAGGATCTTGTCCTGAACGCGGCGCGACTGGCGGACGCGGCCCCACTTGATCTGGGGCTGGGGTCCGGCGGAGGGGCTGGAGCCGGTCAGGCTGGCATCGGTCATCTGCAACGCTCCCGATCAATACTGCTTGACGCGCGAGACAAGGATGCGGGCGATCACCAGCACCACGAACGTGACGAAGAACAGGATGCAGCCCAGCGCGATCAGCGCATTCATCTGCATGCCGAGCGCCTCGTTGAACTCGCTGGCGATGCGCGAGGCGATGGTCGAGCCCGGATCCATGATCGAGGCCGACAGGCGGTTGGCGTTGCCGATGACGAAGGTCACAGCCATCGTTTCACCCAGCGCCCGGCCAAGACCCAGCATGATCGCCCCGATGATCGAGACCCCCGCCTGCGGCAGCAGCACATGGCGCACGACCTCCCAGGTGGTGCAGCCGATGCCGTAGGCGCTCTCGCGCAGCACGGTCGGGATCTGGTCGAGCATGTCGCGCGTCAGCGAGGCGATGAATGGTACGATCATGAAGGCGAGGATCACGCCGGCGCTGAGGATGCCGAGCCCCGAAGGCGAGCGCGCATACAGGATCGTGCCGAGAATGGGCATGCCTTCGACGACCTGGCTGACCGGCACCTGGAAATAGGCGGCAAACAACGGCACAAACACAAACAGGCCCCACATCCCGTAGATGATGCTGGGGACCGCCGCCAGAAGTTCGACCGCAGTGCCGACCGGTCCCTTGAACCAGCCGGGAGCCAGCTGCGTGAGGTAGATCGCCGTTCCCATGGACAATGGCACGCCGATCACCATGGCGATCAGGGCGGTGGAGAGAGTTCCGACAATCGCCGGCAGACCGCCGTAGTTGTCGTTCATCGTGTCCCACTGGGTGCCGGTGAAGAACCCGGTTCCGAATTTCGCGAAGGCGTCCCAGCCGCCGTAGACCATCGAGATCATGATGCCGGCGAGCAGCACCAGAACCGTGATGGCTGCGGCCCTGCTCAGCGCCGCAAACAGCGGATCGAACCGGAAGGGATTGGCGCGGCGCGTCACGGCGGTGGCGTTCTTGTATGTCTGCTCCGATATGGCGACCATGATGCAACTCCGGAAACGACGTATCGACGCGCAAGAGATGGGGTTGTCAACAGCAACAGCGCAGGAGGGCTGCTGGCCGCTGGTATCCGGCACGGCTCTCCAGGAGGGGACCTGTCCCCGATGGGAGAAACGTGGGGGCACACAAAGCCCCGGCAGGAATAGCGCCGGGGAGCCGGTCAGGCTCCCCGGGCAGGATCGTGGGCGAAAGGCTCAGAAGATCGGCTTGCCGGCCGGGTCGGTGATGCCCTTCCAGTAGGCACGCACCTTCTGCTTCACTGGGTCGGGCATCGGCACATATTCAAGGTCAAGCGCCAGCTTGTCGCCATTGGTGTAAGCCCAGTCAAAGAACTTCAGGGCTGTCTGTGAGCGCGCCGGATCCGAAGGCTTGGCGTACATCAGGATGAAGGTCGCCGAGACGATCGGCCAGGCTTCCTTGGCGGACTGGTCGTTGAGGCTGATGCCGAAACCGGGGGCGGATTCCCAGTTGGCTTCGGCCGCAGCAGCCTGGAAGGATTTGTCGTCCGGCACCGGGAAGTTGCCGGCCTTGTTCTGGACCAGCGCGTAGGACAGGTTGTTCTGCTTGGCATAGGCATACTCGACATAGCCGATCGAGTTGGCGATCTGGCGCACCGTGCCGGAGACGCCTTCGTTGCCACGGCCGCCCACGCCCACTGGCCATTGCACCGAGGTGTTGGTGCCGATCTTGCCCTTCCAGTCAGCGGAAACGAGGCTGAGATACTCGGTCCAGACGAAGGTCGTGCCCGAGCCGTCCGAGCGATAAACGACGTTGATGTTGGCATCGGGCAGGGCCAAGCCCGGGTTGAGTGCCACGATCCTCGGATCGTTCCACTTCCTGATCGTGCCAAGATAGATGTCAGCCAGGATCGGACCGGTGAGCTTCATGCCGCGCTGGCCAATGCCCTGCACATTGAAGGCCGGCACGACGCCGCCCATCACCATCGGGAATTGCAGCATGCCGTCGCGGGTGAGTTCTTCGCCCTTGATCGGCGCGTCGGTTGCACCGAAATCGACGGTCTTGGCGCGGATCTGGCGGATGCCGCCACCCGAGCCGATCGACTGGTAGTTGAGGCCGATCCCGCTGGCCGCCTTGTAGGCTTCCGCCCACTTGGCATAGATCGGGAAAGGGAAGGTCGCGCCGGCACCGGTAATATCGGCGGCCTGGGCGGTGTTGGCACCCGCGAGCGGGGCGAAGGTCATGGCCGCGAAGGCGGCAGCGATGGCAAACTTGCGCATAGGGAACTCCCTTGTGTCATGCGTGACGAAGTCCACTCACACCAGTTCGATGACATCTGTGTGACAGAGCCGTCACAAATGAAAGTTCCGCCGTCAGCCCCCAAGCGCGGGAAAAATGACCTTGAAGTCCGCCCCATCGCCAAGCCTGCTTTCGATCTCGAGCCGGGCGCGGTGGCGCATCACCAGATGCTTGACGATGGCAAGGCCGAGCCCCGTGCCGCCAATCTCGCGGCTGTGGGACACATCGGCGCGGTAAAAGCGCTCGGTCAGGCGGGGAACGTGCTCTGCGGCAATGCCCGGCCCGTGATCGCGCACGGACAGGATCACCTCGCCGCCGGCACCGCGCCCGAGGCTGATGGTGACCACCTTGCCCTCGCGCCCGTAGCGGATGCCGTTCTCCACAAGGTTTTCGACCAGCCTGAGCAGGTCATCGCGATCACCCCGGATCATCATGGGCTCGTCTGGCAGTTGCATCTCGAGGGCGACCCCGCGTTCGCGTGCTGACAGGCCGAGGGAATCCATGATCTCGCGGATGATCGCACCCATGTCGATGAGCGCCGTGGGCTGCTGATGGGCGCGAAGCTCGGCCCGTGACAGGGACAGCAGGTCGTCAATCAGCCGCGCCATCCGGCCGGCCTGTTCGCGCATGATCGGCAAGAAGCGCTCGCGTGCCTTGGCATCGTCGCGCGCAGGGCCCTGAAGCGTCTCGACAAAGCCGAGCAGCGACGCCAGCGGAGTCCTCAGCTCGTGGCTGGCATTGGCGATGAAGTCCACGCGCATGCGCTCGGTGGCCTGCTGTTCGGTCAGGTCCTCGAAGACGCTGATGGTCACGGCCTCGGCGCTCCCGGCGACAGTCACGCGGTTGATGTGAACGCGCAAGGCCCGGTTGAGTGGCGGCAATCCGCCGAGCACGATGGTCTGGCTGGCGGTCTGCCCTGCTGCCTGGGTCACCGCATCGAGAAAGTCCGGGTCGCGGATCGCCAGCGAAACCGGACGGCTGCGCTGCAAGCCGGGAAACATGTTCCGCGCCAGCGCAGAGGCAGCAAGCACGGTGGCATTGTCGGCCGTCACGATCAGCGGAAGCGCGAAATCATTGATCACACCAGCCACAAGGCTGGCCGAAAAGGCCGCTTCCGCAGCAGGCGCTGCCGGGACCTCTGCTGCCGGTGGACGTTCGGTCTCGGCGGCGACCCCGACGGCCTCGCCCGTCATGATCCAGCTGACCAGACAGCCCGCAACACCGGGCAGGAGGCTCCATGCCACCGCTCCGCCGGCGAGCCAAAGGGCAAGCGCGCTGCTGGCCATGCCGACGAGACCGACGATGCCGGCAAGGCGAACCCGGTGGAGACGGACAGCATCAGGGCTCATGGCCACGTATCACCGCATTCGGAAGGGACAGATGTCCCTGACGTCCGTCATGCTTTAGGGTGCAAGCCAGCACGAGGGCAAGTGCGGACAAGGGCAAGTGTGGTCAAGGGCAAGTGTGGTCAATGGCAAGTGTGGTCATGATCACGATGGACAACTGCGCTTCACCATGCCGTCCGATCGCGGTTCCCAAAGACTGGGCACGTCGACTAACATGCGCGCTGTATCTGACGGAGCGATGACAATGGCTGGCGGCAAGAAGAATACGAAGGCGAAAGCTGGCAAGA
>Ga0164293_10001273_pt1 | contig 21066 bp, 20 predicted proteins | sample GEODES118metaG_FD_111487 | JGI IMG/M metagenome (GOLD analysis project Ga0164293, IMG submission 111487) | Eutrophic lake water microbial communities from Lake Mendota, Wisconsin, USA - GEODES118 metaG | ecosystem: Environmental > Aquatic > Freshwater > Lake | place: USA: Lake Mendota...
CACGCAGCAACGCTCGCTGGGGCCTGAGCCTTCTTACGAAGTGACACTTTGATTTCCCGCTTTCAGTTGAGCCAACGTCTTGACCCCTCTACTTAGTAAGACACCAAAAGGGGGTAAATGTTGCCCTGCGTGGACATAGCAAATCAAAGGGGCGTGTCCAGCACCACCACCACTCCCTTTGGGGTTTGGCCCCTGATCAACTCAGTTTGAGATGATGCCGTAGGGACTTCAACTCCTTGGAGGCGTTTAGACCAAAAATCCTAGCTGCCTCCAGTGATATGTCTGTTCATTGCGTAGTTACTAAAAAGTGTTTGCTTTCCAGAAGAAAGCAAAAGAGCACAAGGGTAACTTAGTTATAGTCGTAAAAAAATTATGTTTAAGGGTACCACAAAGTTGCTGACACTAGGTTCCATCTCTGATTCAAAATCTTATTCAAATGTGGACGCCAATGCTCATTATTTGGTACTTTTGGATGGAAGATTGTCGGATTAGGATGAATTGATAATAATCCTCCAAATAATGCGAGCCCAGAGGTGGATGCTACTAATATCGGTGCGGAGGCCATAACGCTAAGTACTTCGTCTGCATTCCAAGTATCTGAAGATTTCACCCAAGTTATTTTTAAAGCACTAAACAAATTCTCAGCAAGCTTAACATCATCCGAAATACCAAACACCTCAATTGATCCATACAAATTTTGAATTATCGCCAAAGCCTGTTGATAGTAAGCCTGATCAAGAATTCCAAAAGATTTGTAAGTAGTTAAAATGTCGCCAAGACGAAAGTGCATTACCGCATAAATTTCCATCTGGGAAAGTTTTTTCTTTGGCACCTCAATAATTCCTTGATCATTTGAGTTAAGGCTAAAAAAATAATCAACAGATGCAAAGTAGCCAGAAATTATGACTTTTCGGTGAAATCGAAAATATTTTATTCTCTTAATGACTTTACTGTAAGAAATCGTATCGTAAGAATAAGGCTCTAGATCAGTAAAATACCCAAGCACAAAGTTAATAGAGTTAACTAATTTATTTATTAATCTTGGAAATTTTTTGTGAAACCGGACTAAAAAACCTAGAAGCTTTGCCCGAAACCTATCCAATGGTAAGTCATGTTTGCATATCTGGATATTTTTATGAGCTGAGAGTATGGACTTAAGTGCTGTTGCTTCTCCAATATGATAATTGCCCAAAAGTGAAAAATCTATCAAAATTTTTGAGACCTTGAGCTCTCGACCAACTAGAATTCCCGCGTACAATTTCTTAATTTGATCCGCAAGTCCTCCATGAAGAGGTATATATATATAGCGCTTCATATGTTGCTCCCTTATGGAACTTGTTTGGTCTTCATTTTGAAGTTCACTAAAAAGCAGTGAATGTTTGGTGGGTATAAATCGCTGTATAACCCGTGAATGCATAAAGACCATATCTATTTTCAGTCAGTAGATCATATACTTGAGAAGAATTCTTTTTTGGTAGCTTAAGCTCTTCCACTAAAATGATACTTGGAGTAAAAGTTTCAAAGTTTATATCATTAAGTATTTGCATCTCATAACCTTCTGTATCGATAGAGAGAACTATAAGTGAGTTTTTATCAACTTGTTTAATTATTGAATCAAAATTAATTGTTTTGACTGGATAAGAAGATTTAAATTCAAGACCGGCGGCAAGCCTTTTCCTATAAACCGATTCATCAAGTGTTGAGTATTCATAGCTATTGAATTCATAAAAAGTGCCGTCGGATTCTTTATCAGCCACTACACCTAAGATTGCTATGTCACGAGGCCTGAGATAACGTGAATATTTTATATTTTGCCAAATTGGGTCAATAAGTACTCCACTCCACCCTCGTCGATAAAAATAATATGTATTTGAATACCATATTGGACGGCCAGATCCAATATCTATGTAGACACCTTTTCTGCTCCCTAGCATTTGATTTAAAATCATATCCTCACCAGTTTGAGAATAGAACTTCGGAAATAAAAATCTTGCAGTATAAAAAGTTTTCAAAAAATTTTTAAATCGCACTAGATCAGCGCTCGGCAACAATTATTTCACCGATTCAAAGATTTGTAATTAATTACATGAAAAACTGAACAAAAGCAAGGGCTAGTTAGTAAATACACTTTGAAACTTTAACATTACATTGTGAGAATATCAAGTTACTTCTCTAACTATTTTTAATATTTTGTTAGAGCATACTTACAGCAATTGATCAAGCATGATGATTCTTCAATCTGGAGATGAATTATTTGCAAATACCTTGCTTTTCTTGAATGATAGAAAATCACTGCAGGCTAGAAACATCTTCAGAAACTTTACTTACCCGCCATTTTGGAACTCAATTAGACCAGATCATTTAACATTGAATCCATTAGTTAGAATTAAAGTTGTGTGGATTTTTTGAAATCAAAAGAAGCAATAGCCGGTGAATAGGTGGATTTTTTTACTAGCCTTGTGAAAAGTGAGCCCGCTCGGGCTCGAACCGAGGACCCAAAGATTAAAAGTCTTTTGCTCTACCAACTGAGCTACGGGCTCATACTATTAAATTTTCTTGATCCGATCATTCCTTATTTGCTTGGGTCGTGCAAATCCCTTCAACTAGTGGTCTTTAGATCTTCTATAAATAGCTTTTAGCAACCTTGGATCTTGGTATATTCTCTTTAATTTTTTGTAAAAACTTCTCTTCGGTATTGGTAAATCACCTTTTGAATGATCTTCAAAAAGCCTAAAATGCCGCCACCATATCTCGTTTGCATACCTATCACCTTGATGCCGAATGATGCTACCTATTAACGGAAGTAAGGATCTAGATCCAAAACCAACTACCGTTCGTGAGGAATACCCCTGAGGGATTTTTTCTGAGATCAATCCAAGCGCAGAAGTGGCTGCTGTATCCCAGATGAAATCATGTTTGTGTTTTGCAAACTCTAATTTAGAACTCTCTGAAGTCATATACTCTTTTGCTATTTCTAAGTCTAAAAGTATCATTGCACAGTATGGATTTTTTATCTCGACATATATTGTATCATTATCAATCTTTAAACTACTATCAAAAATTTTTGGTAATCTCTCAAAAGAATCTGAGTGTATCCACTCCTCATTACTATCGCTCCATTCCGCTCGCAAGAACGAAGGTATTAATCCATGAGTACTCAACTTGGCGCGATGTTCAATAAAATAACTTAGGTTTGCCTCTGTAAATATTGCGTCATCTTCGAGATAAAGAAAATATGAATTTAATTGTGCATTTTTAACATCGCTAAATAATTCACTTTTATGAGCCCAAGTAAGCAGGTGTGGTTCAAAATCACCTTGGGAGTTAAACAAAGAATCACTCGAGACCTCAAAAATTTCAGAAGTGCAATTGACGCCATTTCTCGCTTTAATTGGCAAAGTTGCATTTGAGATACTTTGATGAGAATTATTAGTAAATATTTTTATGTGTAGATTCTTGACACTAATATAGGAAAGCTGTAGCAACAGTTCTGCTAGATACTTCAGCCTTTCTTTTTTTTTACCTGTGGAAGATTTATCGTTATAATAAAAAGTAACATATACAAATAGAGTTATATCCCGGGTATCTAGCATTTAAACCCCCACTTAAACATCATAATTAACTCTACACTAAATTTATTCAAGCCAAAAGTATAAATTAAATTTGACATTAAATTGGTTTAAATTTAAACATATGAGGATGCATTAAGAAAATTGTCTTAAATACCATTGGTGTAATATAGCGTTTTAAGCAAAGTTGTTTTGCCATAAATGGAGGTTAAATGAATTTAGCCGCTCTTATTATTGGTTATTCGCGCCCAAGTGGGATTTTGAATTTGCTAAATAGTTTGATTTCTAATGGAGTAACTAGAGTATATATCTCAATCGATGGTCCCAAAAATGCTCGCGACTTGAAAAACCAAAAAATAATCCAAACTGTGATTCATGACTATTCTAAAGACAAAAGCATTCAAATTAAGATTTTGAAACAAGAGATAAATTTGGGTATAGCAGTTGCTGTTATAGGTGCTATTGATTGGTTTTTTACACAAGAGGACTACGGATTAATTCTAGAAGATGATCTTTTAATAAGCTCAGATTTTTTAAAATTTGCAAGTTTGTGTCTAGATGAATATGCAAATAGTCCCAACGTTTGGATGATTTCGGGTTCACAATTACTTTCAGGATTGAGTTCAAAATCAGAAACTGTTTGGGTTAACTATCCTATGATTTGGGGCTGGGCGACTTGGGAAAATAAATGGAAGAAAATGCGCTCTTCTCTGATCGAGAATAAAAAAACTAAATTTTCTAAAGCATTTGACTATCGTTACTGTTACTGGAAAGTTGGCGCCAAGCGAGTGCTATCTGGCAAAGTTGACACTTGGGATACTCCACTCGCTTTTGAATTCAGAGTACAAAATAAGTTTTGTATTTTGCCACCCATAAATTTAGTATCAAACATAGGATTTGATGCATTAGCCTCTCATACAATTAAAATAGAGAATGGGATTGGAAAACCAATTCAAAATGTTGATGAGCCGATTATTCTGACTTTAGAACCAGATATAAAGCAAGTTAAAAATTTTAACATGAAATTGGAATCCGAAATTTTTCATATAAGATATCGGCATTTATTATTACCATTAGTCGCATTTCTATTTGATAACTTTAAGTTTCCAAAAAAAATGCGGAAAGATTCTCTCATCACAAGACTTAGTTTATTCAAGGTCCTATAAGCTCTACTTGTTTTTGAAAAGTGGGTATTGTGGATTTTAATTCTTCAAGTATGCTAAAAGAAAAAATTTCCTTTTTTGACACGCACTATTCTTTAGATTATTTTTAGTGGTAAGGCTACCTATTCATCCGAATCCAATGAGGCGGAATTAACTCGTTCGGTTCATTTATCCCAATAAACCAGGGTTTAGGAGCAATAACTGGAGGGTTCTCTGAGTAAGAAAGGAATGCTCCCCACCAACTAAAAGTAGAGTTAGCAATTATGTATGCACTACCAAAGCGCATTTTTTCAAGAGTAGTCACAGACGTTTCCCCTACTCCATCCATCCAACGACAAATTGAATGAAAATCTTCAGGAATAAAATCTTTTGCGGATTCAATATCGTCAGAAAAAACATGAATTGACTTAAAATTATAATTTTGCATCATAAACAATATAGAGTTTGAGTAATATTCTTCTGATAGCAACCCAAAACTAGGTTCATTTAGGTAGTCCCCTAATCTGACATGCACTATTAAAGGTTTATCTAGCACGCAAAGATCTCTGTATGAATCGATTGATTGACTCGAAACTTTAAGCCCTCTCATAACAGAGTTAGTGTAAGGGTCAGAGGCATACTTATAGCTTTGAAAATACCCAATTAAATAATTTGAATAATTGCTAAAATTTATTTGTTCGTAACCAATTTTTGTAGCCCTCCATACTTTAATAATTTTTTTGAAGTAAAAAGTGAGCATTGCCGATTGAATGAAAATAAGGAAAAATCTCGAAAAATGCAGTTCTCTGGGTTTTTTGGATCCTAAATAATAACGAATAACTCTTCCCGTTACTTTCTCTATAATAGTCTTATATAGTACTTGCATACGGATTGTTGAAAACTTATGTGACTGAAAACTAAGTAGATCAGCATTACCATTACAATTTCTACGAATATTACTTGACGTTTCATCTAAAACTAATTTACAACCATGCTTAGCAGAATGATTTATTCCTGCAGCGAATTGAAATAATTGATTTCCCAAACCTCCCATTAAATTCATATAACACTCTACTTTGCTTTTTCTTATAAACTGCATAAATTAAAATTTTTTCAATTGATAACTAATAAATTGGATACAAGATTTGTAATCGGATATTGATATAGAAAACAGAAATACCATAAAATAATTGATTGCCTTTATCTTATGAGTTAAAGCTCCATGTTTTAATAATGTCATTATCTGCCTTAGAATCAAAAAGTGTCTGACAACTAAATATTTTTTAGGAAAAGCTTTTATGGCAAGCTCTGATCTAATTACCCTAGCAAGGTCTATAAGTTTATCCTTTGATCCTGTTAAGGAATCACTTCTGCCAACTCTGTACCTATAAAAAATTGTGTTTGTAAATTCAATTACAGGCTCGAAACCCAGAATTTCAATTAAATAACGCTGGTCTTCCCCCATAGACAAATTTAGAAATCTTGTACTCGACACAAGATTTCGTTTCATAATCCATCGCCACATCCCTGGATTGCTTGCAATTTCTTGCCATTTCTTACTTGCGTTCAGCTCTACGTTAAAATACTCCTGGCTGGAGATATCTAGATTCTCAACTTCGAATGATCCAATTAGAATTTGAGATTCTACTTTAACGGTTGCTATCGAATTTATAATATTTGCTAAATATGGAAAATCATCACAATCACAAAAAATTATCCATTTTCCTGTGCTTGATTGGATACCTAAATTTCTACTTGATCCTGGATTTCTATTTTCGCATTTTAAAATTTTATAATTACTTTTTAAATTAACTTCACATAACTTATGTAATCTTTGATAGGCGGACTTTTCGTCAGTATCAAGTACGAATACAAATTCGATAGATAGATTGTTTGAACTAGTAATTATATTTTTGATATTTTGAACGTTAGAAAAAAAATTTCCAATTGGAATGATAACTGATAAGATCATTAATTGTTTACCTTATTTTACAATTTAAGACGCGTTATAAAATCAGAAATAGTAAGATTTAAACCAGAATTTAAATCTGTGGTTGGTTCCCATTTCAGAATATTATTTGCAACTGTTATATCAGGTTTCCTTTGTTTTGGATCATCTTCAGGCAACGGTAAATTAATGATTTTCGAATTGGAATTTGTTAACTCAATTATTTTATTCGCTAATTGCATAATTGTGTGTTCGACTGGATTTCCTAAATTTATTGGTCCAGGCATTTTTTTATCAACAAATAGAAATTTCATTAGCCCATCAACTAAATCTGATACGTAGCAAAAGGATCTAGTTTGAGTTCCATCACCGTAAATAGTTATATTCTCATTAAGTAGTGATTGAACTATAAAATTACTGACTACTCTTCCATCATTAAGCTGCATACATGGGCCATAAGTATTAAATATTCTTGCAATCTTTATGTCTAAATTGTATTGTCGTGCGTAATCAAAAAATAAAGTTTCGGCCACACGTTTTCCTTCGTCGTAGCAGGATCGAGGGCCCACCGGGTTAACATTTCCAAAGTAAGTTTCAGATTGTGGGGTCACTTGAGGATCGCCATAAACCTCACTAGTCGACGCTTGGAGAATAGGGATATTCAATCGCTTTGCAAGTCCCAACATGTTTATTGCGCCAAGAACGCTCGTTTTAGTTGTTTGAACGGGATGTTTTTGATAGTGAATTGGTGAAGCAGGACAAGCTAAATTCATTACTGCATCTACTTCAATATAAATAGGGAAAGTTACATCGTGTCTTATAACTTCAAAATTATCGTAATCTCTCAAATCCTCAAGATTCCGTTTATTTCCAGTGTAAAAATTATCAATTACTACCACATCATGACCATTTTTTATCAATTTCCGAGCTAAATGTGAACCAACAAATCCTGCCCCGCCCGTGACCAGAACTCTCAATTTTTTCTCCTTTTAACGAGATGCCACTAAGTATACCTCTCCATACCTTACCTTATCATTGACTGCGATTGTTTTTTCTCTTTAAATATTGCTTAAATCTGCGCACATTGAAAAATAGTGGTGAATTATATATATATTCAATGAGTGTACCTTTTGATAAATTATGAAAGATTAGCTCTACAAACAATTTTAAGCTAAATTCTGAATATCCTTTTCCTTGAGAAGACAACTCTACAAGTCGTTCAATTTCATTATTCCAATTGGCTGAAAAAATTTCTTTAGATTTACTATGTACATGTAAATTGTATATTTTTAAAGAATTACCGGTAGTTTGATAAATAAGTTCTGAGTTATTTACAAACTGAATCAAGTACTCGCTTGGTTGCATAAAAGTGCGCATTTTTCTTATTTTCTCTGTTTCAAAATACCTTGTAAAACCAAAATCATTTCTGGGATCAATTCCTGTAAGCCACATACCTATTGGTAGTGAATCAAATATACCTTCAAAATTGTCAGCTAATCTAGAAGCTGATTCCACATTTGAATTTCTAAGATTTACAAAATTTTCTTTGGATGTTGGCAATAAATAATATCTCTCTTGATACATGTTCCTTAATTCATACAGTGCCTGCATATCAGTCAATCTGGGATTGGATAACAGCAAAGACATCAAATCTTCAGTAAACTCTAAATTTTTTTCGCAACTAGGAAAATACATTAGACTTGCGATATCTGAATTACGATCATAAGGAAGCCAAGCCACTTTCTCTACGTTGAGAAAATTTATGAACGGAAATGAAGGCAACAAAAATACATCCGATTCAACGTGGATGAATTTTGAATCAGGATTTTGAATGTAAGCAGATTTAATCGCAATTAAACGCTCAAGAGTGTATCTCCAGTAACCTTTACGAAAACTGAGATCAATATTGCTTCTATCAAACAAATCATCTACCATTTTTTCTGGGGCATATACAATACAATTTACGTAATGTGGCAAATCTTGCTCTAAAACTGAACCTTTAGAAATTACACAGTGAATAAGAATATCTGGGAACATGCCATGAATCAATTTAATATTTTGAATTAGATGTCTGGATTTTTCAAAGCCAAGCTGAATAAACAGTAAGTCTATTTTGCCTTGAATACTTTCTGAATGAGCATTATTACTTGAGTATTCATTCATAACTCATCAACCCTAGCATTAAAGGTATATAGTTAAGGTCGAGCAAACACTTTCGAAATGGAATTATATGGGGAAAAACATCTCGTCCAAAAGTAACTCGTTACATTCTGCATTAAATGACTACATACCAAGGAGTTACGGAAGAAGCATAAAAATAAAATTGTATAAAATACGGTATAGTAGATCAGATAGCGCGCCTTTTCTATCTGGTGATTCTTTTGCAAATCTAACCGAGTATGTCGCATACGGAATTAAAAAAAATGAAAGTTTAAATATATCCAAGTTGCGAAATGCAAACTCAGTATTTGTTCCCGGAAATCTGCTAGAAAAATTTCTCAAAGAAAGTGAGGGTAATTTAAAGGCAAAGGTACTAATAACTGGGAACAGTGACCAAAATTTTTCAAAACTATTTCCGCTACCAAAATCTATTAGTTATTGGTATTGTCAAAACAATGCTGTACTAAATTCTGTAATTATAAAATCACTTCCCATTGGATTAGAGAATGCGAGGCTCGGAAGGTTAAAACTTTTAAAGTTGGATAAAAAATGTTTGACAAAAGCGAGAATTGATCAAATACTCGTTCCCCCAATGAGTATTACTAATAAGATGCGAATTTCTGCAATAAGTGAGGCTCTTAAATATCCTGAGATATTTAATGTGCAAAGAAAAATGATAGATGAAACAGAGTATTCAAAATTAACTAGAAAGTATCGTTTTATTCTATGCTGCGAGGGAAATGGATATGACAGTCATAGGGTTTGGGAAACTTTATATAGAGGCTCATTCCCTGTACTTTTGAATTCGAACTGGGCACAAAGCCTTAAATATTTGAATTTACCCATACTAATAATTGATTCTCTTAACGTGGTAAACAAAAAAATGCTTGTTCAATTTGCCAATCAACATAGCGATTACGATCCGGTTTCAACTAAATGCTTATGGACACCATATTGGAAGGAATTGATAGGTAACCACATAGATCATAGTAATTGACAGCTCTCTCTAAAACAATTATTGAAGTTAGCAAAAATCATTAAAGTGTGAAGTCTGTCTTGAATATTTTTTGTTTCTTTGATTTGACAAAACTAGTTATGACAATTCGATTTTTTAGAACATACAAGTACAAGGATTCGCTGGAGCTTATGAATTCAGATAATTCATTCAAAGAAATTTTACAGTAAATACGAAATTTTTGATAGAAATTTTCGGCTTGATAAAAATCATGAACTAATTTCATTCGAACCGATGCTGTTCTTGAATTAAATGAATTCTTCAACCGTATATGAAAAGTCGAAATAAAGAAATGAGTTGAGTGTAAATTATTTCTCGACATTCGTATTATTGGAACATTCATCAATTTTAAATGATTAGAAATTGCTATATCGTCAAAAACATTTTTGTAGATTTTTGGATCTAATTCAGAAACAACCTTAGCAATGTTTTTTGATAAAAAAATTCCTGTTCCTGAAATGTACTCAAAACTTTTTTTGGTATTCAAAAATTTTTGACTACTACGATCTATGTATCCACCAGCAAAATCTTTTTTGTATCTAGGTTTGTTTAACTCATGAAGTAGTTTCTTAGGTTGATAATACGTTGAAACATTAGTTCGAATCAAAACATCAAAATCAAGATTTTCTAGAATGTACTTTATGCCAAGGATAGTTTTGTTAAGTATTGATAAGTATTCTTCACGGCAAGGTACAAACAATACATTATTCTCGAATTGATAAAAGTCATTTTCCCAACCCCGTAAAATAACTACTCTGATATCAGCTGGACAGTTACTTACCCAAGTTTTGAATTGAGTTTGCAAATCGTTTTCATGGACTACATCGTCACTTGCAATTATAAGAATTAAAACTTTCATAAGGTTATTTAAATAATCTTAGATTAAGATCAAAATAATAATCAAAATTCTCTCCACTTAGATCTCGATCAGAGAGTATGTGTTTTCCGGATAGCCACGGAATGCCTAATTTCGAATCAAAAGGATTTACAACAAACTCTTCTTGGAAATCAAACTCCGTTTGAAGTGCATACTGAACGGTAGCTTCGCTAGACATTACCTGATATCCATGACCAAACCCATGAGGAATCATTACTGTTTGAGATTCATTTGAATCAAGTATAAAAATATCATGTAAGCCAAAAGTATCTGATCCTTCTCGAAAATCAATTACTACATCAAGAATTTTGCCTGATGTACAGGTAACTAATTTTAATTGCGGATTGTTCTTACCACTAAAATGTATCCCTCTAATTACATTATTTATATTCCTTGCGGTTAGTAGTTGATTAATTTGGAAATGTGCAAATTCGCCAGGATTTGATTTGGAGTTAAACCATTCATGCACGGTACCACGATTATCATTGAAATTATCGGCTTGGTGGATCCATACACCTTGAAGAATTGAACTTTCCCAGAATTTATCCACTAGTTTATTAGTTTCTTCACTTTTAAGTACTGGTGCAGAGACTTTTGCCAAGGGAGAAATTCGGTATTGAATGCAACTGATTCGCTACCTAGTGAAAGCAGCGAATATTTTGGCCTGGTTGCTGTTTCCACATTAATTGAAGTTGCAATTCTTGATATTGTTGTTTGGGAAATATTTAAATATTTGACAATCTCTCTTACAAAATCGTATCTGGATGTAAAGCCATCGTCGGCAAAATGATAAACATTCTCAACTGGTGGTTCTAATACAAATTTCTCTATATGTGCTGCTAGATTCCTGCTATTGGTGGGTTGCCCAAATTGATCATCAACAATCTGAAGCGGTAAATTTTTATTTAGTGCTCCTAACACATTATTCACAAACTTTCCGCCAAATTCTCCATAAAGCCAAGAAGTGCGAATTATCCAAGAATTATCATGATAGCTCTTTAACAAAATTCTTTCACCACCTAATTTACTTCGCCCATACTGATTCACTGGATTGGGTTCAGAATTGCCTTTGAAAAAAACAGGTTGCTCGCTTGAAAAGACTGCATCCGTAGAAATGTGTAATATCCTGGTCCCAGAATCGTTACATGCTTGAGCCAATATCTCTGGGCCTAAAGTATTAACCTCATGTGATTTATCCACGTTATGTTCAGCCAAATCAACATTTGTGTACGCTGCACAATTTACTACCCAAGCCGGCTTGTAATGGTTAATGATTCTTTTTACTTCAGTACGATTGGCAATATTCATCTGTAATTTAGTGACAGGTATTACTTCGAATTTATCATGTCCGAATTTTCTTACCAACTCTTGACCCAATTGGCCGCCTGCTCCTGTAACCAAAATTTTCATCGATTTAATGTTTGTTGTTCTTTAAAGGTCGCCACCAAGATTCATTCTTACTATACCATTGTATAGTTTCTTTGATAGATTCTTTAAAAGTTCTTGATGGCTTATACCCGCAGTTAACAGCAATTTTTTCATAATTAACAGAATATCTAAAATCATGGCCCTTCCTATCAGGTACAAAATTTATTTCGCTGTCACTCTTACCTAATGCACCCAATATAAACTTTGCTAATTCTAAATTATTTAGCTCTGTTCCACCTCCAATGTTATAAATTTCTCCAGGAGTTCCCTTTTCTAAAATACAATTCAATGCATCGCAATGATCTAGAACATGCAACCAATCTCTTGAGTTTAGGCCATTTCCATACAAGGGAATCCCAATGCCATCGATTAAATTAGTTATGCTGAGTGGTATGAATTTTTCAGGAAATTGAAATGGACCGAAATTATTCGAGCATCGAGAGACAAAGACTGGCAGTCCATAAGTTCTCCAATACGAAAGTGCAAGTAAATCCGAGCTTGCTTTTGAGGCAGAATAAGGGGAATTTGGGTCAAGTAATGATGCCTCTGTCCATGAGCCATTTGAGATTGATCCATAGACCTCATCAGTAGATACATGTAGGAATTTTTCTATCTTTTGCTCGTAAGCGGCTTGTAAAAGAACAAAAGTGCCAAGAACGTTTGTTGAGACAAAATCCTCAGGGTTTTCTATTGAACGATCAACATGTGATTCAGCTGCAAAATGCACTACGGTATTTACACTATTCAAAACCTCATTAACTAATTGAGAATTTCTAATATCACCCTTTATAAATTTAACCCGTTTATCTTTAAGCGCTTGGTCTAGATTGGCCAAGTTACCGGCATAAGTTAGAGAGTCTAGGATTATGATTTCATTCCAATTATTCTCATGAGAAACTAAGTTATTAACATAATTAGAGCCAATAAAACCTGCTCCACCCGTTACCAAAATTTTCATAATGAACCTACTTTACACATAAATTCATTGCATTATAAGGCTATAATTTAGGTATGAAGGGAATAATTCTGGCCGGAGGCACTGGTAAGCGATTATGGCCAATAACTTTGGCAACAAGCAAACAACTTCTTCCAATTCATAATAAACCATTAATTTACTATCCGCTATCTATCTTAATGCAATCTAATATTAGAGATATAGCAATAATAACAACATTAGAGGATCGGGTTTTATTTCAGAAGTTACTTGGAGATGGTTCACAGTTTGGATTAAAATTTTCATACTTAGTACAAGAACACCCTGGTGGCATTGCCCAGGCCTTTATAATTGCAAAACACTTTATTGGTAATGATCAAGTAGGACTGATTTTAGGAGATAATTTATTTTACGGATCTGGACTATTTGAAATCTTACCAAAAAGATTAACTGAAAAAGGCTCAAAAATTTTTACTTACCATGTTTCCAATCCGTCAGACTATGGAGTGCTTAGCATGGATGAAAATAAAAAGCCTTCATTGATTGAAGAAAAGCCAAAAAATCCCAAATCAAATTTAGCCATAACCGGATTGTATTTTTTTGACAATAAAGTTATTGAATATGCTAAAAAAATTAAACCAAGTGCAAGAGGCGAATTAGAAATAACTGAGATTATCCAAATCTATTTAGATAATAAAGACCTAGAATACATAAATCTACCTGCCGGTACTGCTTGGTTAGATACTGGAACTCCGAATTCACTAAGCGATGCTACGCAGTTTGTGCGTGTTATGGAGGATAGAACCGGTAAGAAAATTGCATGTTTGGAAGAAATAGCATTCATGAATGGGTGGATTAATAAACAAAACTTGAAAGATAGAATTAAATATTTTAATGGCAGCAGCTACGGGAAATACCTTGAATCAATTTTGATTTAAAGTGAATAAACCCATGGCGGATAAAAATATATTCTGATTAACAGTAAAAATTAAAAGAGATTTATCAGATTAATTTCTGGAAAATAAGTAAGAAATTGGTCATTCTCATTAGTTCTATATGTTTTCACTTTTCGTAAAATTTCTTCTCGAAAATTCCAAGCAGGGCAGACAATTAGGAGCGGAGTATCAATTTGGCGTAAATTTTCTGGATTAGAAACTTGACACCCGCCGGCCGGTGAACGTTTTCCAATTTTTTGAGGGGTATCATCAAAAATATAATCCATTTTTATACCTGAAAAGTTGATAAAAGTATTACCCTTCGCGGCGGCACCATATGAAACTATGCTGTACTTCTCTTGGCGGAATTTTTCAACGATATTCTTTACATTTTGCGCACAGTCTTCGGCTGCACTTGAAAAATTTCTGTAAAATTCTTCTGTATAAAATCCCATACGCTCCTCATACACCTCACGATCAATTGGTACTTTGGTTGAAGGTGATTTGGTGATTTCCCACAAATATGAACCACCATGGATTGGAACTATCGTTGCAGTCTCAAGATATAAACCTGAACGTTCTAAGAGAATTTTCATAGACTTAATGTTAAAAAAACTAATGTGCTCATGATAAACAGTATCAAATTGTCCAGTTAAAAACATATTGGCCTGAGAAGTTTGAATATAGATTCGACCATTTTCTTTCAAGCAATTTTTCATTCCTAAGAGAATTTCTAAGGGATCAGAGGTGTGGGCAAAAATATTCATTGCAACTATAACGTCGAAATCTGAGGCAATTACTTTAGCTACAGATTGATTAAAAAATGTAGGTAGAGTTAATATACCTGCAGCCAAAGAAGTTGGTATTAAATTAATTGCTGGGTCAATACCAAGACTTGCCCAATTGGTTTTAAGAAACTTTACAAGAAAAGATCCATCATTTGAACCAATATCTAGAATTTTACCGCTCGGTCCAAATTCCAGAAGAATTTTATTTGCTAGTAGATCAAAATAATTGTCTAAAGTTTCCGATGTTGAACTGACGTATACGTAATCTCGAAATAGTCGAGAAGGATCAACTGAAACACTTATTTGCGAATGGCTACAGCTAACACAATGCATCAACTTAAGTGGATAAGTTTCAAACTCTTCATGTGAATCAACAAAATCGTTTGCTAATGGTTGATTTCCAAGATCCAATATGCTTTTCAGGTTTTTACCGTTACAAGCCACACAGTTTACTAGTTCGGTGAAATTTATAGCTTGAACCATTTTTTTACTTTCCTTTATAAACTAGTATTGATGAAGTTAAATAGTATTTACTTAATGATATTCTACACTCTATCTATAAACTTATTGAACTAAAGGGCAATCTCCCCGGGTGGAGTTTAGTCCCAAACTCATACTAAGAAGCTAAATACAACAAAAATTACGCAGATATAGCCTTGCCAATATAGAAATTTACATATTGATTTTTATGAGCAATTTCATGTAAAACGAAATAAAGAACATATTTGATTAATAAAAAGCAGTGCTTTCATAATTTAACGATTTGTTTTTCAGTATTTGAAGTAAAATCTGAGATCACTTGCTTTCGGCATAGCGGCTTTTTTGTGCATCAGCTTATACTTTGTCTCCTTTTAGGTTCTTGCAATTTTATATTCCCACTACTCCACAGGAAGGTAGTTAACTTTCGACACAGCTAAGTAGGATTTCGCAAACTTCTTGTACATCCTGAGAGTCATATCTCTGATCCAAGGGTAGTAGAATGGTGAATTTTGCAAGCCGGGACTCAAAAGAAGTTTCTGGTAACTTCTCTATCAGGTGTCTCCACCATTGTGGGTTGTAAACTTTCTTTTTAATCAACTTATAACGCAAATTCTCTTGTTCAAATAGGAACGGGTAGTAAAAGTGAGTTTGAGAGTTCAAATTAATCGAGAATAAATTTAGGTGCTGTAAGGTTTGGTGGTATTTCAGAAAATTCTCTCGACGCCTAAATCTAATGTGCTCATAATCAATAGTGCCTAAGATTTTTTCTGTAAGCCTTGACATCTTCTTGTAACTCCCAAGAAACCTGTTCTCATTAATCTGGCTAGCGAGATACCCAGAATTTGTTCCACTATCGATTTGATCAATTAAATGCTGAAAATACGTTGAAGATTTATCAATCTGGAGGTGATCAAAGGAAGATAGGGAACTCTTTATCAGATAAGCACCATCGTTTACTCCGAAAAACTTTCTCGCACTATAACAGTTATAGACTCCCTCTATAGGAGGTGAAAAAAATGCATGGCAATTATCGACTATAAGGTTTGGATATGACTTTACTACGGCATCTATTATGTCTTGGCTGCAATTTCCATAGTAGTTTGTCCAAAGTACATAGTCGCTTTGAGAATATCCCATTAAATTTGGCATAAAGTTGTCATCGATAAAGTACTCAGCAACTTCAATTCCAAGCTCATCAAAAGGATGGCGAGTACTTTCACATGTGAAATAAGGGAGGTGTATTCTCTTCATTCCGGAGTCGAGTGCAGCGCAATAGAATGCTGTTCTGCCAGAATTGAGTTTGAGAATACTTCCCCCAATTTCATCAGTGAAATAATGACCTGTAGTTTTAGGTAGTTCTAGTGGGAGATACCCGCCATATTCTTTACTCATTCTGTTACTTCAGCCTGACTAAACAGTAGAGCTCTGCACCAATATCCGGAAACTCTGTAGAAATACTATATAGCCCATCTAGAACCTTTTCGTCTATGATTCCCGTTTTTACGCATCCCTGCATTTGCGCATGTGTAAATGGTTTTAAAAAGAAAGTTCCAATCTCTGAAATGACGGAATTTGTCATTGACGCAGAAACAAGGCTGGTAAGAGACGACGCGCTGTAAACTTCGGTTTGTTCAAGAGTTAAGTTTCGATCGGTTTTGTCTGTCACGCTTTTAATAATTCCAGAAGCAACCCCGATCAATCGATGCATAGAATTGGCATTTGGGACATTTATATAAAGTGCAGTGTTCTCGTTCATAATCTTCTCAATTTGAACTAGAAACAAACTTCCATCTTGAACTTCATGCAAGACCCCATTCAAAATTATAAAATCATATGTATTTTTATCTAACATCTCTGCACAGTTCTCAAAAAACTCATTATATATTGTAATTGCGGCGTTATTCGAGAACTTTTCTGCTAAAGAACCAAATGGTGCGGTGCCTGGTTCAATTATTGTATATTCCTCAAATTGTTGGTACTCCTCACAATAAGGGTTGAAACCACCTCCAATTTCCAAAACTCTTTTGGGTTTCAAATCATTAAGTATTTTATAGAGGTGCTTCTGTCGGTACAATCTAAGAGTAAACTCAAAACTATAGTCTAAGGTGTACTTTTCCCAGTAATCATCGATATTCTTCAAGACCACCCCTTCCGAATTTCTAGTGGACATCGGCTTCATTCAAATACTAGTGGGTTTTCGCCACCGTGAGTATAGAGCAACGAGTTATCGCAACTCCTTTAATTTAAGGCAGGAACTTTAGCGTCAACGAATCGATTTCAGTCCTTAAAGCCCCAAGTGATTCTTTGAAACGGGCTAGGTTCTCGTCCAAAACTCCCTCGACACTAGAAGTACCTAAATACAAAACTTTGAAACCTCGATTTGAATACTCCTGACACAATTGATCAGCGACAAAGGTCATCGGTGAACTTTCTAGTCCATGATCTTTGTAATTGTAAACATGTCCCCACCGAAAAACATACACAACTCTGTTATCTACGATCTGACATATCGCAGCTGCTACATTATCCCCTGTGTCAGTTGACCTATAAATCCACAGGTCCAAATCTTCTTCGTACAAAACATCTGACATTTGATTGAAATCTTCGACACTCAAGGAAAACCGTCTGTTTTTGTGATCAGCATTCTTGGTAATGACACTATGTATTTCCAACATCTCATTACCGGTTTTAATCTGTAGTCCATGAATTCTCTCAGCACTTTTCTTAAAGTCACGCGTTCTATTTCTTCTCCAAGCCTTTCGCCACTCTCCGTCAAGAATTATGTAGTGGGCTACATCTGAATGATCAACTTGAAACCCTGTGCTTGCCAGTGCGCTTAGTTGTCTATCTGCCCAGTTAGGAAAAACTGTTTCAGGGAAAAGTCTTATCTTTACCTCTAAATGTTCATCAGTTTTTTTGCTTTTCAGCCTTAAGTGGTTCAGTAGATTGTCAATATTCTCTGATGTAATATGGTCATTTATACTTTTTTCTGAATATAGACCACCAAATGGTCCGTGGAAGCCCGAATAAAAAGTCTTGTTTTTCTCATGCCAAACTGATACCACATTCTGGTCGGTGAAAAAAAAGTTATCGGTTTGGAATTGCGCGTGAAAGTGCTTCTGCCAGTAAAGGGGGAAGCAACGATTTATTTTGATAAAATTCTCTTTCGGACTTGAAAGTGATTTGACATAACATTATCATAGCAACATGTCGAAAAATTTGGTAAAGTTAAAATTTATGCTCATCAATAGTGCAAAAATTGTTATAGTATTTTCAGTGCTTGCAGCATCACTTTTAACTCTTTATGACAACAGGGGGGGGATTAAGTCTATAATTTCAAGTCCAATCGAAACTGAAGATCGATCGGATAGAAATGCTTTTTGGGCAAAGGAAATACTTGAGGGTGGTTACATTCTTTATTTTCGCCATGCAGAGCGCGATAAGTATATTGATGTACAAGTGTACGACTCTCTCGAATCGAGCTTGGTACCCAAGTCTACAAGTGACTATCGTTTAGGCGAAGAAGAATACTTTTCGCCCGCAGTGTGTTTGAACGAAAGAGGCCTTATTCAGGCTCGATCGATTGGTGAGGTTATTTCAGATGTAAATCTCCCTGTCGGAGAAATTATCGTGTCTCCATCGTGTCGCGCAAGGCAGACGGCATCAATTGCGTTTGGGCGATACGACAAAGTTGTGGCAGTCTTAATTCATCGTGGGCCATATAAAGAGGACTTTGATGAACACAAGATTGATGTGAAAAACTTTCTTACTCAATTAATCGTGCCATCCAAGAGGAATACTATATTGGTTGCGCACAATGATGTAATCGACCGAGTCATTTTCTCTAATCCTTTTAAGGGTGCCTCCAATATTCCTTTAGAGGAGGGTGGATTTGTTGTGATATCCCAAAGCATTAGTGGCACGCTAACACTCGAACACACATTCACAAACTTTTTGAACTTTTCATCACAATTCTATGAACGTCCCAAGAGTTAAGACTCCGACACCACTCCTCGATGTATGTTGACGACATAAAACGCGAATTGGTTACCATTTTGTGCTGGTTGGGCGTCGTCAATTTATGGAAACAGAAAAGCCATGTGCTTAACTTTGTATTCGTGCTTTTTTAGTTAGTTTCGCTACTTGTCCAAGTAGCGAATCTTTTTCGTGAGTAGGACTTCTATTTCGACAATCTTCACGCCATATATAGAGCCAGTAATCAGTTTTGCATTTGGGTGAATTTTGACCGCTTTAAAGAACTCCTTAAATTTGGTCTGATTTTTAAGGTGGTTCTTTAAGGTCTTTGAGTCAAAACCTGTAAGCCATGTGATGACTTTGAACAGCTCTGCTTCCGGGCGATCTTTAAGTTCTATCTTATTCACATAAAGAATGTAAACATCTGCCACAGGAATCTCAAAAATCTTGTGCGCACCTAAATCATAATGAAAAGAGAAGTGTCGCCCTATAAGCCGGATCCTGTCCCCCTGGTAATCTACAGAGTGACAGATGGGTGGCTTGAATCGCCAAGAAGGTCAATCGGTTAGATTTTCACGCTTAAAAACAAGTGGGCCTTGTCGGGCTCGAACCGAGGACCCAAAGATTAAAAGGCTTTTGCTCTACCAACTGAGCTAAAGGCCGCAATTGATTGAGTCAAATCAGTATTCAAAAAAAGTGAAGTGACATTTAGAGTGCTTTTTTACCAGCTGACTTTGTTAATCTATCTTTAATAGCTATTGCTAAACCTGTTCCTTCCGGAGGAATCACCACTATTTTGGTCAAGTGTTTTTTATCACCAAGTCTTAGCGCCACATATAATTCTTTGGCGTATTGTTCGACATTTTTTGGAGCGGCCAATCGAATGCTTCCTGGGGGGGATTGAATGTTTTCTAAAGCTAAAAAACCTTCCCCTGGTCTAGCAGGTAAACCTATTTGCACTTCTGCAACAGGGGAGTAATGGACCTCGAACAATCCAGGTGCTTTGACTTTAGTTTTAGGCTTTGTGTTGATTTGTAAGCCAATCAAAGACTTAATCATTTCCAAAGTAACAGCTCCTGATCTAAGAACTGCCACTATTTGTTCACTGCAATCTATAATTGTTGATTCAATCCCAATAAGGCATTGTCCACCATTAACAATAATGTCATCTTTTGATAATTTGTCTCCGATTTCTTCAGTTACCGCATAAGCGTTTGTGGGCGAAACTGCACTAAATTTGTTTGCACTGGGTGCTACAACACCTGCCCCACCAAGCTTTTCAAACTCACTAAGTAGTGCAAGTGCTACTGGGTGGGATGGAACTCTAACTCCAACATTTTCTTGGCCACCGGTTATAAAATCTTTAGCGATTTCACTTCTTTTTAATATTAGGGTCATAGGTCCTGGCCAAAACTCTTCAGCAAGTTTTCGTGCATACTCCGGGATATCAATTGCCCATTTACTTAATTGATTGATAGATGAAATATGGACTATCAACGGATGATCAGTTGGCCTCCCTTTAACCGAATAAACCCTGCTTACTGCTTTTTCATTTGTTGCATCAGCCCCTAATCCGTAAACAGTCTCAGTTGGAAAAGCAACAAGATGGCCGTCCTTTAATGCTTGGGCAGCTTTTTTGATTTCAACTTGTGTGGGATTGCTGATGATTTCCATACGTGAATCATCCCATTTAACTAGTTTTGATATGAAGTAGATGACCGATACCCTTCTCCTTCTGGTCCCCATCGTCTAGTGGCCTAGGACGTCGCCCTTTCACGGCGTTAACACGGGTTCAAATCCCGTTGGGGACGCGTC
>Ga0164293_10001274_pt1 | contig 21064 bp, 23 predicted proteins | sample GEODES118metaG_FD_111487 | JGI IMG/M metagenome (GOLD analysis project Ga0164293, IMG submission 111487) | Eutrophic lake water microbial communities from Lake Mendota, Wisconsin, USA - GEODES118 metaG | ecosystem: Environmental > Aquatic > Freshwater > Lake | place: USA: Lake Mendota...
AAACCAATCCTAGAACACATGGTTGTTGGTTTAGGTCTTCCTCAAATTATCGAGATTTTTTTAAATTTTGACTGGCGGGATTACATAAAACTTCCCATTCATTTTGCAATAAGGTCAATCAGTGCATTCAATTTAATCCGAAAATCGAAATGCTACTATTTCTATATGGGACAAGATATCCAAAAAAACGCCCAACTTATTTTGGAATTAATGCATGATAACCAAAATTCCTAAACCTCTTTTTTTCATTATTGCGTTTATTTTTGGAATTTTTCTCTACATGCCAGCCATTTCGGGTACGCCTATTTGGGATGATTACTCCTACTGGTTTGAGAACTCAAATATGCAGCCCCACATGTCGTATTGGTCAATTCTGACCAATTTTGGGTGGCCAATTTCTGTAATAATTCAGAAATTCCTTTTTTCTATTTTGGGAAAGAATTTCATTATTTACCATCTCATAAGTTACTTTCTCCATTTCATAAACTCAATCCTTGTTTATAGAATCTTTCGGTTATTAAAAATTAACCATTCCTACATCGGTTTTCTCTTTTTCCTTCTTCATCCAACTGCCGTCATGACAACCGCTTGGATGATACAAATTAAAACACTCCTTTGTTTTTTCTTTGCTTTTTCCTCAATTATCTTTTTCTTAAAAGGGGAGAAACAAATTAAATGGCTCTTCGTTTCATGGCTATTTTTCTTTTTATCAGTTGGTTCAAAGTCAGCATCCCTTACCTTGCCTTTTGTTTTATTTTTGATTCATTATCGTTATCTTAAATTTAAACACGTTCACTATTTGCTTCCGTATTTTTTGATATCGCTTTGGGGGACAATCCATGTCTTAAAAAGTCCAGTCACCCAAGAAGGAAGTGTACGAGCGAGCCTTGTGGCCAAAACAATCGAAGAAGCCCCTAAGGAAAAATCTGAGGTAAAGCTGATTCAACCTACTCCACCAGAGAATAAGGTTAATAGTTCAAAAAAGAAAGTTGCGAAAAACTCTAAGCGAAATAAGCGTCAGATCCCATCTCCAAAGATCGAAAAGACTGAGGAAAAACAAAAACAAGCGAACATCAAAGAAATGAATGAGGTCAAGACTGACGTCACCCCACCTAAAGAAGAACGAAAACCAGCTCCCCCCAAAAAAAATCAAGAAAAAAAACTTGTTCATTTCGACTTAAAAAAAATAATTCAGGTAGTTCATTATTACTTTTGGCAAGCGTTCTTACCCATTCATAATCATCCTGTGAAGGGACTCAATTTTAATCCCATTGGATGGAGTGAGGTAACTCATCTCTTTTTTCTTTTCTGTATCATATTTATATTTTTCAGAGATTCAGCACTTTTGTTCTTGATCTCAGCGCATATAATGATTTTACCTTTTATTGGTTTAGTTCCTGCTCCCTATATGAGTGTAACCTGGGTTAGTGATCAACATTTATATCTTGCGCTACCAGCACTGATTGGATTCTGGATGAGAATTCTTAGTAAAATTAATTTTAAACAAGCCTATGTTATTCCTCTCTTATTTCTTCTTTTATTTTCCTTTAAGACTTTTGAAACAAGCAGTTACTATAAAAATCAGTTTATCTTTTACGAAAAAAGCTTGGACTATAATCCGGCCAATGTTCCGATCGTTTTTAACTTGGCACTGGCCCGAGCGGTCAGTGGTGAATTGGTTTTATCTCATCAGATTTTAAGTCAAGCAATTGATCTCTCTCAGACGATACCTCAAATGAAGAAAAGTATTTATTATCCTCATCTCATCAATTTATATTTCATGGTTAATCGCGCAGTGGGTTTAAAATGAAGATTAGTATTATTGGATTGGGTCGTTTTGGTGAAGCCTTAGGAGCCGTTCTTAAAAAAGATGGTCATGAAATAAATGGGACCACTAGAACTGAAATAAAACTCTCTCATCTTAAGGAGAAACATTTTCAACCTTCGATTTTAGTTTATCCTAATGGCCCATCTTTTGCTCTCGAAAGCGATATTATTGTTCTCAATATTCCGCCTTTTGCCGATCAACTCGAGTGGTTTAAAACTTGGGACTGGAGCAGAAATTCAAAAGTTATTTTTATCAGTTCAACTTCTACTTACCCAACTCCAAATTCACCATCTGCTGAAATACTTCTTAGCGAAGAGGAGTGGATAAAATCAACCTTTCCCATTTACTCTATTTTAAGATTTGGAGGCCTTTATAGCGATTCCTTTCATCCAGGAAAATATCTCAGTGGGAAACAAAATCTTCCTGGAAGACTCTGGCCAGTTAATTTAGTTCACCTTAAAGATGCTGTTGGTTTTACAAAAATGGTGATTGATAAAAATCTCTACTGCAAAACTTTTCATGTTATTTGTCATGAGCACCCGACGCGAGAGGAGTATTACTCAAAATACTGCCAAACCCACGGTCTTCCACTTCCGCACTTTGACCCCTCTGATCTTTCCAAGAAATCTCCCGTTCCGAGTGAAGAGGCATCGAAGATTTACACATTTACTCCACTCTAACCCTCTGAAATCTAGTTCAGACCCTGTTAAGTTTACCTTCACCAATTCTTAACATTTCTTTTTATTTTTCTGATTGTATATTGCCCGAAAAATATTAAATGGGGGCCCCATGAAGCTTATAGCCGCATCACTATTAACCTTTTCTCTTTCTTCTTATGCCGTCAATGCACCTCAATTAAAAGGTCATGTTAACCTTGATGCCATTTCAACGAATTTTGCAAAGGCCATAGGAATTAAAGGACTGCTACCTGTGACCCTGGATTCCGAAATTTTAGGGGCGAAAGCAAGATTTAGTGGTTACTTGAAAGATGTAAAGTGTATTGAATTTGGACCAGCTGAAATTCCTCATCATCCAGAAACAGCTCCTTGTTTAAAAACAGAAACAAGATGGATCCCTGAAGTTGAAATCATAACTGATTCTGTAAAATCGACTCTTACCGTCGGAAACGTTAAAATAAAATCAAAACTTGGTAAAACACTGATCGTTCCTACAAGCTGTATCCGTGACCTTGAAGAAGTAACTGTTATTGGCGAAGTAAAGCCTATGAATGCTCCTGCGACTCTTACTCTTTCTCCGTCTTGTACTTCATTTGTTTCCACAAGAATTGAAAACAAAAAAGTTCGCCCGAAAAAACTCCGTGGCTTTTCTATGGAAGCGATCGTAGATCTTACAGTAGAAATGAAATTCTCCTCTACAAATGAAGTGATCATTAGTGGAGAAGAGGAAACTCTTCTTGAAATAGATAGCGTAAAATCAGAACTCGGATCAATGTTTGACTTTGGCGGCTACGATACAAGAATTTTCAAATATTATGATAGGGCCATTCTAAATGTGAGGCCCTAGGATTTAAATCCTCTTAAAAATCTCGACAACTTCTTTTTCAGATAAAAGGGATCCATCGATCCCTTTTTCTTTTAGAAAATCATTATTGTACATCTTGGAAATCGCTCTTTCTCCGCCATCGCACATAAAAGTAGCAATTCTTTTTCCTGGGCCTACCTTGAGCGCTGTTGCGAAAGCTCCTGCGAGATTAAGCATCGAGCTCATCCCCATAACTAATCCTTCTTTCTCTCTTAAATACATCGCCAACGTTGTAAGAGACTGATCATCCACAGTAAAACAGCGATCTTGATAGATATGTTTGAAATTCTCCACCAGCCTCGTAATACCAACTCCTTCAGTCATGGTGTAAGCACCATCCGATTCAAAGGCACCCTTATTAAAGAAATTTGAAATGCCTGACCCCATCGGATCTGGCATGACAATTTTAATATTAGAATTTTTTTCTTTAAAATATTTTGAAACTCCAGCCGCTGTTCCACCAGATCCAGCGGCAACAGAAACAACATCTACTCTGCCTTGAAGCTGCTCATACATCTCAGGAGCAGTGGATTGGTAATGGGATAGATAGTTATCTGGATTATCAAATTGGTTGGCCCACCAATAGTCCGGAGAACTTTGCCCTATTTTTTTTCCGACTTTAAAAAAATGACGATCATCACTAAACGCGACCGCTTCAGTTTCAACGACTTCAGCACCATATAGTTTTAATATTTTATGTTTCTCTGGGGCCATGCCCATCGGCATGACAACAATCACTTTGTAGCCCAGTGCTTTGCCCACCATCGCAAGTCCAATACCCGTGTTTCCAGCAGTTCCCTCAACAATTGTCATACCAGGCTTAAGATCCCCTCTAACTATCGCCTCCACCACCATATTCAGGGCCGGTCGGTCCTTGATAGTCCCACCTGGATTTAAATTTTCACATTTCATAAGGATTTCGCAGCCCGTGAGGGTGCTAAGGCTCTGAACCCTAAGCATAGGAGTATTCCCAATCACTTGAAGAAGACCAGTTGATTTAAGTTTAGCGCGAAGATCCATTGAATTTTCCCTGAGGGTTATTATACTTGTAAGAGTCTCTTATATACTCCAAAAGGGCTTCCATGTCTTCAAAACTCGCTCAGTTTTTGCACCAGGAAAGACTTCAAACTGCCACTCTTCAGCTGAATATTTCAGAGGTTAGAAAATCCGTAAATGACCTGGTTCTCTTAATTTTTCCAGAAAGAGGTTGCTTAGGGGTGAGAGAGAGCTCTGAAATAGAGAGAACAATTAAAGAGCTCAAGGCTCAGTTTACAAAATATATTGAGTCCGTCGCTCCCTTAAAACCAGAGATCAAAGAAAAGGCAGCTGCCAATGCTGAAGTTTTTTTTAATAAAATCCCACATTTGGCAGAAACGTTGGATCTGGATGCCAAAGCAGCTCTCCTAGGCGATCCGGCAGCCTACAGTCGAGAGGAGGTCATCATTACTTACCCGGGTTTTTATGCCGTCTGCATTTATAGACTGGCCCATGCCCTGTATGAGTTAGATATCCCCCTTCTCCCAAGACTCATGACCGAGTATGCCCACGAAAAAACGGGGATTGATATTCATCCAGGGGCAAAAATCTCAGACAGTTTTTTTATTGATCATGGAACAGGTGTTGTTATTGGAGAGACCGCTCACATAGGTAAGAATGTGAAAATTTACCAAGGGGTCACTCTCGGTGCTTTATCGGTAAAAAAGAAACTTCAATCTTTGAAAAGGCATCCAACGATTGAAGATGATGTCGTCATTTATGCCAATGCGACCATTCTTGGAGGAGATACAACGATTGGAAAAGGCTCCATCATAGGAGGTAACTCTTGGATCGTTGAAAGTGTTAAACCCGGAAGTGTTATCACCATCACAGGACATTAAAATGGAAATTGGAAATGATAAAATAAGTAAATGGATTGAAGAAAAAAAGGCTTTTCATTTTCTTGATGTAAGACGAGATGATGAAAGAGAATTTTGTCACCTTGGCGGGACCCACATACCTCTCCACGAACTTGAGGCAAGATACCAAGAACTACCTCATGATAAATTGCCGATTATTATCTACTGTCACCATGGAGTGAGGAGCCTTCACGCGGCCCAATTCCTTAAATTTCATGGCTATGACGCTTTATCACTAAGGGGCGGCATCGATGCTTGGTCTATTCAGATTGACCCCAGTGTCCCGCGCTATTAAACTAAGTTAAGGAGAACACTATGGGCAATATGATTAATAAAACAGTTGGAACGATTCTTGTTGGTACGGCCATTATTTTGGCAGCTGGCTTCGCTCTTGGCATTCCTTTCAATTTTTTCATGTAGTCTTACTTAACAAAGTAAAGACTTATCCCTGGAAAAGCGGAAATCAGCGCTAGTCCAAAAATCATTACGAAAAGAAAAGGTACGACCGCTTTAATCACTTCGATCAGTGGTTCCTTAAAAATGCCTGAAGCAACGAAGAGATTAATTCCAATTGGCGGAGTAAGGTAGCCAATTTCAAGATTCACAATCATGATGATCCCAAAGTGGATAGGGTCAATCCCATAATGAATCGCCATAGGTGTGAGGATTGGTGCTAAAACTAAAATAGCACTCATGACATCCATAAAACACCCCACAATAAGGAGGAGAATATTCACGGCAATCAAGAAACCTAGTTTACTTGAAATCATTCCCGCCATCCAATCAACCATCTGTTGAGGAAGCTCTTCAAAAGTCATGAATTTATTTAAACTCACGGCAAGAATCAAAATGAGAAAAAGCATTCCTAGCATTTCTGCTGTTTCTGCAAAGACATTAATAAATTTATCGAAGGTGAGTTCTCTGTGAATAAAGAACTCAACAATAACTGCATAAACAACAGCAACAGCTGCAGATTCAGTCGCTGTAAAAAATCCACTGTAGATACCACCCAAAATAATGAGTGGCATAAGAAGAGATAAAAATCCTTTTTTAAGACTATTTCTAAAGTCCTCAAAACTAAAATGCGTTTTATGATCTTTTGGACGAGCGTAAAACATGTAACCACAAAGAAGGATAACAAGAACAATTCCTGGTCCAATCCCCGCCTTAAAAAGATCTACAACGCTGACTCCGGCCATAATGGCGAAAATAATCATCGGAATACTTGGTGGAATAATGATTCCTAGTGTTCCACCAGTAGATAAAACACCTGCAGCTAATTTTTTTATACCCTGCCTCGATGAGAGCTGGATACATAAGTGTCCCTATTGCAATGAGAGTCACTGGAGACGAACCCGAAATCGCTGCAAAAACAGCACAAGACAAGATCGCTGCAATACCTATCCCCCCAGGGATACCAGCGGTTAAGGATTTTGCAACATTAATTAAACGGTTCGAAATACTACCCTTCGTCATAATTTGACCAGCAAGAATGAAAAGAGGAATAGCGAGAAGAATCTCTTTGTCGGCAGCATAAAAAATGTCACCCACAACAACAGAGAGAGTTTCTCCTGAAACGTTTAGATAACAAATCGCTGCGAGGGCACCCATGATCACAAAAAGTGGTAACCCAAAAAGAAGTGATAAGACGATCGCAATAAGAATCAATAAACCCGTCGACATTAGTGAACCGCCTGAGGATCTTTCTCTTTAGGAGAAAAAATAAAATAGAAATACCTTAAACTCATCGAGATAAAGGTGTAAGGAATAATCGCTTGTAAAAACCACATTGGCATATCAATAATAACGTTTCGATCACCAAACTCTTTAGACTCAATGACGTAAAGACATGAGTAGTAGGCCATGGATAGTGTGAATATCAAAACGAGCCCATTATGCGCTCGTAAATAAAATCCTCTCCATTTACCTTTCCACAACTTATCAGCAACCTCAGGGCGAAGATGTTCAACTTTTTGAGTCACTAAAATCGCTCCTAGAAATCCCGCCCAAATCATCATGTAAACGGCACCCTTTTGCGCCCAAGGGATCCCTGTTTTAAATATTTCTCTTGCACCTACATCCATAACGACAAAAATCGTTAAACACAGGACAAGAATAGACGCTGCTACTTTTTCAATTTTTGTGAGTACTAGAAAAAACTTATCAATCATTTTTTTGCCTTAAATGCTTTTTTACCTTCTAAAATGAGAGAGTAAATTTTAGAAGACTCTCCACCGATATCCTTAACCGCTTGCTCGGCCAGACCCATTGAAGCCTTCTTAAAGGCTTCTTTTTCAGATGCTGATAAATTATAAGTTGTGACTCCCGATTCTTTTAGAACATCTAAAAGACTTTCCCCAAGTTTTCTCACACTGACTCTAAAGTCTTTGGCCTGAGCATTTCCTGGACCCATGAGTGTTTTTTTATCACTCGCATTTAACTTATCCCAAAATTTTTTCGAATAAATAACCGCCCCAGGCTGATAAATATGGTTTGTTACGGAGTAGAATTTAATCGCCGTTTGCCATTCTGCAGCCAAAGTGAATAAAGGAGTATTGTCAAAGGCCTCTACGACACCTGTCTGGAGAGCTGGAAGAACTTCAGGGATAGCAATCGCAACAGGAGAAGCTTGGATTTTTTTCCAAAATCCTAGATGAACTTTAGACTCCTGAGAGCGAATCTTGACTGCTTTTAAGTCAGAAGGCGATTTAATAAGTTTTGTTTTATGCCCAATACTTCTCCAACCATTTTCTGCCCAAGTGACTAAGACAAATCCCTTGGCATCAAGAAGTTTGGTGAATGGTTCAAGAAGATAGTTATCTAAAATAAAATCTGCTTCTTCTGAGCTTTCAAACAAAAAGGGTACTTCCAAGAGGTCCAACTCCGGCACGATACTTGCCATCGCTGCACAAGTGAGTCCTCCACCTTCAATATTACCTCTTCTGATTTTCTGCATGATTTCTAATTCGCCACCAAGCTGACCACCTAAGAAGGTTTTTATTTTAATTTTATTGCCTGACTCTTGAGCGACTCGATTTTTAATTTGTTCGAGGGAGTCCGCCCATGGTGTACCAGCTGGAGCAATTGTTCCAAATTTAATTGAAATATTTGCATAGACATTAAATGAAACAAAGAGAATGAATGCCGTTAACAATTTCATAATCGATCCTTAAAAAAGTTCATCCTTATTATCTAACAACTTTTTAGCTTTTTTCTTTTCCCAAATATTTTCTGGGCCTAACTCAGGATGGTTATCATAATTTGACTCCAACACTTCTTTCAGGGTCTGTTCAAATTGTTTTTTGTCTCCAGCTTTTGTCCAATAGACCTCCGCCATTAGAACTTTCGTTCCAATGTATTCAGGAGCAATTGAAATTGATTTATCAAAATTGATTTTGCTCTTTTTTAGATCTCCGCCAGCAAAGGAGGGAGCAACAGCATAAAACCCACCCCAATATCTCTGAGCTGCCCCAAAGAAATAATCACTTTTCAATTTTTCAACTCGATCAATCATCGCCTTAATACGAGTTTTATACTTTAAAGCTGCAGCAATACCAGAAGCTTTCGCCCATTTTCCAAGGGAAGCAGCGGACCAATAGACCGCAGGAACTTCCTTTTCAGTTAGTGTATCGAGTGACTCTTCAACAGTTTTGCCGGAGGCGACTTTCTTTTTGAAAGCTTCATTTGTCGCCATTGCCTTCTCACCAAAAGCAGCCGCTTTTTCATAAACAGGTTTTTTCTTCTCAACGTCATCTATGTGTGAGTCAGCTAAAAAATAATATCCTCTTGTAAGATAAGTGAGGGTTTCCAGATCCTCTGGTTGAGATCTATGAATTTGCTCAAATGCATTCAGAGCTTCCTTAAGTTTTTCTGTCTCTGCTCTCTTGGACCAAAGGTCTTTTGCTTTTTTGACAAGGGCAACTTTTTCAGCTGAATTTATTTCAATAGCTTTTGTCTGATTCTCCCATCCTGCTTGCCTTGTGGCACATGAGATAGCAAAGAAAAGAACTATTAAATGAATCAAAAATTTCATTTAGGACCTCCGGAATATTTTCTTTAATATTAAAAAAAATTTAGATGGACTGCCAAGCTTATCTTCACTGACTATTTCGCTCTGTTGAGGTCCTTCTCTATCCAATGCTACCCTTAATCATGACCAGAAAAATTAAATTGATGGTTTTAAATGCCCAAGACTTGTTCCTTTTTATGGATAAGCACAATCATGCCTCGATTCCAGTCACTGAGTTATCTGAAATTAAATGGCAACTCATGAGTTCCTCCCTATTTTCGAATAAATCAAAGGAAAAATGTCAGATTCTTGCCAATACTATCTTAGATGTGGATGCCGACATCGTTATGATGACTGAAGTTGGTGGCCCAGAATCATTGGCGAATTTCGCAAAATATGTGCTTAAAGATAACTACTTCGCCTTAAGTCTTCCTTCAAATTCAGATCGAGGCATTGATTTAGGCTACCTTGTCAAAAAATCACTTCCATTCGAGACGAACCTAACGAGCCATACGGACTATCGTTTACCAGAACCTTCAAGACGATTCTCAAGAGATATTTTGCGTCTCGATTTAATGGAGGATAAGAAAATTAAAATCATTCTTCTACTAGCCCATATTAAATCTAAACTCGATTTAAGAAGATCTGATTTCGAAGGAAGAACCAGGAGGCTTCAGGAGGTTAACGGTCTCATAGAAATTTATTCTGATTTATCGAGAAAATTTCCTACCGTACCTATTTTAGTAGGGGGAGATATGAACGGTCATGCTGGCGAAAAAGATACTGAGGAAGAATTTAAGCAAATCTACACTCAGACTGATTTAAAAGACATGGCGTTTCTTGCAAAAATTCCAGATGACGAACGCTTTAGCTATGTCTATTTCAACCGTGGCGGTAACCGATTTGAACAACAAATAGACTACCTCTTTATTTCTGAGCGGTTTAAAAATCTCATCTCCCCAGAGGACTGCTACTTTCCAAGATATAAAAATTTAGACGGTGCCCCACTGCCCATCCCAAAAAGATTGGAGCAAAAAAACATCCTCCCCTCCGATCACTATCCTTTTTTAGGGACTTTGAGCCTTTAAACCATTAAAAACATAAAGAAACTTCAGTCCCTATGGCCTTTTTAGGGTGTTATGCTATTTTACCATGAGAAAAAAAACTAAACCTATTGAGAGGATTCATGGCCCACGAGAAAAAAGATTCTGGAGAAAACATTAGAATTGATATTACTGACGGCTTCGCAGTTGAGCGAGCACTTAAGAAATTTAAACGTCTCTGTGATGCATTTGGGATTGTTAAAGAATACCGTGCACGTGAGTTCTATCAAAAGCCTTCTGTGAAGAAGATGGAAAAACTTGAAGCAGCTGAAAAACGTAGAAAAAAGACTGCTAAGTTTGGAACGAAAGGTTCAAAAAAAATCTAATTAAAAAGCCCTCTAAAAATCCATTTTTAGAGGGCGTTTCTTTTGGTTCTTCCCTGAACCTATTTTATTCCTATCTTATTTTTAAAATCGCTCTTTTCTTATGGAGATCAAAAATCATTTGGTCTAGCTTCGCTTTTTGAGCACTTGAACCTGACTGTGAACGATAATCAAGTTTAAGATAATCTTGAGCTTGTTGTGCCTGAATCGCCATCATCGCTGGAGCTGAAGAGTTTAAAAGTTTTCCAAGGTTCACAACTTTTGATACATCCGCCACCACGGCGATCCCATTTTGACCAGGATTCATCCCAGTAAAAACACCCGCAGTTCCAATGACATCTCCAGTGTTCACGATTGGAAAGAAGTTAAGGCCTGGAAGTGATCGCCCAATACTATCAAAAGCAGAGATGGGAACGGCCACACCAATAGCTGTCACCTTTTCTGAAAGTGCGAGGTAAATTCTCGCCCCCTTACCTACATTTACGGCAATCACTTGATTATTTGCAATAAGTGGCACCATGTTTCCGTTTGGTAAAGTTGCAGAAGCTGTCTGGACGTCTGCAAGTTCTGAAACATTGACCGAAATTTTAAGTTGGTTTACCCCACCTAGCCCACTTGTAAGATCAAGCTGCCCAATCGGAGTTTGACCACGAGGATGTAGAACTGGGACGGAAATTGAGGCAAATTGCATCGCCCCTAGATTTAAATCTGCAGCAAAAGACATCCAGATATCGTCATTGATAGTTTGGGTTTCAACTTTTACACCGGTTAAAACATTTGATGGTGCGTTTCCGCAGGAAATGGCAAATAAAGCAAGAACCACTAGCGTGATGGAACGGACAAGAAAGTTTTTCATTAATAGTACCCGACGAGACATTGGTCTCTTAGATGATCACAATCCAGCTTTTCAACAAACGTCCAACAATCAATATACGTGCAGCAGGAGGATTATAATCTAATAATTCGCTGCGTTATTTTAATCACGAATTAAATAAAATGCAACAACTTTGTTAAGTGGACAGATCCCCCTTTCCTTACATAGGATGCTAAGCCTATGAAAGAGTTAAATTTTTACTTCGATTACCTTTCCCCATTTTCTTATTTTGCTTGGTTAAAACTTGGAGTTTTACGAACTGAATTAAACCTTCAAGTCAATTTAAAACCCGTGGCGTTGGGTCCCCTTTTAAATCATTGGGGCATCAAAGGGCCTGGTGAAGTCCAACCGAAGCGTGAATTTTTGTTAAAGGAAATGCTTCGATATGCGAATAAAAATAATATCGAATTTACGACTCCTAAAACCCATCCCTTTAATTCTTTATACGCCTTAAGACTCTCCCTTTTTGAAGTTGCGGGCCCTCATCAAGAGAAAGTGATCGATGTGCTTTGGAAGTCAGGTTGGCAAAAAAGAATTGATATGGGCTCCCCGGAAGAATTAATTGAGTGTCTGAAGAAAAATGATCTTCCAGGGGAAGAGCTTTATGAAAAAAGTTTTAGTAGAGAGGCGAAACAAGCTCTCAAAGCAAATATTCAGGAAGCTATCGATTTTGGCGCTTTTGGGGTCCCGAGTTTTGTGATTAATAGCGAACTCTTTTGGGGTGCTGACTCCATGGAAAATCTGAAAGATTTTATCAATGGTAAGGATACTCTTGATCGTGAAAAATTTGAGATTCTCCTTTCGTCAACACCAAGAGCTGCCAATCAGTCTGTATGATCACATCCATCTTGTTATTAGTTATAAGTTTTCAGTTATGGGCAGTGGAACTTAAGTTCATTGGTCCTTGTGACGACGATTTTATTTTAAAGACACAAGTAACAGGTGATTACCCTAATGTTGGTGAACTAACAGTCGCTACTCTTAAACATTTTAAAATTCCTTTTCAGGGAAGTCCTGAGGGGATAAGTTCCGTATTTGGCACTCCGACTGGAGAGGAAGCTTTAGAGGTCGTATCACCTAATGAAATGAGGGCCTATGGATGGTGTTACTCCATAGATGGAATCGCTCCAGAAGTTTATCCCCATGAATCCCCAGTTTATTCACACACCAAGTCAATTGTATGGCATTATGGATTTGCGAGGTATTATAACGGTCAATGGGTAACCCAATGCACCCCGGCCCATACTGTAAAACCCAAATTCCTCTGCGAGGATTAGAGGCCTTTCATGGTTAGTAGAAGTAAAATTGAACTTTTGACTGAACATCTCATCAAAATTATTTCAGAAACAAACGGAATATCTCTATCCGATACTCTAGAACTTGCAGTTATGGGTGAAGCCAAGGATGATCATCCTCTGGTGAAAAAGTCTCTCCACGAATTTCGACGCTTAATTAATGATTTTCATACGGACGATGTGGATATAAAGACTCTTCTTAATCACCCCGTTTCCCATGCCCTCTTTCAATTTTTTAAACGTTTCCCTAAACCTTATATTGAGGAGCACATCCATTTAACAGGATCTTTGACTGCGGATTTTATTCATCCGCATTTAATGAAACTTCTCACTGGGCCTAAAAAAGAAACTTATTTTGAAATTATCAATAAGGTCTACGGAGATGGTACTGCGGAGAAGATACAAACAGTAAGTGACGTAGATAACCTTATAAGGCTCAAGGAGGATGAATTTTTTGATCGCTACTTGAAAATACTTCTTCTACCAAAGCTTATTCTTACTTCAAAAGAGATGCATGCTGCCGCTGCTTACCACATGGCAAGTGAGCTGTATCATAAATATAACGTCGGAATGATCCGTCTAAAATTTACCCTCTCCAGGGCCACACAATCATCCGACGAACAAATCCCGGGACTAGAAAATTTAACTGAAGAAGATGTTGTTCTGGGTCTGTATGATGGTTTCATGGCCTTTAAAAAGAGAGTTCCAGATTTTGATTTTGTGCTGTCTCCCTGTTTTAGAAAAGAGGCCAATTTCTTTGATGCTAGAAAATTTTCAACTAAAAAAGATCACTTTCTGCAACAGGTGGATGCGATCTTAGAAATTCTTGAAAAGTTTCCTTTCTTAAATCCTTATCTATGCGAGGTGGATACTGTAGGTTCGGAAAGAGATCTCTACAGAAAAGGTCATTTCGCAGAGATGCAACAAGGATTTAGAAAGCTTCATTTTAAAGGCTTTTCCATCCGCTCTCACCATGGAGAAACCTGGCATACTCTAAAAAAAGGTGTCCAGGCAGTAGATAACGCTCTTAATATTTGGCACATCGATACACTTGAACACGGACTCTCTCTTGGTATAAATCCCAACTTTTATTTCCATTCTCTCTATCGCCGCTTGATCATTGATAATGAACGGGGTGAGGTGATTAAAGTAGGTTCTCCAGACTGGAAAGAGCTTATGGATATGGATTGGCGTGAACACGAGGACGTCAAAGAAAAACTTATCAATGGTGTGACTCTTAACGAAGATGAAAAGAGATATTTTGTAAAAATTAAATTCCATACTGCAAGAGAGGTCGAACATTACCAACACGATGTCCTCAACCGAATGATCAATAAGGGTGTGAGTCTCATTGCCCTTCCGTCATCAAATAATAAACTCACTGAAAGCTTTGAAGATTATAAAGATCATCCCTTTTCTTGGTGGGAAAAGAAAGGTCTTAAACTTGGAGTGGGAACTGATAATTACATCACTCTAAATACTAATTATATCCAAGAACTTCTTATTCTCTTGTTCACTGACGCAGACAATCTTAAAATTACCAAACTCTTAATGGTAGCGACTGGTGAATCAAGAAGACCTTATCTTTCACAATTACTTTGGAAGATGAGAGGATAAACGTTACTCACCTATTCTTAACTTTTACTCATCATTTCTTAACAAACTTTTTAAATATAAAGTTGTATGACTTTCGAACAATCTTTTAAAGAGGAGTCTCTATGAAAATGTTGTTCATCTTAACGATCTCGTTTTTTTCACTCATGTCTCACGCCAATACTGTGGACTCAGTTTTTAAAACGGATACAAATCTTCCGAAGGTTCTTCAAGAAAAAATCTTTATGGAGATCGTGAAAAAAATCCCGGGACTAGCTCCCTTTTCCGTCTTTGAAATGACAACCGAAGTCAGAGTCGATAGAGTTGATCAAGGGATCAGAGATTATTACTATAAAACTAAATTTAGAGTTTTAACAACTGCTGATGATCATCGGACGAGAGGGTATATTTATATCGAATCCGCAGAATATAGTTTCTATTGCCCAAATGATTGTAATTTTGAAATACAATCATTTAAGACTCAAATTTTAGAAAACGAATAATTTAACAACCCCCTCGTTGATGGATTCTTTTCGTGGGGGTTAATTTTTATTCTTAAAACGCCTGAGTAAAAGAGAGGCTGACTCCGACGGAGTTTTATTCTTAGATAACACCAGAGACTCAAATTGATTAATTTCTTCCTGGCCGACTTCTTTTTTAAATAAATCTTTCAATCCCTCTTGAATGAGCTGCCACATCCAATCAATTCCCTGTCTATTTCTTTTCTCGAGGATGTAGGGCCCTTGATCCGCAAAATAAGTCTCAATCAAATGATAAATTTCGGGAAAACCAGAGTTCGTTAAAGATGAGCACGATAAGACAGGAGGTATTTTTCCATCATGCCTGAGAATTTGAAGCGCCATTTGATAATCATGCTTTGCTTTTTGGATGATCTTTTGCTGATCTCCATCGTCCTTGGTGACAAGCACCATATCCACAACTTCTAGAATACCTCGTTTAATACCCTGAAGATCATCACCAGCTCCAGGTTGAAGAAGCATGATAAAAAGATCAACCATTTGAGAAACTGTCGTTTCAGATTGGCCAACTCCCACAGTTTCAATCAACACATAATCAAAACCAAAGGCTTCACACAAAAGAAGAGCTTCTCTTGTTCGCCTCGCAACCCCTCCCAAACTCTCCCCCGATGGACTGGGTCTAATATAAGCAAGTGGATCAATTGCTAATTCATTCATTCTTGTTTTATCTCCAAGAATAGATCCACCGCTCACCTTTGATGTTGGATCCACTGCCAAAACAGCAACCGATTTATTTTTAGAAGTTAATAATTTCCCAAAGGCTTCAATAAAGGTTGATTTGCCCACTCCCGGAGTTCCAGAAATTCCAATCCTCTTGGAGTTCCCACTCATAGGAAGCACCAAATGAATGAGCTCCTGTGCCATTTTCTGGTGATCTGGATTCGTGGATTCAACGAGTGTAATCGCTCTTGAAAGTACCGTTCGGTTCTTATTTCTAATTCCCTCTAAATAATCCTGAACTCCAAAGGACTTACTCATTTGTGCCCTAAGTTTTCATTTAATCTTTTCATCAAATCTTTGGCCGCATCAGAGATGACTGTTCCAGGGCCAAAGATCCCTGCCACACCCATGTTATAAAGTTTCTCATAATCTTGCGGAGGAATAACACCACCGATCGTCACAAGAATATCTTCACGATTTAATTTTCGAAGCTCAGCTTTAAGTTCCGGAACAAGCGTTAAGTGGCCTGCTGCTAAAGAAGAGACTCCTATCACATGAACATCATTTTCAGCCGCTTGCTTTGCTGTTTCTTCAGGTGTTTGAAAGAGAGGCCCAACGTCAACATCAAACCCTAAGTCTGCAAATGCAGTCGAAATCACTTTCTGACCCCGGTCATGTCCATCTTGGCCCATTTTCGCAATAAGTATCCGAGGTCTTCTACCCTCTTTATTTTGAAATTGGTCTATGAGTGCTTTAAGTTCCGTCACGTCAACCTTACCTTGCTCCACTTCTTTCAAGTATACACCTTGTATCGTTCTAATTTCAGCTTTGTGGCGTCCAAACACCTTTTCCATAGCATAACTCATTTCTCCCACCGTCGCATAAGCTCGAGCGGCCTCAACTGCCAATTCAAGAAGGTTTCCCTGGCCACTTTTTGCTGCTTCGGTCATGGCGTCTAATTTTTTCTGAACTGAGACTTCATCTCTTTCAGACTTTAATTTTTTAAGCCTCTGAATCTGTTTTTCACGAACTTCTGAATTCTCTACCTGTAGTATTTTAGGAACATCATCTTTTTGTCTTTTGAAAAGATTAACTCCAATAATGGGTTGTACTCCAGAATCAATTCGTCCCTGAGTTCTAGCAGCTGCCTCTTCGATTCTCATTTTAGGGATACCCTTGGCAATTGCCTCAGACATTCCTCCGAGTGACTCTACTTCTTCAATATGCGCCCAGGCCTTCATCGCTAATTCTTGCGTGAGAGATTCAACGAAATAGCTTCCCCCCCACGGATCAATAACATCACATGTGTCAGTCTCAGTTTGAATAAAGATTTGAGTATTTCTAGCTATTCTCGCTGAAAACTCTGATGGGAGGGCCAGGGCCTCATCCAAAGAATTGGTATGAAGGCTTTGCGTATGTCCGTGTGCTGCTGCAAGGGCTTCAATGCCAGTTCTTGTAACGTTATTAAAGACATCTTGAGCGGTCAAACTCCAACCTGATGTTTGAGAGTGAGTTCTAAGAGAAAGGGATTTTTGGTTTTTCGGATTAAAGTCCGAAACAATCTTACTCCATAAAAGTCTTGCCGCACGCATTTTGGCAATTTCCATAAAGTAATTCATTCCTATTGCCCAAAAAAATGAAAGCCTTGGTGCAAAATGATCAATATCTAAACCAGATTTTATTCCGGTTCTTAGGTACTCAAGTCCATCTGCGAGAGTATAGGCGAGCTCAAGATCGGCGGTCGCTCCGGCCTCTTGCATATGGTAGCCAGAAATCGAAATAGAATTAAACTTCGGCATGTTTTTCGATGTATAGCTAAAAATATCTGCAATAATTCGCATCGATGGGGCCGGAGGATAAATATAAGTATTTCTCACCATGAATTCTTTCAGAATATCATTTTGAATTGTTCCGGTAAGTTTATCAGCACTAACTCCTTGTTCCTCGCCAGCTAAAATAAATAAGGCAAGTATAGGAATAACTGCTCCATTCATGGTCATTGAGACTGACATTTGATCAAGTGGAATTCCTTGAAAAAGAATTCGCATATCGAGAATAGAGTCGATAGCAACTCCTGCCATTCCAACATCTCCTCTGACTCTTGGATGATCAGAATCATAACCACGGTGAGTTGCAAGATCAAAAGCGATAGAAAGACCTTTCTGACCTTTTGAAAGGTTCTCACGATAAAAGCGGTTCGACTCTTCAGCCGTTGAAAATCCAGCATACTGCCTAATGGTCCAAGGTCTTACGGAATACATGGAGGCATAAGGACCTCGTAGAAATGGAGAACAGCCTGGTAAAGTATGAGTTAAACTTTTAAACTTTACATCACTAGATTGATATGAAGTTTTTAGCTCAATTCCTTCGGGAAAAATAAGAATAGGGGAACTCTTAGGTGAGTCTAATTCTGGTAAGGACCAAGGGATTTTCGTAAAGTCTATCATTTGCTTTGCTCCCCAAAAGTCGTCAGTATCTCTTTCAAACCATCGTAAATATTTTGACCTGAAAAAATATTTTTACAGGTATCAATCTCATACTTCCCTGCTACAAATCTATTCTTTGTTTTAATCACCTGAGTGATATCTTTTAACTGAGGATAATCATCATCAGAAGAACAAAGAACGACGATCTCTTCATCTCTTTTAGAAAGATTCAATTTAAAATGCTCTTTATCAAAATCAGAAGTTCCCGAATCAATCACCTCGAGACCAAGTAATCCAAAATAATTCTTCGTAAAATTTAATCTGGCATTGAGTCCAGCATAGTCCCCAAAAAGGGCGACATAGACCTTAGGTCTATTGATTTTTTCCATCTTTAAACGCAATTCTTCAAACGCCCTTGGTGCACGAAAATAGCTGGCCGGTTTAAGTTCAATACCTAGGCGTTCACTTGCATCAGGATAATCATTAATTCCAGAAAAAATCTTTTTTCTGAACTTTATCATCTGTAATTTCTTTTCCCTGGTCCTAATGATTTCTGGCGATAAATCCTCTCCCCCCTCGAGTCTTTGCATAAGGTTCCAAGACTCTAAGGAATAGTAATGAGTAAGATTTTCTAAATGGTAACTCCCGTGGGAAGCATCTTCAACAATCCCCAGCATACTCTCCAGTGCTAAGATATGTGACGTATTTCTTGCCATTCTCATAGAGCGCTCTCTATGCTCATCATCTGGAACTAAAGTAACCTCAGTCTCAAAAAGAGTATTATACCCGGTAGATTGAATATGATCCGCTCCACCAATATAGGCAGAAGCAACCGAAGCCTCGTTTCTTAAAATGTTTGAGTAGCGCTCAAAAAGTGTCCATCCCTCAAAACTTGTTAAGGCGACAACTCTAAAGGGCACCTTACTCTTTTTTTCTTGAAGTATTTTAGAACACAAAAGTCTTACCGCTCTGATCTTTGCAATGTTTTGAAAAAATGAAGTACCTAGATAAACGCCCACATAGAGCTCATCATCATTTGAATGAATCACTTTTTGAGCAACCGTAGCTAATTCATGAATCACATCTCCACCTAGTAAATGGACTTCATGACCTGTGATTAAGGTATTGATCACTTTTAATTTATTATTCTTCGGAATATTTTTATTTAAACAAAAGACCTCAAGCTCAGAGGGAGTATGATACTGACAAAGGACATTTTCTATCTTTTGCCAATTTTGAGCACTAAGCTCACTGTCCATGAAAAAAAAGTTCTTAACGCCCGCATTCAAGTCTTCAAGTAAGGTTAATTCTATGTCTGGGTAAATTTTAAAATAAGTCGTAGAAGCTTTTTTCCAGGAAAGACTTGGCGAAAGATGAGCGATAGAGTTGTGTTGAATAGAAAGTGTTGGCCAATAAGCACCACTCATCATTTCTTTTTTTGATTTATTTCCAATCTCGGGTAATTTTAACTCTTTCAAAAGAGTATGCTCCCAATCTTTTAAGTCATCTTTAAACTCGTCTTCAAAAAAAGAAATGATAGATTTCACAATCCCCTCAATATTAATTTAGGTTAAGGCTGCAATGTAAGAGACCCATGCATCACAGTTTTCTGCATCTTCAGCAGGTGTAAACTCTCCGTTGCCGTTACCGTCTTCATCATCTCCTTCCCAGTAGACAACTGTTTTGGAAAATCCGGCTTCTATAAGTAAATCTCTTAACTCAGGCATCATCCACATGCGCCAGTGGTAAGTGAAAACGTTCTCATGCTTTTTACCCTTAGAATCTTTGAAATGAATGGCAAACGTGCAGTCATGAGTAAAGGGATTGAAATGCTGACATTCCCAATAATAAGTTAAACCATCAATTTTTTTACTGTCTGTTACTAGCCTCTGGCTTTCTGGTCCTGCAAAAATATCTAGAAAGAAGACACCTTGCTTATTCATCGATTTACGAACAGCTTTAAAATATTTTAGTAGTTCTTTTCGACTTTTAAAAATCCAATAAGAAAAGTTAAAGGCGCAGGCAACATCCACCTTGGGAGCAGAAGTTTTTAGGACATTTTCTTGAAGATAATGCATTCGAGACTGTTGATTTTTATTAAGCTTAGAGTAATGACGAACTTTTCCCATTTTTATGGGTTCAGGATCTAGATCAATTCCCCAGGCTTCACAGTCTCTATGCTGTTCTACCCACTTACATGAGATCGCCCCTGTTCCACAAAAATCTTCTCGTAAACTAAATGGTGAGCGTCCATACAAACGTTTAAATTCATCATGCATGAACGAAACTTCAGATTCAGGATTCTGAACTGAACGCTCATAGTAGTCATACTTTTCTTCAAGACTTAATTGTGACTTCACTTCAATTCCTTTTCATTTTCTAGGAACACCAAAAGAGGATGAGTTTCTCTTATTAAGCTTCTTAATAATTTAAGAAGGGCCCGTTTTTTGTGAGTTTCAATGTACCAAATTATGTCCCCTATGTGACCATCCTTGGAGAAAATCTTTAAGATCTCCTTTTCCCCTACAAAACTTTTTTCGATACGAGTCATTTCATCCCATTTAATGAGGATAATCGAAATCTCTCCCCTTGCGCCTAGGGGCAAAACGTTTCGAATCGTTCTAATCCCATCAAAACTAACGGTAAAACTCTCATCATTTGGTCTAAAAAAAGGGAAAAGAAAAGGGATGAAAATACCAAAAATGAGGGGGTTAAATAAAAGAATATTTATGAATGGGACATACCGTCCTAGACCAAGACCTAAAACGTATCTCTGATACGCTTCTGAAAATTGCATAAAAGAAAGTAGAATTAAAATAATGACCCAACCAAAATTGGGCATCTTTTTTCCAAATGACCACTTTTTCGTCATCCACTCAATCTTTTCTGATTCTTTTAGCCCTTCAAGATTTTTGATTCTAGGCTCTACGGACAAACGTTTTTTCTTTTTAACAACAGGCCTTAAACTAGAAGAGCT
>Ga0164293_10001276_pt1 | contig 21051 bp, 19 predicted proteins | sample GEODES118metaG_FD_111487 | JGI IMG/M metagenome (GOLD analysis project Ga0164293, IMG submission 111487) | Eutrophic lake water microbial communities from Lake Mendota, Wisconsin, USA - GEODES118 metaG | ecosystem: Environmental > Aquatic > Freshwater > Lake | place: USA: Lake Mendota...
ACCTGATCAGCCATCGAGTGCCCGGCCCCGGTGCCGTCGCGGGCTCCGCCGAGGTCGTTCACGACGACGCTGGCGCCTTCGCGGGCGAGCGTCATCGCGTACTCGCGACCCAGTCCGCCGCCCGCGCCGGTGACGGCGATGACTCGATCCTGAACTCCGGGCATGGGGGTCCTCTCTGCTAACAGCCGGCGCGGAGGTGATATCAGCCGCCGCTGGCCATGGTAGCCAGCCACGTTGCGGGAGTTCCGGGCCGCCTCGTGCAAAGGTGACTACACCGGTGCCCGTAGGAAGTAGTGGAGGTGCCCCGTGGAGCTTCCCCGCCGGAGAGTGCTGCTCGCAAGCGCAGCAGCGGCAGCTTGGCGGCCAGCCGATATCGGGGTGTCGCGGCCGCTGATCCCGCTCCGCCGATCGAGGCGGGCCTGGCCGCGCTGAAGGATCAGTACAACGCGAAGGTCGGGTTCTACGGCCTCAACCTGAGTTCCAACCGGATACTGGGCTACCGCGAGAACGACATATTCGCCACCTGTTCGGCGTTCAAAGCCTATGTGGCGGCACAGATTTTGCAGAAGGACCAGCGCGCTGAACTGCGGCTGACCGATGAGCTCTACATCGACCCGGCGCGCTTCGTTCCGGTCGCCTCTCCGATCACCGAGCCCAACATCGGCGGCTGGATGACGCTGTCGGATCTGTGCGCCGCGGCGGTGCGTCAGAGCGACAACACCGCCACCAATCTGTGCTTGACGAACCGCATCGCGCTCAACTCCAGGAGTGGATGCGCACCAGCGTCACCGGCGACACACGGATCAGGGCGGGCCTGCCCCCGGGCTGGAGTATCGCCGACAAGACCGGCGCCGGTGATTACGCCAGCACCAACGACATCGGGTTGGCATTCGGGCCCAACGGGGAGCGCGTGCTGCTCGCGGTCATGACCCGCACCCGATCCGACGATCCCCAGGCGTCCCGGCCGGACGCGCTGATCGCCGACGTCACGCGACTGACCGTGCCCTGGCTGCTTGCCTAGCTGCGCTGCCTGCCTAACCGCGCTGCGCGACGACGAAAGTGGAGAATCCGTCCTCGACGTCCCGATCAGGCACATCCACCCACCGGTCCAGTCGGCGCATCTCGTCGGTGGACATCGTCCCGGACGCGTTCCAGCCGTGGGCGTTGAGCCACTCGGTGGCATCGGCGCGGTGCGGGTCGTTGTAGGTCAGATCAGCGATGTCGACGGTCCGTTCGATGCCCAGATCGTCGGCCATTTTCTCCCAGCGCTCACGCATCTGCGCGCGGCGTTGTTCGTCATGGTGCCCAATGGCCTCGACCGAGATGCGACTGCCCGCCGCGCTGAGCTCACCGATCTGTTCGAAGAGCCGATCCTGGGCTTGCGCCGGTAGATACATCAGCAGCCCTTCGGCCAGCCACGCGGTGGGGAGGGCCGGATCGAAGCCGGCCTCCCTCAGCGCCGCGGGCCAGTCCTGCCGCAGGTCAATGGCAACATCGCGACGCTCGGCGGTGGGTTCGACGCCGTGCTGGGCCAGGGTGGCCGCCTTGTACTCCAGGACTTTGGGTTGATCGATCTCGTAGACGACGGTGCCCTGCGGCCAGCTCAACCGGTAGGCCCGCGAGTCCAGACCCGAAGCAAGGATTACCACCTGCCGGATACCGGTGGCTGTCGCGTCGTTGAAAAAGGTGTCGAAGAACAGCGTGCGCACCGCCTGGTAGCTGAGCATGTTGGCGAACAGCGCCGCAGCCTCCGGATCGGCGGTGGAGATCCGGTCCTGCATGGTCGGATCGAGGAATTTCTCCCAGACGCCGGTGTCGGCATCGGCGACCAGCATCCGGGCATACGGGTCACGGATCAGCGGATCGCTGCTGTCGGTTTCCCGGGCGCGGGCGGCGGCCACCATAACGGCCGTCACACCGACGCTGCTGGCGATGTCCCAGGTGTCGTCGTGGCTGCGCAGAGTGCTCATGATGTGCTCCAAACTGAGGGTCGCACCACCATGGTAACGAAAGCTTAGCCAGGCTATTCGCTTGCCAGCCAGCTGCCGGCGGCGAACAGGCTCATGAATTCATCGGTGATGCGATCCAAACGGCCCTGTTCACCGACGAACCCCGCGTAGAAGCCCAGTCCCCAGAACGCCGCGACCAGCATCTCGGTTGCGGCGTCGGCGTCGATGTCGGCCCGAAGTTCACCGTTGGCGAGGCCGTCACGCACGGCGCCGGCCGCAAACTCCCGGGTGTGGTGCAACGAGTCGTTGCCGTGCCGGCTCAGTTCGGGGTGCCTTTGGGACTCCAGTACCGACGTGACAAGGAAGGCCGCTGCAGAGCGGTCGTAGTCCTTGGCCATAACGGCAGCCTGCAGAAAGGCCCGGATGCGGCCGTGGAACGTCTCCTCGCGCTTGGCCTCCTTGAGGCTTTCGGCGATGACGACTGCATTGGTCTCGTCGACGACGTGCTGATACAGCGAGTGCTTGCTGGGGTAGTAGTGATTGATGGCCGGCCGGGTCAGATCGGCGCGAATGGCGATCTCCTGAAAAGTCGCCGCGTCGTAACCCACCTCGCTGAACACCTCACGCGCCGCGTGCAGGATCCGGCCTCGGGTCAGGGCAGATTTCGCTGCGGGGGGCCTACCCGGTCCACGGCGAGCGGTCTTATGCATCCTTTGATTGTGCCAGACGCAAATAGTTCCGCGCGGGGTTTGGGTCCTGTTGGCAACGGCAGTCCGCTATCGGAAGACCGTCCCACCTCAATGAGGTAGCGGAAATCATTGAAAGAGAGGGCTATTCACGCTCTGTCAATGGCATTCGGTCGGCTGGTTGGCGACGACATCTTTCCCGGGCATCGTCAACCCGGGGCTGCCCGTCCGGATTTTGACACGAAACGACGGGGTCCCGGCCGATATTGTCGGAGCTGACAGGAAACCGACGTAAAATTTGCCAAAATCACAGCATCTTGCGCGGAATCGTCACCTTCAGGCCCGTTGGCGGCGGGAGGGCAGCTCTCGGTCCTCCTGTGGCGGGTTCGGCATGCTGGTCCGTCCGAGACCGTGGGCGGTGCGGGACGCTTATGGTCTGATGCATGCCGATCGTCGCCGCGCGGGAGTCGTACTACGAGACCGGCTTGGCAATCCTGGCCGACCTCGGCTACGGCGGCCTGAAACTGGCTGAGGTGTGCAGCCGGCTCGGGGTCACGACCGGGTCCTTCTACCACTACTTCAGCGGCTGGGGCGCCTACACCCGCGAGCTGCTGGCCTATTGGCGACAGGACCGGACGGTACGGCTGATCGAGGTGCTGCGGTCCCAGCCGGACGCTCCGCGGCGCATCCAGGCCATCATCGACGTTGCGCTGGCCCTGCCGCACAGCGCCGAAGCCGCCATTCGGGCGTGGAGTTCGGTCGCCCCCGATGTGCTTGCGGTGCAGCGTGAAGTCGACCAGGAGCGGTTCGACATCCTCTACGAATCCGCTCTGGAAATCGTCGGTGATGAACGTCAGGCCCAGACCTACGCGGCGTGGTCAGTGTATGTGTTCGTGGGCTACGAGCAGGCCACCCTGCCCCGGGAGGCCAGGCTGTTCGCCTGGATGAGCAAGACCATGCTTCAGGATCTGCAGGCGGGTCGTTTCGCCGACGTCCCGGCACCGTAAAGGGTTCATGGCAGCCGAACCTGCGCCGAAGCTTTTTCGCCGCATCGCCGACACCCTCCGCAAGCGCGATCCGAGCCGTGACGGTCTGCGCCGCGCGCTGCGGGCCGGAATCGCCGTGCCGTTGGCAGCGACGGTGAGCTTCCTGGTGGCCGGGGATACCGAGGCGCCGGTGTTTACTCTGGTCGGGTCGATCGCGCTGCTGATCGTGGCGGATTTTCCCGGCTCGACCGGGACCCGGGCATTGGCCTACAGCGGTCTGGGATTCATCGGCCTGCTGCTCATCGCCCTGGGTACCTGGGCGGCTGCCCATCCGTTAGTCGCGGTGCTGCTGTGTTTCGCGGTGGGTGCACTGGTGAGTTTCCTGGGCCTGCTCAGCGATCTGGTGGCGGCAGGGCAGCGCTCAACCCTGATGGTGTTCATCCTGGCGGTGTCGATGCCGGTGGGCCCGCTCACCGATCGGCTGTTGGGATGGCTGCTGGCACTGCTGGTGTGTGTGCCGGCCGCGCTGTTCCTTTTTCCGCCCCGCTACACCACCGAGTTGCGTCACCTCGCCGCTCTGGTGTGTGCAGCATTGGCCGACCGGATCGAGGCCGGGAACGCCGAGGGGGAAGGGGAAAGGGAAAGGGCCGGGGAAAGGGCAGCGGCAGGGGACCGGGTCAACGAGGCGATGGACGCCCTGCGGGCCGAGTTCCTCAGCAGCGCCTTCCGGCCGATGGCGATGACGGCCGGCAGTCGCAGCCTGATCCGGGTGGTGTCCAACCTGCAGTGGCTCAGCGACCGGGTGAACTCCGACTCCGGTCGATTACTAGCCCACATCGGCCCACTGAGTGTGGCGGTACTGCGCAGCAGCGCCGAGGTCCTGAGGTCCCCGCAGGCAGCCCGCGCCGCCGAGTTGTCACAGGTGGTGGCGGCTCATCGACTGATCGCGTATGCCCACTACGACAACGATATTCACGACATCCTCGGCGAGGCTGACGACGCCGCGGCGGTGCAGCTTGGCCGCACACTGTTGAGCAGGCGAACGATGAGCGCGACTATCGGCCTGACCGGAAGCATCATCGCCACCGCAACCACGATGGACGCCCGGTCGTTGGCCGACCGGATACTCGGGCGCGGGATGCCCGAAACCGGGATCGCCGACCGGGTGTCCACCCGGCGCAGTGTGTGGCTGTCGCTGATCGGGTATCTGCGAACCCGTTCGGTCACGGTGATCAATAGTCTGCGCATCGGCCTGGCGCTGGCACTAGCGGTCACCGTGACCCTCGTGCTGCCGGTCCAGAACGCACTGTGGGTGGTCCTCGGCGCGTTGTCGGTATTGCGTAGCAGCGCCGCGGGCACCCGCACCTCCGTGGTGCGGGCTGTGACCGGCACTGCGATCGGGTTCGTCATCGGTGCCGCGGTGATCGCCGTGGTCGGCGTCAACCCGGTGGTGCTGTGGAGTCTGTTGCCGCTGGCCACCTTCGGCTCGACGTACGTGATGACGGTCGGTTCATTCACCGCCAGCCAGGCCATGTTCACCATGCAGGTGCTGATCGTGTTCAACCTGATGCGGCCCATCGGCTGGCAGATCGGCCTGATCCGGGTCGAGGACGTCGCCATCGGGGCGTTGGTCGGCCTGGCGGTCTCGATGCTGCTGTGGCCGGGCGGGGCTCAGTCGGCGATGCACCGTGCGGTGGGCGATGCCGTCACGGCTTGTTCGCGCTACCTCGCCGCTGCGGTGATTCGGGTGACCCGCGGAGTATCCCCGCAGACTCAGCAGGAGGTGTCTGAACTGGGCGCTGCCGCACTGACCGCCGCCCGCACACACGGTGACGCGGTCCGGGTGTGTCTGTCGGAAATGGCCGGCGCGAGCGACGCCGGCGAGTTAGCCAGTGCCAGCCGCATCCCGCGGGTGCGCACCTCGGCCGACCTCATCGCCGACATCGTTCCCCCGCCACCGGAGGTCTTCCCGCGAACCCGAAAGGTGTTGGAGCAACACACTAGAGCGCTATGCGCGCGCATCGAGGCGGCTGATTCGACGGGCAGTTCCGTCGGGCTCCGACCGGACATCAGTGAGGAGTTCGTGCCCGTGTTGCGGGCCGAGGCGGCTGTGACCCCGGCCGCCGAGGAGGCCGCGCTTCCGTTGGTGACAGTGGCCGCCAACATCGGCGAGCTCGAGTTGACGTATCCGGCGATCACCGAGCCGGTCGAGGTCAGCTGACTCGCCTCAGCCGAGCACCTCCTGCGCCGCGGCGCGCGCCTCCGCCGGGCCCGTGGTGGTCAGAACCGCCTCGGCGGCGTCCCGGCACTGCTGCAGGGTCACCGAAGCCAGCTTGGCTCCCACCGGGGCGACCGCCGATGCGGCCGCCGACAGCGACGTCACGCCCAGTCCGACGAGCACGCAGGCCAACAGTGGGTCGGCGGCAGCCTCGCCGCACACCCCGACCGGCTTGCCGCTGGCCTGGCCGGCGCGGGCGGTCTGGGCAACCAGATTGATCACGCCCGGCTGCCACGGGTCGGTGAGTGTCGCAAGGTCCGAGGACATCCGATCGGCCGCCATCGTGTACTGGGTCAGATCGTTGGTGCCGATGGACAAGAACTCGACGTGCTCCAGGATTCGCTCGGCCAGCAGTGCCGCCGCCGGCACCTCGATCATGACGCCGGGGTGCAGATTGCGTTCCCGGGCCAGCGCCGCGAAGCGCCGCGCCTCGTCAGGGGTCGCGATCATCGGCGCCATCACCCACGGCGCGTTCCCGGTCTGCTCCGCCGCCACGGCGATCGCGTCGAGTTGCCGGCCCACGAGCGCGGCGTCGAGGTCGATGATCCGGAACCCCCGCACCCCCAGTGCGGGGTTCTCCTCCTCGGGGCTGTTGATGAACTTCAGCGGCTTGTCCGATCCGGCGTCCAAGGTGCGGATCACCACCTTCTGACCGGCGAAGGCCTCGAACACCTCGGCGTAGATGGCGGCCTGGGCTTCGACGCTCGGCTCGGTATCGGCGTCGAGAAAGCACAGTTCGGTCCGGAACAGTCCCACGCCCTCGACAGGGGCCTGGCGTGCTGCACGGGCGGCCGTTCCGTCGGCCACGTTGGCCAGAATGGACACGGCGTGCCCGTCGGACGTCGCACCCGGCCCGGTCCAGCCGGCCATCGCCGCCGCGGCGACGTCGGATGCGGCGACCGCCGCCGCCGCATCCGCCCGGTCGGGGTCGACGGTGACACTGCCGCGGCTGCCGTCGAGCAGCACCATGGTTCCGGCGGCCACATCATCGAGGCCCCTCACCGCCACCACACACGGAATGCCGAGTTGCCGGGCGATGATCGCGGTGTGGCTGGTCGGACCGCCGAGCGAGGTGGCCAGACCCACGACGCGGTGCGGATCCAGGCCGGCAGTGTCGGCCGGGGCCAGATCCTCGGCGAACAGGATCGACGGCTCGACCGGTTCCGGCACGCCGGGCGCAGGTAGCCCGGCGAGTTCGGCGATGACCCGGTCGCGGATGTCTTTGAGGTCGGTGACCCGCTCGGCCATCAGGCCGCCCATCTTGGTGAACATCTCGATGAACTGCGCGGCTGCATCTGCGGTCGCCCGCACCGCGGATCTGCCGGCTTTGATGGCGTTCTCCGCCGAGCCGATCCAGGCCCGGTCCTGCGCCAACTGCGCGGTGGCGGTGAGCACCTCCGAGGCCGGACCGGTCGACGCGGCAGCACGCTCGCGCAACCGGTCGGCGACGGTCGCAGCCGCGGCGCTGAATCGGGCCACCTCGGCGGGACGGTCCGACTCGGGCACGTCGCCGGCCGGAGCGAGTTCATCGATGGCGGGCAGCCGATTGGCCCGAATCACCGGCGCGAACCGGACTCCAGGCACCACGGGTACGCCCTGCAAAACAGCGGACTGGGGGGAGGCCTGGGGGGTGGTCTGGGGGGAGGACTGGGGGGAGGACATGGTGTGGATTACAGCAAAACGTTGACAACTGCATGGCACCGGCGATAAAACCACACATATCAACATAAATGTGGTGTGATCCCACATATCGACTTTGAGGCGGATCATGTACCCGGAGGAACGCCGGCAGGCGATCGCCGCGCAGGTGAACGCGGATGGACGTGCCTCGGTGACCGAACTGGCCCAGACCTTCGAGGTGACCACCGAAACGGTGCGACGCGACCTCGCCGTCCTCGATCGGGCCGGGGTGCTGCGGCGGGTACACGGCGGGGCCGTGCCGACCCGGGCGCTTCGCCTCGTCGAGCCCAGTGTGGATGAGCGGGAGGCCACCCGGGCCGTCCACAAACAGGCTGTTGCCCGGGCGGCCGCGGAGTTCCTCCCGCAAGCCGGGTGCACGGTTCTACTCGATGCCGGAACCACCACGGCCAGACTGGCCGGGCTGCTACCGACCGACCGGGACCTTCGGGTGGTGACCAACTCGGTGCCGATCGCCGCGCGACTGGCCGGCTTGGGCTCGATGTCTTTGCAGATGCTCGGCGGCCGGGTGCGCGGACTGACCCAAGCCTGCGTCGGCGCCCCGGCCCTGGAAGCCCTTGCCGCACTGCGCGTCGACATCGCCTTTGTCGGTACCAACGGCATCTCCGTTCGGCACGGTGTCTCCACCCCGGATCCGGATGAGGCCGCCGTCAAGCGGGCGATGGTGGAGTCCGCCAATTTTGTGGTGGTCGTCGCGGATTCATCCAAAGTCGGCCGCGAGGAGTTCGTCAGCTTCGCGGCGATCGATTCCCTGGACGTGCTGGTGACCGACTCGCAGATCACCGACTCAGACCGCACCGAGTTGATCCGCGGAGGACTAGAAGTGGTTGTCGCCCAGGCAGTCTCATGATTGGGAGCAGCATGATCATCACCGTCACCCCCAACCCGGGCATCGACCGAACCGCGACCCTCGGTGGCGAATTGGTCCGCGGCGGAGTGCACCGGATCACCTCGGTGACCTCCGAACCCGGCGGCAAGGGGGTCAATGTGGCACGGGCGCTGAACCTGGCCGGACTCGACGTCGTCGCGGTCCTGCCTGCCGGCGAACACGATCCAATCCTGGCCGGGTTGCGTTCCCAGGGCGTGCAGTTCGAGGCGGTTCCGGTGTCCGGCGCCGTGCGGACCAACCTCACGATCACCGAACCCGACGGCACCACAACCAAATTCAACGAGCCGGGCCCCGTCCTGGATCCCTCGGAGGCCGAAACCCTGGCCTGGGCGGTCATGCAACGGGCACAGGCCGATCACTGGGTGGTGCTGTCCGGATCACTGCCCCCGGGCCTGCCGGACAGCTGGTACTCCGACATGGTCGCCGCGCTTAAGGCACACGGCTGCAAGGTGGCGGTGGACACCTCCGATGCGCCACTGGCCGCGCTGGCCGCGGGCCTGGACCGCGCAGCGCCCGATCTGATCAAACCCAACGCCGAGGAACTCGCCAGTCTCAGCGGGGTGGCCGCCGAATTACTGGAGGCTGCCGTGGCCCGCGGCGACGCCGAACCCGTCCTGCGCGCCGCCCGCCACCTGGTTGACCGCGGTGTCGGTGCGGTGCTGGCGACCCTCGGCGCCGCCGGCGCCCTGCTGGTCGACCCGGACGGTTCCTGGCTTGCCACCCCGCCGCCCATCCAGCCGCGCAGCACCGTCGGCGCCGGCGACTCGTCGCTGGCCGGATACGTCCGCGCCGACGTCGAGGGCGCCGATGCGCCGGGCCGACTGCGGATGGCGGTCGCCTACGGGAGCGGCGCCGCGGCGCTGCCCGGATCGGCGATGCCGACGCCTGCCCAACTTCGCCTCGACGACGTCACCGTCACGGCCGTCGCCCCAGTCCCCGCCGATAGCCGACCCGAAGGTGCGCCATGAACAATCCCCCCGAGAATCCCCCCGAGAATCCCCCGGCGATCCCGGTCATCAGTACCGGCCTGATTCTGCTCGACGCCGACCTCGGCTCCGACAAGGAGGCGGTGATCCGGCGGTTGGCCGCTCTGGTCGCTGACGCCGGCCGGGCCGATGACGGCGAGTCCCTGCTGGAGGCGGCACTGGCACGGGAGGCCCAGTCGGCGACCGGGCTACCGGGCGGAATCGCGATCCCGCATTGCCGGTCTGAAGCCGTGCAGGAGGCGTCCATCGCATTCGCCCGGTTACGGCCTCGAGTCGACTTCGGCGCCGCCGACGGCCCGGCGGATCTGGTATTCCTGATCGCCGCCCCGCAGGCCGCCGGTGCCGAGCACATGCAACTGCTGTCCAGCCTGGCCCGGGCACTGGTCCGCCCGGACTTCGTCGCGTCGCTGCGCCACGCCCGCACCGATTCAGATGTGGTGCGCCTCGTCGAGGACGTCCTCGCCGGACCTGCTGCGCCGGCGGCAACCGCGGCCGCCGCCGGCGCTGCCATGGCGGGCGGGCGTACCGTCGGATCACTCGTAGCCATCACCGCCTGCCCGACCGGTATCGCCCACACCTACATGGCGGCCGACGCGCTGAAGATGGCCGCCGAACGGGCCGGTGTCCGGCTCATCGTCGAGACCCAGGGGTCCTCGGGCAGCACACCGGTCAGCGCAGAGACGATCGCCGGCGCCGATGCCGTCATCTTCGCCACCGATGTCGGGGTCAAGGACCGCCAGCGCTTCGCCGGCAAGCCGGTGATCGCCTCCGGTGTCAAGCGGGCCATCAACGAACCGGACGGGATGATCGCCGAAGCCGTTGCCGCTGCGGGCAATCCGAACTCGGCCCGGGTCGAGGGCTCAGCGGACGCCGCGGCAGCCAGTTCCGCGACGGCCGCCCGTGGGCTCGGCTGGGGTACCCGGATCCGGCAGATTCTGCTGACCGGTGTGAGCTACATGATCCCGTTCGTCGCAGCCGGCGGCCTGCTGATCGCGCTGGGCTTTCTGCTTGCCGGCTATGAGATCGCCAACGCTCCCGAGGGCAAGACCGATTCCCTGGGCAGAATCATCGCGACCACCAACTCGCTGACCGACCTGCCCACCGGCGGGCTGATGCAGTACCTGGGTGCGGTGTTGTTCACCCTCGGGCAGTTGGCCTTCGGGTTCCTGGTGCCGGCACTGGCCGGCTACATCGCCTTCGCGATCGCCGACCGGCCGGGCCTGGCGCCGGGGTTCACCGCCGGAGCCGTTGCCGGACTGGTCGGGGCAGGCTTCATCGGCGGCATCGTCGGCGGGTTGATCGCCGGGTTCGCCGCTCTGTGGGTCAGCAGCTGGAAGGTGCCGCAGTGGTTCCGCGGCCTGATGCCGGTGGTGGTCATCCCGCTGCTGGCGTCGCTGATCGTCGGGCTGCTGATGTTCCTGCTGCTAGGCCGACCATTGGCCGCCATCACCTCCGGGCTGACCAACTGGCTGGGCGGCCTCGGCGGCGGGTCGGTTCTCATTCTTGGGGTCATCCTGGGTCTGATGATGTGTTTCGACCTCGGTGGGCCGGTCAACAAAGCCGCCTACGCCTTCGCCACCGCCGGGCTCAGCATCTCCGAGCCGAGGTCCCTGCAGATCATGGCCGCGGTGATGGCGGCGGGCATGGTGCCGCCGCTGGCCATGGCGTTGGCCACCACGCTGCGGCCGAAGCTTTTCAGTGAGCCCGAACGGGAAAACGGCCGGGCCGCGTGGCTGCTGGGCGCGTCGTTCATCTCCGAGGGCGCCATCCCGTTCGCCGCCGCCGATCCGTTCCGGGTGATCCCGTCGATGATGGCCGGCGGCGCGGTGACCGGGGCGCTGATCATGGCCTTCGACGTCACACTCAAGGCGCCGCACGGCGGCATCTTCGTGTTCTTCGCCATCGGCAAGCTGGCCTGGTTCCTGGCCGCCCTGGCTGCCGGCACCGTCATCGCCGCCCTTGCGGTGATCGCCGCCAAACAGTTCATCGGCACGCGACCCAGCCCGGTCAGCCCGGCTCTGGGCACCCCATCCGCCGAAACCGCCGTTTCGGCGTGAAAGTTCGAGTAAAAATCAGCATTACGTCGATCTCGATGAACAGATGAACACTGAGAAGGAGCGCTCATGGCCAGCAAGACCGTCATCGTCGGTTCGGCGGTCGGACTGCACGCACGCCCGGCGGCGATCATTTCCGAGGCCGTGGTCAACGCCGGAGTCCCGGTGACCCTCGCGCTCGACGGCGGGGAGGCGGTGGACGCCGGCTCGGCGCTGATGATCATGACCCTCGGTGCCGGCAACGGCGCCTCGGTCACAGTCGCCGCGGACGACGAAGCCGTGGTGAACACCATCGCCGAACTGGTCGAGAAGGACCTCGACGCCTAACAGCCCGCCGCCGGCGAAAGCAGTCAGGCAGCGGGTTACGCCACGCCCTTGAGCATCAGGTTCCAGTACATGAACGGCAGCCCGTACTTCTTGAGGTACCAGTAGGGCCGGTGCGGCTTGGTCGGGTCCAGGACGGGGAACGTCGGCTTGAGGTTGAAGTCGTAGTCGAACTCCGCAAGCAGCATGTCATGGGTCGAGGTGACGATCGGGCAGGACGCGTAGCCGTCGTAGCGCGCGGTAAGCGGGCGGCCACCCAGGTGGGACACGATGTTCTGCACGACGACCGGTGCCTGTTTGCGGATCGCCGCGCCGGTCTTCGAGTTCGGCGTTGACCCGGCATCCCCGAGGGCGAACACGTTCGGGTAGCGGACGTGCTGCATGGTGAATTTGTCCACCTCGACGTAGCCGGTGGGCTCGCCGGTGGACAACCGGCTGGTCTTGATCCAGTCCGGCGCCGACTGCCGCGGCACCGCGTGCAGCATGTCGAAGGACAGCGTGGTGTCGGTTCCGCCTTCAGCGACCGCGCTGACGGTCACCTTGCGGGAGTCGGCGTCGATGGCGGTGATCTCCGAGGAGGTGTGCAGGTGGATGCCATAGTCGGCGATCACCTTGTCGAGATTGTCGGCGATCGCCGGGATGCCGAACGCCCGCGGCGTCGGCAGCACCAGGTGCACGTCGATGTTTTTCAGCACACCTTGCTTGCGCCAGTAGTCGCTGGCCAGGTAGGCGATCTTCTGCGGCGCACCGGCGCACTTCATCGGACCGGACGGCATCATGAACACCGCTGACCCGCTACGGGTGCCCCGGATGAAATCCCAGGTCCGCGGGGCCAGGTCGTAGCGGTAATTCGACGAGACCCCGTTGCGGCCCAGCGCGTCTTCCAGTCCTTCGGTTTTGTTCCAGTCCAGTTGGATGCCGGGGCACACCACCAGCACGTCGTAGCCGTAGGTCGACCCGTCCTCGCAGGTGACGGTGTTGGCCTCGGGGTCGACCTCGCTGGCCGCCTTGCGGATCCAGGTCGCCTTCTTGGGCATGACCGAGGCCTCGGACCGCTCGGTGGACGCTGCCGTAGCCTGCCCGCCGCCCACCAGCGTCCACATCGCCTGGTAGTAGTGCTTGTCCGCGGGGTCCATCACGGCAACGTCGGTGTGACCCTTGCGCAGCAGACGCGCCGCCACGGTGATGCCGGCGGTGCCGCCACCGATGATGAGGACCTGGTGCTTGGCTGTGGTGCTCATGGGGTACCTCTCTGGGGAAATCAGGCGCTCTGGGTTGCTTCATCCCAGGCGTTGTAGCCGCCGAGCAGGTCGCTGACGTCCGCGAATCCCTGCTTGCGCAGCAAGCTGGCCGCCATCGACGAACGGTATCCGCCGGCGCAGTAAACAACGGTCGGCTTGCGTGGGTCGAGTTCCCCCAACCGATCCGGGAGTTGGCCCACCGGGATGTTCACCGCGTGATTGATTGTACCGGCGGCGGCCTCACCCGGGTTGCGCACATCGACGAGTTGCAATTCCGGCACGTCGGCGATCCGCTCCCCCAGCGCGTTGGTGGTCAGCCGCGAAGCGGCCTCGACATCGCGCTGATTCTCGAACATCACCGCGTGGGGATCCTTGAGATAGCCCACCACCCGGTCGAAACCGATGCGGGCCAACCTGTTCTTGCCCTCCAACTCACGCTCGGAGTCGGTGAACAGGATGATGTCGTCGGTGGGTTTGACCACCGAACCGGCGAACTCCGCGTACCGGCCCTCCAGGCCGATGTTCAGGGCACCCTTGAGGTGGCCCAGGGCGAACTCCTCCGGATCCCGGCCGTCGACCAACACGGCTCCGCCCTTCAGCGCCTCCCGGACCTCGTCATAAGTCATGGCCTTGGGCATCTGGGACTCGTCGAGCAATTCACGGCCCTTCTGGTTGAGGATCGCGTTGTAGACGAAGTAGCCCGGCGCGGGCGGCTGGCCCTCGGTCACCAATTCGACGAACTTTTCCTTGGACGAGGCCCGCAGCGCGTAGTTGGTTTTACGCTGCTCGCCCATCGTGGACCACAACTCCGTCGACAGGTTCTTGCCGCAGGCCGAGCCGGCGCCATGGGCCGGGTACACCCGGGTGGCGTCCGGCAAGGTCATCAGCTTGTTGTGCAAAGAGTCGTAAAGCTTGTCGGCCAGCTCCTCCTTGGTGAAACCGATCGACCCGAGCAGGTCGGGTCGGCCGACGTCGCCGATGAACAGGGTGTCGCCGGTCAGCACGCCATACGGTGCCGGCGAATCCAGGGAAGCGTCGGCGGCCTTCTCATAGACCACGATGCTCATCGACTCCGGGGTGTGGCCGGGGGTGTGGCGGAATTCCAACTGGACCTCACCCAGGGAATAGCGGTCGCCGTCCCCGACCGACATCACATCGAACTCCGGCTTGGCCACCGATGAGTAGACGATCTTGGCCCCGGTGGCCTCGGCGAGTTCCAGGTGGCCGGAGAGGAAGTCGGCGTGGAAGTGGGTCTCGATGACCAGTTCGATGGTCATGCCGAGCTCCTTGGCGTCGGCGATGTATTCGCTGACGTCGCGCTGCGGGTCGACCACGACGGCGCGGCCGGAGGTCTCATCGCCGATCAGGTACGACGCGTGCGACAGGCATTCCAGGTAGTACTGGTTGAACTTCATGGTGTTTCTCCTCGGATCTATCGGGATTTATCGGGTGGGGCCGTCTCACGCGAGGGTGAGGAAGAGTTTCTCGAGTTCAGCTTCAGTCAGGGAGGTCTGATCGCCGCCCTGACCGGCAACACACTCACGCAAGCCGCAGGCCACCATCTTGAAGCCGGCGCGGTCGAGCGCCTTGGACACCGCGGCGAGTTGGGTTACCACGTCCTTGCATTCGCGGCCCTGCTCGACCATGGCGATCACGCCGGCCAACTGGCCCTGAGCCCGTCGCAGGCGGTGCAGAATCGCGGCGACGGCGCTTTCGTCAGCCAACATGGGCGTGCTCCTCTCGGGTTCACATACCGTGGGGGGTATCTCCTCGCCACCAATCTACATACCCCCATGGGTATGCGCAAGAGCCCTCACGGGCGCGCCTGAAAGTACGGGTTAGAGCCACCATCGTTCGAGGACACGGGCCACGCCGTCGTCACCGTTGGGCGCGGTGACCTCGTTGGCCGCGGCGACGGTCTCGGGATGGGCGTTGCCCATCGCGACGCCGTGTCCGGCCCACAGCAGCATCGGGATGTCGTTGGGCATGTCGCCGAAGGCCACGACGTCCTCGGCGCTGATGCCCAACGGACCGGCGACTTCCTGCAGTCCGGCAGCCTTACTGATCCCGATCGCGCTGATCTCGATCAGCCCGTCGTTGGTGGAGTAGGTGACGTCGCCGAGCAACCCGACGTGGCGGGTCAACGCGGCGGCCAGTTCAGCGCTGGGCATACCCGGTTTGCGGACCAACAGCTTGACGGCCGGGGTGCTGAGAAGGTCCTGCTGGGACACTTCCGTGTTGTCGGGGTTCAGCCAGGCGTGCTCGTAGCCGGGTGCGCTGACGAATTGCGGCGTGGCGGTGTCGTGGGCACTGCGGCCGATACGTTCGACCGCCAGTCCGGCTCCGGGCACCACACGGGTTGTGATTTCGGCGAGTTCGGTCAGTACGTCCACCGACAGGGTGCGTGCGGAGATGACCCGGTCGGTCGCCGCGTCGTAGATCACCGCGCCGTTGGCGCAGACGGCCATGGGCGCGAATCCGAGCGCTTCGACCACCGGGGGAATCCAGCGGGGCGGACGGCCGGTGGCCAGCACGAAGTGGGCGCCGCCGGCGACGGCGGCCGCGACCGCGTCGCGGGTTCGGCGGGTGACCCGCTCGTCGGGGTCCAGCAGGGTGCCGTCGACGTCGCTGGCTATCAGCGCAGGCAGCATCAGGCCGGCTCCGCGTTACTACGCCGGGCGCGCTGCGCCAGTTCGGCCTCGTCGAGCCGGGCGGCTTGCGCGGGCGTCGGCGCGCCGCCACCCAGTCGCCGGGGAACCCAGAAGGCGCCGGGCGGATGGGGATACCGCTCTTGGACCTCGTGCAGTAACGCCGTCATAGCCGCCCGTAACGTGGCATCGAGTTCGTCCGCCGTACCGACCGGTGCCAGCGGCTCCCCCGCCCGGACGATCAGCGGGATCTTTGTGCGGCCCAAGGTCTTCGGATAGTCCTTGGTCCACATCCGCTGCGCACCCCACAAGATCAGCGGGATGACCGGAACCTGCGCCTCGAGCGCCATCCGGACCGCACCGCTCTTGAACTCCTTGAGTTCGAAGCTGCGGCTGATGGTGGCTTCCGGGAACACACCGACCAGCTGACCGGCTCGCAGCCTGCGCACCGCCTCGGCGTAGGCGCCCGCTCCCGCGGTGCGATCGACCGGAATGCAATCGGTGTGTTTGATGATCCAGTCCACGGTCCGGTTGTCCAGGGCCTCCGCCTTGAGCATGTACCGGATGCGCCGCTGCCGACGGCTGGTGGCCAGGCCGGCGGGCAGGAAGTCGAGATAGCTGATGTGGTTCATCGCGATCACGGCACCGCCATCGGCGGGGATGTTCTCCAGGCCCTGGTAGCTGATCCTGGTGCCGATCGCCCGGGCGGCGAGCGCGGCTGCGATTTCAATTCCCCGGTAAACAGGTTCCATTCAGGCGTCCATCTAGCTGTGGCCGCCACCGGACTGCTGACGCTTGGCGGCGCGGGCGGCCATCTCGGCCGCTTCCAGTTCCGCGGCCTGCGCCGGCGTCGGGGCGCCGCCGCCCAGTCTGTGCGGCACCCAGAATTCGCCGGGTGGGTAGGGACCGTAGGCGTCCTGCACCTGCTCGAGTAGCTCCTGCATCCGGGCGCGCAGCAGCGCGGTCAACTCCGTCGGCGGCAATGTGGGTTGGATCGGCTCGCCCACCGCGACCGATATCGGGACTTTGGGCCGCCACATCTTCTTGGGATGGTCCTTGGTCCAGATGCGCTGGGCGCCCCAGACGATGTGCGGGACGATCGGCACGTTGGCCGCAATGGCCATCCGCGCCGCACCGGACTTGAACTCCTTGAGCTCGAAACTGCGGCTGATGGTTGCCTCCGGATACACCGCGACGATTTCACCCGCCTTGAGTTCGCGCACCGCGGCATCGAATGACGCCGCACCGTTGGACCGGTCGACCGGGATGTGGCCCATGGCATGCATGACACCGCCGAGGTATTTGTGCTCGACCACTTCCTTCTTGGCCATGTAGCGCACATGCCGGCGCGGGCGCATGCGGTAGAACGGCAGACCGGAAAAGGTGAAGTCCAGATATCCGGTGTGGTTGATCGCCATCACCACCCCGCCGGTGGCCGGCAGATGCTCCGTGCCGGTGATGGTGATGTCGAGGCCCTGAATGCGCCAGAGCGCCCGCACTCCGGCAATGACAGACATGTATACGGGCTCCACGTCGCCAGCCTACTGCGGCCGCTAAGCTCAGGGGCGGCATGCGTCCACATCGGGAAGGGGATCCGTGCAGGTCACCAGCATCGGTCACGCGGGATTTCGGATCGACACAGCGGCGGGGAGCGTGTTGTGCGACCCATGGGTCAACCCGGCCTACTTCGCGTCCTGGTTCGTCTTCCCGGACAACAGTGGGCTGGACTGGGCGACACTCGGCGACTGCGACTATCTCTACATCTCGCACCTGCACAAGGACCACTTCGATCCGCGGTTGTTGGCCCAGCACGTCAACAAGGACGCCGTTGTCCTGCTGCCGGACTTCCCGGTGCCCGACCTGAAACGCGAACTCGAGCAGTTGGGCTTCCATCGCTTCTTCGAGACCGAGGACTCGGTCAAGCATCGGGTCAGCGGCCCCAGGGGGGACCTGGACGTGATGATCATCGCACTGCGGGCACCGGCCGACGGGCCCATCGGCGACTCCGGAATCGTGCTGTCCGACGGCACCACCACGGTGTTCAACATGAACGACTCCCGGCCGCTGGGCGTGGACATGCTGGCCGAGTTCGGAAGCATCGACGTGCATATGACGCAGTACTCCGGCGCCATCTGGTACCCGATGGTCTACGACATGCCGCAGCGCGCCAAGGAAGCGTTCGCCTCCCAGAAACGCCAGCGCGGTATGGACCGCTGCCGGCAGTACATCGCCGACGTCGACGCTACCTGGGTGATCCCCTCGGCCGGTCCGCCGTGCTTCCTGGATCCCATACTGCGCGACCTCAACGACGACCACGGCGATCCGGGCAACATCTTCCCCGACCAGATGGTGTTCCTGGAACAGATGCGGATGCACGGGCACAACGGCGGTCTGCTGATGATCCCCGGGTCGGTGGCGGATTTCTCAGGCTCGCAGCTGATCTCGCTCACACACCCGATGCCCGATTCGGAGGTGGAGGCGATCTTCACCACCGGCAAGGCCGACTACATCGCCGCCTACGCCGAGCGGATGGCCCCGGTGCTGGCCGCCGAGAAGGCCAGCTGGGCACCCGCGGCGGGCGAGCCGCTACTTGAGCCGTTGCGGGCGAAGTTCGAGCCGATCATGTTGGCCAGCGATCAGATCTGCGACGGTATCGGCTATCCCGTCGAGCTCAAGATGGGCACCGAGACCGTCGCACTGGACTTTCCGAAACGAACTGTGCGCGAACCCATTGCGGACGAGAAGTTCCGGTACGGATTCGAGATCGCGCCCGAACTGGTGCGCACAGTGCTGCGCGACGACGAACCGGACTGGGTCAACACGATCTTCCTGTCCACCAGGTTCAAGGCGTGGCGGGTCGGCGGCTACAACGAGTACCTGTACACGTTCTTCAAATGTCTCACCGATGAGCGGATCGCCTACGCCGACGGCTGGTTCGCCGAGGCGCATGACGACTCATCCACCATCACACTGGACGGCTGGGAGATGCAGCGCCGCTGCCCGCATCTGAAAGCCGACCTGTCCAAATTCGGCGTGGTGGAGGGCAGCACCTTGACCTGCAATCTGCACGGCTGGCAGTGGGACCTCAAGTCTGGACGCTGCCTGACCACCAAGGGCCACCAATTACGCTGCTCCAAGCAATGACCAGGCCGCCGCGGCAGTACTACGACGACGGCCAGGTCCAACTGGACCGGCGCGCGTTGACGCTGCGGCGCTACCACTTCCCCTCCGGCACAGCCAAAGTCATTCCGCTGCGGGCCATCAAAGGTTACCGGGCCGAATCGCTGGGACTTCTGGTTCAACGGTTCCGCTTCTGGGGAAGTTCGGACCTCCGGCGCTGGCTGCCCCTGGATATGGGGCGGCCGCTTCGCTCAACCCTGATCACCCTCAATGTGCCGGGCACCTGGCCCAGCCCGGCGTTCACCCCCGATGATCCCGCAGAGTTCCTTGCGATGTTCGAAGAACTACTGGGGCATAACGAAGTTCAGGGTTCCCAGACAAGCTGACGCAGCTCGGAGAATTCCTCGCCGGCAGTGTCGTAGACCCGCACGATGCCCTCGTCGCCCGGCTTGAGATACGTGCTCTCCCCGTAACTGGTGTACCGAGTGGCGCCGATACCGATCAGCACCCGGCCGGGACGTCCGGCGGCGACCATCAGCGCTCCGACGTCCTCCAACGGGGTATCCGGCGAGCCTTTCTGATTGGCCAGGCGCTCGACGATCCAGTCCAGCAGTACCTCGCCGTAGTAGGAGTAGCCCAGCAACGGGCTGTCCACCCCGTACTCGTGGTGTGTCCCGTCGGCGGTGCGCAGGTGACACAGCAGTCGCAGTGTGGCGGTGGGCCCGTCCGGCGTGAGGTCGTGCGCCTCGAAGAACTCGGCGGCCACACCTTTGGACGCTGGTCCCCAGTTCTTCTTATAACTGATCTTGGGCGCGCCCGGGCGGCGGATCGAGCAGTCGTTGAACGCCCCCAATGCGAACGGCCGCAGGGTGACGACGGTGTCCCCGTTCCACACCACCTCGCACGCCAGACCGACCTCGGGTTCGATCTGCAGGTTCAGCGCGCCCCAATCATCGGAGTCCTCGTTGACCTTCGGCACCATCAGCGCGTCGTGGGACAGTGGGAACTCGCCGAGGAAGCTGTCGTGCCCGGGGACGTACCAGGGGAAGATGCCTTTCGGCGCATCGGTTTTGCTTTCCACATTGGTGAAATCGGAGGCCTCCCCGGCTTGTTCAAGATGCCCGGCGAAATTCCCGGCCACTCCGAAGCCGAACCAGTCCCGCATCTCGTGCAGGTTCACGTCGATCATCTACAACACCTCCGTCCCCACGAACGGAACCAAGGCGGCCGGTACCCGCACATGTCCGTCCGGCTGCTGATGATTCTCCAGGATCGCCACGATCCAGCGAGTCGTGGCCAGCGTGCCGTTGAGGGTCGCGGCGATCTGTGGCTTGCCATTCTCATCGCGGTAACGAGTGGCCAGCCGCCGGGCCTGGAAGGTCGTGCAGTTCGACGTCGAGGTGAGTTCGCGGTAGGCCTGCTGGGTGGGCACCCAGGCCTCGCAGTCGAATTTGCGCGCCGCCGAGGAGCCCAGATCGCCCGCCGCCACGTCGATGACGCGATAGGGCACCTCGATGAGTTCGAGCATTCGGCGCTGCCAACCGAGCAACCGCTGATGTTCGGTCTGCGCCTCCTCGGGCCGGCAGTAGACGAAGGCCTCCACCTTGTCGAACTGGTGGACCCGGATGATGCCGCGGGTGTCCTTGCCGTAGCTGCCGGCTTCGCGCCGGAAGCAGGACGACCAGCCCGCGTAGCGCTTCGGTCCGTCGGAGAGGTCCAGGATCTCGTCGGCGTGATACCCGGCGAGCGGGACTTCGGAGGTGCCGACCAGGTAGAGGTCGTCGGACTCAATGCGGTAGATCTCGTCGGCGTGCGCGCCGAGGAAGCCGGTGCCGGCCATGACTTCCGGGCGGACCAACACCGGCGGGATCATCAAGGTGAACCCGTTGTCGGTCGCCAGTCGGACCGCCAACTGCAGCAGACCCAACTGCAGCAGCGCGCCGCGGCCGGTCAGGAAGTAGAACCGCGACCCCGACACCTTGGCGCCGCGCTCCATGTCGATCAATCCGAGCGCCTCGCCGAGTTCCAGATGGTCCTTCGGATCGTCGACCGCCGGGGGCTCGCCGACGACGTCGAGCACCACATAGTCGTCTTCACCACCGGCCGGTACACCGTCGATGACCAGATTCGGAATCGCCAGATGCGCCGCGGTGAACACCTGCTCGGCCTCGGCCTGACGCGCCTCGACCTCC
>Ga0164293_10001277_pt1 | contig 21040 bp, 17 predicted proteins | sample GEODES118metaG_FD_111487 | JGI IMG/M metagenome (GOLD analysis project Ga0164293, IMG submission 111487) | Eutrophic lake water microbial communities from Lake Mendota, Wisconsin, USA - GEODES118 metaG | ecosystem: Environmental > Aquatic > Freshwater > Lake | place: USA: Lake Mendota...
CAAGATCGCATCGCCGTCGTGGACGGCCACCACCGGCCCCAACTGGTCTAGGCGGCACAGCGCCGGGATGAATTCGTCAGAGATGCCCTGAATGCGGTGCTTGCCGACCTTGTGGCCGGTCGATAGCGTCGGCGATTCGGCAGGCTCCAGCGGGTAGACCTGGGCCCCCGGGCAGGACTTGCGCAGCGCCCGGGAGACACCCAGCACTGTGCCGCCGGTGCCGACCCCGGCAACAAAGGCATCGGGCTTGAGCCCCCGGCTGGCCAGTTGCGCCAGCAGCTCGACCGCGGTGCCTTCCTCATGGGCCTGGGCATTGGCCTCGTTGTCAAACTGCGAGGGCAGGAAGCAATCGCCCGGCTGCAAGGCCAACTCACGGGTGCGGGCGATGCTGCCCAGAAAGCCACCCTGCGCGTGCGAGACCAGTTCTACCTCGGCGCCATACAGGCGCATCAGTGCGATGCGCTCGGCGCTCATCCAGTCTGGCATGAAGATCTTGACGGGATGGCCGATGGCGGTGGCCATGGCGGTGATGGCGATGCCGGCATTGCCGCTGGTCGCCTCGGTCACCAGGGCGCCAGGCCGCAGGTACCCTGAGCGCAGACCCGCCGCCAGAATATGCAGGGCCATGCGGTCTTTGATACTGCCGGTCAGATTGAAGGACTCGGCTTTGGCATAGATACAGGCCTCACGGCCGTGGTAACGCAGTCGCACGGCCAGCAGTGGCGTGCGACCCACCAGGCCGGCCAATTCCCGCAGGCGCTGCCAGCGTGGGTCCGGCGGGGTAGGGCGGTGGTTTTGCGTCATACCAGGGTCCACGATCCACTGCTGGGCCGCGGCGTGAGCTCGACGCCAAAATGCTTTTTCACCAGCACGGCCTGTTGCTCGAACAGGCCGCCCCAGCGCAGCACCCGCCAGGTGGGCAGCTCAATGATGGTGCTGCCCATCTGCCACTCATTGATGTAGCGCGAGGTGCCGTAGTCCAGCGCCAGGTCGCAGCCCTCGCGCAGGCTCTCCTGCACATCCTCAAAGCGGAACTTGCTGCCCGAGCCCGAGATGTTGGCCGACGAGCCCATCAAGGGCTGTGCCGTCTCCAGGCTGAGGCGGGCCAACTCATTGTGCAAAGGGCCGGCGTTCATGAGCAGGTCCATGGTGCCGGCCTTGGTCGAGCGGCGCAGGGCGCCAAACTGCACCGTGCGCAGCCAGTCGTGGTCGGCCCGGTAAGGGCCGATGATGGACAAGGGCAGGTCGTGGTCCAGCGTCAGGCAGCGCACCAGATTGCGGTCGCGCTCGCTCACCTCAAACACCTCGGTGAAGATGTCCCAATTACCGATGACGCCATTGGGCTTGGTCTGAGGGCGTTTTTTCAGGCTGTAAATGCGCTCGACCGCCAGTGCGGTATGGGCAAAGATGGCGTAGGACACGCTCAGCGGCAGCAGGGTCACGCCGCCGCTGCTCATGATGCGAAACGCCTGCTGCGCGTCGCGGCGCTGCAGCTGTTCAATCGGCTCGGGAACGCGGGTGATCAATTCCATGGGTGTCTTTCTTCGTACAAGGCCGATTCAAGGGTGCGGGCCACGGTGACCAGGCGGTGGTCCTCATAGCGCCGGTGTATCAGCTGCAAGCCCATGGGCAGACCCTCGGGGCTCCACAGCAGCGGCAGGCTGATGCAGGGCACCTGCAGCGCGGTCCACAGGCGGTTGAAGGTGGCCATGCCCTGGCTGTGCAGGCCCAGCGGAGCAGGGCCGGGCGCGCTCAGACCGATGACCGCGTCGGCATCGCCCATGGCGCTTTCAAAAGCCATGCGGGCCTGGGCAATGCGGTCGAGCGCCAGGCGCATGCCGGCCGGCGTGAGCTGCAGGTGATTGGCCAGCTTGTTCTTAAAGTCTTGGTGCAGCAACTCAGGCGCTTTGAGCAGCTCGGGCAGAAAGGCGCTGCGCCCGCCGTCTTGCATCACCTCGTCCTGCCAGCTGTTGATGGCGGCCAGCTCTTCGGGCCAAGCCAGCTCGCTCAGCTGCACACCAGCGGCGCGCAGGCGCTCGAGAAAAGCCTCAAAGGCCTCTTGCGCCACGGCCTCGGCCTGCGCCCACAAGGGCGTGCGGCAGACCGCAAGCTTGAGTTGGCGCAGGGGCGGCACCCCAGGAGGCTCCGTTTCGAGCAGGGCGTAGGCCTCGAGCAACAGGGCCAGGTCGCCAGCGCTGCGTGCAAAGAGGCCCACAGTGTCAAGATGCGCGGCAAAGCTTTTGATGCCGTCAAAGGGGATGCGGCCCCAGGTCGGCTTCATGCCGACGGCGCCACAAAAAGCGGCTGGGCGTATGGTGGAGCCGCCCGTCTGTGTGCCCAGGGCCAGCGGGACCATGCCATCGGCCACTGCCGCACCCGAGCCGGAAGACGAGCCGCCCGGCGTGCGCGCCAGGTCCCAGGGATTGCAGGTTGGCGGGAACTGACCGCCGCAGGCAAATTCCAGGGTCTGCAGCTTGCCCAGAATCACCGCGCCGCGCAGGCGCAAGACCTCGGCGCTGTGCGCGTCTTCATTGGGACGGTGCTCGGCGTAAATCGGGGAATTGAAGCGGGTCGGCTGATCGAAGCTGCGGATCACGTCCTTCAGGCCCACAGGTATGCCGTGCAGGGCGCTGCGCCTGGGCTGGGCATCGCAGGCTCTGGCCTGAGCCAGGGCTGTGTCGGCATTCACATGGGCCCAGGCCTGCACTTGCGGCTCGCGCTCGGCAATGCGCTCCAGGCAGGCGCGCACATACTGCTCGCTGCTCAGGCGCCCTTGCTGCATCAGGGTGCTGGCCTGGCTGGCCGTCAGTTGCCACAGGGGCGGGAGGACTTCCTTCATTGGATTGAGTCGATTAAAAATTGTATGCATAATATCCTGCAAATTGTTCTTATCCAAGAGATTGATCCCTGACTCGCCGGATCCGCATGAGCGAATTGCATACAAATCCCGTCCCCCTGACCCAGGCCTATGCCGACTACATTGCGGCAGCCCGCAGTCTGCCACTGCCCGAGCGCGCGATCGAAGTGGCCACACTGGGCTTTACCGACGCGATCGGCGTCACACTGGCCGGCGCTCAAGAAGAAGCGGTGCTGGCGCTGTTGCGCTGGGTGCAGGAGCAGGGCGGCCCGCCGGTGGCGCGGGTCCTGGGCCATGACGGCCGGGTGCCGCCAGCGGTGGCGGCCATGCTCAATGCCACGGCCGCGCATGCGCTCGACTATGACGACTTCGCTTTTTCCAACCATCCCAGTGCGGTACTGGTGCCGGCCATCCTGGCAGCGGCCGACAGCGGGGTGGCTGACGGGGCCATGCTGCTGCGTGCCTACGCCATCGGCTATGAGGTGTGGTCAGACGCCTTTTTGCGCGAGAAAGACCTGTACTACGAGCAAGGCTGGCACCCCACCGCTGTTTTGGGCACCTTGGGCGCCACTGCGGCGACCTGCGTCATCTGGGGCCTGAGCGCAGTGCAGACCCGCCACGCGCTGGCTTTGGCTGCATCGAGCGCTGGCGGCGTGTTCGAAAACTTTGGAACCATGGCCAAACCCTTCCATGGCGGACGCGCCGCCTGGGTGGGTGTGCAGGCCGCCGGCATGGCCCGCTGCGGGCTACAGGCGTCAGCCACTGCTATCGAGGGGCGCCATGGTCTGATGCGCGCTTTTTCCCCCCAGGGCAGGGTTGACCTGCAGGCTGCCGCGCCCGTGCCCGGTCAATGGCGTTTGACGCAGCTGGGCCTGAACATCAAGAAATACCCGGTCGTCGGCTCGGCCCAGCGAGGCATCGACGCCGCCTTGGGTCTGCGGCGCGAGCATGCGCTGGACTTGGCGCGCATCAAACGCATCGACGCGCACATCAGCGCCCGCCATGCAGCGGTGATGCCGCATCACCGCCCCACCGACGCCCTGCAAGCCAAGTTCAGCTTGGAATTTGCGATTGCCAGCGCCCTGGTGCATGGGGCCGTCGGTCTGGCGCAGCTGCGCGATGAGGTGGTGCGCGATCCGCGCATCGTCGCCCTGATGGAGTGTGTGCACATCCACACCACCGAAGAATTTGAGCCTGGCTGGCGCGATGCTGCGCCCTTTGACCAGATCTTTTTACAGCTCGACGACGGCAGCACCGTCGCCTCGCCCAAAGTGCGGCGCGCCACCGGCCATGCCGACACGCCGCTGCCGCCTGAGCAACTGCAGGAAAAATTCATGGGTTGCGCTCAGGCGGCTGGCATAGAGGCTGAGGCAGCACAGGCGCTGTATGCTCAGCTGCAAAATCTCCAGCATCTGAGCGACGCCAGGGCCTTGCGCCTGCCGTCCGACACCCGCCAAAACGCCAGCGCCTGACTGCCATGCCATCGATTCGAGACTTTGTTCAGTACGCACCTGTGACCAGCCGGCCGCCGGTGCGCTGGCCAGGCGGCAAGCGTCTGGCGGTGTGGATCGTGCCGAATGTGGAGTTCTATGAATACACCCCGCCGCCAGCCATAGGGCGCGAGACCTGGGACCGGGTGCCAGTTCATCCGGATGTGCGGGAATACGGATTTCGCGATTATGGAAACCGGGTGGGCATCTGGCGCATGGACGAGGTGCTGCAGCAATACCCGGTGCGGCCCACCGTTTCGCTCAACCTGGCGCTGCTCGACCACTTTCCTGAGATTGCCCAACTCATACGCCAGCGCGGCTGGGCGGTGATGAGCCATGGCCTGTACAACACCCGGTTTTTGTACGGCATGGACGAGGCGCAGGAGCGCGCCTTCTACAAAGACAATATAGACAGCCTCAAACGCCATACCGGCGCCGACCTGCTGGGCATCCTCACACCGGCCATCACCAATACCGCGCGCACGCCGGCGCTGATCGCCGAGTCGGGCATGATCTATCACGCCGACTGGGTTCATGACGATGTGCCGGTGCCGATTCATGTGCCCGGCCGCAAGCTCGTCTCCATTCCCTACACCTACGACCTGAACGACGCGCCGCTGTGGGACGGCCGCCCCTACGGCGCGCGTTACTTTGTTGACGCCTGCAAGGCAGCCTTCGACCGCCTGTATGCCGAGACTGCCGAAGGCGGCCGGGTGTTTTGCATTGCCCTGCATCCCTATCAGATCGGACAGCCGCACCATGTTGGCCATCTGCGCGAGGTGCTTGACCATATCGCCGGCCATGAAGGCCTGTGGTGGGCCACCGGCGACGAGATCGCCCGCCACTTCCTCGATCACCACCACGACGAGCATGTGGCCCATGCCCGAGAGATTGAGGAGCGCCGCAAGGCCAGAGCGCCGCAGGTGGTGCTGCGGCCGCACAAGCCGGCCAGCGTCACCATGGCCCCGGGGCCATGGCCTGCCGAGCGACAGCCCGGCTACGACCATCCGCATTGCGACTGGAACCCCTGGCCGAGCCGGCCGGCACTGCGCTGGCAGGCGCCGGGCCAGCTGGCGGTGGTGCCTCTTTTGGTGCTCGAAGCCTATGAAGATCCGCTGCCGACCGGCTGGCCGCAGGTGCACAGCGTTGGCGGTGGCTTGATCCGCGACTTTCCCAACATCTCGCGTGTCTCCACCCGTGAATACGGCCACCGGGTCGGCATCTTTCGCCTGCTCGATGCGCTGCGCCAGCGCGGCGTGCGGCCGACGGTGGCCATCGATGCCATCACGGCCGAGTGCTATCCAGATCTGCTCGATCGCCTGCAGCAAGACGGCGCAGAGTTCATTGCCCACGGGCTGTCGGTCACAAAGCCTCAAACCAGTCGCATGAGCTTGCAGGAAGAGCGAAGCTATATTGTTGAAACCCTGGACCGGCTGGCGGCCTGCGGTGTGCAAACCCGGGGCTGGTTTGGTGCGGATTACAGCGAATCGACCCTGACCCCTCAATTGCTGGGTGAGCAGGGCGTGCATTACCTGTCCGACTGGGCCAATGACGAGCAGCCCTACCGCATGCGTACGCCCGGCTCCCTGATTTCCACGCCCCTGTGGGCCGACTTTGACGACCAGACGGTGCTGATCAACCGCATGTGCGACCCCGCCATCCTGGAAGACCACTTCGGCAAGGCCTTGCGCCAGCTCAATCGCGACGCAGCAACCTCGGCGCGCCTGTTTCATTTTTGCGTGCGGCCCTGGGTATTGGGCTCGTCCGCGCGCATTGCCCTCTTCGAGCGGGTGCTCGATCAGGCGCTGGCCCTCGATCAGGTCTGGATGCCCAGACTCGGTGAAGTCGTCGACGCCTGGCAGGCTGCGGTCGGACCCGAGGTCAGCCAAACAGGGCCACAAGCATGACTTCTGACTCCCCCATGATCGAACTTCAAGGCGTCTCCAAGACCTATGGCTCGGCCAAGTCACCGGTGCATGCACTCTTGCCCACCGATTTGACCCTCGCCCAAGGCGAGGTGGTGGGCCTGCTCGGCTTTTCTGGGGCGGGCAAGAGCACCTTGCTGCGCCTGATCAATCTGCTCGAAGTGCCCAGCAGCGGGCGGGTGCTGATCGGCGGGCGTGATCTCACCTCACTGCCCGCCGCTGAGCTGCGCCAGGCCCGTCAGCAGGTGGGCATGATCTTTCAGCAATTCAATTTGCTGAGCAGTCGCAGCGCGCTCGAAAACGTATCGTTTGCGCTGGAAGTGGCTGGGCTGTCGTCCGCCCAAAGGCGCGAGCGCTCGCGCGAGGCGCTGTCGGCCGTCGGCCTGAGTGACAAGGAGTCGGCCTATCCGGCGCAGCTGTCGGGCGGGCAGAAGCAGCGGGTGGCCATTGCCCGGGCGCTGGCGATGCGGCCACAGATCTTGCTCAGCGACGAGGCCACCTCGGCGCTCGATCCGCACACCGCCTTGTCCATCCTGCGCCTGCTCAAGCAGCTCAAACGTGAGCGGGGCATGACCATGGTGGTGGTGACCCACGACATCAAGGTGGCGAGTTATCTGTGCGAGCGCTCGGTGGTGCTGGAAAAAGGCGCGGTGGTCGATCGCATTGACATGAGCCGGCCCGAGCCCGTCAGTCGGCTGGGCCGCTTCTTTTTCGAGACCGCTAAAGGCTGGACCGACCAGACCGAGCTGCCGCAGGAGGAAACATGAACGAGCTCCTCAAGGCCTTTGTCGAATTCGGCCCCGACCTGTGGAAAGCCACCACCGACACCTTCCTGATGGTGGGCGTGACCATGCTCAGCGCGGTGTTGCTGGGCACGCCCTTGGGCGTGTTCCTCTTCGTCACATCCGACCAAGGTCTCTACCCCAAGCCTTTGCTCAACCGGGTGGCGGCCTATCTGGTCAATGTGCTGCGCTCTTTCCCTTTCATCATCTTGCTGGTGCTCTTGATTCCCTTTTCGCGGGTGCTGGTGGGGACCAGCATAGGCCCCAAGGCGGCGGCCGTTGCCCTGTCCTTTGCGGTGATTCCCTACTTTGCGCGCCTGGTGGAGCAGAACCTGCGCGATGTGCCGCGCGGCATGGTCGAGATGGCCAGAGCCTGCGGCGCTACGCCCCTGCAAATCGTGCTTAAGGTGCTGATCCCCGAGGCGCTGCCGGCCCTGCTGGGCAGTCTGACAGTCACCGCCACCGGATTCATCGCTTATTCGGCGGTCGCTGGCGCGGTGGGTGCGGGCGGCCTCGGCGATCTGGCCATACGGTTTGGCTACTACCGCTTCGAGACGTCGGTGATGATCTGGTGTGTGATCATCATGTTCATCCTGGTCCAGTGCACCCAATGGCTGGGCGACTGGCTGGTTCGGCGCGCTGACCGGCGCTAGCGCCTGTTCAATCCCTTTTGTGTTCGCGTATTTTGTTTGTCCATTTGAAGGAGATCCCCATGAAAAAACGCAATCTCTTGGCTGGTGTACTGGCCGCAGCCCTGAGCGCTACCGCCAGCGTGAGCTGGGCCCAGCAGGTGCTGCGCATCGGCTTTTTCCCCGGTCCCTATGCCGACCAGTTCAAGCGCGGCGTGCAGCCCTATCTGGAAAGCCAGGGCATCAAGGTGCAGGCCACCGAGTTTTCCAACATCATCCAGCTCAACTCTGCGCTGATGGATGGCTCGCTCGATGCCAATGTCTTCCAAAACCGCGCCTTCCTGGAGACCTTCAACACCCAGCAAAAAGCCCGTCTGGTGGAGGTGCTGCAGGTACCCAGCGCCCCCTTGGGCATTTACTCGACCAAGCACAAAGACATCAAGTCTTTGCCCAACGGCGCGCGTATTTCGGTGCCCAATGACCCGACCTCCATGGGCCGCGCGCTGGCGTTTTTGCAAGGTCAGGGCCTGATCACCCTGGACCCGGCGGTCGCCGCTGGCCGGGCCACCGAGAAGAACGTCACCGGCAATCCGAAGAACATTCAGCTGGTGCTGATTGACGCGCCGCAGATGCCGCGCACCCTGTCGGAGATGGACGCCTCGACCATATTGGGCAACCATGTGATTGCCGCCGGCATGGCGCTGTCCTCGGCCCTGGCCCTGGAGGACCCGGCGCCGCAGTACCGCATCATCTTGGCCGCCCGCGACGATGTGGCCAAGTCCGATCTGGTGGCCAAGCTGGTCACTGGCTACAAGTCCAACGAATACCGGCGCTTTGTTGAGACCGACCCCAAGGCCAAGGGCTTCTCGCGGCCGGAATACTGGCGCTGAGCCCAGGCCCGCATGAACGGCCTGACCAGCAGCGTTGACAAGGCCTGCCAGGTCATCCGTGAGGCGATCCGCAGTGGGCAATACCCGGGCGGATCGTGGATTCGGGAGGTGGCTGTGGCCGAGCGGGCCGAAGTCTCGCGCACCTCGGTACGCCAGGCGCTCAATGTGCTGGCGGCCGAGGGCTTTGTTGAACTCCATCCCAACCGCGGTGCGCGGGTCATGGACTGGAGCAGCGAAAACCTGCTTCAGGTCTTTGACCTGCGGGTCATGCTCGAAGCCTATGGCTGCGAGCTGGCGGCCAGCCATGCCACGGAGGAAGACCTGAGCCTGCTGCAGACCGAGGCCGACCGCTTCAGTGCATTGGTGGCCAAAAAGAGCCGCCGCAACATGGCGGCCATTGAAGAGTCCAACAACCGCTTTCACCGTGCCATCCTGGAAGCGAGCAAGAACAGGCATCTGGCCAGTCTGCTCATCGCGGTGGTGCAGGTGCCCATGGTCTCGCAGACCTTTGCCCGCTACGATCAGGCCGCACTCGAACGCAGCGCAGCCCACCACCAGGAGATTGTGCACGCCCTGCGCTCACGCGATCCGGCCCTGGCTCAGGCCACCATGCGGGCCCATATCCTGAGCGGCAAGCAAGTGATCTTTGCCCACCAAAACGGCTGAATGCCCTATTTCATTGAGGAACCCATGTCAGTGATCGATCCACGCGCAGACGCTGAGCGCGCCATGAAGGTGATGGAGGGCGGCGGCATCGCCATCTTGCCCAACGATGTGGGCTACTCCCTGATCGGTGCGACGGCACCGGCCCTGCATAAGATTTTTGCCACCAAGCGCAGGGCGCCGTCCAAGCTCAACGCCATGCTCGGTAACGATGACTTGCATCGCGAGTTGCATCAGGTCAGCGAACGCGGGCGTGCCATCGTGCAGGCCATCGTGCAGGACTATGACCTGCCGCTGGGCCTGATCGCGCCGTGCCGCGTAGACCATCCTTTGCTGGCCAAACTTGATCCCGACATTTACGCCCGCAGCACCCGCGACCACACCCTGCTGATGCTGCTCAACGCCGGACCTTTTCACCGTGAGATCACCCGGCTGAGCCTGGAGCGCCAGACGCTGCTCTTTGGCTCCTCGGCCAATTTATCGCTGCATGGCACCAAGTTCCGGGTTGAAGACATGGAAAGCGAAATCACCGCCATTGCCGATGTGGTCATCGACTACGGTCTGATGAAATACCACCCCTGGCAGTCATCGTCCACCTTGCTCCATTGTGAGACGCTGGAGGTGGTGCGCTACGGTTCCTGCTTTGAAAACATCGCCGACATCCTCAAGCGCCACTTTCGCATCGAGCTGCCGCCCAGGCCAGCCAGCGCATGAGCGGCGCGGCCTCGGCGCTGCCGCTGCGCGGCCTGCGGGTGATCGAGATGAGCCACATGGTGATGGGGCCGGCCTGCGGCATGATCCTGGCTGATCTGGGCGCCGAGGTGATCAAGATCGAGCCACTGGGCGGCGACCGCACCCGGCAGCTGCTGGGCGCAGGCGCGGGGTTTTTCCCGCTGTTTAACCGCAACAAAAAGAGCCTCGCCCTCGACCTGCATCAGCCGCAGGGCAGGGCGGTGGCCAGGCGCTTGTGCCTGGGCGCCGATGTGGTGGTCGAGAACTTCAAGGCCGGTGCCCTGGCCAAGCTCGGGCTGGCTTATGAAGATCTGGCACCAGACCACAAAAAGCTGATTTATGTCAGTCACAAGGGCTTCTTGCCGGGGCCTTATCAGAATCGCCTGGCATTGGACGAAGTGGTGCAGATGATGGGTGGCCTGGCCTTTATGACCGGTCGGCCGGGCGATCCGCTGCGTGCGGGAGCCAGCGTCAATGACATCATGGGCGGCATGTTTGGCGCCATCGGTGTGATGGCGGCCTTGGTGCAGCGTGGCATATCTGGGCAGGGCATGGAAGTGCAGTCTGCCCTCTATGAGAACAATGTTTTTCTGGTCGGCCAGCACATGCTGCAGCACGCGATCCTGCAAAAGCCGGTGGCCCCCATGCCGGCGCGGGTCAGCCCCTGGGCCATTTACGACGTGTTCACCGTCAAGGATGGCGAGCAGATCTTTTTGGCGGCGGTCAGCGACGCCCAGTGGCTGTTGTTTTGCGATGTGCTGGGCTTGCCCGATCTCAAGACCGAGCCCAGCCTGGCCACCAATAACCAGCGGGTACTGGCCCGGCCCACACTGATGCCCCGCCTGCGTGCCCATCTAGAGACTTTCGAGGCACAGGCACTGGCCCAGGCCATGGAGGGCGCAGGGCTGCCCTATGCGCCGATACGCAGCCCCGAAGACCTGTTCGAAGACCCGCACCTCCTGGCCACCGGCGGCCTGGCGCCCATGCAACTGCCCGATGGTCCACGTGCCGGCCAAGAGGTGCTGGCACCGCTGGTGCCCATCACCCTGGCCGGCCAGCGGCCCGGCATCGTCCTCAGCCCACCACGCTGCGGCGAGCACAGCCGGCAGGTGCTGCTGGACGTGGGCTGGAGCGCGCAGGAGGTTGATGGCTTCCTTGAAGCAGGCGTGGTGGCCTAGGCGGATGGGCAGCAGGAGTAGGCGCGCCGCCCCGGCGCGATGCGGCCTTTGAGCAAGGTCAGTCATCGAGCCAAGGCCCTATCGCTGCGAGGGCGCAGCTCCCACACCCCCTCATTGCGCGCCGCTGGTGCTTTGTGGGGGCGCTGTCATGTGGGAGCGCCGCCCCGGCGCGATTGTGCGCCTAAGAAGTCCCGGCGCTTGATTGAGTGCTGCATCGCTGCGAGGGCACAGCTCCCACTCCCGCTCATTGCGCGCCGCTGGCGCATTGTGGGGGCGCTGTCATGTGGGAGCGCCGCCCTCGGCGCGATTGTGCGCCTAAGAAGTCCCGGCGCTTGATTGAGTGCTGCATCGCTGCGAGGGCGCAGCTCCTACTTCCCCTCATTGCGCGCCGCTGAAGCTTAGCGGGGGCGCTGTCATGTGGGAGCGCCGCCCTCGGCGCGATTGTGCGCCTGAGAAGCCCCAGCGCTTGATTGAGTGCTGCATCGCTGCGAGGGCGCAGCTCCTACTCCCCCTCATTGCGCGCCGCTGAAGCTTTGTGGGGGCGCTGTCATGTGGGAGCGCCGCCCTCGGCGCGATTGTGCGGCTGAGAAGCCCCAGCGCTTGATTCACCGCTGCATCGCTGCGAGGGCGCAGCTCCCACTCCCCCTCATTGCGCGCCGCGGAAGCTTTGTGGAGGCGCTGTCATGTGGGAGCGCCGCCCCGGCGCGATTGTGCGGCTGAGAAGCCCCAGCGCTTGATTCACCGCTGCATCGCTGCGAGGGCGCAGCTTCCACTCCCCCTCATTGCGCGCCGCTGGTGCTTTGTGGGGGCACTGTCATGTGGGAGCGCCGCCCCGGCGCGATTGTGCGCCTGAGAAGCCCCAGCGCTTGATTGAGTGCTGCATCGCTGCGAGGGCGCAGCTCCCACACCCACACCCACACCCACACCCACACCCACACCCACACCCACACAGCACCTGCCCCCTCCTTGAAGGCCGGGCTCAAAACACCGCGTGGTCGCCACGGTTTATGGTCACTCTGCCCGCGACCAGGTCCGCATAAAAATCTTTCAGGGTCCGGCTACCGGAGGAGGGCGTGGCATCAGCGTCATAGCGCCCTTGCACCGGGTCCCAAACCAGCATGGATTCAGTGGCGTAATAGCGACCGATGCGGGCAAGCTCAGCCTTGTCTTTCAATCGCGGCAGCAACAGGCCGCCTAGGCTGAGCGCAGAAATGATGGCATCGAGCAGAGCCACCGGCACCTGCTTGAATCTGGGCGACTGGCCCAGGGCCTGGAAGAGCAGCTCACCTTGCTCGCGCGCGGTCAGTGCCGGCCCGGGGCCACCGATGGGCAGGATCTGGCGATGGCGGCTGCTGTCGGCAATACAGCCCACCAGAAATTGAGCCAGGTCGGCATCGCTGATGGGTTTACAGGCGGTCAAGCTGCCGTCACCGAACATCAGAAAGGGCTTGCCCCGGCGCAGCCGCTCGAGCTGGCCGGCCAGAGACTTGAAAAAAGCGGTTGGCCGAACAATCGAATAGTTCAGACCCGATTCAATCAAGGTCTGCTCAAAAGCCAGCTTGGCCTGCTGAAATGCCAGTTGAGGCTTTTGTACGCAAATGGCCGACAGCAAAATCATCTGCCCAACCCCGGCTTGCTTGGCCGCTGCGAGCGCGTGGACATGGGCCTGGTGGTCGATCGCCCAGGCGTCTTTGGGCGCGCCCGTGCGCGAGGCCATGCACGACAGCAGTACGTCGAAATGCTCGCCCTGAAAACCGTCGCGCAATACAGAAGCCGGATCCCTCACATCAGCCTGTCGCAACTGAGCGCCCGCGAGCGGGTCATCGGCGGGCGCGCGGCTCATCTGCGCACTGCGGTCAGGCTTTGCCCGTACCCCGCAAACCACCTCATGCCCTGCGCGCAGCAGGGCCTGCACAGTGGCGCGTCCAATGGTGCCCGTGCCGCCGAGGACAAATACACGTTCAGGCATGAAAGGATTGATGTGAGGTGAGGGGGGTTCGGGCAGCATCTTAAACCCCGCTTGGTGCAGGGCATTGCGCCTTGCCGCCTCGTTCGCACACGCTCTATGATCGTGCAATGCGCCGACTCCTGTGTTTTTTGATCATGGCAATGCAACTGTTCGCCGGCAGTGCCTGGGGTCAGCGTGGGCTCATGGCAGATACACCAGACGCACCAGTTGCACCCTGCCATGAGGCTGTGTTTGCGCAGCAATCCGCGGCGCAGCTCCAGACGTCCGTCCACGCGATCCATACCCAGCAGGCAACTCAAGACTCGGCGGCCGAGCGCCCAAGCCAACTACACCCGCATTGCCAGCATTGCTGCGCTGTGGGAATGGGCAGCGTCGCACCGCCCGCCTTGGCCCCGTCCCCCCAAAGGACGCCGGTCAGCGATCCTTGGGTTTGGGTCAGTTTGAGTTCGCACCCAGACCTGCGCCCCCCCATTTGAAGCATGAAGCCTTGACTGTCTGGCCAGCCTCCTGAAGGGGGTTGGCTGCCGTTTCGTTTTCATGCCTCAAAGGCGCAGGATAGATTCATGAGTTTTGCTTTTCAACATCACCACGGTGCCATGCAGCTCAAGTACAGCGGCATCAGCTTCATATCGGGCGCCGTCAACCACGGCTTTTTCAGCGGCGAGCGCTCGCTCTGGACTGCTGCGGCTGGCATGGCGCTGTTTGTATTGGGCGCTGTGCTGGAGCACCGCCTAGCGCAGGATCCGTCGCAGGCCTCGCGGGGGCTGCTGCGCACCTTGATCATAGGGTCGCTGCTGTCCATCGGACTGGGCTTTTTTACCGGCGGCCTGCAGCACTTCCCGGACTCGCCGGCCCGCAGCGCCTGGGTGGTGCCGCTGGGCTTTTTGATCTCGGTCCCAGCACTGGCCCTGGACGGCAAGCATGCTTGGGGCCGCGGCAGTTGGATGTATAGCGTGGTGCTTGGCGTCGTAGTCACAGCCTCAAGCTATGGCACTTGGCAATGGCTGGAGCGCAATCCCCAGTATCTGGGGGCGCACGCACACGCCAGCTCTGAGAGCCCGGCCACTAGCGCGCTGACCGCCCTGACCGTGGGGCGCAGCATCGATATCCGCATGGACGATCAGATGCGCTTTACCCCCAATACCCTGGAAGTACAGGCTGGCGAGACGGTACGCCTGGTGGTGCGCAACGAGGGTAAGGTGCTCCATGAGTTGGTGCTGGGCACAGATCAGCAAATCCGTGAACATGCCCAAGAGATGAAAAAAGCCGGTTCGCACGATACGCACGCTCACGACAGCGCCGGCTCCGCCGCCATTCAAGTACAGCCTGGGCAGACCGGCGAATTGGTGATCCGCTTCGCGCAGCCCGGCACCTACCAGATGGCCTGCCTGGTGCCGGGTCACTACGAGGCCGGTATGCGCGGTGCGCTCAAGGTCAGCGCTTCAGCTTCGACGCAGGCCGCACCTAAAGCGGCTGACCACGACCACAGCAAGCACAAGCACTAAAAGGGCTGCGGCAGTCGGCAGGCCTGCGAAGGGTGGGGTCGCTCAGGCGACCCCACCCCAAGGCGTTTTTTGGCTTTTTGGGGGAGGTGCATGCTGCATCCCTGCGACAAAGTGCCCCGGTGGCGGGATATCCATGCGGCTGGCAAATTTGCGCTGTCTGCTTTTCGGCTCAGACGGAGCCGATTAAAATCCCAGTTTGCATCGATTTTCGAAACATTTTTCCAAAATTGGAAATTCTTGTATGACCGCACCTACCGCCTTCGGCCGCGTCCTGCCCCTGAACAAGGTCTGGCTGAGCAAGCTTGCGCCGGAAGAGGTGATCGAGCCGGATCTGCCCATCGTGGACACCCACCATCACCTCTGGGCTGCCCTGCCGGCAGCCCTGCCGCAGGGCGATGGCAAGGAAGACCACACCTATTTGCTCGAGCAATTCGCGCAGGACGTGGACAGCAGCCATCACACCCTGGCTACGGTCTACGTGGAATGCCACAACGCCTACCGCGACAGCGGCCCCGCGGCCTTCAAGCCGGTGGGCGAGACTGAATTTGCCGCCGCCATTGGTGCCGCCAGTGACGCGAGCCGACCAGGCAAGGCGCGCATTTGCGCGGGCATCGTCGGCTCGGCCGACCTCAGCCTGGGTGCGCCGGTGCGGGCCGTGCTGGAGGCCCATATTGAGGCGGGGCAGGGGCGCTTTCGGGGGGTGCGGGCCACCGCCGGCTACGACCCGGACCCTATCATCGGCAACACCAGCCCGGTGCCTGGCGTCTACCTGCGACCGCAATTCCGTCAGGGGGTGGCCGAACTCACAGCCTTGGGCCTGAGTCTGGACGCCTGGGTGTTTTTCCATCAGCTGGGCGATCTGATCGATCTGGCCCAGGCCTGCCCTGATACCCCCATCATCATGGGCCACTGCGGCGGCCCTTTGGGCTATGGCCCGTATACCGGTAAGCGCGATGAGGTGTTTGCCCATTGGAAAAAGCAGGTCACGCAGTTGGCCGCTTACCCCAATGTGGTGGCCAAGCTCGGCGGCATGATGATCCGGCTGGCCGCTATTGACTACGGCAAGCTGCCTGCGCCGCCCTCGTCGGCCGAGATCGCTGCCCTGTGGCGGCCCTATATCGAAACTTGTATTGAGCTCTTCGGTGCCGAGCGCTGCGTGTTCGAGAGCAACTTTCCGGTCGAAAAACAGGGCGCCAACTGGGTCACCCTGTGGAACGCCTTCAAGCGCATCACCGCAGGGGCTTCTGCGTCTGAAAAGCTGGCCATGTACAGCGGCACAGCGCAGCGGGTTTACCGCCTGTGACACCATGACCATCACCCGGCCGCTTCAGGGCGTGCGCGTCCTCGAAATCGCCTCCATCGTCTTCGGGCCGCTGGCATGCCAGTACCTGGGCGATATGGGCGCTGAGGTGATCAAGCTTGAACCGCCTGAAGGCGACCGTACCCGGGTGATGGGCCCCAAGCGCAGCCCCAAGATGGGCTCCTTCTTTCTGAGCAACAACCGCAACAAGCGCAGCATCGTGGCCGACCTTAAGACGCCCGAAGGGCGCGAGATCCTGCACGCGCTCTTGGGCCAGACGGATGTGCTGCTGCACTCCATGCGCAGCTCGGCCGCTGAGCGCTTGGGGTTGGGCTATGAGGCCTTGGCGGGCCAGCACCCGCGGCTGATCTACTGCCATGTGGCAGGCTACGGCGAAGACGGTTTGTACGCCGGCCGCGCAGCTTACGACGACATCATCCAGGCGGCCTCTGGCTTGGCGCATCTGCAAACCGTGATCGCCGGCCAGCCACGCTTCATCCCGACCATCGTGGCCGACAAAATCAGCGCTCTGCATGCCGCGTATGCGGTGGCGATGGCGCTCATTCAGCGCTCGCAGACTGGCCTGGGGCAACAGGTCGATGTGGCCATGTTTGAGACCCTGGCGGCCTTCAATATGAGTGAGCACCAGTGGGGCACCACCTTCGAGCCGCCGATTGCGCCCATGGGCTACGAGCCGGTGAGCAGCGCCTCGCGTCGGCCCTACAAAACGCTGGACGGCTACTTGGTGCTCCTGCCCTATAACGACAGCGACTGGCACCGGTTTTTCGCCCTGGCCGGTTGCCCCGAGGTGATGCAAGACGAGCGCTTCGCCACCTTTACCGCGCGGCAAAAAAATTTCCGACTGGTCTGGGACGAGGTGGAGCGACAAGTGGCCCGCAAGACCAATGAAGAGTGGTTGTCCTTGCTGACGCCCGAAGACATTCCGTTTTCGGTGGTCAATAGCCTCGATGACCTATTGCACGATCCACACCTGAACAGCGTGGACTTCTGGCAGATCCGTCAGCACCCCTCTGAAGGGGCTCTGCGCTATGCCAAGGTGCCGATTCAGATGAGCGGCGCCCGCACCGATATTGCCCGCCTGCAGCCACAGTTGGGTGAGCACACCCGCGACATCCTGCTGGAATGTGGCTTCGAGGCAGACCGCATCGCGCCTTGGCTGGAGCCAGGCGGCCCCTGCCATCCTCAACTGAACTGACAACTATTCCAACATCACCATGATCCCAAGAACCCTGTTCAACGCCGAGCATGAGCTGTTTCGCGATGCTGTGCGTCGCTTTGTCCAGGAGCAGGTTACGCCCTTTCACGGCCAATGGGAGAAGGATGGTCAGATTCCACGCGAGCTCTGGCGCAAGGCTGGCGAGTTGGGCATGCTGTGCTGCAATGTGCCCGAATCCTATGGCGGTGTGGGCGGCAGCTTTTTGCACAGCACCATCTTGATCGAAGAGTTTGCTCGGGCCGGCGCCACCGGACCGACCTTTGCCACCCACTCGGACATGGTCGCGCCTTACATCGTCGACTTTGGCACCGAGGAGCAGAAGAAAAAGTGGCTGCCCAAGATGGCCAGCGGCGAAGTAGTCACCGCCTTGGGCCTGTCCGAGCCTTCAGGCGGCAGCGACCTGCAGTCCATGCGCACCCAGGCCCTGCGCGACGGCGACGACTATGTGGTCAACGGCCAGAAGGTCTTCATCACCACCGGCCATACCGCTGACCTGTTGATGCTGGCCTGCAAGACCGACCCGCACGCGCGTGGCAAGGGCGTCAGCCTGTTGCTGGTCGAGACCAACACGCCTGGCTTTACCAAGGGCAAGAAGCTCGAGAAGATGGGCTGCAAGGCACAAGATACGGCCGAGCTTTTCTTCAGCGATATGCGGGTGCCGGTGGCCAACCGCCTGGGCGATGAAGGTGGCGGCTTTGCCATGCTGATGACGCAGCTGGCCCAGGAGCGCCTGATCCAGGCCATCCGCGCTGTGGCCAGTTGCGAGGCAGCACTGCAGTGGACCCTTGATTACGTCAAGGACCGCAAGATGTTCGGCCAGACCCTGGCCGACTTTCAAAACACCCGCTTCAAGCTCGCTGGCCTGAGCGCCGAGGTGCAGGCTCAACGCATCTATGTGGACCGCTGCATTGAAATGCATCTGCAGGGCCAGTTCGATGCCGTCGATGCCGCCTGCGCCAAGCTGCTGACCACCGAACTACAGGGCAAGGTGATGGACGAATGCCTGCAGTTTTTCGGCGGCTGGGGCTATATGCTGGAGTACCCGATTGCCCGCGCCTTCGTGGACGCCCGCATGACCCGTTTGGGCGGCGGCGCTGCCGAGGTGATGCGCCAGATCATCGCCAATTCCATTTTGCCGCGCGTCAAGCGGCCCCTTTGATGCACCTTATCCATTCCAAAACCACGAGGAGACAAACATGAGTACACGTCGCGAATTTGTTCTGGCCACCCTGAGCACCAGCATGGTCGGTGTTGCGCCGACGGCCCACGCACAAGCCAGTAACTGGCCCGAGATGCCGGTCAAGATCATCGTCCCGTTTACCGCGGGCAATGCGGCTGACATCCTTACCCGCATGGTGGCTGACCGCCTGCAGGCCAGGCTGGGTCAAACCTTTGTGGTCGAAAACCGGACAGGCGCCGGCGGCATGATAGGCATGGAGGCGGTGCGAACTGCCAAGCCCGACGGCTACACCATTGCCTCGGCCACCATAGGCACGCTGTCGATCAACCAGTACCTCTACAAAAAGCTGCCGCACAACCCGGAGACCGACTTCATGCCGGCCAGCCTGCATTGGGAAAACTGCAACACCTTCATGGTGGTGCCCGATCACCCGGCCAAGAACATGCAGGAGCTCATCGCCTGGTCCCGGGCCAAGCCGGGCGGGGCCAACATTGGCACCGCCGGCATCGGCACATCACCGTACCTGGCCGCAGCCCTGTTCAAGGCGCGCACGGGCATACCCGCCACCGCAGTGCCCTTTCCCGGAGGGGCTCAGTCGCTGGCGGCGCTGATGGGCGGCAATATCGACTTTTCCATCGACAACATTGCCAGCTCCTTCTCCTTGATCCGCGCCGGCAAGGTGCGTGCGCTGGCGGTCACTTCAAGCTACCGCTGGCCCACCTTGCCCGATGTGCCCACCACCGCCGAAGCCGGCGTCAAAGACATGGTGCTGACCTCCTGGGGCGCGTTGGTGTTTGCCAAGGGCACACCCGAGGCCATCGTCAACAAGTTGTCGGAGGCCATGCAGGCCATCGCCGCCGACCCGGCTCTGCAAAAACGCTTCATGGACACCGGCGCCAAGCTGGTGGCCACCACCCCGGCCCAGACCGCGGCCTTCGCCGCCGCCGAGCGTGTCAAGTGGAGGGAAGCGGTCGAGATTTCCGGCGCCAAGCTCGATTGACACCGCCTGACCGGAACAGCCTTATGCAATACGCACGCCTGGGTTCAAGCGGTATCGAGGTCTCGCGGCTGTGCATGGGCACCGCCACCTTCGGCGCGCAGGCCGACGAGCAGGCCAGCTTCGCCATGCTCGACGCCTGCGCCGAGCAAGGTGTCAACTTCATCGACACCGCCAACGCCTATCCGATAGGCTCAGCCCCAGCCGATAAGGGTCAGTCCGAGCGCATCGTGGGCCGCTGGCTGCAAGGCCGCCGCCACCAGTTTATTTTGGCCACCAAGGGTGGCGCGGTCATGGGGCCTTTGTCTTGGGAGTCGGGCAATTCACGCAAGCACCTGCTGGACGCGGTTGACGCCTCGCTCAAGCGCTTGGGCACCGACTATGTCGATGTCTACCAGCTGCATTACGACGACCGCAAGACGCCCCTGGACGAAAGCCTGGAGGCGCTCGACACCATCGTGCGCAGCGGCCGGGCGCGCTATGTCGGTGTATCCAACTTCCCCGCCTGGCGGCTGGCACGGGCCATAGGCCGCTGTCAAACCCAGCGCTGGGCCAGCCCGGTGCTGGTTCAGCCGCGTTACAACCTGCTGTTTCGCCAGATCGAGCGCGACCTGGTCCCCCTGTGCCAGGAGGAGGGCGTGGGCATGATTTGCTACAACCCCTTGGCCGGCGGCCTGCTCAGCGGCAAGCATCGCTTTGCTGAGCCGGCGCAAGCCGATACCCGGTTTGGTGAAGGCGGGGGTGCGCAGGCCCTGTACAAGGAGCGCTATTGGCATGAGCGCGAGTTCTTCGCGGTCGAAGGCTTTCTGCAGCTCGCGCGTGATGCCAATATCGCCCCGGTGCAGTTGGCCATCGCCTGGGTTTTGGCTCAGCCGGGGGTGACCAGCGCCATCCTGGGCGCATCGCGGCCGGAGCAATTGGGCGATGCGCTCGCAGCGCCCGCACTGACCTTGAGCTCTGAATTGCTCCGCCAACTCGATGCGCTCAGCCATGAGTTCCGCATGGGGGATGCCAGCCGCTAAGGGCAGGCTGGGAACCCTGAGCGGCTTGAAGACCAGACCCCGGAGAACACCTTGATGACAGCTACACCCACCGCTTCCACGGCCACGGCACAGTCCGCCCCTTTTCGGCTATGGCACCAGTCGATGACCGAGCTGGCCGGGCTCGGCGCCTATCGGGACTTTTTGCAGGCTCATGCGCAGGCCTTGCTCGGCCACGAAGCCACGGTGCAGGTCGAAGGTCTGCGTGCAGGCACCTACCACGGGCGTACGCCGACCTCGGCCCTGGGCAATGCCTTTGTGTATCACCGGGCGGTTGACCAGATCATCGACAACGCGATCCGGGCTGAGCAGGATGGCTTTGATGCTTTTGTCATCGGCTCCTTCAGCGAGCCCTTGTTGCGCGAGATTCGCTCGGCGGTCGACATCCCGGTCATCGGCATTTTGGAGTCCTCGATGCTGGTGTCCTGCTCACTGGGCAAGCGCATTGCACCGATCGCCAATGCACCAGAAATCTCATTCATCGTGCAAACCGCGGTTGAAAAGCATGGCTTGGAGTCGCGGGTGCTGCCCTGTGTGCCTATCGATCCGCCCATGCACGAGGCCGAACTGCTGGCTGCTGCTGCCTCCAATCCCCAGGCCGTGCTCGAGGCCTTCAGCCGAGCGGCGCAGCATGCCATCAGCCAGCAGGGTGCCGATGTGATCGTA